>Ga0326728_10000354_pt1 | contig 185511 bp, 149 predicted proteins | sample MB3enrmetagenome_FD_207602 | JGI IMG/M metagenome (GOLD analysis project Ga0326728, IMG submission 207602) | Lab enriched peat soil microbial communities from McLean, Ithaca, NY, United States - MB31MN | ecosystem: Environmental > Terrestrial > Soil > Wetlands > Peat | place: USA: New York... | reverse complement strand
AACTCGAAGAGCAGCAGCTATACCAAGACTCAGAAATCATCTCTGAGCACTGCTTCGAAGGCATTGTCGGCAAGAGCGCGGCCCTGCGACGAGTACTGGAACAAGTCACGATCGTGGCGCCCACCGATTCCACTGTCTTGCTCCACGGGGAGACGGGAACCGGCAAGGAGTTGATCGCACGGGCCATTCATAATCTCAGTGCCCGGCGCCAGCGCACCTTTGTCGGCCTGAACTGCGCCGCCATTCCCTCGGGGCTGCTGGAGAGCGAACTGTTCGGGCACGAGAAGGGAGCCTTCACCGGAGCGCTGATGCAAAGAAAGGGCCGATTCGAGCTGGCCGACGGAGGCTCGCTCTTTCTGGACGAGATTGGGGACATCAGCCTGGAACTGCAGCCGAAGTTGTTGCGGGCCGTGCAGGAGCAGGAGTTCGAACGGCTGGGTAGCTCCCGGACGATTCATGTCAACGTGCGGCTCATTGCGGCGACCCATCGCGACCTGGGGGCCATGATTCGGGAGGAGAAGTTCCGGGAGGATCTTTTCTATCGATTCAACGTTTTCCCCATCGAGATCCCGCCGCTGCGTGAACGGCGCGAGGACATTCCGCTGCTGGTAAATCACTTTGTCTCGAAACTGTCCGGGCGGATGGAAAAGCGGATTAGGTCGATCCCCGGGCAGGCAATGGAAATGTTGACGAACTGTCCGTGGAAAGGCAACGTCCGGGAACTGGCAAACTTCCTCGAACGCGCCGTGATTCTTACCCGCGGCGAGGAGTTAGAGGTGCCGATGGCGGAACTTCGCCCGACTTGCAACATGGGTGTTACCAGCAGTTCGATCTCTAGCTTTCGGCAAGCGGAATCCTCTGTAATCATCAACGCTCTGAGAGCCTCCTCAGGACGAATAGCCGGCAAGGGCGGAGCCGCCGAACGCCTGGGATTGAAACGTACGACGCTACAAAACAAGATTCGCCGCCTGGGGATTTCGAAGGCGAATTATTGCCAATAGGTGCATTCCATGTCTCCGGAGTGCACTCGCCTCTAGCAATCAGCGGAAAGCGGGTTCCGAGGGTGGCTTCAGGGATGCCCTGAAGAGCAATAAACCAGTGGGGGGCAAGGCAATGACCGACAAGAAATACAGAGAACGCGTGATCGCTGAAATCACACTTTCGCATCTCATGCGCCTGGGGAACGAACAAGGCTGCCCCGTGAGCCGAGGCGATAGGGTTCCCGCCATCCACATTCAGCAAACGCCTTCCAACCCGCAATAAACTCAACGCACACACGTATCGGAGACATTGATTTGTATCGCCCTGTGAAATCAAGCGAGTCGCAACGAGCGTCGGCTTCCTGCCCGAATTCGGTCAGTGCCCTTGACACGTAACACGCTGCCCGCCATGGACATCCCGATTTAACCGGCGACGTTTTGATTTTCATCCACTTACAAACTTTGACGTCTGGCAGTTGGATTGCGATCCCGAGGTATGGAGATCCAAGTTTCTCAGGGGGAGTTGATGCTCGGCGAGTTGATGAACATTCCGACCGTAACACTCATCGACATGCTTTGCGTAATCCTCACCGGTGAAGTCGTACTCACAGCAAACGGTGCAGTGGAAATCGAGCAGATCCAACGAGAGTTACAAAGAAGAGGCGAGGGGCTAGAGCGAAACTTTCAAACCATTCATTGAGAGCACGTGGATCGAGTTTTCAACGGTGAGAGTTCAGCTTTGGCGAAGGCCGACTCCTGCTATAACTGATTTCAGGAACAGCGCAGATGCGAGCGCCCAACGACCAAATAAGGACATTGAAAATGACTTTACTCGCAGAAACTGAAGAATTAGCCGGACCACTGAGCGCCGAAGGGATTGCACGATCAACCGTTGCAGGTGCGCCGCTAGGCGCCGATGATCTGAATAGAATCGATGCTTTTTGGCGCGCGTGCAAATACCTTGCTCTAGGAATGATCTACCTTCAGGCGAATCCTCTCTTACGGGAGCCCCTAAAACCGGAACATATCAAGAGCCGACTGCTTGGCCATTGGGGCTCGAGCCCAGGGCTCGCCTTCATCTACACCCATCTGAGCCGTCTCATAAAGAGAGACGACCTCGAGATGATTTTTCTCGCAGGCCCAGGACACGGGGCGCCGGGAGTTTTAGCGCCTATATATCTGGAAGGCACGTACAGTGAAGTCTATCCGGAGAAAAGCCAGGATGAGAGAGGCCTGCGAGAGTTTTTCAAGCAGTTCTCATTCCCCGGCGGTATTGGCAGCCACTGTACTCCAGAAACACCGGGTTCGATTCATGAAGGCGGCGAACTGGGATATGTCCTCTCGCACGCTTGCGGAGCCGCGTTTGACAATCCCGACCTGATCGTGGCGGCGGTCGTGGGAGACGGGGAAGCCGAAACTGGGCCGCTCGCGACTTCATGGCATATCAGCAAATTTCTGAATCCGATTCGCGATGGAGCCGTGCTGCCCATACTTCACCTTAACGGCTACAAAATCAACAATCCGACGTTGCTGGCACGGATCACTCACGAAGAACTTGAAAGTTTGTTACGCGGGTATGGCTGGACTCCTTACTTTGTGGAGGGCTCTGACCATAACAGCATGCATCAGGCAATGGCCGCAACACTTGAGCAGTGCATCGCGGAGATTAAAGGCCATCAGCAGCAGTGCCGGAAGACAGGCGTTGCGACTCGGCCACGCTGGCCCATGGTGGTGTTGCGTTCGCCAAAAGGCTGGGGAGCACCGCGGGAGGTGGACGGACATCGGCTCGAAGGCTTCTGGCGTTCGCACCAGGTTCCGCTGCCGGACGTCAAGACTAAACCGGAACACCTGCGCATTCTCGAGAACTGGATGCGATCACTCAAACCCGAAGAACTGTTCGACGAGTATGGCAGGGTGTTACCGGAACTCGCCGCAATCATGCCGTCAGGCCGGCGTCGCATGAGTGCCAATCCGCACGTGAATGCAGAGCTCAGAAAAAAACTGCGCTTACCCGACTTTCGCGATTACGCCATCAAGATCGACCGCCCAGGAACCATCGAGGTGGAGAACGTGCCGCCCCTGGGTGTTTTCCTGCGGGACGTCATGAAGTCGAACATGAACAGCTTTCGCGTTTTCGCGCCCGACGAGAACACGTCCAACAAGCTGGATGCAATTTACCAGGCTTCGAAGAAATTCTGGATCGCTGAAACTTTCCCCGAGGATCGTGATGGAACAGAACTGGCTTCGGACGGACGCGTGGTCGAAATGCTCAGCGAGCACACGATGGAGGGCATGCTCGAAGGCTACTTGCTTACCGGTCGCAACGGCTTTCTCTCCTCTTATGAAGCCTTCGTCCACGTGATCGACTCCATGTTTAATCAGCATGCTAAGTGGTTGTCGATCTGTAACAATTTGTCTTGGCGCCGTAAGATCGCATCGCTAAACCTCCTCATTACCTCGACCGTGTGGCGTCAGGATCACAACGGCTTTACGCACCAGGATCCGGGATTTCTGGATGTCGTGCTCAACAAGAAAGCCACAGTAACCCGCATCTACCTCCCGCCCGATGCCAATTGTCTGTTGTCTGTAGCCGATCATTGTCTGCGCTCGGAAAACTACGTCAACGTAATCGTCTCGGACAAGCAGAAGCATCTGCAGTACCTGGATATCGATGCCGCCATTACGCACTGCACAAAGGGTATCGGCATCTGGAATTGGGCCAGTAATGATGAAGACCAGGAACCCGATGTTGTTTTCGCTGCCGCGGGTGATATCCCCACCCAGGAAGCATTGGCCGCGACGGCACTGCTCCGCGAACGATTTCCTGACTTGAAAATCCGATTCATTAACGTGGTTGATTTGTTCAAGCTGGAACCTCGCAGCGAACACCCGCATGGCTTGACGGATGCCGATTTTGATTCTCTCTTTACGACCGACAAGCCGATCATCTTTAACTTCCACGGGTATCCCTGGCTAGTTCACCGTCTCGCCTATCGCCGCACAAACCACCACAACTTGCATGTGCGTGGGTACAAGGAGAAAGGCAACATCAACACGCCGATGGAACTGGCAATCAACAACCAGACGGACCGGTTCAGTCTCGCGATCGACGCCATTGACCGAGTCCCGAAACTGCAGCAGATCGGCGCGCATGCCAAAGAAGAATTCCGCGATCGCCAGATCGCGTGCCGACGCCATGCTTACGAGTACGGGATCGACAGTCCTGAGATTAGCGGTTGGAAGTGGCCTTACGACAAGCGGTGAAGTGAGGGACTCGCACGGCCGCGATCAAAATCCCCACTTCTCGCAGAAGAATCGAGAAGTGGCGCACTCGCACGGTGCTTGCTATGGGAGCCGCTCGACCATGCGCGTGAGTTCGCGGTGTGGGTCTCAGAGTCCCGACTGAAATGGGATATCGAGTAACTCGCCGATACCGAGAAATCGCTAAAGGAGCTTGAACATGAGCACGAGTACGACGGCGAAACGGCCCGCGTTGCCAGAGGAAGCGAAACGTCTCAGTAGCAAGTATGGCTGTGGTCCAGTTCAATTCTCTGGAACGGACGAAGCGCTCTATGAGCGGCACCTGCTGTTCGACAGCGGGGTCGATCTGGCGGACGCGACGGCGCGCGATCGCTTCGAGGCCCTTGCGCGGTCGGTGCGCGACGTTCTTTCGCAGCGATGGCTTCTCACTGAGAAGACCCATGAACAACAAAATCCCAAGCGACTCTACTACCTTTCGATGGAATTCCTCATCGGCCGCTCACTCGCAAACAATGTTACGAACCTTCTGCTCGCTCCGCTCACGGACCAGTTTATACAGGACAAGAAACTCAACCTCCTCGAGATCTTAGAGCAGGAGCCCGACGCGGGATTGGGCAACGGCGGCCTTGGACGTTTGGCCGCCTGCTTCATTGAATCGGCCGCGACGTTGCAGCTACCGGCCATGGGCTACGGACTCCGATATGAATACGGCATCTTCAGACAATCCATCCAGAATGGATGGCAACAGGAGACACCGGACAACTGGCTCCGTTCTCCGGACCCGTGGGAGATTGCCCGCCCGAACGAAAAGGTGGAAGTCAGCGTGGGCTGCTCGTTCGAGCTCAGCGGAGGCACCCTGCGCCCGGTAGCGGGGCGCCCAACGACTCTGATCGGCATCCCATTTGACCGTCCCGTGATCGGGTACGGTGGTTCCACCATCAACACGCTTCGACTCTGGGCGGCAGCAGCCCCGGACTTCTTTAACTTTGAGGAATTTTCGCACGGCGATTTCGTTGAAGCATTCACTCAGACCCTTGGGGCCGAAACCCTGACCCGCGTCCTCTATCCCGATGATTCAAGGGTGATGGGGCAAGGGCTACGCCTGCTGCAGGAATACTTCCTTGTTGCCTGCTCGCTGGCGGATGCAGTGCGGCGCTTCCAACGGACCAACTCGGATTGGCGCTTGTTTGCAGACAAAGTGGCCATTCAGATGAACGATACGCATCCGGCTCTGGCCGTGCCGGAACTCATGCGAATCCTGGTTGACCAGGTGCACCTTGAATGGGATGAAGCTTGGCATATCACACAGAACACGCTGGCATACACGAATCACACCTTATTGCCGGAAGCGCTCGAAAAATGGCCGGTGGCGTGGTTTGAAGACATGCTGCCCCGGCAGCTCGAGATCATCTACGAGATCAATCGCCGTTTTCTGGGAGATGTGCGCGGGCGGTTTCCCGCCGATAAGGGCCGAATTCAGCGCGTGAGTCTTATCGAAGGCGCTGAGCCCGGGGCCAAGAAGGTTCGCATGGCCAATCTGGCGGTCGTAGGCTCCCACAGCACCAACGGAGTGGCGCAGATTCACTCGAACCTGTTGCGCGAGACCACACTCCAAGACCTGGCGGAAATCTTTCCCGAGCGCTTCAACAATAAAACGAATGGAGTCACGCCCCGGCGCTGGCTGCAATTGTGCAATCCCGAGCTTTCCCAATTGATCACCAATGCAATTGGAGATGCGTGGATCAAGAACCTGAACGAATTAGACAAGCTCAAAGCATTCGCGAGTGACAGCGGATTTCTGGCAGATTTTCTAATGGCTAAGCGCAATGCCAAGCGGCAATTTTGCGATTGGCTCCGCTGGTCGACGGGGCAGAATCTTGATCCAGATTCGATCTTCGATTGCCAGGTCAAGCGCATCCACGAGTACAAACGTCAGTTCCTAAATGCACTGCGGATCGTCGTGCTCTACAACCGGATCAGGGAGAACCCGGGCGCGGACATGCATCCACGGATCTTCTTCTTTGCCGGCAAAGCTGCACCTGCATACCGGCTCGCCAAAGTGATCATCAAGTTCATCAACAGCCTGGCTGCGACTATCGACGGCGACCCAGCCGTACGCGGGCGGCTGAAGGTTGTATTCCTGCCCGAGTACTGCGTCTCGCTTGCGGAACACCTCATCCCCGCCAGTGACGTCTCCAACCAGATTTCCACGGCAGGCTACGAAGCCAGCGGCACAAGCAACATGAAGTTCATGATGAACGGCGCCTTGACGATTGGCACACGCGACGGCGCAACCATTGAGATGGCCGCGGAAGCGGGCGAGGAGAACTTCTTCCTGTTTGGTCTAACAGCGGAGCAAGTGATTGGCAGTCGCGGGTGGTACAACCCGCACTGGCACTACCAACACGATCCGGAGACCCGTCAAGCCCTGGACTTGATTTTCTCGGATTATTTCAGCTGCTATGAGCCGGGTGTGTTCGAGCCGTTGCGGGACATGTTGCTGACGCACGGCGACCACTACATGCACTTGGCGGACCTGAACTCATACCTCACGGCAGACGCGCAGATGAGCGCGTTATATGCCGATCCCGACGAGTGGGCGCGCAAGGCGATCTTGAATGTGGCAGGTTCGGGGAAGTTCTCGAGCGACCGCACCATCGCGGAATATGCAGACGAAATCTGGAACGTGAAACCATGTCCAATACCAGAGAAAGCGTAGTTACCGCGCACCGTTCCGTGCTAGTTACGCGACTTAGAAAGAATACGACCTTTTACTAGTAGTCTGCTACCGACGGTAGAGCTGGGCATCAACACTTTCGGCAGGAAGCGGCAAAACGTTGCAAGCAGACGCGCGAAGCGATTCGCCGAAGAGATTGAAAGGAACTGAGAAAGGACAAAGGAAATGTTAACGCAACATACTGAAAGGAGAAGTACGATGTGGCAAGAATTCCGACACTGGAAGGCAAAGTGTGGTCCTGCATTAGTCCTGGCGCTCGTCGCGTGCTCCGTGACATACGCGCAGGACGTGAGAGCCAACTATATGCCGGGAACTGATTTTTCAAAATACCACACCTATGCATGGGTCGACGACGTACAAGGCGTGCCTGGGGTAGGTGGCCATCCCGACCAGATCCTGGACACCCAGGTCAAGCAGGCGATCGATTCACAAATGGCGGGCAAGGGCCTCACCAAGGTGGTGGACGGCGGTAAACCCGATTTACTCCTTGGCTACCAGCTCGCGATCGATCGGGAGAAGCAGATCAACGGCTTCGGGTCCGGCTGGGGTGGCTTTGGCGGTTGGGGCGGTTGGGGCCCGTTGGGGGGCGGCCTGAATTCCTTTTCGGCGGAAACCTCAACTATTAACATCGGGACTTTCGTCGTTGGTATGTATGACCCTGCTGCAAGAAAGCTGGTTTGGATAGGTGCTGCCCAACATGCGATTGAACCCAGCAAAAAGCCGGAGAAAAACCAGGAGAGGCTCAATAAGGGAGCGCAAAAACTGCTGAAGGACTTCCCTCCCGGACGCAGCAAATAGACAAGAATCTCCGGAATAAATCCGACAAGGCCCCAAAGAACCTGGATAGGAGCGTTACAAAGATGTTCAAGAAGTTCTCGCCGGGATTGAATGGCAAGTAACTGCGGCGGCATTTGAGCTGGGGCCGGACCACTCGGAAGCCCGGCAGAAGCTACCTGCATGTGTTCGACGGGCCGACTGGAGTTTGTCGCCGGCCGCGCTGGAACAGAAGGTTCAGTCGGCTATCTCCTAGACTTCCGGCGAAGCCCGTCGCCACGCAAAACTGAAAGCGGAGATTTATTGATCCAGGTGCCGCCTGCTGCGTCCAATGCTCTGGTCAGCGTACCGGCCTTGGTCGTATCGTAGGAAGAGAACCATGCAGCGTCTCCGAATCGCAAAAAGCATTGGACTGATTGGTTTAGTCTCCGCGTTCCTGCTGCTCTGCTCCGCCCAGCCTTTTGAGCCGGCCCCGAAACTGTATCGCGCCAAGCCGGAGGACGTGCCGCCGTGGGCGGAGCAGGGAAATTTTCGTTTCGTGCGGCTGGACGGCGGACAAATCGAAAGCTGGAAGGCCGAGCGCACCTGGTGGGGCGAAAAATTCAGCGCCGAAGAGAAGGACGTGTTGACCCACATCTATGACCGCGATTTCGAACAAATGCTCGGCTTGCTCAAGCAGGCGGAGTTCAACTGGATCTGGGTCACCTGGAGCAACGGCTGGTCTCTTAAGGACGAGGACGAGAACCAGGAGAACCTGAAAAAGGTAATCGCCCGCTGCCATGAGAACGGCATTCACGTGTCGGCTTACATGTCGGCTACCAACATGTTCTGGAAGAGCGCCTACCGCGACGACCCGGAAACGAAGAATTACGGCCTGTGGAAGTACGGCATCCCCATGTTCTATGCCGGCCCGACCACGACCGACCTGCAGATCTCATGGAAGCGCCGGCTCGCCGACGCGCGCGAGCCGGGCTGGCGGGCCTATCTCTTGAAGAAGGCGGAGCTGGCGTTGGACGCGGGCGTGGACGCGATCGTCTGGGACAACATGATCGGTCACAACTCCGGCCTATCCCAGTTGCTCGATGACACCCAGCGGATGGCGGAACGGAAGGCGCGGGAGACCGGCCGGCCCAAGGTGATGGTGTATGCCAATATCCATATCTCGCCGGACCGCTTTGGGATGAATGACATGAACGAGGCGATCTGGGAGGAGGATGGCAAGGACACTCCGGGGGTGTGGAACGGTACTTGGCAAGTGGGCAACGCGCGCAAAATCAAATTCCTGAACGGCGAGAAACAGCTTTGGCAGCCCGTGATGTATGAGAACGACCTTTACCACTGCGGCCCGCGCGAGCGCTGCATCCCCAGCCCGGCTGAGCAGAAGCTTTCCATCGCCGAGGCCTATGCGTTCGACGCAGCCACCTCGCGCAACATCGAGGGCCGATTCCTCTCTGCGCTGATCAAGGGCGAGCCGAAGGCCCAGGGGGCCTGGACAGCCATCGCTCAATACAACCATTTCCTGGCCGAGCATCAGGAACTGTATCACCAGGCGGAGCCGGCGGCGCGAATCGCCCTGATCTCCGCGGAGCCGCAAAACTCGCTGGCCAAAGAATTCCTAAGGCGGAGCGTCTTTTTCGAGACCAAAGTGCTTGCGCACCTGGACAAGGGAGTCCCCCTGGACCGCTTCAAGGTGCTGGTCATGCCGGCTGACCTGCCCAAGCTCAACTCCGAGCAAAAGGCCCGGTTGAATACGTTCACTGCCGGCGGGGGCGTCATCATCAGGGCCGGAAAATCGGGGCGGGAAACTGTGGCGCGCGCCGAAGCGGCGGCCGGAGGGCCTCGCCTCAGCCTGGAACCGCGCGGTTACGTGCTGGGCCAGTTGACTCGGAAAGCAGACGGTCGGACTTTGATTCTCCACTTGCTCAACTACGATCACCAGGTCCCGGCAGAGAACGTGAAAGTCCGGCTGAATCTGAGCGGGTTGGACCTGAGCGGGCCGGTCGCGGACCTGAGCCGCTGGGAGGTGAAAGTCTTTTCGCCAGACGCAGCCCAGCCTCAGTTCGCTGGCCTCTCTGTGCACGGGAGCGTCACCGAGTTCACGCTGGGCCGGATCGAACACTATACCGTGGTGACTCTCTCGGCCAGGCCGGCCCCGTAGTTTGAAAGTGGGCGGCTTCAGGAAGGTCTGTCTTGCTTTCGCTTTTGAGTTAGGAGCCGAGGGCTGCCGGCCTGGAGTTGACTAAGGCACCAGGATTTCCGTCAACCTATGTGTCAGCGCGAGGGCTGCACCATAGTTACTCACAATGGCAATAAGGATCGAGAACAGTAGAAAATCCCACGGCCAAGTGCACTGAATGTGCCTGCCCGGCATGCGCCACTCGAGCAGACGCTCGACACGCAGACTAACCGAAGACGAGCCGTTGAGCAGTCCGCTTGCCAGCACCGGCTCGCGCCACTGTTTCAAAGATCTCGAAAGCTTGATCAACGCCGCCGCCAGATCGAGCGCATCCTGGCGATTCGTGACAGCCGCGTCATCTGCCGCCAGTTCGGCCGCCTTCCGCCACGCACTCTCAATCCGTTTCATCCCGGGAAAGGGGGTCGCGCTGATTATGACTTTCTTCAGGTTGTCCCAAGAACGCTTGTGCCCAAGCTCGTGTCGGACCGCGACTTGCAGTTCGCGTTTGCTCAACACAATTGCCGCCATGTCGGAGACCATCACCCTAGGTCTCCGAATGCCTACCAGGATCAGCGCGGGCGCGCCGGTCGAAGCGCTCAGTTGCGGCAGGGCTGCGTCGATCGCGATGCTCTGCGCTCCCACGCCGGCCGGCCCCAACGACCACTGCGCCACTGCTCTCGCCGTTCTTGCCTGAGCCTGAAGCGCGCGGAACAAGCCTGCGCCCAGGATAAGCAGCGCACATGCGGCAAGAATAAATGTGCCCGCGTCCTCGTCGAGCGCTGCCCTTTCCATCAGCCAGAACGAAGGGAAGGTAAAAAAAACGGCGACCACAGCGGAAACTGCGAAAGAAAAGATCCGCAGCCCGAAGAGAAAATTGGCAGAGCTCACTATGCCAGAACCAAATCTAGACTTTCGGCCTGCGCGGTTGATGCTCGGCCACGCCAACGCAACCAGCAACGACAACGGGCAGTACACGGTGGCGAAAAACGCCAGAGAAACCAGGAGTCCCCGCGCTGCAAAGATCACCGCCGCTCTCCCTTCTTGATTTGCAATTCTGCCCGCTGACGCTCTACCAGCGCCTGCAACTCGTCCAGCAGTTTCTCGTCCTTCGCGCTGACCGCCTCCACCAAATAGGAAAGATGAAGCGAGGCATACTCAGAACCCAGAAGCCGCCGGATGCCACTCATGGCAGCGCCGCGCTCGATTTCTTCCGGGCTATAGCGCGCCGAGTAGCGAAACGCCTTTCCTTCGAGAACGCGGCCGAGCAGTCCCTTCCGAAACAGCCGGTCCATGGTCGTCATGATCGTGCTATACGATTGCCATATCGCGCCATCTTCCAGCACTTCACGAACCGTAGCGGTTCCACGCGCCCACACGGCACGGTGAATTTGCCGCTCCAGCGGTCCAAGCAGGGTCGCCGAATCCTTTTCGAACATGGGAGGAAGCGTATCCATTTTTTAGTCGCAGCCGGTTCAGAATGATCTTTGAAAAGAACTCTAAAGTCGAAGGGTCCTTTGAGTCAACGAGCAAACGCAGAATTCACCGTGCCTCAACAATTACCGCGACTAGTAGATCGACGAACATATTAGCGGCGATAGTAGGCTTTTCTTGCAGCATTCGCGCACGTGTAACTTACTATTAACAACGCGCGATTATCGTTCTGTGTTTTGCGCATTGATGCTCTCGCCTGATTCCTGTGCGATGGATGATAAATTCATGAAGCTCGAACAATGCTGTCCCACTTCACTTTTCAGATGTGTTTATAGAACGGCGCGCGTGCGAACGCTTCCCGCGGCCAAGCGCCTCACGGTTTACGGCGTTGTCCTCCTGTTGGCGAGTTCCGCATTGTTGACCGCCCAGAACGTGGTTCTCACCGGTTCACTTGGCGGCCGGGTCACCGACCCGAGTGGCGCGCTCGTCGGGGGAGCGACGGTGCGTGTGCGCAACCTCGCGACCGGCGTGGAACAATCCACCGAGACCAACCGTTCCGGACTGTACCAGTTCCCCGCGATCATGCCGGGCAATTACTCGATCACTGCAAGCCTAAAAGGCTTTCGCGATGTCCAGGCTCTGCTGCAGGTGCGCGTAGGAAATACTGCGTTGCAGGACATCAAGCTGCAAGTGGGGGCCAGCGCGGATACGATCAACGTAATCGGCACCACCCCACTGCTGCGCCCCGCCGAATCCTCCGCCAGCACCGTGCTCGAGCGCTCGCTGATTGAGGACCTGCCGCTCAACGGAAGGAAATACACAGACTTTGTTACTCTGACCCCCAACACCAGCTACGACGGCGATACCGGCCTGGTCAGCATTGCCGGACAACAAGGTGGCGAGGACTCGGGATACGCCAACGGCAATGGGTCGACGGTATTTACGGTCGATGGAAGCAACGCGACCAACAACTACTTCTCCGACATTATCGGGCGCTACCGTATTCCTTATCTCTACGCCGAGGACTCAATTCAGGAGTTTCAGGTCGCGGCGAGCGCCTATTCGGCGGTGTATGGCGGCGGCTCGGGGTTCGTGAATGCGGTAACGCGTTCGGGCGGCAATGCACTTCATGGAAGCGCGTTTTACTACAACCGCAACTCCGTGACCGGGGCCAACGACGCCCTGGATAAAGCCGCCGGAATTTCGAAGCCCGACGACACCCTGCAGCAATTCGGGGCAGCCGTGGGTGGTCCCGTCCTGCGCAACAGGCTTTGGTTCTTCGCCGACTACGAGCAACAACTGCGCAATTTCCCTAACCAGGTCATCAACCCTGCATTGGCGACGAACTCCTCGAATCTGGCCGCGTTTCTGAACGCGAATTTTCAAGTTCCCTTCGGAACCCCGCTGCCCCCTCCGAGCGGCCCGTTGCCAATACCGAATTACGACACTGCTCCGGAATTCAGCGACAACGTTTACCTGCAGCAAGTTTCCAACGCGATGAACGCGCTCAATTCCAACCTCGGAACCAGCACGAGAAAAGGCAACGACATCGTCGCCACGCCTCGCCTGGACTATCAGGCTGGCCCGCGCGACGGCTTGTTTCTCACCATTAACCTGAACCGCTTCAACTCGCCCGGAGGCGTCATTACGGAACCGACAACCGGCAATTATGGCCTGCAAACACTCGCGGGCGCTTACGTGCGGACTTACCAAACCACTCTGGGCTGGACCCACACGTTCTCGCCCAGGTTGCTGAATGAATTCCACGCGGCCACATCGCAGGACAACGAGACCGCGACGCCCACGTCCTTGGCGTCACAGTCATCCTCTCCCACTGGGCTCATGCCCACTGTGCTGATTGACAATCCGAGTTTTACCATGGGCAACGCGGCCTTCTCGATCGGGCGAGTGTTTGAACGGCAGTATTCGGTGGCCGACCGCATCGACTATGTGCTGGGCAAGCACACGTTACAATTCGGGTTCGACTGGAACCGTTCCTCCGATGCAGATACGAACGATGGCGGCGCCGACCCCAACGAAGTGGTCGACTTCGGGTCGCCGCTTGGGCTGTACGAATTTTCGAGCCTACAGGCCTTCGCGCTCGGCGAGTACAACAATTTCAGCCAGGCGGCCGGCAATCCTCGCTTTTCCTTTACCGTGCCGTACTACGGTTTCTACGTGCAGGATACCTACCGCATTCTGCCGAAGCTGACGCTGGAAATGGGATTGCGCGAGGATTTCCAGGTCTATCCGCAGCCGGCGGAGAATCCGCTTTTCCCACTTAGCGGGCAATACCCGAACCAGTTCAAGCGCGTGGCGCCGCGTTTTGGCTTCGCCTGGCAGCCCGAGTCAAAGACGGTGGTCCGCGGCGGGTTCGGCCAATTCTACCAGAATATGAATGGGCTGAACTATCGTAATGCAGTGATTTCGAACGGACTGGCATTGCAGCAGACGGAAGCTGGCGCCAGTTACACATCAGGCGCGCCGAACAATCCTCAAACAACCTACCCGGTGTTTCCAACGGTTCTCCAGCCCACTGATCCGCTGTTCGGGGTCGGGGCCGCTCCGGATATCTCGCTGGTTTCTCCCCAATTCCGCGTACCCTATGTTTTGCAGGCCAGCCTGCAGATTGAGCGTGAACTCGACGAGAACACGACGCTGAATGTTGGAACCATATGGAGCCATGCCGTCCATCTATCCTCCGGCAGCGCCTATGATCTCAACCTCTGTCCGCTACAGGGCACGAGCACGTGTCCGAGCACGGGCACGACGACGTATATTGTGTGCCCGCCGAACGTAACCGCGTTGCCCTGTACCGGCCCCAGCTACACCTTGCCGAACATGGATAGCGGCCTGCTGACCGAGGGCTACGCCAATTCGAACTTTAATCAGATCAACGAACTCATCAGCCCTGGGCAGAACCACTACAACTCTTTGTTCCTGCAGCTGCAGCGGCGCATGTCGCATGGCCTTGCGCTGCAATTCGCCTACACCTGGGCCAAGAGCATCATGCGTGACGGAATGGATTTCAACAATCAGTTCGACTTCAGCAACACGCACGCCCCGTCGCTGCTCGATCAGCGGCATAAGTTGACCTTCGCCACCGTTTACCAGCCTCACCTCGAGAGATGGGCGAGCTCTGGCTCGGCGCGCGCAATTGTTTCCGGCTGGCGGCTGAATACCGTAATGGAGTTTTCTTCCGGTCGCCCCTACGCGGGATTATTGGGCCCGGCTTGCGGCTCGTCACAACTGGGGAATTGCCCGGGCACTGGCGACAATCTGAACGACACCGCGTTCAACGAAGCCACGGCGAACACCGCCGGCGGAATCAATCAAGCCGGCCCAACACCGGGAATTGGATTGAACTCCTTCTACGGCCCGTGGCTGGAGCGGATTGACCTTGGGCTGGGCCGCAGCTTCAAGATTGCAGAAGGCAAGGAACTGGAATTTCAGGCACAGGCGTTCAACCTGTTCAATCACGCCAACTACTACGTGCAAAATGGGGGAGGCATCAACCAAGTCCAATACAACCCCTACGGCGGCAACTGCGGCGACGGCATGACGGCAAGCCAAACTTGCTATCTTGTGCCCAACACCGGCTCAGGGAACTTCGGCAGTTTGCTCGAAATCAGTCCGGACGGCCTTCCGCGCGTTTTGCAGTTTTCCGTAAGATTCACCTTCTAGTGTGCCTTTCGCTGGACACAGGCCCGCCATACCGTCCAGCACTGTAGTGTTAAGCCGTGACAACTCAATGCCCTACCTGCTGCACTACCTTGCTGACCTCTGAATCCTAAAGAATGCGAGCGTCATCTACTACCACAAGTTTGTCCAGTTTCTCAGTGGGGCGACACATGTCTACTTGGCCCGTACCCAGTGCACTTGATGCCGGCGCACAGATCTTTCCGGGTTTGACGCCCACGCAGATTGATCGGATCCGGCATGGGGGCAAACTGCGACGCGTGGATTCAGGCGAGATTCTGTTCCGTCCTGGCGACACCGGCATTCCATTTTTCGTCCTGCTCTCTGGAACGATGGAAATCGTTCAGCCGGGCCTCAACGGTGAGCGGCTCATTACCACCCACCGCGCGGGCGAGTTCACAGGTGAACTCAGCATGATCTCCGGACAGCGATGCCTCGTGCTCGGACGCATCACCGAACCCGGCGAAGTTCTGGAACTTTCTGCGCAGGCTCTGCTGTCTCTCATTGCGCGAGACGTGGAAATGAGCGAGATCATCATGCGGGCCTTCATTCTGCGCCGCCTTGCGCTCATTTCCAACCACCTCGGAAACGTGGTCCTGCTGGGCTCGCGCCATTCTGCTGACACGTTGCGTCTGCGCGAATTTCTTGGCCGTAACGGACATCCATACACTTATGTAGACCTCGACACAGACAAGATGTCGCAGGAACTCCTGGACCGCTTCGCCGTCAAGTTGGAGGAAATTCCGGTCGTCATTTGTAACGCTCGCACAGTTCTACGCAGGCCTTCCACGCAGGAACTCGCGCACTGCTTGGGCATGAACGCCAATATTGACAACTCACAAGTGCGCGATTTGATCATCGTCGGCGCCGGTCCTGCCGGTCTGGCAGCCGCTGTTTATGCCGCATCGGAGGGTCTCGATGCTCTCGTCGTTGAGACCGAGTCTCCCGGTGGGCAAGCGGGATCAAGTTCCAAGATCGAGAACTATCTCGGATTTCCCACTGGTGTTTCGGGACAAGAGCTGGCGTCGCGCGCCATCACGCAAGCGCAGAAGTTTGGCGCGAGAATGATGGTGGCGCATAGTGTCGACAAACTGACCTGCGATCGCCGTCCCTACAAGCTTTTGCTCGACGACGGCACTGTGCTCTCATCACGAGCCATCGTCATCGCAACCGGGGCACAATATAAAAAGCCGGAGATTGCCAACCTCAAGAAGTTCGAAGGTCTGGGCGTCTATTATGGCGCGACCTACATCGAGGCGCAGCTGTGCGCGGACGACGAGGTGATCGTGGTAGGCGGGGGAAACTCCGCTGGCCAGGCCGCGGTCTTTTTGTCACAGACTGCCCGGAAAGTCCACATGCTGGTGCGCTCGGCGGGGCTGGCTGAGACCATGTCTCGCTATTTGATTCAGCGGATCACCGAAAATCCCGCCATCGAGCTTCACTACAAAACAGAGATCACGAGTTTAGACGGTGGCACGCAACTGGAGCGCGTCAGCTGGAATGACAAGACCACTGGCCTGACCTCAACTCATGAGATTAGCCACGTGTTCATCATGGCGGGGGCATCGCCACGCACTGAATGGCTAAGAGGATGTCTGGCGCTGGATGAAAAAGGTTTCATTCTCACCGGGCGCGACCTGGATGCACCTAAGGGTTCCGATCAATCGATTGCCTGGCCTCTTGCACGCGCGCCGCAAATGCTCGAGACGAGTCTTCCCGGTGTTTTTGCTGTCGGTGATGTTCGATCAGGCAACGTGAAACGCGTGGCCTCTGCGGTGGGCGAAGGGGCAATATCAGTGCACTTGGTACACCGTGCCCTCGCAGAGTTGTAGATGCTGGACCGTCTGATGGTAGTCAGCAACAAACCTCGGGGCTTGACCCGGTAACTCCGCTGCAGAGTGTAGGAGAACGACGATGCCATGTGCACATCTCGACCAAATCAGAATTACGACCACGGACAAACATGTTTGCGAAGATTGCGTCAAAACCGGGGACACATGGGTCCACTTGCGCCTATGCCTGGAATGTGGGTACGTAGGCTGCTGTGACTCGTCGAAGAACAAACATGCGACCAAGCATTTCCATCGCACGAAGCATCCACTCATGCGTTCCATTGAGCCCGGAGAGGCTTGGGTCTGGTGCTATGTGGATCAAATTGAGGCGGGTGAGATCCGACGCCAGGCATTTGTGCCCCTTGAGCGTAGTGTTTAAACCCGCATTGCTCGCAGCAGACGTTTTGCCCGGAGTGATCTTCCTGGAGCCCGAATGATCGTTGCCGAAAAGAATTCCGCCATCCAGCATCAATTGCAGGAGCGTATCTCGGACGCCCGCGAACGAAGTGATGCCTTGTTCAAACTCGTGCGGACGACTGCGCTGTACGACCGCCCTATTCCCGAGCGGCACCGCCTCATCTTTTATCTGGGCCATCTCGAGGCCTTCGACTGGAACCTGCTCAGCGAGGCCGTAGGCGCGAAGAGTTTTTCTTCGGAACTCGACCGGCTTTTTGCCTTCGGCATCGATCCGGTCGGCGGTAGGCTGCCCTCTGATATTGCGTCTGACTGGCCTGTGCTTGAAACCGTGCTCGACTATGTGAGCAGAATCCGCGCTGCTCTCGATGAGAAGCTTGCCCACAAAATTCTCGAGCTCCACGCTGCGTCAAGGGATGGTTTTTCGCTGGACACATTACTGAATGTAGCGATTGAGCACCGCCTGATGCACCTCGAAACGCTGGCTTACATGTTGCATCAGTTGCCTTGCGACAAAAAAGTTCGGCTGCCAAACCCGGCTGCTCTGGCTGCGCCTCCGCCGATTCCTCAAATGATCGAGATTCCTGCTGGCATAGCACCGCTGGGACTCTCGCGCGATGCCAGCACCTTCGGTTGGGACAACGAGTATGAAGCCCACCAGACAGAGGTCCCGGCGTTCGAGATTGATCGCTTCATGGTGACCAACCGCCAGTATCAGGATTTCATGTCTGCTGGCGGCTATGAAATGCGCTCTCTCTGGAGCGATGCTGACTGGAACTGGAAAACTGCTAACGGCGTGTCTTACCCCCTGTTCTGGAAAAAAGCAGGCAGTCACTGGTTATACCGTGCGATGTTTGAGGAAGTTCCGTTGCCTCTGGACTGGCCCGTCTATGTGAGTCACGCGGAGGCCATGGCCTACACCCGCTGGGCTAAGAAAGCTCTTCCTACCGAGGAGGAGTGGCATCGCGCCGCCTACGGGGCTCCAGACGGAATTGAAAGAACGTACCCCTGGGGCCATCAGGTTCCTGATTCACGCTTCGGCAACTTCGATTTCAACCGTTGGGACCCTCAGCCGGTAAATGCCTTTCTACGCGGCCGGAGCACGTTTGGCGTAGATGGCATGTTGGGCAACGGGTGGGAGTGGACTTCCACGCTTTTCGCGCCCTTTCCTGGCTTCGAGCGATTTCGCTTCTATCCGGGTTACTCGGCTGATTTTTTCGATGGCAAGCACTTCGTCATGAAGGGTGGCTCGGCGCGCACCGCCGCCTGCATGTTGCGGCCAACCTTCCGTAACTGGTTTCAGCCACATTACCAGTACGTATATGCGGGATTCCGCTGCGTAAGCCGCTGATCAAAAGGAGTTGAAGAATGCTTGCCCATGCCGTTACCGCCGATGTCACTTCTGAATTCGCTTCCGATGTGCGTGCTGGCCTCACGCGGCCAGGCCAGAAGGAACTTCCTTCCAAGTATTTTTACGACGATGTCGGTTCGGCTCTGTTCGAAGTCATCTGCCATTTGCCGGAATATGGTCTGACGCGGGCTGATGAACGGTTGCTGCGCCGACATGCGGACGAGATCGTGGACCGCATCGAAGGCCCTGTGGCGGTCGCCGAACTAGGCAGCGGCAGCGGAAGAAAGACGCGCTGGCTGCTCGAAGCGCTCTGCCGCCGCCAGCGCACCTCCTATTATCCCGTTGAAATATCCCGCTCGGCTTTGGCCATATGTGAGCGCGAACTCAGGGATATTGGCGCAATCAGCATTTTGGGTTTTGAACGCGAGTATCTCGATGGCCTCTGGGAGGTAGCCGCGCGGCGCAAGCGCGGTCAGCACGTGCTCGTCCTGTTTCTCGGCAGCACCATCGGGAACTTCGATCGCCAAGCCGGCGTAAAGTTCTTGTCCGAAATTCGACGGACCCTCGAACCTGGCGATTCTCTGCTATTGGGAACAGATTTGGTCAAGTCCAGCAGGCAGTTACTTCGTGCCTATGACGATAATCTCGGGGTGACAGCAGCGTTCAACCTCAACCTGCTTGCCCGCATCAATCGTGAGCTCGATGCCGACTTTGACCTAAGTCAATTCTCTCACCAGGCAAGGATCAATCAGGACGAACCGAGTGTGGAGATGCATCTGCGTTCCATGCGGCGGCAAACCGTGAGCGTTCCTGCGGCGGAGATCGCTGTTCAGTTCGAGGAGGGAGAAACAATCTGGACCGAAAGTAGCCAGAAGTACACTGCGGAAGAAATATTCCAGACCGCACGCTCCGCGGGTTTCCGATGCGATGCCCAATGGATCGATAAGGAATGGCCATTTGCCGAGAATCTGCTCATCGCCGAATGACAAAGAGCATCGTACTCGCCAGCTCCCGCGCCGATCGAAGCGTTCGCCCCAACCTCCTCGCCCGACTGTGTCTTAGAATAAAGTAAGATTGTCCGCCAACAAGGAGGCTCGCGCCATCGCCACAGACTGGCAGCTAGCTGCTGGGCGCTCGCCACTAGCGCCGGGCGCCCGCATGGCGCGCCATAATCCGCTGGCGGCCATCGGAGTCCTGTTGGTTGCCGTGTTGACAGTGTGCGCAATTCTTGCGCCCTGGCTCGCTCCGCAAGATCCCGCGCGCATCGACCTTCCGAACCGCCTCGAGTCGCCTTCGGCCCACCATCTCTGCGGCACCGACGAACTCGGGCGCGACATCCTTTCGCGCCTCATCTGGGGAGCGCGCATTTCGTTGTTTGTTGGTTCAAGCGTTGTCGCAGGCTCCTTGCTGCTGGGTTTCCTCATCGGCTCGCTCGCCGGATACTATGGCGGACGCATCGACCGCTTCGTCAATATCGTTTTGATGAACGCGTTCCTGTCTTTTCCCGGCATTCTGATTGCGATTGCATTCGTAGCGTTTCGCGGGCCGGGAATTTTCAACCTCGTTTTTGCGCTCTCTCTGGGAGGGTGGGTTGGCTACGCCCGACTCGTTCGTGCCCAGGTGCTTGCCGTTCGCGAAAGAGAATTTGTGGAAGCGGCGCACGCACTCGGCGCCAGTGGCTTTCGCATCATCTGCGCGCACATTCTTCCAAACATCATCCAGCCGGTGATTGTGCAAGCCGCGATTGGCATGGCCGGCGCGGTTCTCGCCGAGGCCACCATGAGCTTCCTCGGACTCGGTGTCCCGCCGCCGACGGCGAGTTGGGGATCGATGTTGAACGATGCCCGCTCCCACTTGTTCGATGCGCCGCATCTGGTGATTTTCCCAGCAGTAACCGTGATGTTCGCGGTGCTGGCGTTTAACTTCATCGGCGACGCCTTGCGCGATTTTCTCGACCCCAGATCGCGCATCGAGGCCGGACTGTAAACGACGAATCCGCGCCAAGTCCCGCAACAAATTCACAAGTCCTTAATGTTTGGTCACGCCTGGGCCCGGAATGCCAATTTCATGCACTTTCGATTCGCAAGCGGTGACCTTTGCCCCGTTCTTACGTCTATCAGGAAGACCAGAATCGCGGAACTTTTTCGAAGGCTGGTGCGTATGAACAAATGTATGGAACTTCAATACCAAGTCGAACGCATAGAGGATGTGGCCGTGGTCCGATGCTCTGGGCGCATGGTCCGCGGATCCGCACTGGATGGATTCCGGCGCCGGATCGAGCAACTCGACCGTCTCCGTGTGCTGGTGCTCGATCTTTCTGAGATTCAACAAATCGATGCCGGAGGCCTGGGAACGTTGCTACTGGTGCGCCGTTGGGCGAGTCAGAATTCAACTCGCCTAAATCTGGTCGATCCGCCGGTATTTTTCCGCAGGCTACTCGAGGCAACGCATTTGAGTTCGGTGTTTGAAATTTCCTCGCTGAAGGATGCGCTCAGCATCCTTCAGCCTGCCCATTGTCAGCCTCGTTTTGCCATTGCATAACGCCGCATGGCAAAGTGCGCAAAGTTTTCCATACGCGATACTTTATAATTCGCGCGGATGGAAGTCCCGTGCGCAAGAATCGAATCTGAGCCGGTCCATACTTCCGCTCGCCACGAGCCAATCCCCGCTCTAGTAATTCTTCCAGAACCTCGATCCCCAGCCCGCTCGTGGACTGCCGGCCTGGGTCCCCGAACTTCGGATCGCACCCGATGACCCGCCTGGCCCGCAAACTCCGTCTCACCGATTACTTTTCCTTGGGCTGGGGAACGATGGTCGGCGTCGGCTGGCTGGTCGTCATGGACGACTGGCTGACGCGCGGCGGCCCGCTGGGTGGAGTTCTCGGTTTTGCGATTGGCGGCGTTCTTCTGCTTCCGGTCGGCTACGTGTACTCAAGATTGGTCGCCGCCATGCCCGATGCCGCGGGCGAAGTCGCCTACACGGCAAGCGTCTTTCCGCGGCCGGTCAGCTTTTTCACTGGCTGGATGATGATGCTCGCGTATTTCATTGTCTGCCCATGGGAAGCCGTTGCCGTGGGCCGTCTGGCGGGCTTCATCTTTCCCAGGCTCAATCGCATCGAGCTGTACAGTGTGTCGGGCAAGCCGGTCTATTTGCCGCACCTGGTTATCGGACTCGGCCTTACTGCTCTCGTCACCATCCTCAACTATCGCGGCGTTCGGCTGAGCGCCACGTTTCAGAACTGGACCACCTTCGGCACGCTCGCGCTCTTCGTGATCTTTGTCTCGCTGGGCGTGGCGCGCGGATCGCCCGCCAACTTCCCGCCCTTGTTCACGCACACGCCGTTTGTTTCGATCTTGCTCGTGTTGCAGATCGTGCCCTACTTCATGAACGGCTTCGAGTCCGTGACCAAGGCCGCCGAAGAGGCGAACCCAGAGTTCCGCTTGCGCGGGTTCGCCAGTGTTATTTTCGCCGCCATCGTCGTCGGCTTTCTCTTCTATATCATCGTGATCGCGGCCGTTGGTTTCGTTGCGCCGTGGCGCCAACTCATCGGCAGTCCGTTCATGACGGCGGTTGCATTCGAGCATGCCATCGGTTCGCGCTGGATCGTAAGCATCATCCTGAGCGCGGCCCTCCTCTCGCTATCCAAGGTCTTCAACGGGAATTTTGTCGCTGCCACCCGTTTGCTGTTTGCCATGGCGCGGCGCGGGTTGCTGGACGATCGCCTGGCCTCGGTGCATCCCCACAATCAAACGCCGGCTGCCGCCATACTCGCCGCTGGAATTACCACTGGCCTGTGCATGTTTCTGGGCAGCGCGATCCTGGTGCCGATCTCAGAGGTAGGCTCGGTAGCTTCGGCCATCGGTTGGTTCGCGGTCTGCGCGGCCTTCTTGCGCATGAAGCCAGCGCCGCTACAGACCGTCATCGCGATCGTCGGCGCGCTGGTCGGCCTCGCGATGGCGTTCATGAAGTTCCTGCCGTTCGTGCCGGGCCATTTTTCCCACTGGGAATGGGCGGCGCTCGGAATCTGGATTATCCTTGGTACGCTGATGGGCCGTGGAAAGATTCTCCGCCCAAGCGTCGGACAGACTACCACCGGAAACGCTGTTGATTCGGGGTTTAACTCATGACCACTGTGAATCGTCTCCTTCTTGTGCTCTTCCTGATTGCTTCCACGCTAGGCTTTGCCGCTGATTCCTTCGACGTCGTCATCACTAATGGCCACATCGTGGACGGCACCGGATCGCCCTGGTATTCCGGCGATATCGGAATCAGAAACGGCCGGATCGCCGCCATCGGCAATCTTTCTGAAGCCGCGCCCAAGCGCACCATCAACGCCAGAGGCAAAGTTGTAGCTCCCGGCTTCATTGACATGCTGGGCCAGTCGGAAGTAACCATCCTCGTGGATCCGCGTCTCCCCTCGAAGATTTATCAGGGCATCACGACCGAAATTACCGGCGAAGGTGGATCGGCGGCGCCGCTGAACAGCGCGATCGTCGCGGCGGACCGTCCTGCCTACGCGCACTATAAGGTAAATGCCGACTGGCAGACATTCCGCCAATATTTTGCGCGTCTGGAAAAGCAGGGCATGGGCATCAATCTTGCCAGCTATGTTGGTGCAACGCAGGTCCGGCGCGTTGTGCTCGGAGACGCGGATGTGCAGCCCACCGCCGAGCAACTCGAAAAGATGAAAGCGCTGGTCCGCGATGCCATGCGCGATGGAGCCGTCGGCGTTTCGACATCCCTTGAGTACGCGCCTGCGCCTTACGCAAAGACGGAAGAGATTATCGCGCTCGCCTCCGAAGCCACGAAGTTCGGTGGAATCTATGCCACTCACATGCGCAATGAGAGCGATACCGTAATCGAAGCCATCGACGAAGCTCTGCGCATCGGGCGAGAAGCGCACATTCCCGTCGAAATCTGGCATCTCAAGGTCGCCGGCAAAAACAATTGGGGACGCATGCCGGAAGTAGTGGCGAAGATCAGCCAGGCTCGCGCCCAGGGCGCCGACATTTCCGCCAATACCTACGCCTACCCGGCGTGGTTCAATTCCATGTCCGCGTTTGTTCCTTCGTGGGCGCACGACGGCGGCGATGCCAAACTGGTTGAGCGCTTGCGCGACCCGGCGATCCGGGCGCGCATTCGCAAAGATCTGGAGACGCCTTCCAAAGATTGGGACAACGAGTGGCAGGAGATCCCCGGACCTGAAGCCGTGATGATTGGCGTGGTGCAGAATCCCGACCTGAAGAAATTCCAGGGCAAGCGGCTTTCTGAAATTGCCGAGGCGCGGCACAAAGACGCGATGGACACGCTGTTTGATCTGCTCATCGAAGACAAGGCATTTACCGAGTGCGCCGTCTTCGGCATGTCGGAACCCGATGTCGCTCTCGCCCTTCAGCAGCCCTGGGTCTCAATTGACAACGATTCCTCCGGCACATCGCCCGACGGCATTCTCGGCGAGGAGCACCCGCATCCGCGCGCCTACGGAACCTTTCCCCGAATTTTGCGCAAGTACGTTCGCGAAGAGAAAAAGCTGACGCTCGAAGATGCGATTCGCAAATTCACCGCTCTTCCCGCGCAGCGCATGCGCCTCGCTGATCGCGGGGTGTTGAAGCTTGGCATGTGGGCCGATGTGGTCGTCTTCGATCCTGAAACGGTGCGCGATGTAGCTACTTTTGACGACCCCAACCGCCTGTCGGAAGGCATGGAATTTGTCCTGGTCAACGGTGTGCCCGTGATCGAAAACGGCAAGATGACGGGCGCTTTGCCCGGAAAGGTCTTGCGGGGCGCGGGGTATCAGCCGTAGACCTGGGATGGTTTAAGCAGAGATTTCCGGCTACGGTTTGATCGCGGTATTTGTCTTCGTTTCCCGGCGGCTGATCTCTTCATCCGCCGGCTCCGCGTGCGGATTCGAAATCGTTCCGGTAATGTTCCACGGCTGTTCGTTGCCGCGGGTGAAGGTGAAGTCGAGGCCGCTCCCCGGAGAAGACGTTCCACTTACCTGATAAAGGCCGTCGCGCGATTCCAGCTTACCGCCCGAGAGCTCCCACCTGCCCTCATTCACCTGCAAGTTTCCCCTGAAGCGGTACACCGGCAACGGAGCCGCCGCGCCGGGAATCTCAACGTGCGCAAACGTGCCGTTTCGCATCGTGAACTGCAGCTTCCCATCGGCATTCGTTAAAATTTCCCGGAAGTTCCCGCCCGCACTCCCTACCTCAAAAGTGCCGTCACCGTTTCCAGTAATCCAGGCGTCGTCCATCAGCGCCCCCAGCCGTTCGAGCGAGATGTTCTCAAGACTGCCGCTTCCGTGGTACTCAATTGGCTGCTTGGAGGCGTCAATGGTCCAGTTGCCTTGGTGCGTACCTTGCAGAAACTGGCCACGAAGATGGTTCAGCGTAATCTTGCCATGATCCACTGTCATTTCCGTGGTCACCTGAGTAGCCAGCGCTTTCTTGATCTCGAACTGCGCAACCGACAAGCGGCCGCGTGCCTGCAGGGCAGCGGGCGCGGAGGGCATGGGCCCTTCACCTGAACTTCCCTCAGCCGGGCTCAGAATCCGGTACCAGGGTCGCTTCGCCGGATGCGGTGTAAACCACTCTGCGAGATCTTCCGTCGAAAACCGGTCGGCGCTCAGATCGAATTGAAACAGGCAACTCGGAGCGCAATGGCGTGGCGCCCGCAACGAACCGCTCCAGTGGGTGACGCCGATGCGGGCAGAGAGTTGCTGCACCGACGTCAGGTCGGGCGTGAGCGTGACGGTTGCGGATGCAATCTCAATCGGACTATTCAGCCCTCTGGTTTCGGCGCGCACGCTTTTCAGCTGTGCCGTCCCGAGCGCACTGGGCGCGGCTAGTCCCTGCCAAGGGCCGGAGATGCTCATGTCCAACTTGGCGAGGCCTTCCGCCGCAGGCTGTGTTGCCGGCACAGCGAACGCGTCTTCGAGCCGAAACAGATTTTTCAGATCGAGATCGCCGCGCAAAAACAAGTTGTAACCGCTGGCTGAAATCCAGCCCCCAGTGTTCAAGGGCCCGGAAGCATTTACCGTCATCGATGCAGGGCCTATTCGGAAATGGGGCTCCGTAGGCTCGGACTCGGTTTTTCTCGCACTCGCTTTGATGGCCGCCAGTGTATGTGTGCGTTCGGCTTTACAACAACTCACATCTCCGACTAGTGCCAGCGGGACATTGCTCAGCGCAATCGAATCTTTCCCGCCATTTGACCTCAACCGCACTTCGCTTGCTTCGCCGTGGCCCGTGAGCCGCGCAGGTTCGGAACCGGACCGCACGGCGTGGAATTCGGCGCTCAGCAAGCCCTCCGCCGTAAGGTCGCGCGGCAGTTGTTGTTTCGCCTCGTGCGCCAATTCGACCATCGAGGCTACAGGAAGCTCCTTGGCTTCAAACGTCAGGTCGTAGCTCGGAGGCGTCGTCCGCGCACCAACCTTTCCGCTCAGGCGAAGCGTCCCGCCGCCAACTGGCGACTCGCAGAGCAAGTCCCCAAGCGAGCCGCTGCTCGCCTTGTAGCGTCCGGCGCAATGCGTAGCAAGACGGATATTTCGGTAATCAAGAATGTCGTAGCGGCGAAACCCTTGAATCGCCCCCTGGCTTTCGATCACGAGCGCTTCTGGAGTCCCCGCCAAGTTCGCCGTAAAGTCCACTCCTCCCCGCCAGCCGCGGTCTTTGCCGGTCAGCAACTTCGTAATCTGTCCCAGTTGCCCCTTTTGCCAGGCGACGGTCACTCGCAGGGGTGTCAGGTGCAGGTTTGTGGCGCGCTGCCAGGCTGCATTGATCTGCACCTGGCCGGTATCGGAGAGATTGAAATCGGTGCGCACCGGCTGGGCCTTCATGCGCGCTCCCCAGGAATTTTCCGAATCCTGCCAGAGCGCTACGTCCGCGTCGACGAGTGCGTAGGATTTTTTCTCCGGCCCAAACTTGAAATTGATACGCGCGTTGCTGGCTTCGAGATAGGGGAAGGCCGGACGGCGCTCCGATGGCGCCTTTTGCGTGGGCGCCGCTGGGATTTGGGCGTTGCGCTCGATCAGGCTGGCGAGGTTCCATCGTCCGTCGTTGCTGCGAACGATGTTGATACTCGGTTCCGTTGCGCTCAGCGTGGCAATCTCCAGGCGTCCGCGCAACAAGGAACGAAGCCGGATGGCGGCGAAAACATCCTGCGCGCGGATCATCGGCTCCGCGCTGACGGCAGGATCGTCGTAGATCACGAGGCCTTCGAGATCGAAGCCCGGCCGCGGCAGCGCATGCACACGCACGTTGTCGATGGTCACCCGCCGTCCCAGAGCATTTCCGATGGAAGAAGCAATCCGGTTGCGCAGTGCGAAGATGCCGGGCCGGAAAAGAAACAGGATCACGAGCAGCGCCGCGATCACGGCCAATCCGCGCCTGGAACGCAGGAAATTCACTTTACAATCCGGAGCGTTCGCGACCAGCGCGTTTCATCGAAAAAGTGAATGACGATATGCGCCACGAATGCAAAACGGTCGCCCGCGCTGCGCATCTGGTACTGGTCGGGAGGCGTGATGAAGGACCAGTAGATAAACATTGGGCGGCCGATTACGTTGCGGCGGGGAATGAAGCCCCAATAACGGCTGTCGTAACTCACGTCGCGGTTGTCGCCCATGGCGAAATATCCATTTGAAGGCACTACGATGTCATCGCCTTCGAGGTGCGAGCGAAAGTCCAGTTGCCATTGTTCGTTGTGAACGCCATACATCTCCGAAGGTGGTAGCGCCGGAAAGTTATCGCGGTACGGGTTATAGTCGCCTACTTTGTGCAGGGCATACGGTTCGTCGAGCTTCTGTCCGTTCCGATAAACCACGCCATCCCGCAGGTGAATGTGATCGCCGGGGATGCCGATGATCCGCTTCACAACAAAAAGTCCACGCTCCTCCGGCGAGAGAAACACGACGATGTCGCCACGCCGGATGTCGCGATACGGCAGCAACGGCCCCAGCCAGTGCGTCGCAGGGGCGAACTGCTCCCGGTTGACGAACACGTGATCGCCGATCAGAAGCGTGTCCTCCATCGAACTGGAGGGAATCTCAAACGCCTGCAGGACAAACGTAATAATAAACAGGCCAGTGACCAGCACTTCGGCCAGCGAAGCCAGAAACTCGACCTTAGTTTCTTTTGGTTTTTCTTCCTGTGCGACTTCTTCTTTTTGTTTCTTGGCCACTTTGCCTTTCCGCTGGTAAGAATGTTGTGCTTTTAACGAATCAATTGCAATGTGCGCGACCAGCGCGTCTTGTCGAAAAAGTGCAAGACCATATCCGCAGCTCTTTTCATTTGTTCCGGCCCGCTCATCTCCGGCCCGTACTCCGTCGTCGCAAACGACCACGAGATGAACATGGGACGCCCGATCAGATTTTCTCTTGGAATGAAGCCCCAATAGCGGCTGTCATAGCTGTTATCGCGGTTATCGCCCATCGCAAAGTAGTTGTCCGGCGGCACCACGACGTCCCCCGCTTGCACGTGGAGTGGCATCTCCCGCCGCCACTTCGGATTTCGGACGGCCGCCATCGGCGATGGCTGCACTGCCGGGAAATTATCGCGATAAGCGGCGCCATAAGTGCCGTCGTATCCCAGCGTGTGCTGCGCATACGGCTCATTCAGCTTTTCGCCGTTGCGATAAACCTCGCCGTAGCGCAAATGAATCCGGTCTCCGGGAACGCCGATGATGCGCTTCACCAGAATGAGCCCAGGCTGTTCCGGTGACATAAAGACGGCAATGTCCCCGTGCCGGAGGTCGCGATAGGGAAGCAGCGGCCCAACCCACTTCGTTGCCGGCGCGAATTGCTCTTTATTCACGAGCAAATGGTCCCCGATAAGCAGCGTATTCTCCATCGAACCGGAAGGGATGGCGAAGGTCTGCACGACAAACGTGATCACAAAAAAAACGAAGACAAGCCCCTCCGCCAGCGATGCTAAGAACTCAACTGGCGTTTCTTTTGCCTTTTCGTTTTCCTTAACTGCACTTTCTTCAGTAGGCATTCTTGTGATCCCGTGCGCCTAAGTCACTGCACCCGCCGGAACGTGCGTTCCCAGCGCGTGATCTGAAACACGTGCGTCACTCCATAGGCGAGGTGATAAAGTCTATCACCGGCCGTCGGCGATCCCGTTAGATCGTTGCTCAAGCCATTGGATGACCAGTAGATCACCATGGGACGCCCGATAATATTCGCGCCCGGCACAAACCCCCAGTAGCGGCTGTCCTGGCTGTCATCGCGATTGTCTCCCAGCACAAAATAATGTCCATCCGGAATGATGAGCTGGTGATTCTCAACCAGTCGCGCCATTTCTTTCCACCACTTCGCATCGACGCCGTAACCCGCAGCCTCCGTGCGCGGGAAGTCATCGCGGTAAGGATCGCGCACATTTGAAATGTACTGCACGTAGGGCTCATTGAGCGGAGTTCCATTAACATACACGCGCTTGTTGATCAATCGCAGGCGATCTCCAGGCACCGCCACAACGCGCTTCACAAAGGCTTGTGACGGATTCACCGGGTAGTGGAAAACGATCACATCGCCCCGCCGGACCTTGCGGTATGGCAACAGCCGGCCCCATATTCCTCCATCGCCGTAGCAGAGCTTGTCGACGAGCAGATAATCTCCTATCAGCAGCGTCTGCTCCATGGATTCGGAAGGAATAGTGAAGGCCTGCGCGAGAAACGTCACCACAAAAACGGCGATGACAACTGTGCCCGCAACCGATTGGATGGTGGCGGGCCAGTCACCGCTGAGCAGTTTTTCACTCCACGACATGGCTACACTATGTCTTTCTCGCCAGTGGTTCGCCGTCGCTCCCGCAGCTTGATAGATGCTCCAAAACCTGGCGGGCTGCTTCCTGCTCCGCGCGCTTCTTGGTTGCGCCCTCTGCACGTCCTACGAATTGCGCCAGCCCGGACTCGGGCAGCCGCGCTTCGACGGTGAAGGTCTTTTTATGCTCCGGCCCTTCCTCCTTCACAAGAACGTAAACCGGTTGCGGTCTTCCACTCGCCTGCAGGGCCTCCTGCAATGCCGACTTAAAGTCCATTACTGGAAGCGCGCTGGTTTCCAGTTGCATGTGCGCCAATTCCGGTTCGACGATGACCCGGATGATGAAGTGCCGCGCCGCCGCCCACCCGCCATCCAGATATAAGGCCGCTAGGATCGCCTCCAGCGCATCGACCAGTAGGCTCGCCTTATTGCGGCCGCCGCTTCTCTCTTCGCCGCGCCCGAGCCGCATGTACTCGCCGATGTGCAACTGCTCGGCAACCCGCAACAGATGCCGCTGACCAACCAGGTGCGCGCGAAGTTTCGAAAGCTGGCCTTCCCCGAATCCCGGAAAGCGGTGGAACAACATCTCGCTGGTTACCAGTCCGAGCACGGCGTCTCCGAGGAACTCGAGTAATTCATTATCGCCGCTGCCCGCCAGTCCGTGGGGCACGCCGGACGCCTGCAACTCACGCGCTTGCGAACTGTGGGTGAGAGCCTGCTCGATGAGTTCCTGGCGCTGGAAATGGTATCCCAGGCTTTCTTCCAGCGCCATGATTTCTCGTGACTTCATCGCAATGCGGAGGCGCAAGTCGCCCCGGCGTCAGTTCTTCGGAGGCTGGCTCGGGGCCGGCGCCGGTGTGCCGCCGGTGAGTTGCACCAACCGGTCGCGCTCATGACGCGCCGGCGTTCCGATCGGCGTGTTGTCCTGCGTCATATCCACGGCGCGGTTGGCCACCTTCAGCGCCTCAGGATATTTCTGCTGCTTGTCAAGTGACAACGCCAGACGGAGCACATCCAGGGCATACGGATCGCTCGGATAAGCGTCGATCGCCTTCTGAAAGTTAGTCTCCGCACCCGGGTAATTGCCTTTGCTATATTCGACCGCTCCCATGGTCGAATACGCCTGCGAACGCAGCCCCGCCTTGTACGCTTCCAATTTGTCCGGCGGTGTTCCGCTGGGTACGCTCACATCGGTATCTACCGTCTGGAGCGCCTTCTGCGCCATCTTCGTGGCTTCGTCGTAGCGCTGATCCTTGTCGATGTCGGTGTCGCGCGTCCTCTCCGAGATAACCTCGGCGACTTGGGTCAGCGCCTCCGGATCATCGCCATCCAGGGCAAGTACTTTCCGCCCCGTCGCTTCCGTCTTCTCCGCATTATTGGTGCGTTGATACAGTCGCATTGCGTTTTTGTAGAGCAGAATGCGCAATTCGCTGTCGGGGAATTTGGTGGCGAAATCGTCAGCCGCTTTCTCCAGTGCGGCCGGGTCCGTATTCGCCGATGCCGCCTTCCAGGCGTCAAATTCCGGCTGGGTCTTGGCCTGCGGAGGACGCTTGCCGGCCGGTTGTGCCGGCGCTGGCGATGCTTTTCCGGAAGCTGGCTGGCCTTGTTGTCCAGTTTGTCCGAAGGTCAGGGCTGCGCCCCAAACCACGAAGCTCAATATGCCTAGAATGACTGCTGCTCGTTTCATGCTGTCTCCCTGATGCAATCTTCCAAAGTTTCAACCTTCCAAGGTCTCAAAGCAAATCCCATTTCGAACTCATAACTTTATCATTCCTGTACCCCACAACCTTGGAACTTTGAAAGGTTGAAACCTTGAAGCATCGAACGTCTTTATTCCGGCTGTCGCGGGGCCGGCGGCTCATAGGGCTTCTCGATCCCCTTTTCCGCAGCCAGTTTTGCTTCCGGGAGGGCTGCGCCAGCGGCGCTCAACGCCGAGCGGTATTCCTCCAGGGCGGCGAACCGGTCCGCTTTCAAATCGAAAATACGTCCCAGGTAGATATGAGACCAGGCAATGACAGTGGGTTCGTGGGCAGCCTGGATCGCCCTCTGAAAATACGCTCGCGCGCCTTCCATGTCGCGGTTCGCCGTGGCGACTCGCGCCAGAATGAACAATGCCCGCCCCGGATCTTCCTGCTTCTCGTCGAGCGCCTGTTGGGCCAGTTTCTGCGCTGATTCCCGGTCGCCCAGCGAAAGCCGCCGTTCCGCATTCAGCAGCAGATGCTCGCCCTGCGGCTGTCCGAGGCGCAGAAGCTCGGGCGCCGCTTCGTCGGCAAACTTGATTTGGGATGCCCGCTTCGATTCCTTGCCAACGTCGATCGCATCGAGCATGCCGGTGTATGCGTTGCGCAGACTGGTTGGATTCTGCTCGAACTTTGCCAGCGCATTGTAGAAATAACGCGTCAGAACGTAGCCCTCTCGATCATCCTCGTCTAAGGCCTGTCCCCGGCCGGCATCGGAAAGCCTCGGTTCGCTCGTCCGCAATTCAATCGCCCGGATCAGGCATTCGGTTACGAGGAGCGAAATGCTAGCCCGGAACGCCTCATCCATCGGGGAATATTTCACTTGTTGGAGCAATGGGTGCAGCCGCGCGAATGCGACGTCGTTCTTCAGCGCCAGCGGATCCAGGAGATAATGCAAATATGTGTGGCGGATCTGCTGCATCTTGATGTTCGTGCCTGTCGTCGGTGAGATGACTACATAGTAATCCGACAGGTAATTGCGGGCATTTGTCTGCCCGGGCGCTCCCATGGCATCCAAATAAATCGTGAATTGACGGCCCAGATATCCGGCCGACGGCAGTTTAAGGTAGATCTCGGTGTCGAAAGTCATCTTCGACAACGGATCGTGATAAATCTCGGTTAACTGGGTGTAGCGCGCCCGGTGCTTCTCCCAAATTGCGTGCACGCCAATCTTTTTGTAAAAATCCTGCATCAGCCCCGCAAATTCGATCAGGTTGGATGCATCCGGCGGCATCTCGCTTACTTTCTGCTTTGGTGCAAAATCCGGCGGTGCATCCAGGTAGAGCGCAAGCGAAACGTATTGGGAGAGATCCCGCGTAGTGTCAATCGCCAGGTGCTTGCGGTAGAACACGCACATGGGCGCGACCACTTCTTTCGCTCCCGGCGTATTCTCGATTACGTTGGCGACTTCCGCCCGGATCTGGGCGCGCAGCGGATCGGAGGATTCCAGTTCCTGGTCGTAGCCGCAGGTGTTGATGGCCGTCAGAACCGTGAAGAGCGTCTCGTTTGTCTCCAACGATACCTGCGGATGATTCTGCGCCAGACCCGAGGGCACAGCCAGCCATGCTGCCAAGCTCAAAGCGAACGTCAGTCGAAAACGCTGTCCCAGGAAAATCCTCCGAGAATTCCGCCGCGGGCCGGGGCTATCTCTGTGTAGTTTACGAACTTGCGGTCGAAGAGGTCAAACAGCCTTCAGCCATCAGTTCAACATCAAACGCTCTCTCGCCGCAAGACTGGAATGAGGTGTGCGGACGCACTGGCAAGACTGAAAACTGAGAGCTGACGGCTGCCCCTACCCCTACCCCTTCACACTGATCTTCGAGAACGAGATGACGGCGCGGCCTGCCGTCGGGCGTCCCATCGATAGAGCTGGATGGAAGGTTGTGAAGATCAGAAGGTTCTTCACCTGTGACAATGCGGCGTGGGCGTCGCTGGGTTGCGAAAGAATCCGATAATCCTCGATCCGGCCATTGGCACCCACAAATGCCTCAATCACCACCGAATCGTCTCCGATGCTCCCGAGCGACGTGCCAAAAGCTGAGCGCTCCAGTTGTGGCCCCGTATAGAACATCAGCGGAACATCCGAACTGCTTGCCTCAAGTTGCTGTGGGATGGCAAAGAAACCGAGCAGCAGTCCAAACGTCAGCACCGCGCTCAGCGCGCCCGCCGTTGCCGGAACCATAAACGCGTTCAGCGCGTTGCTCAGCCTTACCATGGCGCCTTCAAACCGCCGCCGGCGCGCTGCCGCCGATTCGCGCGAGATCGCCAACCGCAGCAACAACGCCAGGTCGGCGGGCGCCTTCGCCTTTACCTTGCCCAGTCCCGCGAGCAACTGCTGCGTGCGCCGAAGCTCCGCATATTCCTGCGTGCAATCCGGGCACGTCTCCATATGCCGCGTAAGCGCGTGCATCTCGGCCCCGCTCACCTGCCCGTCGAGATAAAGAGAAAACTGCTTCTTGTACTCGGCGCAGTTCATGGCGTCACCTCAACCTCTCGGCTACCGTTCGATCCCTGGTTTCGCCCTGGAGCCTGTCCTGCGGGAACCGCCAGTCCCAACTCCAGCCCGGCTTCCCGCACATATCCCTTCAACCTCTTGCGCAGCGCATCCCGCCCGCGCGTGATCCGCGACTTCACTGTTCCCAGCGAGATCTGCAATACCTCTGCGATCTCGTCATACGGCATGTCTTCCAGATCTCGCAAGATGACCGAAGTCCTGTAAGGTTCGGGCACGTGCGCCAACGCCTGCTCAACCACTGCCCGCACCTCAGCGTGCGCGAACTGCTCGAACGGCGACTCGCCCTGATCGACCAGCCTGTCGTCTCCTGAATACTCCGTTTCCCCGCTTTCTCCTTCGATCGGTGTCTCCTGCGCTTTGTGCCGGAACCACCAGCGCCGCCGGTTCGAAGCCTCGTGCAGCGCGATCCGATAAATCCAAGTCTTCAGGCTGGACTCGCCCTGGAATTGCTTCATTCCGCGGAAGACTTTCAAAAATACTTCTTGGGTGGTATCGGCCGCGTCGGACGGGTCGTTGACGATGCGGTAGATCAGGCCGTAAATGGGCTGGTGAAATTCACCAATCAGCCACGCATAGGCCTCTTCGGACCCCGCCTTCAATTCCGCGATGACCGCCGATTCCGCGGTTCGGGCCCCGATAGCGCTTGCAAAATCGCCCAATGTCGTAGCTCCCGCCATGACGGCGTTACCCTTATTATAGAAGCATCCGGGCGCGTGCGGCGGGAATCTTCTTTCTTTGAAACCACTCCCTCGGAATCCCCGCTTAAATTACTTAGACCCCGCCGGAAGCTATGGAGTTCCCAGCGTAAGTCGCTTCGTTTTATAGGGATACCCAAGGGTGAGAGCACCCACGCGCCTAGCCATCCCGCAGTTCTCTGCGTCCTTTGCGGTTGTCCTCTGCGATCTCTGCGCAAAGGATTTTCGGATCGCCTCTTGACTCAGCCCTAATTGTTCTGCTTCGCATCCGATGCCGGCGGATTTGCCGGCGTCGTCGCCTTTGTCGCGGGCGTGCTCGGCTTCGTTGCCGGTTTCTTCTTCACAGGCTTCTTCGGAGGCTCCGTATCATCCACAACAATCTTCTTCGGAGGCGGAGGCGGGGCCGGAGCAGCCGTCAATGTCCTCACCTGCGTCCGCAATCGTGCTAGCTCGTCTTCCTTCGCCCAAGCCAGCTTCTGCATCCGCTCGCCCATGGTGCGCCGGGCATTCTCTAGGCCGCCGAAGTCGTTGCTCAGGCTCTGAAATTCATCCTTCGATCCAAACGCCCCCGCCGATTCCACCACCGAACCGAACACGTCATAGAGCGCATCAAGATTCCGGTAGAGCTTAAAACTCGCAGCCATATCTTCTGGCGACTTGCTGACCTCGGAGACAATCTCCGGCAGCGCCGACTGCAAGTTGCGCTGAATCGATTCCACGTTCCCCTGCGTCTGCCGTTTGGTCGATCCGTCCGTTTTCCAGCGCTCAATGCGTGTTTTCGCCAGGTCTGCCTGCATCGCCGTGGATGTCTGATTCAGCTGAGCCAGAATGCCGTTGAGTTCGCTCACCGATGCATAGGGCACCGGAGGCGGAGCCGCTTTTGACTGCGGCGCGGCGTCCTGCCCAAGCGCGTTGGCCGCCAGGCCAGACATGACAAGCATGCTGATTGAGCAGAGTGCGGTCAGCCGCGCCCACATCTGTTGGCGCGAAATCAGTCGCGGCAGTCCTGGCCGCATCACATAGCACGATTGAAAAAGACAAATAAACCGAGGCAAGTTCGACATGGGGCTCCTCAATTGCGTCTGTAGCTTTTGCCACAATATCCTAGTTGAGTTTGACGTGGCAGGGAAGCTGCGCGAAAATCATAAAGCGGTACCCATCATACAAGCGGCGGTCGCTCCGCTTTCGTAAGTGGGCCTGTGGCGCAGCTGGGAGCGCGCTTCCATGGCATGGAAGAGGTCGTCGGTTCGATCCCGACCAGGTCCACCAAATTCCCAAACAATTAAATCGAACGGTGGGGTCCTAACGGCTGGATGGAATCCTCGGCGGGAAGCTCATGGAAATCGCTTCGCTAGAGAAAAATGAGATGACGATGTTGGTTTCGGTCGCCACCGGTTGGCCATCCTTGATGTAAGGCCGGTAGCGCCATTGCCGAACGGCCCGCACCGCAGCCGCGGCCAGTGCCCGATTGCCGGTGACAATTTTTACGGTGCGCACGTTGCCTTTGGAATCAACTCCCGCCGTCAGCGTCACCACACCGCGAGCGTTAGCTCCTGAATATGCCGGGTACACAAAGCGCAGCGGCGGCCTCGTCGCCTGGATGGCACTGTCTTGAATCGAGAGCGGCAGCTTCGGAGTCGAAAACGCATCGTGAACGCGAATCCGCGGCTTCGGAGCCGGCACAATTGCGGCGACCGACGATGCTAGTTTGACCGCTGCCGGTTCCACAGCGGCTTCCGCACCAGCAATGCGCCGGTCAGTCACTGGCGGAAGCGTAGAGGAACTCTCGGCAACGCGCACCGACTCCGGCAGGGGAGAAGAACTTGGTGAGTTGAGCTGCGGAGGCGAATTGTGCGCCTGCGAGCCCGGCACGGCCCCGATTCGATGCCATGCGATGACGAAACATACGCATAGACCCAGCGCGCCGATCGCTGTTGCCACCCTGGACATTGCCAGTCGCGACGTCACAGCTTTAGACGCTACAGACCCGGATTCTACAAGTCTGGAGGCCGCACGCCTCGATGCTTCAAGCTTCGAAGTTACAGCTCGGAATGCTGCCACTCTCGACGTTTCGACCTGGGACGCAGCCGCTCTCATCCAGGAGGCTATCGGCGCAAAAAAACGCCCCGGAGCATCCTCACGCGCAGATTCGGCGCTCTCGATTGCAGCGTTTTCTTCTTGTAGCCCTTCTTCTTTCGCGACTGCCGACGCGTCGACCTTTGCGGCCGGTGCCGCCTCGATCTGCACCGCCGGCGGCACGAACTCGAGCCCCGCCACTTCTTCCGGCAGTTTCGCTTTCATCGCCAGCGCAGCGTCGATCTCGATCGGCGGCGGCACAAAGTTTTCCACCAACCCGATCACAAGCCAGGGATCGTACCTGTGCGAGACAGCTTCAGGGTGCTCGCGAAAAAGGTTGTTGATGAGAGCCGTCTGGCGCGAGTTCAGCAGGGGAAGCGAGAGCTGGCGAAAGTTGCGGAACGTCCAAAGCAGATAGGCGCGTTGCCAAAACGAGGAGGGTTCAACCGCCACCAATCCCTGCCGCGTTTGCAACAGCAAAAAGCCCGATTCCAGCTTGTCCAGAAGCACGGATCTCCCCCACAACATAGGATGCAGCTGGCATGCCACAGGGATCGAATCGCAACTTATAGATAACAGACTTATTGCCCAGGACGTCTGGCGAGCGTTCGCGATCCGGTCGCAAACGGTTTCATGCCTATGGCCAGCCGCATGCCCTTGCCAGATCAAGATACGCCTTTCTAAAGAGCCGAAGTAGGGCCTCCCGGCGTTCCTACTGGCACTGTCGGGCTAGTCGTACGGATGCCAGTACGGATGCCTCCCCAGAGCGTAATCCCACCGCGGCATTGCATCGTTAACGGCTGTTTGATGGGTTGATGCTCGTTTTTCGACCGCTAAATCAGCCCCGGCTCCGGCACATGCTCCGGGCGGAGTATCTCCGGCAATCCTTCCAGTCCCGCTTTTCTGCCTTCGCGTTGAGCGAAGGCGATCATCTCCTGCTCGCGGTCTGACGGCAGCGGGTGGCGCTGGTAAGACAACAGCAATTCTTCGACCCGCTGCCGCGCACGCTCCAAAACTCCCGGCGTTGTTTCATCCATGGTCGCCAGCCCGCGGTCCATGATCGCGGAGGGGAAGTGCTGCTCCTGCCGGAACAGCGCCCGCGTTTCTTTCAGCTTCAGAAAATCTCCGGTTAGTCCCGTCTGCGCGAACATCTCAGTTGCAAGCGATTCGCCGCGCGGCTCGATGCCCTCGATCAGTCGCTGCGCCGAGGCAATCGCCTCCGCGTCAATCACCAGCTTTTCAATGCTGTGGCATGCCAAGAAATCCAGCATCCCCGCTCCCGAAATCATGTTGATTCCAGCCAGCGCCCCCAGAGCCGCCGACATGCCGCTCTCCATCTCCGTTTGCGCGTCAATTAAGCGGCCGTCGCCCGCGACCATGTATGCATGCGTAGGCAGGCCGAAATGTTTTCCGACCTCCGCGCATCCCACGTCGAGCATGACGGTTTCAATCGCACCCATCGGAGTCCGCCCCGTGCGCATATCGAAAATCGCCGGCGCGCCGCCCCAGACGATCGGCGCTCCCGCCTTCGCCAGTTGATGAATCGTAATCCCGCTGATGCACTCCGCCGCGTGCTGCACCACCGATCCGGCGAGCGTCACCGGAGCCGTCGCCCCTGCCAATGGCATGCTGACGATTTCCGCCGGCACTCCCGCACGCGCCAGGTCGACCATGTTCTGCGACGCAAACTCCGACCAGTTCAGCGGCGGCGAAGGGCACACGTCGAAAATCGCCCGAGGATGCCGCCGTAACTCATCCGCGCCGCCGCTTTCAATCGTCATCAACTCAAGCAGCGTGTGCAGGCTCGACGCCGAAAAAGCGCCGGTCACCACCGGCTTTTCCGAATACCACAGCACCAGCAGCAATCGGTACCAGTCGCCGATTTCCTGCGGCACGTCGTTGCATACCATCGCCGTCGATTGCGCCGAAAACTGCGGCAGCATTTCCGCTACCTGCACCAACCGCACCAGGTCAGCCGCGTGCGCCGGACGCGCCTGCTCGGTTTTCGGATCAAGAATGTTCAGGCAAGACGAGCCGGGATCGAAGTGAACCCTATTTCCCTCATACCGTACCACCGCTTTGCCGCTGCGGTCATAAAGCGAAAATCCGCGCGGCACCGACTCGAACGCCCGCCGCGCCACGGTCTCCGGGATATGAGCCACGCCATCCACGACCGTGATCCCCGCGCCGCGCAGCAACTCAACGACATAGGGAGCCACCCGCACGCCGGGTTTCTCGATAAGCTGAAAGGCCTCTCCCACGATTCGCTCGATGAGGGCTTTATCGAGCAGTTGGAATCGTGGCCTCATGCGGGCTCCTTCACCTGGCCCTGCTTCTTCTCCATCAATTGCCGGGCCAGCACAACCGCGCTCATCGCGTCTTTGGCATATCCGTCGGCGCCGATCTCCGCCGCCCACCCGCGCGATACCGGCGCGCCTCCCACCATCACTTTGACCTGCGAGCGCAGGCCCGCCTTTTCGAGTGCCTCGATCACGCCCTTCTGGCTACGCATCGTCGTCGTCAACAATGCCGATACGCCGACAATATCTGCGCCTACTTCTCGCGCTTTGGCGGCGAATTTTTCGCCCGGCACGTCCACGCCCAGATCATGTACGCGGAAGCCGTGTGCCGTCAGCAGCGTTCCCACCAGAATTTTTCCGATCTCGTGAATGTCGCCCTTGGTTGTCCCCAACACCACAACGCCCGCCATCGGCCGCTCAGTACCCAGTTTCGTCAACTCCGGCTCCAGCACCGCCATCGCCGCGCGCATCGCCTCGGCCGATGCCATCATGTCGGGCAGAAACATCTGCCCGCGCGCAAATTGCTCGCCAACATCATGCATGCCCGGAACGTACCCGTTATTAATCGCGTCGAGCGGCGCGACTCCGGATGCGAGCGCCTGCTGCGCTAGTTCCGCCGCCGTCTCCGGCGCGCCATTAATGATGCTCTGCCGCATGGCAGAATAAGTGTCTTCCGGCATAAAAGCCCTCGGCCATGCTGCCGCGCTGATGGCACACCAGTCTGTGATGTCGATCACAAGCGCTCTCTGATAGGCGGAGTTGTCGAAGTGAGAAGCGCCTCAATTCCAGTGGTGCGAATTCCACCAGATCTGCTGAATGTCGAACTTCACCCCGCGGCACAGGTAAATCGGAGTGTTCTCTTCGCCCATGCCCCAACGCTCGTAATGATCGAATGGCTGGTATGAGGTGCAATTGTCCGCCACATCGTCGTGGTCCCACTCCAGCACGATGAGGTTCTTGTAAACCTGAGGCGGCGGTCCCCAGTACCAGTAGTTCTGATGGCGAGAATACGCACGCGGCAAGCCATACTGCGGGCCAAAGAGATTGATGGCTCCGGCTTCGCCGTAGTTTCCCGCCCAGATGCCCGTTTCCGCCCGCTCGGCCGACGGCAGCAAATCATAGATGCCCGCCACTTCCCGCACCATCTCCGGCCAGCCGAATTGGTCCGCGACGGGCTGCATCAGAAGCGATTCGTGGTGAACTTCTTGCTTAGCAGGCTTAAAGCCGATGGCATTTTGATAGGCGAGGAGATGCTCCGGAGAAAGCATCCACGTCGTGATCGGCACCAATGGAAGACTCACAATTACAAGAACGGCAGCCACCGTGGCGCGCGTCCATGCGGGTCGATTCGTTAGCCATTCCTCAATTGCTATCGCGCCACCGGCAAATAAGATCGGATAAATCGGATGCACATAATAGCTCTTCCCGTGCGCAACCTCCATCAGGACGAAGAAGATCACGAATGTCAGTCCCAACACGCGCCACGCTCGCTTTCGCAGAAGCCAAACTAGACCCGTCAACCACACCAGCAGCAGAATTGGCCCCATCTCAAGGATCTGCTCTTTAATAAATGCCATCGGGCCAACCACAGCATTCTTTCCCATGCGTCGCACGTTGCCCAGATCCTCTATGGTCGGGAAGTGATGCCGGATTTGCCAAATAATGTTCGGCAGGAATAGCGCCAGCGCAATCGCTCCCGCAATCCATATCCACCGCTTTGCAAACTCGCGTCGATACTGCGTAAGAAGTAAGGCGACCACGACGCAGAATCCGAATGAAAGCGTGGAATGCTTGTTCTCTAGGCCCAGCCCCGCAAAAACTCCGAACCATAGCCATAGCCGCGACTCTCCCATGCGCAAAATGCGCGCCAGCACCAGCGCGCACGCCATCCAGTACAGCGGCTCGAACGCATTCATGGTCAGGAGGCTGTCAGCGGCCAGGTATGCCGGGGCCAGCAGAATCGCCAGTCCCGCGAGCAGCTGCGCGTAGCGCTCGCCTCCAAGCTCCCGCGCCAGCAGCATCGTGATAACAATCAGAGCCACGCCCGCAATTGCCGGAATAATCCGCAGCGCCGCCAGCGAACCTCCCATCAGCAGCGCGGCCTTCGCATAGACCGCAATCAGCGGCGCGCAATCCACGTACCCCCAGTCAAGATGTCGGGCGAGGTCAAGATAGTAAAGTTCGTCGCGAAAATATCCGTAGTGCCGGACACTCGTGAACAGGTGCAACCCAAGCTTGACCGCGCACAGCACCATCAGAACGCCAGGAGCAAGCTGCGGCAAGCGAACCGACGGCGCCCCTTGACCGCTTGATTTCTCATTTACTCCGACAGCGGACATTCGACCTCCCGGTGCTTGTCCTGCTCTATATCACACCCGTAAGTGCTTCTCATTCACGACCATCTGCGCACATCCGCCTCAGTCAACCCAACTGTGCTTGCATCTTAGACGCAATATCCGTAGTTTTGTTATGCAATCTCCTTTTCAATTTTGTAGTTGGCACCTGTCATGCGCCCGGCGCCAACAGCCCGGACGCAACTTGTGACGCTGAGCCGTGTTCAATCACATCAGATAGCTGTCTTCACTTGGAGGCTAGGAAAATAATGGACCGCCAAAAAGCTTGGATATGGCCGTTCTGCGCAGTTCTCATCGTTTTTTCGTTTCTCTTGCCCGCGCGCAGCTGGGCGCAGGAACAATATTCGGACCAATCCTCGGACCAATACAACGATCCTCCGTCTCGCGTCGCTCGCCTGAACTTCGAGCAAGGCTCCGTTTCCTTTCAGCCCGGCGGCGAAGGCGACTGGATTGACGCTGTCCCGAACCGCCCACTCACCACTGGCGACAATCTCTGGACCGATCGTGGCGCGCGCGCCGAATTGCACGTCGGCTCCACCGCCATTCGTCTGGGCGCCGAGACCGGCGTCACCTTCCTCGACCTCGACGACCACAACCTACAACTCCGCGTAGCCCAGGGACGCACCATGGTGCGCGTGCTCCACATCGATGATGACGACCTCGTCGAAATCGATACTCCCAACATCGCATTCCAGATAACTCGTCCCGGCGAATTTCGTGTCGATGTTCAGCCCGATGGCCAAACCACCGTCCTTGACCTGATTAACGGCCGCGGCGAAGTTATCGCCGGCGGAGGCACCTACACCGTCGTTGCCGGCCAGGAAGCGGTTTTCACCGGCACCGACAACGTCAGCTACGACATTGACCCGCTTCCCGATCCCGACGACTTCGACCGTTGGGCGTTCGATCGTGATCGCCGCGCTGATCAGTCCCGCTCCGCGAACTATGTGTCGAGCGAGATGACCGGCTATGAGGATCTCGACGACAACGGCACCTGGTCTTTCGCCGGCGGCTATGGCCCGGTCTGGTATCCCACCGCGGTTGCGGTTGACTGGGCGCCTTACCGCTACGGTCATTGGGTTTTTGTCGCGCCTTGGGGATGGACCTGGGTTGACGATGCGCCCTGGGGATTCGCTCCCTTCCACTATGGCCGCTGGGCGGTGATTGGTGGCCGCTGGGGTTGGGTACCCGGACCGGTTGCCGTTCACCCCGTCTACGCGCCCGCGCTGGTCGCCTTCGTGGGTGGCGCCGGTTTCGCCGGAGGCACTGGTGTTGCCTGGTTTCCGCTCGGCCCCGGAGAGGTCTTCGTCCCCTCCTATCACGTTAGCCGCAACTATGTAACTCAGGTCAATGTTACTAACACGGTTGTAAATGTCACGCGCGTGACCAATGTCTACAACTACTACACGACTAATAACACAACCGTGATCAATCGCGTCACCTACGCAAATCAGGCCGCACCCAACGCTGTGACTGCTGTCACGCGCGAGACGTTTGTCAACGCGCGCCCGGTGGCGCACAATGTTGTCGCCGTTCAGGCTCGCGACATCGCGCAAGCTCCTGTCACTCACATGGTCGCCGTCGAACCGGTTCGATCGAGCGTCATCGGATCGGGAAAGCCCACCTCAGTGGCTCCCCCTGCGTCCGTTATCAACCGCCAGGTCGTCGCCCAGCACATGCCCGCACAGCCGACAACGCCTTTTGCGCAGCGTCAGGATAAGCTCGTTGCTCGTCCGCCGATGGTTCGTCCGGTAACAGCCCCCGTCACTCAAGGCAACTTCCGCCAGCAGCAACCGCAAACCAATATGCAACCTGCGAATCGGCCGGAAGTCCCCATCAATCGCCAGCAGACGATGCCGGCTCAGCCGCAGCCAACGCCCGCGCCGGCGATGACTCATCCGCAGGCGCCGACTCAGCCGCAACCGGCGCCTCAGGCTGCAAACCCGTACCAGCAGCGTCCTGAGGCCGCGCGTCCAGCAGTTGAGGCTCGGCCGGAAGTAAATCGCGCACAACCCACTCCTACACCGCAACCAACCACTGCAGCCCAGCCCCAGGGATGGTCACATCCTCAAGCTCGTCCCGCTCCGCCCGTTCAGGAAAAGACCCAGCAGCAGGCGCAGCAGGATGAAGCCAAATTCAAGAACTGGCAACAAAAGCAGGAGCAGAAGCCGACTCCACAGCCTCCCAAGCCGGAGGACAAAAAGAAGGACGAAAAGAAGCACTAGCCCGCCCCGAAAGAAAAGGGAAAAAGGGAAGGGCACGACCGGACTTCGGTCGCGCCCCATGTTTCTGAATATAGGATTGAGCCTTGGCGCGTGGGAAGCGCGTTCAGCGGATGGCAAAACCATCCCGTCCCGTGCCCTAATATCCCATCCCGCTCACCACGCCATCCGCCTCTCCGCCCGGCCCGCAAATCTCCAAATATCCGCCTTCCTGTTCGCGGAGGCTGTGCCCAATTCGCTTCACCGTGCATTGCGCGCACAACGACACCGGCTGCGCCTTCCCTCCTGCAAGCAGCGTGCGCTGAATGCCCAGCTCTGGAAGTTTCGCAACCGGTCCTGGTTCGAGCGCATTTACCCACACATAGCGCGCCGGCTGCCCACACGCACGGCAATGAGTCTGAAGTCCCGCCAGAAGGAAATCGGCGTCATTCCTCACTGCCTCATTCCAATCCGCCTTCGGACGAAACAAGTAACACGGCAATTCCGCGACTGGCTGCACCACGACCGCGCGCCCATCGTATGTGCAGTAATCTTCGTCGAGCCTCCGCAGCAGGCAATCCACGCAAAGCGGAACAATGACGTTGGCGTCCGATTCCGCCGCTTTTGAGTAGCCATGCGATGAGGGTTTCCCACACTGCGCGCAACATTTGGCAGGGTGCTTCTTTCGCGTTGCCGCCCTGAGAATCGCGGCGCCAATCAACGCCAACGCCGCCGCCAAGCCTAAAACAATCTGATAGACAGTCAATCTCGCTCCCAACCGGCCGGCTTCCCGCATGCCACCGCAGGAAGCGGCCCGCGCGACACATGGTAGTAGAGACAAGCAAAATCTGCCAATCCTGATCTCGAATCGGGTCTCGTGGAAGTCTGCGACATGAGAACCGAAAGCCAAAAGCCAAGAGCATTCCTCCCGTGACCGCCATCACTGACACCTGTTAGTTCCCCGTTGTCTGCTATCTTCGAGAGACTCCCATGCCCCGTACAATCATCGAACCGTTCCGCATCAAGAGTGTCGAGCCTATCCGCTGGACAACCCGCGTCCAACGCGAGCAACATCTCCGTCACGCCAACTACAATCTTTTCCTTCTCCAGGCCGATGACGTCCTGATCGACCTTCTTACCGACTCCGGCACTGGCGCTATGTCCACTCACCAGTGGGCCGCCATCATGGAAGGCGACGAAAGCTATGCCGGGAGCCGAAGCTTTGACCAGTTCCGCGACTCCATCCAGGACGTCTTCGGCTATCGCCATGTCATCCCGACGCATCAGGGCCGCGCCGCCGAGCGCATCCTCTTCAGCTGTACCTGCAAGAAAGGCGATGTCGTCCCCAACAACACCCATTTCGATACCACGCGCGCGAACGTCGAGTTCGTTGGTGCCGAAGCCGTTGACTTGGTGATTCCTGAAGGCCGCCAGCCGAGCGTCCATCATCCCTTCAAGGGCAACATGGACGTGGCCGCGCTCGAATCGCTGATAGCAAAAGTAGGCCGCGAGCGCATTCCGCTCGTCATGCTGACCGTAACCAATAACTCTGGAGGCGGACAGCCTGTCTCCATGGAGAACGTCAAAGCCGTGAGCAGCGTTTGCCGCCATCACAAAATCCCGTTTTATTTCGACGCTTGCCGCTTCGCCGAAAATTCCTACTTCATCAAACTCCGCGAGAACGGCTACGAGAGCAAGACGCCCAAAGAGATTGCCCAGGAAATGTTCCGCTACGGCGACGGCTGCACGATGTCGGCCAAGAAAGATGGTATGGCCAACATCGGCGGCTTCCTCTGCACCAACGACGATTTACTGGCCCAGCAGGAAAAGAACCTGCTAATCCTGACCGAAGGCTATCCGACTTACGGAGGCCTCGCTGGCCGCGACTTGGAAGCCATCGCAGTCGGCGTGCAGGAAGCCCTCCACGAAGACTATCTCCAATACCGCATCGCCTCGACCGCATACTTAGGCAACCACATCTCCGCTCAGGGCGTTCCCATCGTTCAACCGCCTGGAGGACATGCCATCTACATTGACGCGCGCGCCTTCTTGCCGCACATTTCGCCCAGCCATTTTCCTGCTGTTGCCCTGGCCAACGAGCTGTATCTTCAGGGAGGAATTCGGTCTGTGGAAATCGGCACGCTGATGTTCGGCCCGCAAGCCAAGATGGACTTAGTTCGCCTGGCGATCCCGAGACGCGTCTACACCCAAAGCCACATTGATTACGTAGTGGAAGTGATCCTGGACGTCTGGCAAGCGCGCGGCAAGATCCAGGGCATGAAGCTGACCTACGAAGCTCCCTTTCTGCGCCACTTCACCGCCAAGTTGGAGCCGGAAGGAGCACGGGAGAGAGCGCCAGAGCCAGCAGCAGCAGTTGCTCGCACGTAGGAAGGTCTTGCGCATACCAACAAGCGACGAGCTCGGATAGCAGCGCTCGGCTTTCCAGCGGCGAATCCTGAACACTATCCGCTAATCAGCGCTGCTGAGCCACCAACCCAAGCCATGCCTTTGTTCTGGTCGACGCCCATCATCAAGCCTCGGCCCATGCGCACGATGGTTAGGACAGGGCGCAACTCATCGAGCCAGATGTACATCATGCGGAGTTCGACCTTCGTCGCTCCGTGTGGAGTTTCGACGACTGGGGTGAAGTTCAGACGCTCTTGCAGGATGTAGTCGCCGCGCTTGGCTGCAGGGATCGCGTCGATATCCTTGTGCGACGGCGCAATCTTCACGCCTAAGCCTGCGAACGAGTAGAGCGGTTTCAGCACGAAGTTCTCCAGGTCAGAGGGGATTTCGGGCAGGTGATCGAGGAACCATGTTTGCGGAACCGATGGATGCTTCAGATATGGGATTGAGTACTTGCTCATGCGGAAGTACCAGTTCGGATGACCTGCCCATTCGACATCGAGGTCGTCGCGGAAGTCGAAGGGGAGCTTGATGCCTTTGCGCTCCAGCTCATCTACGATTGTGCGGTTGTAGATGCGTTCGATTGGGACCTGCTTACCTTTCTCCTCATAGAACAGTTTGCGTCCCTGCTTGCGGATCTTCGTGATGCAGACCGTTCTTATCCCGAGCAGCTTTTCGGTCAGCAGGAAGTCGGGGCGCGTCTTCTGCTCCTCGGGATGGATCTCCATCAGGACGACGTTCCTGGGATCGTGATTGGCGACTATGGCATCGCTTAGCAGCTTCTTGTAGCTCTGCGCGTCTAGGCCGTTGAGGAAGTAACTTAGCTTTGGATCGAGGCTGAAGACGTCGATGTAGGCTTGCGACAGAACTGGCTGATAGGCATAAAGGGAAGGGAAGGCTTGCAGCTCGACCAGCTTTGGTTGCAATTCGCCGGACGAATCACGGGCGTTCTCGCGGACTAGACCGAAGTCGACCTGGATGAACATTGGATGAGGCGCTTCGTTGGGGACGCGGAATTGCGCGGGGATGGAAGCTTCGGAGCGCGCGCGATATTCGGGATTAGCGACTAGTTGATGGATCAGCGCTTTGCCGTCTTCGCCTAGGCGCTCAACTAGCGCAGTTGGAACAAAGCATGGGGTTTCGCACAGAGCGAATGGGACTTCCATGCCGCAACGTGCAGTCATTTCGCGTTGCAGGCGTTCGTACTTTTCCTGGGTAAAGCTGGCGTTGAATGAATGTCTGTAGGAAGGAATCATGACAGTGGCAAGAGCGATTTCAAGGTCGGATTGTACTCTTTTGGAGCTTGGCTGGGCGAAGCACGGTTTCGCCGAGCGCGTCCTCTGCCGCTAGAGCGGGAGTCCCGGCAGCCGCCAGTTGGCCGGTCTTTTTCTGATTTTTGTTGGGGGTACCCCCCTCCCCCTAAAATCAGTTAAGTTGCTGATAACAGGGTTGTTATCGGTAAAAGATCAGAAAGAAAGGACTTAGCGTCGCGACTTGCCGATTGGCGTGGGGTTGCGGGGGTGCGCATCGGCGCCGTATTTGTCCAAATGCGCTGCTTTTTTCCGGTACCTTTTTCTGCGGCTCTCTTCAATTTCTGTCACCGTTTTCCTTCTGTCACTGCTTTCTTCTTTGTGTCACTCCCGGGACTTTCTTCCGGCGGTCCTTTTCCGGCAAACTGGCTGGAATGTATTCGTTTCCGGACACGGGCATAGTCCTCGATGGTCGACTATCGAGTTATGTTCGCACCGACTCGGGTGCAAAGTCGGTGATGGGCGTACAGGAAAAATGTGATGGAAAAAAATAACGGCTGAGGTCTCCGGCTCTGAGTTGCCCCGCTTAAGCCAAAATCAGGCTTGAGTAGGCCACTAGCCGTGAGACGAAGACGAGAAGGAAAGGTTATCCGCCCAGCGTGTCGGGTTCTGCGCCCGTTCACGCAACTCCCGGGGCGGACACCTCTCGTTTTGGTGGCAGAAGCGCTAATAGGACCACTCCGATCACAAGGAATACGATCACATCGGCAAAGTTCCGGTGGACACCGTGGATCCACGCTTCCACGGTTTGAATCGCCATCACCGCGCCATGGGAGATGTGCCACCAAGCTGCCAGGGCGATCATCGAGCGATGCTCAGAGGGTCTCCTTGCGGCTATGAGTAGAAAGACGCCGACCGGAATAAAAAAGCTCAGAAACATCGGATGGACCTCACTCTTCCGCTCCAAAAGCCAGGCGGAATGCCGCAGATCCGTATATAGAAAATAAATCTGGGCCAGATTCAACAGCCCTACGATCACCAGGACGATCTGTGTCAGGCGTTCCGTTTTCACATTGACCCCCTTCGAGCGAATTTTGTTGCGAGCGCAGCAGCGGTGCACGCAGAGGGTTCACAAACTAGCACGCGGGAACAGGTAAGCAAAAACAAAATCTGCAATGGCGCTGCCGATAGTTCGACCCAGTGAACAAAATCTTGCTGCTTCGATTTGAGGGGCAGCAGCTTACGCCTGAGTCACTTACAGAAATTCACGCCGAACACCGCCGGATATGGTCTGGCCCGCATGTATCAGATCGCGGGAGAGCGCACCCAGTCGCTAGTGAACGTCGTCCACACCATGGACGAAGCGCTCGCGCTCTCGGCGTGCAGTCCCCACAATTCACACCGCTAGAAATTACTATCCAGAAGCGAGCATCAACGCACTCTTAGGACTGCCGAGAAGTTCACACGCTTCGCTTCAGTCCAGTGGCTTATTGATCTCGTCACTCATTGATTTCGCTGCCGCAAGGATCGTTTGCAAACTATCGACAGCCGCTGGATCAGTCATACGGCGGGAAAGTAGCTCGCAGGTCCCAATGATGACAGCGAGTTTGCTGTTCAGGACTTGAGCCAGCAAGCATCCTTGCTCGTGGCACACCGAGATCCGCTTCATTGCTCCGCCGATCTGCCACCCTCAGCCCGTCCGGGAGTTTAACAGGAAAGACGACCTCCAACCACATCAGTTGAACCGCACAGTTAGCCCCTACCCAAGAACGCCGCCGGTCGATGGTGCCTCAATATGAATTGTCGGCCCACATCAACTCGACGATTTCGTCGATCTGATCTTGAGGGATCTCTGGCGGCGGTAGCGTCGGGTCAAAATAATCCGCGATTGCTCGCTCAGCCTCGTTGTCGGTCACCTCTGTCGCCAATCTTTCTTTAGCCGTTTTCTTCACGAGTTGGACGGCATCTGCGTTTATTTTGATCACAGCGGCAATTCTCTCCTGCTAGAAAACCAATTCTCCTCAAGCGACCAAACTGAAATTCGCCATACAGTAAAACCGATCACGGCACCCCCACGAAACGAGCAAGAACATAACCAAATCCATCCTGAGCAAATCATGATCAGCCCTCCTTTCTTTTCTTGCGGTTACGGTTGATTCGAACATGGGGGCAATTGAAGGGCAGCTGCTTTGCCTGTCCGAAATGCGGACTCTCGTCCGTTAGGCAGACTGGAGGGTTGACGAAATCAGGTGATTTCACTCATTGACCCGCGCCTCCGTGAGGGCGCCAGAGTTCACCGCCCGCCGCGGCGCCCGGTTGCCTTTGGCGCGGAAGAAGCAGGCTAGACCGAACAGGTAGCCGAAGTTGTACCAAGCGCCGTTGTTGTGGACCTCGTAAATACCGAGGTCTCTCCGGAACAGCGAGACCACGAACACAAGGGGCGCAATAAAGCCTTGCCAGAGGCCGAGCCAGAAGCCCGCAACTCCACCGTGCTGGCTGGCCGTTCCTTTGGACGGGTTCGGGCCGGAGGCGCATCCGGCGAGAACGCCCAGCACCAGCAGGACAACCACAAGCAAGGTAAAAGAGGGTTTCATCGGCAATACCTCCCGCTTCTGCGTATTACGAAGCAGGGGCAGGAAAAGTCTCAAAGGCCGACAGCGTTTAACGCTCGGGAACCCATAGCTGCTGGAAACAGGGAAACTTTGATTAAGTGTCAGCAAGAAGCACAAACCACGGGGTACACAGGGGTACACAGAGGACCCCAGAGACTTAATCAGAGCTTCCTTAGGTCTCGGGTCTCATCCCCAGGGCGGGTTGCCGATGCCGGCTTTTACGCGGACGGGAGTGTGCCACCCACGCCAACGCGCCAAAACCGGGCGCGCTGGGGACCCCGGTGTCCGCGCCACACTCGATCAGGCCTCGATCAGGAACTGGCCGTGGCGCATGATTTGTTCGTTGTCGACCCAGATATCGAAATTGCGGCCGACTACGTCGATGTGCGTGGACGAGAACCAATCCGCGCCGGTGTGCGCGCCGTAGGGATTGCCGAACGCGATATGCACGCCGGGATACTTTTCGTCCTGCAAGATCTGGCCAATCACGTCTTTCAGTTCAATGTTGGTGCCGATGGCGAATTCGCCCACGCGGTCGCTGTTTTCGTCGGTGTGGGTGTAGGCCCAGAAGTCATCGCGCAAGTCTTGATTCGCGGAGTGCGCTTCGACCAGGCGGTTTCCCTTCACCTGGACGGTCAGCGGATTTGCCTTCAGGTCGCCAAACTTCGCGCACAGGTAATCGCCGACAACGCCGTCAATCACGAATGTGCCGTTCACTTCGCCGGGCGTGGTGAAGATTTCACCGCCGGGCAGGTTGCCCCACTTTTCGGTGCTGATGATGCCGCTGGTCTTGATCCATTTGTAGTTCGGATTCAGGTCCGCCTTGAGATCGGTGCCGGAAGAAGTCCTGGCGCGAATCTGTTTTGCGGCGCGCACACGGTCCATGACTTTAGCGCTGAGGCGATCGACCTTCTGAAAGTCGGCGCGCATGCCTTCGAGCATGATCTGCTTGTTGATGTTGACCATATGGGCGTGGCGGATCTTGTTGCGGTTGACGATGTCGGTCATCTGCATGCGCGACTTGAGTTCATTGGTCTGCCCTTGCACGGCGAAGATGCTGACCTGGCTGGTCTCGAGATCGGCGGCAATGACCTGCGGCAAATCGGTCAGCGGACGCGTGGCCACCTCTTCGAGGACCCACGGGCGATAGCGGCAGCCCAAGTCTTCCAATTCGTGGACGAGCGCGGCGGCGATCTCGAGGCTGACTTCGTCGGTGATGAGGGTGACTTTTTCCGTGGGTTGGATGCGCAGACAGACGCGGACGGCGTTACGCGCGCCTTGAGTGAGTTGCGGGTCGAAGGGTAGTTGGTTCAGTTGGCGAGTGGATTGTTCGGTGGTGTTCAAACTCATTATGACTTTATCTCTTAATTTATTGTGCCTCAGGCGCCGGGATAATGCGATTCCACGACCGTGCTACACGGCCTTGGCGGTGGGAAGGCTGTCGGCTTCGTCTTCTTCCACACCGGTTTCTGTCTCCTCAATGATGTAATCCACGACGGCTTTCATGTCGCCGGTTTCGCGGTAGACCTGGAGCTGGCGATCGGCGCCGGTGCCATTCTTCATGATCTCACGAATGTATTCGACTTCCTTGCGCGAGCCGAGTTCGTCGAGCACGTCGTCGACGAAGGCGAGATACTCTTCGATCAGTTCGCGCTCGGGGACTTCCATTTGTTTGCCGAAATCGATCAGCTTGCCGTCGATGCCGTAGCGGGCGGCGCGCCATTTGTTCTCCATGAGCAGCGACCGGCGATAAAGGCGGAAGCCCTGGTTCGACTCATAGAGTTTGTAGAGCTTGGCCACCGTGGCCTGGATGAGCGCGGCGAGCGCGATGGTTTCGTCGACGCGCATGGGGATATCGCAGACGCGGAATTCGAGGGTGGTGAAGAACGGATGGGGGCGGATATCCCACCAGATTTTCTTGGCGTTGTCGATGGAGTTGGTTTTGATCAGCAGTTTGATGTAGTTTTCGTATTCGCCCCAGCTGGGGAAATAATCCGGCATGTTGGTGCGCGGGAACTTGTCAAACACTTTGCAGCGGTACGATTTCAGGCCGGTTTCCATGCCCAGCCAGAAGGGGGAATTGGTGGAGAGCGCGAGCAGGTGGGGAACGAAATAGCGCGCGTGATTCATCATGTGGATGGCGGTCTCGCGATCCTCGATGCCGACGTGCACATGCAGGCCGAAGATGAGATTGGCGCGCGCCACCAGCTGCATGTCTTCGACGATGTTTTTGTAGCGATCGTCGGCGGTAACTTCCTGTAGACGCCAGTCGCCGAAGGGGTGAGTCGCGGCGGAAGCGAGGCGGAGGCCGTTTTCGCGCGCGAGGCGGATCATGTGGCGGCGCAGGTTTTTGAGTTCGGTTTTTGCCTCTTTGATGTTGGCGCAGACGGAGGTGCCGACTTCGACTACCGACTGGTGTAACTCGGCTTTCACGCGTTCCTGGAGGATGAGGCGGCCTTTCTCGAGGATTTCGGCGTGAATGTGCGAGCGCAGATCCCGGGTTTCGGGGTCCACGGTCTGGTATTCCTCTTCAATTCCGAGCGTGAAAGACGGCTTCATGGGTGCACCGGAGCCGGGCGGGGGGCGGCCCGGCAAAGTTGTATTAGTATACCGGGATTTGGCGGAGGTTCATAGATAGAAGCTGCGAGCTACGAGCGCCGAGCCGCGAGCTAGAAGCGGGGCCCTGGAATTGGACGTAGTGGCCGACGGTCGCGTGCAGCCCAGGTTAGCGCGCAAAGTACGCGCGCGAACCTGGGGCACCGTCGGGTTTTCTTATAGGCTGGCTTTCTTGCGCGCTTTCGGGGGGCGCGTCTCTACCAACTTGGGGCCGGCCAGGAAGGAGGCCCAGCGCATTTCCTCGAATGGCTTTTCGTTGCTCAGGGCTTTCTTCACCGCCAATTCGGCTACGGCGTCGACTATCCACTCGAAATTCTGCTGGCCGACTGAGGTGACTTCGGCATCCGGGGCCGGGTTCATGAAGTCGATGGCGTAGGGGATTCCACCTTCCACCGCAAACTCCACCGTGTTCAAGTCGTAGCCGAGGGCGCGGCAGAGAGCGAGCGCGTCTTTTTCAATCCGCTCTCTTAATTTTGGCGGCGGGGGCGGATTGCCTTTGACATAGCGCTCGTGGTGCGGGGCTTTGGGGTCGTATTTCATGATGTGGACTTTTTCTTGTCCCACGACATAGCAGCGGTAGTAGTCTTCGAACTCGACGCCGTGCTGGAGAGTCATACACAGGTCGCCTGTCTGGTTGTAACTGTGGAAGAACTCTTCGGGCGAGTGGACTTTGTAGACGTGCTTCCATCCGCCGCCGGCGTAGGGTTTGAGAAAGGCCGGGAAACCCACATAGGCGAAGATCTCCTCCCAGTTGAGCGGGTAAATCAGGTTGCGCATCGACTTATCGGTGGTATCGGGCGGATGTTTTTGGTGCGGCAAGATCACCGTCGCCGGAATGGCCACGCCCATTTTGTGGGCCATGGCGTAGTTGAAGAACTTGTCGTCGGCGGTCCACCAGAACGGATTGTTGATGACGATGGTGCCGTGCAGCATCGCGTTCTTGAGATAGGCGCGGTAGAAGGGGATGTCCTGCGAGATGCGGTCGATGATGACGTCGTATTTCTTGGGTTCATCCATGCGGATGCCGCCGATCTTGACGAATTCGGCGCTGACGCCTTCGACTTTCATCGAGTTGATCTTGTCGACCAGGGCTGGAGGGAAAGTGTTCTCCATGCCGAAGAGGATGGCGATTTTCTTGGCGCTCATGGAAGGCTCCTTATGGCTGCGAAACGTCGTTCGTCGTTCGCTGTTCGTCGTTCGCTTGGTGTCGTTCTGGTTTGTTGCTGCTCAAGGAAGTAATTCTACGCGAATCACGAAGGATGAAGGACGAGTCGCGAAGAGCATCGGAGGAAAGACGGACGGGGCATTCCGCTAAAAATATTTTTGCGCCATTCTCTCCCACAATGGCCAATCGTGCTTGCTGTTATCGCCGTAAATATCGAGCCAGTGGGGAACGGCTTTTGCGTGCAGAATGGCAGCCATCTTCACGTTGGCGTCGAGACACATGTCCCAGTCGGCCGAACCGAACACGATCTTCATCTGGCGATAGCGGCTTAGATACCAGTCGTCGGTCATGTTGGTGAGATAGTCGGGCGGGTTGTTGAAATAGACATTGTCATCGTAGTAGCCGTCCAGAAAGCTCTTGATGTCGAAGGAGCCGCTCATGGTGACGCATGCGGAAACTATGTCGGGATGGCGCATGGAGAAATTGAGTGCGTGATAGCCGCCGAAGCTGCATCCGGTGACAGCGATCTGGGGCGTGGGGTTCTTCCACTGCAGAAAACGCAGAAATTCCTGGACGATGAAGCGTTCGTACTGAACGTGGCGCCAGATGCGGGCGCCGGGATGAACGCCCTTGTTGTACCAGCTTTCGCCGTCGACCCCATCGGGGCAGAAGACCTGGATTGCGCCCCGGTCGAGCTTGCCGGCGAGGGCGCGGATCATGCCGGCGTCTTCGTACTCGAAGAAGCGGCCCATGGAGGTGGGGAAAACGAGAATGGGCTGGCCGGCGTGGCCGAAGACGAGCGCTTCCATGTCGCGGCCGAGTTCGTGGCTATAGTGCTTGAAATATTCGCGGTGCATGCGCCGAAGGATTGTAACCGAAAGTGCGGGCGGGGGCACGCAGGGCGAGTCGAGGGGGGCGGTTGAAATCAAAGATTCGAGGTTTCTGATATAGTGTGCGCCGTCGTGGAAACACCGCATGTGGCGTAGGTCTCTAAGGAGGATGAAATGTCAATTCTGGCTTGGATTGTGCTGGGGTTAGTGGCGGGTTTTATCGGAAGTAAGATCGTCAATAAGTCGGGGGAAGGGTTTTTCCTCGACATCATCCTGGGGATTGTGGGGGCGGTGGTGGGAGGCTGGGTCTTCAGCCTGGTGGGGGCACGCGGAGTGACTGGGCTGAACATCTACAGCCTGATTGTTGCGGTCATCGGGGCGATCGTCGTGTTGGTGGCCTACCACGCGATCAAGAAGGCAGTGTGAGAAGCGGCGAGTGCGGACGCGGGCGTTAGAGCCCAGGTTAGCGCCGAGAAAACGGGCGCGAACCTGGGGCACCAAGCGCGAACCCGAGGCACCAAGCCGGTATTGAGTGAAAGCCACCCGGGAACGGCGCTTAGTTAGTGGGCGGCGTCCGGGGATTGATGCGCAGCTGCTTCAGTTTCGACTGAAGGGTAGTGCGTTTCAAACCGAGGCGGGCGGCCGCGCCCTGTTCGCCGGCGATGCGGCCTTTCGATTGGCGGAGGGCTTCGAGGATATGCTTGCGTTCGGCGGCTTCAAGAGTTGCGGATTGCTCCTGAGTGGACAAGCGTGCCTGCAGTTCGCCGAGCGGGGCGGCCAGGACCGAACCGTTGGTTAGAATAATCGAACGTTCGATGAAATTTTCCAGTTCGCGGACATTGCCGGGCCAATCCCAGGCAGTGAGCACGGCCATGGTTTTTTTGGGAATGCTGGTGATCGACTTGTTCAAGCGCCGGGAGCACTTCTGGACGAAGTAGTTCACCAGGAGAGGAATATCGTCGCGGCGGTGGCGCAGAGGGGGCACGACGATCGGGAAGACGTTGAGCCGGTAAAACAGATCGCTGCGGAACTGGTTGCGCTTGACTTCCTCGGCCAGGTCGCGGTTGGTGGCCGCGATCAGACGGAAGTTGACTTTCAGAGTCTGGGTTCCGCCGAGGCGTTCGAATTCCTGATCCTGCAAAACGCGCAGGAGCTTGGGCTGGAGTGGGAGCGCGATTTCGCCGATCTCATCGAGGAAGAGGGTGCCTTTGTCGGCCAGTTCGAGGCGGCCGATTTTGCGGCTGACGGAACCGGTGTAGGCACCTTTCTCGGCACCGAATAACTCGCTCTCGAGCAGGCCGGTGGGAATGGCGGCGCAGTTCATCTTGATGAAGGCGTTGCCGGTGCGCGAGCTGAGGCGGTGGATGGCGCGGGCTACGAGTTCCTTGCCGACGCCGGTTTCGCCGAGCAGGAGCACGGTGGCTTCGCTGGTGGCAACCTGCGCCACCAGTTCCATGACGGCTTTCATGCCGTCGCTCTTGCCGATAATTTCCTCGAAGCCCAATTCGCTGTCGATGGCGTGTTCGAGATAGAGCTTTTCCTCGGTAAGCTTGTCTTTGGCCTGGCGAAGTTCATTGGCAATGCGGTGCAGGCGGCTGACATCCACGCAGACGCTGGTCACGCCAACGATTCTTCCGGACTCTTCCCGCAGCGGTTCGATGGTCATGTCGAGGTACCATCGGCTTGCATGCGCTGCGACGGAAAGCTCCTCGCGCACGCTCTGCCCTGTAGCGAGGGCCTTCTGCTTAAGGGCCCGCATGCGGGCGCCGGTCTCCGGGCCAAAGACTTCCTCATCGGTTTTGCCAAGATAGTCTTCCGGGGTGAAGCCTTTCATGAGGTTGTAGACCCACGTGTAGCGCAGATTACTGTCCTGATTAAAGACAGCGATGGGAGAACCGGAGAGCGCGACGCGGAAACGCTCTTCGCTTTGGCGCAGGGCTTCCTCCGCCCGCACCTGCTCGGTTACGTCCCGCTGGATTCCCCAGGTTCGCACCAGCTTCCCGTCCTCGACGATCCCGATCAAACTGTTGCGAAACACCTTGGGATTGCCGCGGGCGTCGGCCTCGCGCGATTCCCGTTCCAGAATGCGGAAGCCGGAGCGGATGTACTCGCGTGTGAGTTCGATGTTGCGGGGATTGTTCGGGTCCAGGAACTCGGTCAGCCGCCGGCCTTGGAAATCCCCAACTGAATTCAACCCGTACATCTTAACCATGGCGCCGTTACACTCCGCCATGTACGAGTCGAGAAGGATGCGTTGCACTAATTCGTCTTCGGGCAAGTCAATGGGAATGGGAGCATCCACATCCTGCCGGAAAATGCCTTCTGAACTCTGTGCGACGAAGTTGCGGTAGCTCTCTTCGCTCCGGCGCAAGGCTTCCTCGGTTTGCTTGCGTTCGGTGATGTCGGAGTCGATGCCGATGGCTCGCAATGGCTGCCCGTGTTCGTCTTTAAAAACTTTCCAGCGGCCGTCGATCCAGTGCACGGAACCATCGGGCCAAATGACGCGCCACTCTCCGGCTACGCTGCCGGCCGCGATGGATTCTGCGAACAGATTCTCGACGTGCTTCCGGTCTGCGGGGTGAATCAGGCTCAGGAATTCCGGAATCGACTTGGGGCCCGCTCCCGGCTGTAAACCAAACATCTCCTCGGTCTGGGGAGTCCAGTGACCCTCGCCGGTCTGCATATTGCGCTCGAAGCTGCCGATTTTGGCTGCCTCCTGGGCGAGGCGCATCCGCTCCTCGCTTTCGCGCAGCGCCAGCTCGGCGCGCCTGCGCTCGGTGATGTCGAGGCTAACGCCGCGTATGCCGACGATGTTTCCGGCCTCGTCACGGACGGCTTCGCGATATATGATCGCCCATCCCGCGGTTCCATCCTGGCGGCGGAACTCGACCTCGAGTTCATCCCTCCCTCCGGTGGAGATGAGCTTCGCGTTGGTGCGCACGATGCGCTGCCAGCTCTCGGGTGCGAAGAAGCGCTCGGCTTGTGCAAAGGTCAGGAGCCCCTGCGCTTTCGGATCGGAGCCGAGGATGGAATCGATCTGCTCCGACCAGGAGAGCGTGTCCGTCTTGAGGTCCCGGTACCAGCTTCCGATGCGGCCTAATCGTTGCACTTCCCGGAGTTCCGCCTCCCTTGCGCGTAACGCCTCGGCGGCGCGTTCGCGTTCGGTGCGATCTTCGGCGAGAATTACGATGCCGCCGATCTTGCCGGCGGCGTCGTACCAGGGCCGGATTTCCCAGCGCACCCACTGCACAGACCCGTCTGCCCTTTCGAAGCGGTCATTCTCATGCCGTACCACTTCGCCTGCCAGGGCGCGACGGTGGGCCTCTTTCCAGCGGTCGGGAGTTTCCGGGAGGACCTGGTAAAACGAGAGAGCGCGCAGATCCCGGTCGCCCAAGCCTAAGTCAGTCCGCCAGCGGCGGCTCACCTGGAGGTAGCGCATGTCGCGGTCAAACATCGCCAGTGATGCCGGCGCGTGTTCGATAAAAAGGCGAAGCCGCGCCTCGCTCTCGCGTAAAGCCTCTTCCGCCAGTTTGCGGCCGGTGATGTCGAAATCCATGCCGAGGAGACGCAAAGGACGGCCCTGTTCGTCGCGGAAGGCGTGCCATCGTCCGGCAATCCAATGCACCGTGCCATCGGGCCAGACGACGCGCCATTCAGCTTCTGCATCGCCGGTTTGAATGGATTTCTGAATTTGATCGTGGAAGTAGGCCCGGTCCTCAGGGTGGACATGTTGCAGCAGATCTTCGAGATCTTTCGGATAGTCGGCCGGGGACAAGCCGTGCAAGGCTCCCATCTCCGGGCTCCAGCGGATTTCATCGGTCTTGAGGTTACGTTCGAAGACCCCGATCTTGGCAGCTTCCTGCGCCAGGCGAAGGCGGGCTTCGCTTTCGCGCAGGGATTCCGCGGCGCGCTTGCGCTCGGTGATATCGGTGACGTCCTCGGCGAAAATTACGATGCCCCCGACCGTGCTCGTCGTTTCGTACCACGGCCGTATTTCCCAGCGTACCCACTGCGTGGAGCCGTCGGCCCGGTCGAAGCGGTCATGCTCTTCCCGCAAAACCTCGCCCGCCAGTCCGCGGCGATGGAACTGCTTCCAGCGCTCGGGAATTTCCGGAAAGGCGTCGTAGTGCGAAAGGCCGCGCAGGTCGCGATCGCCGAGGCCATAGTCGGTGCGCCAGCGGCGGCTGGCATAGAGGTAGCGCATCTCGCGGTCGAACATGGCCAGCGCCGGAGCGTACTCTTCGAGGAGCCGGAATCCCTCCGCGGTTTTTCGCAGTTCGCGATCGACACGTCTTCGGCCGGTGACGTCGTGAGCCACGCCATGCACGAGCGGCGCCGGCAGTCCTTCTGTGTGCAGCTTGTTGTGGTACTCCCAGACGCGGCGCTCGCCGGAGCGCGCCATGGTGGTGAGCAGACCGTGGGCCTCGCCTTCCCGGGCAATCTTTGTGAGATAGTCATCGAATTGCGGGCGGAACTCAGGGGGGACGAGTTCTCGCATCGGGAGGCGCAGAAGTTCTTCGACGGTGTATCCCAACTGACGCGCAGGCTCGGGATTTACGGAAAGCAGACGGCCCTCGAGGTCGTGAGTGCAGAGCAGGTCGCGGCTCGGTTCAAGGGGACCGCGATTCCGGCCGGCGTTTGCTTCTACGGCGCCCAGAATTGGGTCTGGCGTGACGGCGGATTCTCCCTGGGCGGACTTGGGATTTGGTTCTTCAGGGTTCGACGACATGGCGCTTCCCCAGTAAGCCGGCGGCGAAGATTGAATTCATCGGCCAGATGCGTCCACCAGCAGATGCAATATTTGTTTGCGCGGATCATTCCGAGGGGGATCATGGCAAAGACAATCGCGTTCCGGGCGGCGCAAACGCCTGTAGCCGCGCTGCCCCGCGCGGTTATCGGCAGCAAGACACACGGAAGATGCCCGAGTTGGCCCACCCTGTGCCCCCGAGGTAGCTTCACAGATTTGATATGCCTAGAAATGGGAGGTGCGGCGCAAATTGAGGTTTTGTTCGTTTTTCGGAAAATCATGCTGTTGGATCGAAGACGGCGTTTCCGACACGCGTCGGTGGATTAGCAGGCTGGGGTTGCCAATGCCCGCGCTGCGGATGGGCGAAGAGGCAAGCCGCGCCCTGTTTTTTCAATGACTTACGTTCCATTTACTGCATTCTTCGACCGATCAGACCGCATTTTCGCCCTTTCCCTGCCTTCTGCGTGCATAAAGAATCGGGGTTTCAATAAGATAACGATGACTTATTCCACGCATCGAAACTTCCAGGTTTCCACGTGGAAGTCCGTTTTTTGAATGGTCCCGCATGGGGACGCGGGGAAAGTTCTAACTGAGAGTTGAGAAAGCGAGAGCAGAATGCACAAGCCGATCAAGTACGTTGAGAAGGCGGTAACGGTTGCGGCGACGGGCGCGTGGGCCGTGTTCGAACGCCTGAACCGGGTTCGTCCGAACGCATCGCCGACTCCGAAGTGGTCCGATAAGCCGCTGCTCAAATCGTGGGAGAAGTCGAAGCCGCCGCTGGGTTGGCCGCGCTCGACCGATTCGCTGTGCCCGAAGTGCGTGCCCGAGATTCGCCAGCAGATTCTCGACGGGCATTTGCCGGTCGACATTCTGATGAACGAAAAAGTCGGCGAAGTGAAAGCGCAGATCATTGAGCGCGACGGCAAGATCTGGATGGTCAAGGATTGCCCGAAGCACGGGCACTTCGAAGACCTGATGTCGATTGACACCGAGTTCACGAAGCACCTTGAAGAAGTCTTCCCGGGCCGCGACATCAAGGCGCATAAAGATGAGCACCTGCATCACCACGGGTCTTCGACGGTGAAGTATGGGCGCGGCGCGGTGCTGACGATCGACCTCACCAATCGCTGCAACATGATGTGCGATCCCTGCTTTATGGACGCGAACCAAGTCGGCTTCGTCCACGAACTGACTTGGGAAGAAATCAAGACCATGCTGGATAACGCCATCACCATCAAGCCGAAGCGGCAGATGTCGGTGCAGTTCTCCGGTGGCGAGCCGACGCTTTCGCCGTACTTTTTGGACGCCGTGCGCTACGCGCGCAAAGTGGGTTTTAACAGCGTGCAGGCGGCGACCAATGGAATTGAGTTTGCCAAGAGCTTTGAGTTTTGCCAGCAGGCAGTTGAAGCGGGTATGCGCTATGCCTATCTGCAGTTTGACGGCATTGGCAACGCGGCGAATTCGCACCGCGCAGTCGGCAATCTGTTTGATGTGAAGCTGAAGGCAATCGACAACCTGCACAAGGCGGGCTGCGAGATTGTGCCGGTGATCACGATCATCAACGGCATTAACAACGAGCAGGTGGGACGCATCATTCAGTTCGCGCTCGACAATCCTAAGAAGATTGGATTTCTGTCGTTCCAGCCGGTTTCGTTTACTGGACGCGACGAAGCGATCACCGATGACCGCCGCATTGCGCAGCGCTACACGCTGGCGCACCTGGCGCACGATGTGAAGAACCAAACCGGTATGGGCGAACCTGCGCGCGACTGGTTCCCGATCAGCTTTATGTCGACGTTCAGCGACTGGGCCGACCTGATGCACGCCGAGGATGCCAACAACAACTGGGGCCAACTGGCTTGCGGCTGCCATCCGAACTGCGGCACCGGCATGGCGGTGATGATCGACAAGGAAACGAAGGAAGCGGTGCCGGTGACGGCTTTCCTGAAGGGCGATCAGCTGGGCAAGGACATTGCCAAGGTGAACGACGCGGCGCGCGGCAAGTTCTGGACAGTTGTCGGAATGGCGCTGCTGCTGATGAAGAACTACGATCCTTTCAAATCGCCGACGCACTTCAAGATGATGGACCTGCTCAAGAAGTTCGATAAGAACTTCAATGCCACGGGCAAGAACTACGGCAAGGTCGGACCGGACCGCACCATTGACGACGTGATGAAGCGGCGGCAGGACCGTTGGAACTTCCTGTTTATCGCGGGCATGTGGTTCCAGGACCTGTTCAATTACGACTTCCGGCGCACGGAGCAGTGCATCATTCCTTACGCCACGCAGGAAGGCGAGATCAGCTTTTGCGCCTACAACACGGGCGTGGGCTGGCGGAACATCATCGAGAAGATGCACATGACGGCCACGCTTACCAAGTGGTACGAGGAGCATGGACGGCATGAGATTTTCGCGGGCAATAAAAAAGTCAACCTCGAAGACAAGACGCACGCTCTCTATCTGCGGGAAAACATCGTGACCAACGAAGTGCAGCACGATCTCGATAAGCTGGGCATCGCGAAGACGGCGCGTGAAGAAAAGACGCGGGCGCGCGATGCGAAGCTGGCTGCTTCACAGAACGCTGAAAAACGGGGTGCGGAAAAGAACGACGCGGCTTACGATGCGCGCATGGCGCAGCTTTACCGGGAAGTTGTCCTGAAAGAGAAGCCGGCCACGTCGAATGAAGCCGGGTTTATTCCGCTGGGGGCGATTGCTCCAGTGAACGGCGCGAACGGCAATGGCCACTCGAACGGCAACGGCGCGGTCGAGGAAACCGAAGATGTCGCCGAGCCGGTGGCGGGAGACTAACTCAGAGTTGTGAACTTCCAGTAAGTGTTCGGCCGCTCTTCGGAGCGGCCCTTTTTGTTAGGATTCGTGCGGACGCGAGATCAGAGTTGCGGGGGAGGCCGAGCGATGCTTAACGTAATGCTAAAGCGGTTCGAACATCCCGATGAAGTGCGGACGTTCGAAAAAGGACGATTCGAACTCGTTCGCCTCGGTGGTATGACCATCGGCAGGGCTATCTACGAGCCCGGATGGAAGTGGTCCGAACACGTGGGGCCTAGCGTGGGGGCTTCGCGCTGCAATGTGGAGCACGTTGGGCTGGTAGTTTCCGGCTGTGCCACGGCGGCGATGGAAGATGGTACGGTTCACGAACTTCGGGCCGGCATGCTGTTTTACATCCCTCCCGGGCCGCCGGGACACGATAGTTGGGTGGTCGGGGATGAGCCGTACGTGTCGCTGCACTTTCTCAGCGCGGAGCATTACGCGACCAAATAGCCGCGAATCGCGATGCCCGGTAGTGGCTCAATCTGAAATCCTTACCAGCAAGGCCACGAAGTTACACGAAGGAAATCGATAGGAAAGTACTGCTTCGCGATCCCTCGTGTCCTCTCTTTCTGTGTTCCGTATCCAAGCTGAGCCACTCCCCGATGCTCCCCCATCTTGCGGATCACTGCGGCGGTTTGCGGGCTGCTTGCATCCAGCGGCGAACGGCTACGATCGACCAGATCGCTTCCACCAGGCCGAAGGGCCATGCGCCTTGCAGGAATCCGTAGACGGAGCCGAGCGCGCAGGCCAAGGCAAACGCGAGGATGAACCAGGGGCTGCGGTTTTCCAGCGCGTAGGTGACCAGCATTGCGGTCACCGCGAATAGGCCAAATAGTGTGAGTGCATTCATTCCGGGCTGCCTTCGTATTTTCCCTTCGTGTTCTTAGTTTGACACTTGGTCTGACACTTGGCCTTCGGCATCGCCTGCTAGGCCAGATATCTTACAATCGCTGACGTTGGTGCAAAGGATTTTCGCCGATTTTGTCGCTATGGTGGAATCGCCAGAAATACGGGAGGCGTCGCTGGGCGAGATCGCGCTCGTCTTCATGAAGCTGGGGACGATCGCCTTCGGTGGGCCAGCTGTGCATCTGGCGATGATGGAAGAAGAGTTTGTGCGGCGACGCAGGTGGATTACGCAGGCGGAATTCCTGGACCGGATGGCGGCCGCAAATCTAATTCCGGGGCCGAATTCTACCGAAGTTGCAATTTTTATCGGACACTTGAAACGCGGCTGGCGCGGGCTGATTGTTGCGGGCGCGAGCTTCATTATTCCGGCGGTGCTGATTGTGTCGGCAATCGCGTGGGCCTATGTGCGGTACGGATCGTTACCCCGAGCGCAAGGGATGCTCTACGGGATCAAGCCGGTCGTGGTGGCGATCGTCATTCAGGCGCTGGGAAAACTGAGCCGGAGCGGGGTGCGCACGCCTTTGCTGGCGGCGATTGCGGCGTTCGCCGCGGCACTGAGCCTCGCCAGAGTGAGTCCGGTGCTTGTGCTTGGGGTCGCGGGCGCGCTGTCGGCCGCGGCATTGGAGATGCGGAATCGCCTGCTGGGCGCGGCTTTTGGTGGTGTACCCAGGCTGCTTGCCGGCATCGTCGCAGCGGGCGCGGCAGCCGCAGCCTGGCCGGTGGGGCTGGGGCGACTGTTTCTGTCGTTTCTCAAGATTGGATCGGTGGTGTTCGGCAGCGGCTACGTTCTGCTGGCATTTTTGCAGAGCGAGTTCGTCGAGCGGCTGCACTGGCTGACCGATCAGCAATTGCTCGACTCGGTCGCGGTGGGGCAGTTTACGCCGGGGCCTCTCTCCGCGACGGCGACGTTCATTGGGTACATTGTTGCCGGGTGGAAGGGCGCGGTCGTGGCGACGGTGGGGATTTTCTTGCCGGGGTTTATTCTGGTGGCGCTGAGCGGGCCGGTGATTCCGCGGCTGCGGAGGTCACCGGTGTTTGCGGCGGCGCTGGATGGGGTGGTCGCGGGATCGCTGGCGCTGATGGCCGTCGTGACCTGGCAACTGGGCAAAGCGTCGCTGGTGGACTGGATGACGCTCGCAATCTTCGGCGTGAGCCTGATCATGCTACTGAGGTTCAAGGTCAACTCAGCGTGGCTGATTGGGGCGGCAGGTGTGGTGGGATTCATGCTTCGCTGAGGGGCGGGCGGCAAAGCGAATGCCGTCTGCCCCTGCGAGGCAAAAAGCTAGAATTTCCCCTCGTCTGCCGATGGGCCGTATAGGCCGGGGACTGGGACATCGAGCAGGCGTAGGTACATCGTGAGTTGTCCGCGGTGGTGGATCAAGTGATTGAAGACCATGCGGCGGAGCACGGCCGCACGCGGCTCACGGAACAGTTCTTGTTTGCCCATGAACAGAGCCCAGGGCTTGGCGTATGCAGCATCGGTGCCACCGGCAAGGGCAGCGCGCGCCTCGGTCCGGTTCTTCTCGAAGAGGTCGAGTACCCCTTTTCGATTTGTGGGTGCGGGCGGACCGGAATTCGAACGCGCGGGGGCTGCAAGGTCGAACGAATCCTCGTCCATGGTCATCTTCGCCCAGTGCGGGATGGTAGCGATGTGGATGGCCAGCCAGCCGAGCGTTCCGGACTTGGCGTGGGGTTGCCAGCCAAACTTGTCATCCGGGATGCGCTCAAGCGTGCGGCGCGTGCTGTCCATTTCCATGTCGAACTCGGGGAGGATCGTATCTTTGTAGGGCATTGTGGTCCATTCTCCAGAGGACTAGAAAATTGGTAATTGGCGATTTGTAATTTGTAATTGCGAGCCGGCGCGCTGAAACTGGCTGATCAAGATTAAAGATCTCACGCTGCACCTTACCATTTTTGTAGCCGGGGACAATTTTACCAGCAACCTGCGGTGTGGATGGGTAGGCCGATCAGCATTAGCGGGCAGTTGTGGTGGCTCAATCTGGAATCTTTACCACCAAGGACACGAAGTAACACGAAGGAAATCTATAGGAAAGCACGCCTTCGTGATCTCTTGTGTTCTTTGTGGTTTCGTTCTTTTTGTGTTCCATATCCAAGCTGAGCCACTACAGCGGGAAGCATTGTATTTCGTCCTTTGTGAAGGAGAGGTTAAAATAGTAGGCTCTGCCTGTGTCTTGGGGAAGCTGTGTGCTGCTCCTGAAATGCGGTGCATAGGGGACCGATATTCGAATTCTCAACTCGTGGAACCAGTCGCCAATCTCGTGGATGTAAAGTCGAAAATCCCGACTGACGGGAATGCCTCGGCCAGCGCGCAGCCGTCGGCTGTGGCATCGCCACCGCGTCCCCGGCCGTCATCGCCGGTGTATTGGCGGGTCGAGGGCAGCCTGCTGGAGTTGACGACGATCCGGCCGATTGCTTTTTTCACCTGGAACAGCCAGACCTATATTGCGCGCGTGGTGCGACGCAGCCTTGTGCTTCTGATGGCGCTGCTGCGGCCGTTCCTGTATGCGGCCAACCGCAAAGCGGCGACCCGGATCGTACACGCCGTGCTGCGGGGCATTACGCGCGATAGGCTCGATCTGCTGGGCGAGGAAGAGTTCGAATACAAGCTGAAGCCGCTGCTGAAGCCAGAAGGAGTGCGGCATCTGAAGGCCCTGCATGCCACCGGGGCCGAGGTCGTGCTGGTGAGTCAGGGGCTTGACCACGTAATGCGGCCGCTGGCGCGGCATTTGGGCGTGCGCTGGATTATTGCCAACCGGCTGGATTTCCGCGATGGAGTCGCAACTGGGCGGTTGCTGAGCCCGGTGATCCGGCCGCGCGGGATCTTCGCGCGCATTCGGGAAGCGGGGCCGGACGGGCAGCAGAGTCCGGCGCGGTGGGTGCGTGCACTGGGATTACGCGGGCCGAAGGCATTGGCTTCGGCGATCGTGCCGGCGGTGCGAGTGGAAGTGCCGCCGGTGAGGCCCATCGTTTACTTCGAGGAAACCCGGCATCCAGATCAGCTTTCAGTGCGGAAGGCGCTGGCGGGGAAGCGCATACTCCTGATCGGAGTGACGGGATTCATTGGCAAGGTGTGGCTGGCGAATACGCTGCTTGACCTGCCCGAGATTGGAAAGCTGTACTTGCTGATCCGCGGGCAGAAGGCGAATCCGGGGCAGAAGCGCTTCGAGAAGATGCTGGAGGAGTCGCCGGTTTTCGATCCGGTGTTTGAGAAGTATGGCGATCAGCTGCCGGCGCTGCTGGCGGATAAGGTTGCGGTGGTCGAGGGCGATGTGTCGCAGCCGGCGATGGGGTTGGATGCCGAGGTGGCGGCACGGCTCGGGCGAGAACTCGACCTGATCGTCAACAGTTCGGGGCTGACGGATTTCAATCCCGATCTGCGGGAAGCGGTGGCGGTGAATGTGGATTCGGCCTACCACTTGGTCGAATTTATTCGCGGATCGGATCATGCGGCGCTGTTGCATCTTTCGACTTGCTACGTGGCGGGGCAGCGCGATGGACGGGTGAGCGAGCGCGTGCGTCCGAATTACACGCCGGCGGGTGTGCCGGCCTTTGACGCGGAGAAAGAGTGGCGCGAGTTGCACGATTGGTTGGAATCGGCCGAGGCGCGCGCGGAAAGTCCGGAAGTCACGGAAGAGCTCAAAAAGCAGGCGCTCGAAAAGGAGCATGCGGCGAAAGACCTGAGCGGGCAGGCGCTCGAAAACCAGATTTACAAAAACCGCCTGCGCTGGCTGAAGAATTATCTGACGGCGGAAGGCAAGGAACGAGCCACGCGGCTCGGCTGGCCGAATACTTATACCTACACAAAGAGTCTTGCGGAGTCACTGATCGCGAAACATGGCGAGGGGCTGCCGATTGCGATTGTGCGTCCGGCGATCGTGGAGACCTCGGTAGCGAAGCCGTTTCGGGGATGGAATGAAGGGATCAACACCTCGGCGGCGCTGTCGTATCTGCTGGGCACTGCATTCCGGCAGCTGCCGTCGAACGAACGCAAGCGGCTGGACATTATTCCCGTGGACGCGGTGTGTGCTGGCATGACGCTGATTGCGGCGGCACTGGTGGAACGGCGGCATGATCCGCTCTATCAGCTGGCTACATCGGTCACGAATCCTTGCGACATGGGACGGTCGATTGAGTTGACCGCGCTGGCACACCGCCGGCACTATCGCGCGCAGGAGGGTTTGGAATATTGGCTGCGGCTGCGCATGGATGCGATTCCGGTATCGAAGGCGCGGTATAACCGGATGTCGGCGCCGGCGCAGCGGATGATTGTCCAGAGGATTCAAGCGATCATGTCTCCGTTGCCCATCGCCAAGCCATTGGCGAAGGCGGAGCGCAGTTTGCAACGCGTGGAAAAGCTGATCCAGCTGTTCGAGCCTTTCATCCTGCTCAACGAGCACGACTTTGTTGCGGATAATGTCGAGAAGCTGTCGCAGGCGCTGGTGCCCGAGGAAAAGGAAACGTTCGGGTACGACACGGCCGGCCTCGACTGGTGGGAGTACTGGATTGACATTCACATCCCGGCGCTGCGGCGGTGGACGTATCCGCTGATTGAGGGGCGGCCACTGGAAGCGCGCGCGCCGCGGGTGCTGCAGATGCCGGCGGCGAACGAAAAAGGAACGGGCATAAAGACGGGGACGAACGGAGCCACGTGGCGATATTCCTGACCGGCTCGACCGGCTACATCGGCGCGCACGTTGCCGCCAATCTGCTTAGCCAGCACGACGCGACTTTGAACTTGCTGGTGCGGGGCCGCGATGCCCGCGACGCGGAGGTGCGGCTTTGGCAGGCGATTCAGCTGCACTTACCATTTCACGAATTCTACGAATACTTGCAGGCGAAGATCCGCATTTTCCGCGGCGACCTCACGACGCCGCTATTGGGGCTAGAGCGCGGAGAATATGACCGGCTCGTACACACCACCGATTCCATCATTCACTGCGCGGCTTCGTTGAATCGCAAGTCGGAAAAGGCCTGCCTCAACGTGAATCTGCGCGGGACGCTGGAAGTGATCCAACTGGCGCGGCAATCGCAGTACTATCACGGGCTGCGGCGATTTTCCGATGTGAGCACGGTGGCGGTAGCGGGCAAGCGCGCGAACGAGATTGTCACGGAGGATCGGTCGATCGAGTGGGACCGGTCGGACTACGACCCTTATGCGCGCACGAAAAAGTTTTGCGAGCACATGGTGCGCGAACTGCTCCCGGATGTTCCGTTGACGATTTTCCGGCCGAGCATTGTGCTGGGCGATAGCCGCTACGCGGAGACGACGCAGTTCGATATGGTGCGGTCGTTTGTGTTTCTTGCCGGGTTGCCGGTGCTGCCCTTTCGCCCGCACGACAAGATCGACATTGTGAACGTGGATTTTGTCGCCGGGGCGATTGCGGATCTGCATATGAAGCCGAATCCGGAGCACGACACCTATCATCTTTCTTCCGGCAGCGACTCGCAGACGTTCCGGGAATTGACGAAGGCGCTGGCCAAGGAGCAGAACACGCGCGGGCCGATGTTCATGCCAGTTCTTGAAGGGCCGTTCAGTTCCACGGTCAATCTGCTGGCCAACCGCAAAGGGCGGGTGGGATATGGCGCATCGCTGATGAAAGTCTTTCTGCCATATTTGACCTGGAACACGGTGTTCGATAACACGCGCGTCACGACGGAGCTGGCGCGGAAGCCGATGCCATTTTCACAATACAGCTTTCCGCTGTTGCGCTTCAGCCGCCAGAATAACTTCACGTATCCATACCAGGAGTGGCCGGCGGCGACAAAGGCGGGAGGTTCAGCCGCATGATGGACTTCGTTCTGGAAGCGTGGGTTTCGGGGATCATCGAAACCAAGAAGGTGCAGTGGATGATGGGCCACGGCGAGCCGTGGAAGCCGGGCGAAAAGCTAAAGCTGCTGTTTGCCGGCTATAACGGCACGCGGAACACGGGTTCGGATGTGCGCGTGGAGGAAATGCTGCGGCAGGTGCGGCGGATCCTTGGCCCGGAGCGGGTCGAACTGACGATGATGACGTTTAATTTCGACCGCTCGCGCGGCTATTTTGAGGGAACGTCACAGGTGCGGCTGCCGGACATTTTCCCGCCGTTTCTTTCCAAGGAAGTGCCCAAGCATCATGGCGTGGTGGCGTGTGAAGGGTCGATGTTCAAGTCGAAGTTTGCCAATGCGCTCGCCACCATGATGATTGGTTCGCTGGGCATTGCGGCGGCGGAGAACAAGCTTTCGGTCGGCTATGGCGCCGAGGCGGGAGCCATGGATCCGCTGGTCGCAAAGATGTGCTCACGATTCTGCAAGGATTCTCTGATCATTACGCGGAACGAGGAATCACGGAATATCCTGCGCGAACTGGGAGTGCCGACCGAACTCGGTAGCGATACTGCCTGGACGTTTGAGCCGCTGGGCGCCGAGTATGGGCAAAAAGCGCTGCGCGACGTGGGCTGGGATGGGAAGACGCCGGTGCTGGCGATTTGTCCGATCAATCCGTTTGAGTGGCCGGTGAAAGCTTCGATTGCAAAAGCCGCGCTGCACGGCCTGACCGGCGCGTACAAGGAAAGTCATTATCGCGGGCCGTATTTCCATAATGCCGGGCCGGAAGCGGATCGGGCCTACGAGCACTACTTGAGCTCGATTGCGAGCGCGGTGGCGGCGTTTCGGCAGAAGAGGACCGTTTTTGTAGTCATGGTCGCCACCGAGAGGCTGGATGCCCGCCCATGCCGGCGAATTGCGGAAAAGCTCGGCGGCGCGCCGGTGCTGACCTCCGAAGACTACAACATGTACGAATTAGTAAGCATTCTGCGCGCTTGCCGGCTCATCGTTTCCTCGCGCTATCACGGAATCGTGACCACGATGCCGGCGCTGGTGCCATCGGCTGGAATCACGATGGATGAGCGCATCCGAAATTTGATGAACGAACGCGGGCACAAAGAATTGCTGATGAACGTTGACGATCCGGACCTGGAGGCGAGGACGCTGGCGGCGCTGGAGATTCTTGACCGCGACGGTGAAGGCATTGCCGACGGGATTGGGCGTACGGTAGTGCGAAATCTGAAATCGATGGCGCGGATGGGCGTGTATTTCGAGGAAGAAGTGCAACGGCGGTATCCGGAGTTTCCAACGCGGCGTGGAGAGTGGAGTTGGGAGGATTATCTGCCTCCGATGAGCGAGGGGTTGCGGGAGTTGGTGAAGGCGTACGGGTAGGGAGCGGTCTGTGAGGTTGCCGATCCACATAGTCATTCATGACTTTTCTCGATCAAATCTCTGCCAGCCTGGATAAGAGCGGCGATGTCGTCGTGCTGCAGGAGTTGCGCGAGGGCACGCCTGTGCCCTTAACTGCGAAGGAATTGCTGGCGCAGGTTCAAGTGGCGCGGGCCTATCTGCGACGGTTACGGCTGAAGAAAGGGGACCGCTGTGCGCTGCTCGCTCACAACTCGGTTCGATGGGTGGCGATGGATTTGGCCATCATGGCCGAAGGGTTGACCGCCGTGCCTCTCTACGCGCGGCAAGCTGCCGCGGAACTCGTCGCCATGATGAAGGATTGCTGGCCCGCAGTGATCGCCTGCGGAGAGCAGCCGCTGGCCGATGCGATTACGCAGGAATGGCCGGAAGCGCCGCCGTGCTTTCTGTTCGACCACGTTTTCACAAAAGAGCGCGCGCCGGTCGAGAATGGCGCGCCGATTGTCGCCGACCAGGACGTTGTTGCCATTATTTACACCTCCGGCACGTCGGGCGAGGCTAAGGGCGTGATGCTAAACGCCGCCAACGTCGGCCACATGTTGGGCTGCACTTCGGGGCGGCTGACTCAGCTGATGAAAGGTCAGTCGGGCACGGGCTCTGCTCAGGACGCCGTGTTCCACTATCTGCCGTTTTGTTTTGCCGGGTCGTGGATCATGCTGCTGACCTGCCTGCTGCGCGGGTCGAAGCTGAGTTTGAATACGGACCTCGCCAAGATTGCCACCGACATGCGGTCGGCGGCGCCCGATTATTTCCTGAATGTTCCGGCATTGCTGGAGCGCATGCGCAAGGCGGTCGACGAACAGCTTTGGAAAACGGGCGGAGTGGCGCTGAAGATTTACAGCAAAGCCAAGGGCGCATGGGCGCGGAAGCACGAGTCGAAATCACGCGCCGGGGACGGCGTTTGGCTTGCGCTGGCGAATCGGCTGGTGTTTCCGACGATCCGGAAAAAGATGATTGGCGACCGGCTGCGCGCCCTGATCTGCGGGTCCGCCCCGCTCAATGTCGACACGCAGCTGTTTTTCATGATGCTGGGGATTCCGGTGCTGCAGGTGTATGGGCTGACGGAGACGACGGCGATCTGCACCATGGACGATCCCGATGGGCAGGTGATCCCGGGGCGTGCCGGGCCAGCGATTTCGGGGATTGAGATGAAGCTGGCGGAGAATGAAGAGATCGTGGTGCGCGGGCCGAATATTTTTCCCGGATACTGGCAGCGTCCGGCGGAAACGGCCAAGGTGCTGCGCGACGGATGGTTCCATACCGGCGATCAGGGCGAAGTGGATGCGGCCGGCAACTGGAAAATTGTCGGGCGCATTAAGAACCTGATTATTCTGGGATCGGGCCACAACATTGCGCCTGAACCGATTGAGGACAAGATCCTGCAGCAGTTGCCGGGGGCAAGCCAGGTGGTAGTGGTGGGCAATGGGCGCGGATATCTGACGGCACTGATTACGGGCAAGGTGAGCGGCGAGAAGGCGCGGCAGGCGCTCGATCTCGTGAACCAGAGTCTGCCGCATTACAAAAGGGTGCGCGCCTTCAACATTGTTGAGGAGCCGTTCACGATCGAGAGCGGGCTGCTAACGGCCAATGGAAAGCTCAAGCGCGACTTGATTGCGCAGAAGTTCAAAGGTGAAATCGACGGGATGTACGAAGCCGCGAAGAACCAAGTCTCGCAAGACCAGGCCTCGCAAAATCGGGCGGCGAAGACGGCATGAGCGAACATAAGGGTCAGACGCTTTCGTGGCAGATCGTGAATGGCGCGATCGAGCTGACTCTGCACCGCGAGCCGTGCAACGAAATTGGATCGCTCATGCTGGAGGAGTTGGAGACTTTTGTGCGCGCGTTGCCGGGCTTGATGAACGACGCGCATGCGCTGATTCTTCATTCTTCGCAGGCGGCCGGGTTCTCGGCGGGCGCGGATTTGCGCGAACTGTACCAGCGTTCACAAGGAATGGAGAAAGCGGCGGCGGCGGGCGGGGTGCGCGATTTTCTGGAGCGCATTCATGCTGTGATGAACACGATTGACGCATTTCCGCTGACGACGATCGCGGCCGTGCACGGGGTGACGTTTGGCGGCGGGTTTGAGCTGGCGCTGGTGTGCGACATTATTATTGCCGACCGCATGGCGCGCTTTTGCTTTCCGGAACTGCGGCTGGGGCTGATTCCGGGGTTTGGGGGGATTCCGCGTTTGAAGCGGGATTTGGGCAATGCCGTGGTGCGCGACCTCTTGCTTACAGGGCGGAGTTTCAATGTTATGAAAGCCCAACAGATTGGGCTGGTCAGCCAGATTGCGGCCGAAGGGGAAGCATTGCGCGTGGCGCGCGCGACGGCCAGCCAGGTGGGAAAGTTCGACCGGGCGACGGCGGCTGCGGCGAAGAAGTTTGTGAAGCCGATTCCTTACGAGGAGTTGAAGCGGGAGATCGACATTTTTTGCGACCTGTATGCGCGGCCCGCTGTCGAAGAAGGGCTGCGGAAGTTTGTGGAGAATGAAGGTCCGCAACCATACCTGCCGTGAATCGGTAATTTTGTAATCTGTAATTTGGTAATTTAAGCGCTTACTTTTTATGCCGACTACTGAACACACACTCGACGAAATCCTGAATCTTGCCGCCACTCACTTCAAGGTGCCGCGGGACAAGCTTACGCCGGACGACGATTTTTTCAAGACGCTCGGCATCGACAGCTTGCAGGCGCTCGACTTGCTTACGCGCCTCGAGCATCACTTTCGCATCGAGTTGCCGGACTATGAACTGCAGGGAGTGTCGGATTTCCGCACGCTAGCGGAGAGAATTCAGTCGCGGCTGTAGTCTTGATCAGTTGGGTAGGGAACACAAAAAGAACGACCACAAAGGACACGAAGGATCACGAAGGTGTGCTTTCCCATAGATTTTTTCATGTAACTTCGTGCCCTTGGTGGTAATGATTTCAAATTGAGCCACTATCCAGAAATCAGTCAAATTGAAGAAGTAGCTGCGAGCTTCGGGCTACGAGCTTCGGGCACCCATATCCTTGCCCCGCGTAGCGTGAAGCTAGTGGCTCGCGGCTTTTCACTTCTGCAATTTGACTTCTGCCTTCTGACTTCGTTTACTTGTGTGTCAGCGTTGAACAAATCCTGAATGCTTGATCTTCATCAATATGCCAGCCTGGGCGCGGCGTTAAGCGCCGCGCTCGACCGCTGGCCCACTGAAACCTGCCTGATTGAAGCCGATCGCGAGCGCGAGAAGGTCCGGCTTACTTATTCGGATTTCAAGGATATGGCGCGGCCGCTGTGCCGCGCGCTCGAAGACGCGGATTTCAAGGTTGGCGACCGGGCAGCGATCATCATGACAAATCAGTCGAAGTGGCTGATCTCGGCGTATTCGATTTTCTTTTGCGGCGGCGTGCTGGTGCCGCTGGATTACAAGCTTTCGGCGGCGGAACACTTGCAATTGCTGGCGCATTCGAAAGCGCGGTTTTTGATTGTCGAGTACTACCTGTGGCGAGCGATCACGCAGTCTCCGGAATTTTCGAAGCTGGCAACGGAGATTGTACTGGTGACGGAAGCGCCGGCGGGGGCGGAGCTTCGCGGCGCCTACCGGTGGGAGGAGTTTCGGCGCAAGGGCGATCCGCAGCTTGCGACGCGCCAACGCGAGGATACGGCGTGCATTGTGTATTCGTCGGGAACTGGCGGCCGGCCGAAGGGATGCATGCTCACGCACGATGCTTATCTCGAACAGTGCACGGCGCTGACAGCGTGGTACCCGTTCTGGCCGGGTGTGCGCTATTTGAGTATTTTGCCCACGAATCATGCGATCGATTTCATGGTGGGGTTCATCGGGCCATTTGTCTGCGGTGCCTGCGTGGTGCATTTGCGGACGCTGCGCCCGGAATTTGTGCGCGATGCTTTTGTGCGCTATCGCATCACGTACGTGAGCCTGGTACCGATGGTGCTCAAGAATCTGGAGCGCGGGCTGCGGGCGAAGTTCGACGAACTGCCGCCGCGGAAACGCTGGATACTCGACCGGCTGATTGGCCTGAACAAGATGCTGACGCGAGACCGCCCGCGAGTTGCGCTGAGCCGCCGGTTGCTGCCGCAGGTGCATAAGGCATTTGGCGGCGAACTGCTGGCGCTGATCGTGGGCGGAGCGTTTACCGATCCTGCGACCATGCAGTTCTTTTACGATCTCGGCATCCCGGTCACGTGCGGCTATGGGTTGACGGAAGCTTGTACGGCGGTCACGCTTAATGACCTGAAGCCGTTTCGCGCCGATACCGTGGGCAAGCCGCTGCCGGGAAGCGAAGTGCGCATTTTGCATCCGGATGGAGAGGGGATCGGAGAAGTTGCTGTGAAGAGCCGGGCCGTGATGTCGCACTACCTGGATGATCCGGAATTGACGGCGCAGACGATTGTGGAGGGCTGGCTGCTGACGGGCGATCAGGGGCGGTTCGAGGAGCACGGCCATCTGCAGCTTCTCGGCCGCAAGAAGGACATGATTGTCACCGAGGGCGGGAAGAATATTTATCCCGAGGACATTGAGTCGGTGTTCGATGGGCTACCGGTGAAGGAATATTGCATATTTGCCGCGAATTTTCTTTGGCCGCGGAAAGGGCTGGGAGAAGAGAAGGAGACGCTGGTGCTGGTGGCGCGGCTCGAGCCGAACCAGGTGTTCGACGATTTGGTGCGCGATCAGATCGCGCTACGCAACCGGCGTTTACCGGATTTCAAGCGCGTCGGAGGATATCTGGTTTGGGGCAAGGATTTTCCGCGAACGGCATCGCTCAAGATCAAGCGGGGAGAACTGGCGGCGGAGATTGGGAAGAGCGCAGAGCGCGCGCAAGTTATGGAGATCTAGGCGTCAGGTATCAGGTGTCAGGTCTCAGGAAAACCGACTGCTTCGAACCAGGCAGCTGAAGCCTCAGACCTAACAGGCTGCGGAAAAAGTGTTTTCGGGGGCGGAAATTCACTCAGCGGCTAAAAGCCGCTGCTGATTTGGCTCGACTTGCGGCACGAGTGGAACTCGTGCCCTTCCCGGTCGTGCGGGAATCCGGAGTTTTTCCGCATCCTGCTAGGCTCTGACTCGCTGGTTTGAGGTAGTTGGTTTTCCTGAGACCTGATACCTGATAGCTGACACCTGACCTTGTGAACGAGACCTTTCTTGCCATTATCAATCCGGCGGCAGGGGGCGGACGATGCCGCGAGCTGGTTGGCGCGGCGCTTGCCCGGCTGCGATCGTCCGGCATTGCCATCGAGACAGCGGAGACCACGGCTGGCGGAGACGCGACTCGTATCGCACGCGATGCCTATCGGCGAGGGTTTCGCAAGTTTCTTGCGGTGGGCGGGGATGGGACTTCGTGCGAAATCGTGAATGGGTTATTTCCCGATTGCCTGGCCGCCGTTTCGAGCAACGAGCTAGCAGAGTCCAGTTCTTCGGGTGTTGAATTGGAACGAATCCCGACGCTCGGGTTTCTGCCACTGGGCACGGGCAATTCCTTTCTGCGCGATTTTGCCGACCCTAAGGCTGCGGACCGCGGGTTGGAACATGCAATGCTGGCGATCAAGGCGCATCAATCGCGCGCCTGCGATGTTTTGCGGCTGACGCATAAAGACGGGGTGCTTTACTACATCAACCTGGCGAGTGTCGGCTTTGCGGCCGACGTGGCAGCGCTTCGGCAGCGGAGGTTTTTGGGATTTGGGCATGCCGGCTATCTGGCGTCCATCTTTTTGAGCCTGGCGCGGCTGAAGCGCCGCCCGTTTCCGGTTCGCGTGAACGAGCGGGATGATTTTGACCGGCGCCGGTGCCTGTTTTTGACATTCAGCAACAGCAAGTTCACCGGGGGCACCATGATGATTGCGCCCGACGCGCGCACCGACGATGGACTGATCGAATACGTGCGCTGGGGGCCGATTGGGCGGCTCGGATTGATCCTGAATCTGCCCACGCTTTATGACGGCACCCATACCAGGCACCCCATGGCCGAGCGGCAAGCTGTGCCTCACGTCGAGTTTCAGCTGGATGGGCCAGTGGATGTGATGGTGGATGGGGAGGTCATGCAGCTGGAGTGCCGCGCGATCGATGTGTTGCCATCGGCGCTGAAAGTTTTGGTTTAAACGTGCGCGCCGGAGAAGTCGTGATATAAGAAATCAACGTAGATCGAAGCTAGGTAGTGGCTCAATTTGGAATCATTACCACCAAGGACACGAAGTTACACAAAGGAAATCCATTTGAAATCATTACCACTAAGGACACGAAGTTACACGAAGGAAATCCATCGGAACGCGCCGCTGCGTGATCCTTCGTATCGTTTGTGGTTCGTTCTTTTTGTGTACCGTATTCCGTATCCAAACTGAGCTACGACCCAAGACTAGATAGATTAAAACTATGTCTCAAGAGCGCAGAGAACGGCAGCAGGAAAAGTCGGGGACGGCAGGCTCTGTCAACTGGGGCCGGCGCGCGATTTACGCAGTGCTGATCGTGGCGGCATTCGGCTTTGCCTATTATCTCGGCGACCGCACGCAGCACAAGTACGACGGGTTTGCGCGCTGCCTGACGGATCGCGGCGTCAAAATGTACGGGGCCTGGTGGTGTTCGCATTGCCTGGAGCAGAAAGAGAAGTTTGCGAAAGCCTTCAAATATGCTCCTTATATAGAGTGTGGCGTGAAAGGCGACACGCATAAAGAGACACAGGTTTGTAAGGACGCAGATATACACGTGTTTCCGACTTGGCAATTTCCTCCCACGGGCGAGCGGGTGGAACGCGTGTTTTCGCTGGAAGAGTTGAGCGACCGCACGGGATGCGCGCTGCCGTGAGCGGGTTGTCGAAGAGTCTGATGTGGGGAGTGGCCGTCCTGGCGGTCTGTGGCGTTATCGTCTCGTCGGTGTCGTTGCAGCGTCACTATGCGACCTCCAAAACCGCGTTTTGCGACATTGGGGAAACATTCAATTGCGATATCGTCAACCGGAGCGAGTACTCGTCGATTCTTGGAATCCCGGTGGCTCTGATCGGAATGCTTGGTTACGCGGCGCTGGCGGGGCTGGCGACGGTGTATCGTGATCGGCGTGAGACGCCGTCTCTGCTGCTTGGTGGGGCGGTAGCGGGATTGGTTTTCGCACTCTATCTGACTTATGTCGAAGGGTACATTCTGGGGGTCTGGTGCATTCTTTGCATGAGTTCGCTGACCTTAATCGCGTTGACGACTGTCCTGTCGGGATTGATATGGTGGAGGCGTGAGAACTCGCGGTAGCTACCCACTCCATGCCACGACCGATCCCTCGCAAGACTTCTAAGAGACGCGGAGCCGACCTGGGAGTGCCGGTCGGTCGCGGCAATTTGTGGCTGCATGAGCTACGCAGCCGCGTCTTCGGAAACACGCGCCTGGTGCGGGTTTGGTTGCCCGCGGATTACGACGGATGGGGTGCCACGCGCTATCCCGTCCTGTACTTGAACGATGGGCAGAATCTGTTCGATCCGGCGACGGCGTTTGCCGGCGTTCACTGGCAGGCCGGCGAGACGGCGACCCGACTGATTGGCGAGAAGAAAATTCCGCCGCTCATCATCGTGGGAATCGACAACACGGGCAGGAATCGCGTACGCGAGTACATTCCCTACAAGTCCCGTGACCCAAAAGTTCTCGATCCTCAAGGGGAGCGCTATCCGGAGTTTCTTCAGCGCGAAGTGATGCCGCTGATCGAGGAGCGGTATTCGGTTCTCAGAGGGCCGGAGAACACGGCGCTGGGCGGATCTTCGCTGGGCGGGCTGATTACTCTTTACACACAACTGGCCTCGCCAGGAACCTTTGGACGGTTGCTTATCGAGAGTCCGTCTTTGTTTGTGGCAAACCGGAGGATTCTGAAGGAAGCCCGCAGCTTTCGCGCTTGGCCTGCGCGCATGTATGTGGGTATGGGAACGCGGGAGGTGGGCGCGGCCGAGAAAGATACGAAGATCGTCGCGGATGTGCGCGAACTAGCGGCAATTCTGCGAGAAGCGGGCCTCGATGCCCAGCGTTTGCGAGTGCGGATTGAGGAAGACGCGACGCACACGGAATCGGCTTGGGCGCGGCGCTTTCCTGAGGCGCTGGAGTTTCTCTATGCGGAAGCGCCACCAGCCGCTTCTTCGGGCGTTCAGTTGCGGTCCGGGTCGCAGCCGCCGAGCGGCAAGGTTTAGTATAGTTGGACTTCTATAAGGGGGTTGTGAATGACATCACGTGGTTGGTGGTTGTGGTGTGTTCTGCTTGTCAGTCTGGCAACATGCGCTGCAGCGCAGCCGTACAACGAAGGGCAGTTCAAAGGCATGCAGTGGCGGGGTATCGGCCCGTATCGCGGCGGGCGCGTGCTCGCGGTTACCGGGGTGGTTGGCAATCCGTTTACTTATTATTTTGGCGGCGTTTCGGGTGGTGTGTGGCGCACGAACGACGGCGGAGTGAGCTGGCAACCCATCTCCGACAAAAGCGTCATCTCGTCGATTGGCGCAATCGCCGTATCGGAATCGAATCCCAACGTTATCTATGTGGGGACGGGCGAGTCGTGCCTGCGTGGAAACATCTCCTATGGGGATGGCATGTACAAGACGACCGACGGGGGCAAGACCTGGACGCATATCGGCTTGAAGGATACGCAGCACATCGCGCGGCTTTGGATTGATCCGCGCAACCCCGATCACGTGCTGATTGCGGCTTTGGGGCATGCTTACGGGCCAAATGCCGAGCGCGGCGTCTTTCGCACGAAAGACGGCGGCAATACCTGGGATAAAGTTCTTTTCAAGGATGAAAACTCGGGCGCGATCGACCTGGCCGTCGATCCGCACAATTCGAACGTGATGTTTGCGGCGCTGTATCAAATCCGGCGTTCGCCGTGGAGTCTGGACAGTGGCGGACCGGGCAGCGGGTTGTATCGCTCCACCGACGGCGGCAATACATGGAAACACCTTGAGGGAAATGGACTGCCGGAAGGCATTCTGGGACGCATTGGGGTAAGTGTTTCGGGCGCGGACTCGAATCGCGTCTATGCGTTGATCGAGTCGAAGGAGAGCGGGTTGTATCGCTCCGACGATGGCGGGACAAACTGGTCGCGCGTTAACGACGATCAGCGGCTCACACAGCGGGCATGGTACTTCACGCATATCTTTGCCGATCCCAAGAGCGCGGATACGGTCTACATGCTGAACACGGGTGCGTTCCGCTCGACCGATGGCGGCAAGACGCTGAGCCTGCTTCCGGCGCCGCACGGCGACCATCACGGATTCTGGATCGACCCGCAGAATCCGGATCGCATGATTAACGGGAACGACGGCGGGGCGACGATTTCCGTGGACGGCGGCAAGAGTTGGTCGACCGAGTACAACCAACCGACGGCGCAGTTCTATCACGTGGCGGCGGACAACCAGTTTCTTTATCACGTTTATGGCGCGCAGCAGGACAACTCGACGGTTGACATCGCCACGCGCACCGACGATGGCTACATCGGACGCCAGCACTGGACGGACGCGGGCGGCGGGGAGAGCGGTTACATTCAGCCCGATCCCGTAGACTCGAACATCGTTTATGCGGGGGCGGACGGAGGTCCGATTACGCGTCTTGACCGGCGAACCAACCAGCTACAGGACATTACGGTCTGGCCGATGGATAACTCCGGTCACGGTGCCGGCGATTTGAAATACCGGCTGGGATGGACGCAGCCGATTCTGATCTCGCCGCACGACCCGCACGTGATCTATACGACGGCGGAGCGAGTTTTCAAGACGACGGACGAAGGAAAGAGCTGGACGGCGATCAGCCCCGATCTGACGCGGAATGACAGAAGCAAGCAGGTCGCGTCCGGCGGCCCGCTTACCAAGGACAACACTTCGGTCGAGTATTACGACACAGTGTTTTCCATTGCGGAATCGCCTGTGCAGAAGGATCTACTTTGGGCGGGTACCGATGATGGACTGATTCATATTTCGCGCGACGGCGGGAAAAACTGGGCTAACGTCACGCCCAAAGGAATTCCGGAGTGGAGTCTGGTCAGCATTATTGAAGCCTCGCCGCACGATGCGGGCACGGCCTATGCGGCGGTGGATACGCATAAACTCGACGATTTCCGTCCTTACATTTACAAGACGACGGACTTCGGCAAAAGCTGGTCGAAGATCACCAACGGCATTCCCGATGGCGCCTATACGCATGCTGTGCGCGAAGATCCGGTGCGCAAGAATCTGTTGTACGCGGGCACCGAAACCGGCGTTTACGTATCTTTCGATGGCGGCGCGAACTGGCAATCGCTGCAGCTGAATCTGCCGAATTCCCCGATTCACGACCTGATCGTCAAGAACGACGACCTGGTGGTGGCGACGCACGGACGCTCGTTCTGGATTCTGGACGATTTGACGCCGTTGCGCGCGGCGACGGCGCAAGCCTCCACGGAAGCGGTGCTTTACAAGCCGCGACCTACCTATCGGATGCGTTGGCCGGAGTTTTACGAGAAACGACAGCCTGTGGGGTCAAATCCTCCCAATGGCGCGGTTTTGTATTACTACTTCCCCGCCGCTCCGAAAGGCGTGGTGAGCCTGGATATTCTCGACGCGCAGAGCAAAGTGGTGCGCCATTTCTCAAGCGAAGAAAAGAAGGAAGCGGAAACGCCGCCGGAGTGGCCGGACTTGACTCCGCCGGAAGAAAAAATCCCCACCAACGCAGGGCTGAACCGGTTTGCCTGGGACCTGCGGGCGCAGGGTGCAACGCGGCTGCCGGGTGAGCCGGGGGCGGAGTACCGCAATCGCGGAGGGTTCGTGGCTCCGGGCGCATACCAGGTGCGGCTTACGGCGGAGGGGAAGTCCTACACCGCTGCGCTGGAGTTGAAGATGGATGCGCGCGTGAAGGAGTCAAGCGAAGATGTGCAAAAGCAGATCGAGTTGGAGCGCAAGATCGTAGCCGACGTGTCGGAGATTCACGACGTTGTTGCGAAGATGCGGGAAGTTCGCACGCAGACGCGCACTCTGAACCGCCGCTTTGGCGACGATGCGCACTACGCACAACTCATTGCAGCGACGAAAGACTTCGACAAGAAGAGCTTCGACGTCGAGTCGCAACTGCTGCAGGTGAACGCAAAGAGTTCGGAGTCGACGTTGAACTATCCGGTGCTCATCGACGAACGCTTACATGGGCTTCTGTTTAGCGTCGATTCGGCCGATGCCGCGCCGACTGCCCAGCAATATGAAGCTTTCGACGACCTCGACAAACAGGCGCGGCCTCTGCTGGCCCAAGCCCATGAGGTGCTGGCGAAGGATCTGCCGGCGCTGAACGATATGGTGAACAAGCTGAACATCCCGGCGATTTATGTGGAAGGGAAGTGAGGACGCGAGGTTAGCGGTTAATGGCTCTGTGGTGTTTCGGCTGGTATAGGCCGATGCGTCCGCCGCCGGGGAGGGTGATTTCGGTCAAACTCCCCCAGCGTTGTTCTTTTGTTTCGCTGCACTTCACATGTCTTGCCCGGAGCGACTTCTTCGTTGCTTTCAGGTCGTCGCACATGAAATAGAATTCGTGGACGTCGTTCTTTTCGGAAGGATGAAACGCAAGCTCCGCGGGAGGCAGAGCGAAGATCAGCCAGCCATGGCCAGCGTCAACCGACGGGAATTTGAGAACATCGCGGAAAAAATGCCGGTCCGCTTCCGGATCTTTGCTGTAGATGACGACGTGGGCCCCGTTGATCATTTGCGTCCCCTCACATTCGGGGTCGCTCGCGCGAAATCCCTTACTTGGTGATAACGCCGCAGGCGATGCGATCGCCGGCATTGCCCGCGGGATCGGTTTTCTGGTCATCCGCCTTCGCGTGGATGATGATTGCCGTGCCGCCGTTGCTGAACAGGGAATGGCTGTCGCTGCCCAGCGTTACGTCCTTGTTCACGACGCGGAACTTGGCCTTGCCGTTCGCGCCCACGGTGAAATTGGCGTTGTCGCCGGCGTGGTGGCCTTCCGGATTTTCCAACCCGTGCTTCTTATTGTCCGGATTGAAATGCGGCCCGGCTGACTTGAAGTCGGGAGCATCGCACTTGGCGTTCTGATGAAAGTGAATGGCATGCTCGCCGGGCGGCAGATTCTTGAGATTGAGTTGCATGCCGACGCCGGCGGACTTTTCTTCCCAAAGAGCAAGCGTCCCCACGCTCTTGCCCTGGGCGTCCTTGAGGTGAACTATGGTCTTGGCCGCGCATGCCGGCGCCAAAGCGCCTGTGAACAAGAAGAAAACGAGGGCAAATAGATAAGTGTTTTTCATGGACGGCCTCATGTTTGTGCCAGCCCCGGGCTGGCGTTCGGTAGAATGACGCAATGTCCGATCTCAAGTCAAGCGCGGCGAAGACGCTAGCTCAAGTCAAACTCTTTGCCGGCCTTTCCGAAACTGAACTGGCCTTTCTGGCGCAGCGGGCAGTGACGCGCAAGTTCACCACCGGAGAAATTGTGTTTTCTGAGGACGATCCTTGTATGGGCATGTATGTGGTCGAGTCCGGGCAGGTGCGGATTTTCAAGACCTCATCCGGCGGGCGCGAACAGGTGTTGAGCATCGAGGGCCCCGGCGGATCGGTGGCCGAATTGCCGGTGTTTGATGGAGGAAACTATCCGGCGTCGGTTTCGGCGGTGGAGAATTCGACGCTGCTGTTCATCGCGAAGCAGGACTTTCACGCTCTCTGCCTGTCCCATCCAGAGGTTGCCTTGAAGGTGCTGCGGGTGATCGGAGCGCGGCTGCGCAAGCTGGTCGGCATCATCGAAGAACTTTCATTCACCACCGTTCGGCATCGTCTGGCGGCATTTCTGGTCAGGCTGGCGCGTCGGGAGGGCGCGCGCGTCGACGGTGGAGTTGCCATCACTCTGCCGGCGAGCAACCAGGAATTGGCAGCGCAGATTGGTACGGTGCGGGAGTTGGTGTCGCGCAACCTCAGCCGCTTTCAGTCGGAAAAGCTTATCCAGATGGACGGGCGCCGGGTGGTGATTGCGGACGTGAAGGCGTTGGAGGCGGAGCTGGACGGAGAGTAGCCGCGAGCCGAGAGTGAGCAAAGAGCGGTTGCTCGAAGCGCGTGGCCCGAAGCTCGCAGCCGCCGCACCGTGACAAAAGTCATCGCCAATCAATTTGCCCTCCCCTAGAGTTGTTTGTGAGAGGCAGCCCGCGAGCTGCGAGGAGAAGCTGATGACATTGACTGTAACCAAGACCGTGCGCGATTACGCGATTGAAACACCTCAAACCATTCCGGTATTCGAAAAGCTGGGGATCGATTACTGCTGCGGCGGCAACCGTCCGCTGGACGAAGCCTGCGCCGCTGCCAATGCGAATCTTGACCAAGTGCTGAAGGCGCTCGAGGCGGCCATTGCCGAACCGGCCCGCCCTAGCGATCGCGAGCTGCGTTCGGGATCGCTGGCGGAGTCGATCTCGCACATCGTTCGGACCCACCACGTATTTGTGCGCACGCAGATTCCCGAAATCGAGAGCCTGATTGAAAAGGTACATGCCAAACACGGCGCGAACCATCCCGAACTGACGAAGATTCGCACGGTGTATCACGGGCTGGGTGAGGAATTAATGGCGCACCTTATGAAAGAAGAGAACATCCTGTTCCCCTATATCGAGCGCATGGAGGAGGCTGTGGTCGCGCATGATCCGATCCTGCCGCCGCCGTTCGGCACAGTCGCAAATCCGGTGCGCATGATGGAGCATGAGCACGACAATGCCGGCATTGCGCTGAAGATTCTGCGCGAAGCGAGCCAGAATTTCACGCCGCCCCCCGATGCCTGCACCAGCTTCCGTGCGCTGTATACGGCGCTGGCGAACTTCGAAAAGGACCTGCATCAGCACATTCATCTGGAGAACAATGTACTGTTCCCGCGGGCGATTGAGATGGAGATAAGCAAAGGGCGTCGATAGCAAGCATTTCGCAGGACGCAGACCGCGAGGCCGCCTTTACCGAGGCGGTCTTCTCTTTGCGCGCATTGGAGGGTGCTTGGTAGTGGCTCAGTTTAGGAATGACAACACAAAAGAACGAACCACAAGGGACAGGGCGGAGATTGGTAGTGGCTCAATTCGAAATCCTTACCACCAAGGGCACGAAGTTACACAAAGGAAATCTACAGGAAAGCACGCCTTCGGCCTTGGCGCAAAATGCTTCGCAATGGGACAATAGAGAATATGCTTAAACCTTTCTTCGCAGCGGTCCTATTGGCCGCCGGGACGATGTTGGTGGCCAATGGCAATGCCCAACAGACTCCGGCGGCGAAGACTCCACCAGCCCCGTCAACGGGAGCGAAAGAACCATCCAAAGCACCGGCCAAAAGTGCTGAGACGAGTCCATTCAAATCGCGAAAAGAAAAGTTCAGCTACGCGCTGGGAATGAACATCGGCAACGGCCTCGGACAAAACCTGAAAAAGCAGTCGGTCGAATTCGACTCGAACCTGGTAGCGAATGGCCTGAAAGATTCGCTGTCGGGCGGCAAGACGCTGATGACCGTGGATGAAGCCAAAGCGGTGCTGCAGGAAGTGCAGACCGAAATGCAGAAAGAGCAGCAGGAGAAGATGAAGCAGGCGGCGGAAAAGAACAAGTCCGACGGCGAAGCTTTTCTGGCTGCCAACAAAGACAAGGCCGGCGTCGTAGCTTTGCCCAGCGGCCTGCAGTACAAGATTCTTACCGAGGGCAATGGACCGAAGCCGACGGCGGACGATTCGGTGGTGTGCAACTATCGCGGCACCCTGGTCGACGGCAAAGAGTTCGACAGCTCCTACAAACGCGGCCAACCGGCGACCTTCCCGGTGAAGGGCGTCATCAAGGGATGGACGGAAGCGCTGCAACTCATGCCGGTGGGATCGAAATGGCAGCTGTTTGTTCCTCCAAGTCTTGCCTATGGCGAACAGGGCGCGGGAGCCGATATCGGCCCGAATTCGACGCTGATCTTTGAAGTCGAACTGATTTCGATCAAGGAAAAGGAGAAGCCGCAGGAGGCGAAACCGGAAGACAAGAAGCCTGCCGATCAAAAACCAGACGAGCAGAAGCCAGATCAACAGTAATAGGCGCGCACCCGGCACCCAAGGCAGCAGAAAACCCCATCCGTCGGCCACGAAGCGAACGGATGGGGTTTCATTTTTCGGTGTTAGCGACTAGAGCATTTCTTGCGATGGTGTAGAGTGCCGGCCCGCAGCGGCTAAAGCCGGAATCCGTTGCAACTCCTAGCGGCACGACTGAAGTCGTGCCCTTCCCGTTCCCGGCTCCCTCGACAGCAATTCGAGAAATGCTCTAGCCGCGCACGCGGCGACTACGCTCCCAGATACATCACGTGGACGTAGATTCCGAGCCGGACATTGTAGGCCAGATACCAGCCCGGGTGATCCGGGTCCTCGTAAATGACGATCTCATCGGAATCCCACAACCAGCCGTCGCAGAAGCCGATGTCATAGGGAGCGACCGAGAAGTAGAATCCACCGAACCAGAAGCGGTTTGGGCCGCCGCCTGCCAGGCGCCACACGTGGTGACGGCCAAAGCCGCCGGTGAAGCGGCCATGCTCCCAGGGATGATCCAGATGGTAGTGCGGATCGTTGGGACCGGTATCATGACCAACCCATGTTTTACCACGGTCGACGTGGGGGGCATTGGGATGACCCTCTTTCTCACTGAACTTTCGATTTTCCTGGGCCGGAGCGGGAGTCTTTACCCGTGCCGGGCCGTGCGATGGAATGTTCTGATGACCGCCCCCGACCTCGGGGCGAGCGCCGCCATGCTGTTCATGCTGCGCCAAGGCTGACAGAGAAAACACAAAACAGATTGCAAATGCTCCAATCAGCTTCTTCATTGGTTCACCTTCCTCGAATTGAAGTTGTTTACCATTTCGCCTATAGCGAATAACACAGCCCTACCTTGGATGTTTCGCACTGATCCCGGTTGAGCTGTAACCACGGGAGGACGCTCTCTCGTTGGCAGCCGTCTGTCCGCTAGCGGTTTATTCTTCCCAGCTATTCGTACCGCAAAGCTTCAATAGGATCAAGGCGGGAAGCGCGGATGGCGGGGACCATGCCGCTGACCAGTCCAACCCCGGCGAGGATCAGGACCGCAACAATCAGCGTGAAGGGGTTGATCATCAGTCGGATATCGCCAGCCTCAGCGTGTTTCGCCATGGCGCTATAAAGGGTGAGGCGTCCGACGGACATCGCGACGATGTAAGCGAGGATGATTCCGAGCACGCCGCCCATGAACGTGATGGTCAGGGCCTCGGCCAGGAACTGTAAGAAAATGTGTCTTCGCCGCGCGCCCAGAGCTTTCTCCACGCCAATTTCGCGAGTGCGCTGCGTTACGGAAACCAGCATGATGTTCATCAGGCCGACTCCGCCGATTCCGAGCGTGAGCGTGCCGATGAAGCCTAGAAGGATCTTTAGCCCGATGGTGACGAGTTCCAACTGATGTACCTGGTCCATCAGATTGATGAGAGTAACGGCTCGCCGATCTGCCGGATTGAACTTGTGCTGGGAGGCCAGGATGTAGCGCGTCGACTGCTCGATCCGGCCGTAGTCGTTGGTCTCATAGTTAAACCAGATGGTATCGAGGTAATGCGTGTCTTTCAGATCGCCCATGGTGGTGAAGGGAATGTAGACAACGCGGTTGATGTTGTCGTCGCCGGCCTGCATTTTAGCTTGCAACACGCCGATGACCTCGAAGCTGATGCCATCGATGCGGATGCGCTCGGCGAGGGCGTTGCGGCCGGAGAAAAGCTTCTCCCTGGCTTCAGAGCCGATGACGGCAACGCGCGCGTGCTGAACCTCATCTTCCGGATTGTAGAAACGCCCTTGATCCATGGTCAGCGCGCGGATATCGAAGGTGTTGGGGTATTCGCCGTTGACGCTCATGGTGTAAGAGCGGGTATCGTACTGCGCGGTCGCCTGCTTGTCGCAGCTGGGTGTGATGTGGGTGATTTGTGGAATGTTCGTCGACAGCAGGTCAACATCGTCCAGTGTGAGGCGAACGGGCACGCCTGCCTTTTGACCGCCGGCCTGCATGGTAGAGCGGCCCGGAATGACGATGAAAAGCTTGGTCCCAAAATTGGCGAATATATTGGCGCAAGCACGGCCGAAGCCGTCGCCGTAAGCGAGCAGCATCACGACCGTCGCAATGCCCCAGGCCATGCCCAGCATGGTGAGCGCACTGCGGCGGCGGTTGTGACGCATGGCGTTATAGGCTTCACGAAAAATGTCGCGAATCATTTTCTTAATTTTGTAATTTTGCAATCGGGTAATTGGGTAATTTGAAAACCTAAAGTTAGGCGCTCTCAGATTGCAAAATTACGCGATTACCAAGTTACAAAATCCTTTCTTACTCTTGCCGCAACGCTTCCACCGGCTCTAACTTGGCTGCCTTGCGGGCCGGGTAAAGGCCGGCCGCTACGCCGGCGAGGGTGAGACTGACGATGGCGAGCACGGCGGTTTTGGGCACGAGGCGCGGCGGGTCAAAGCCGCCTTCGTTGTGATAGTTGGAGAGCAGTGCCATCAGCCCGCTGGCAAAGGCCATGCCGATCAAGCCGCTGACCAGCGTGAGCAGGACGCCTTCGATAAAAAACTGCAGCATGATGCTGCGGTTGGTGGCGCCGAGAGCCTTGCGCAGGCCGATCTCGCGCGTGCGCTCGGTGACGGCAATCAACATGATGTTGATGACGCCGATGGCGCCGAGGGTCAGAGTTACAAGTCCAACCGTTCCCAGGAATTCATTCATCGCATCGAAAATCATGCCCATCTCCTTCGCCTGCTCAACCGAATCCATGCCTTCGAAAGCATCCTCATCGTGATAGTCGAAGTGGTGATTGCGGGCGACCACGCGGCGAGCTTCATCCCGCGCCAGGATATGCTCATCGGCAATGCGCGGCTGATAGTTCAAGAAAGAAATTGCGTCGTAGGCTTCATCGCCTTTCAGGGGAAAGTCGCTGCGCATCACCTGAAACGGGATGTAGCAGCGCATATTGGTCGAGTTATCGTCACCCCGGCCCACCCGCTTCAGAGTCCCAATTACCTCGAAGCGATACCCGTTCAGCAGAATGAATGCGCCCAGAGCCGGGCGCCCGGGAAAGAGGTTGCGCGACATCTCGTCGCCCAGGACCACTACGTCGCGTTTCTGCGTCTCGTCGAGGTCGTTGAGATAGCGTCCCAGTTTCAGCGGCAGAAAACGAATTCCGTTGTATTGCGGTTCCGCGCCCGTGAGCTGGCCGCTGGCGCTGCCGAATTCGCTGACCGCGTGTACGTCGTTCGAGGTAAGAACGGGAGTGATGGCCTTGATGTGCGGAGATTCTTTGCGGATGTCGAGGTAATCCTGGTAGGTGAGCCGGTACTGCCGCGCCGAGTTCATGCTGCCTTCGACGGCCGGAGCGCGCCCGGGGGAGAGCCACATGATGTTCTCGCCGTACTCGGAAAGTCCGCGCTGATTGCCGGTTCTGAAGCCTTCGCCCAGGCCCACCAGCAGCAGAAGCGAACCCACGCCCCAGGCAATGCCGAACATCGTGAGAAAAGAACGCAGCTTGTGCGCCCACAAGGTGCGAAAAATCTCCGCGAAGACGTCGAGTACGATCTGCATGGCGGGTTACTAATCCAGCCTAATTCTACAAGATGGGCGAAAGGGCCGCGGTGAAATGGCCGGTGTTGGCTCAATTTGAAAATCCTTACCACCAAGGACACGAAGTTACACGAAGGAAAGCCGAATTCCCGCAAGCATTCCAAGGAGGGGCCGAGCAGGTTAGCAGGCCAGTTGATCGCGGGTGAGCTTGAGGCCGGTCAGATTACCGAGGATGGTGACCGCGATCTGTTCGGTGCGGAAAAATTCTTCGGCGGTTTGGCGGAGATCCTCGGAAGTCACGGCTTCGATGCGCTCGATCAGTTCGTCGAGCCCGTAGAAGCGGTCGTAATACATTTCCTGGCGGGCGAGGTTTGACATGCGCGCCATCGACGATTCCAGCGAGAGCATCAGGCTGCCCTTGAGCTGGTCTTTCGAGCGCCGCAGCTCTTCTTCCGGCACGGGAGTAGATTTGAGATTGCGGAACTCGGCGATGACGTTTTCCACCACTTTCACGGCCGATTCGCGCGAGGTTCCGGCGTAGACGCACATCGAACCGGTATCGCGGTAGGGGCTAAGATCGCTGTAAATAGAGTAGGCCAGGCCCTGCCGTTCGCGGATGTTCTGGAACAGCCGCGAACTCATGCCGCCTCCGAGCAAAGTGTTCAGAATGTAAGACGCATAGCGGCGCTCGTGGGCAATTGGGTGCGACGGCACGCCGACACAGATCTGCACCTGTTCGAGCGACTTCTTGTTGCGCAGATTAATGCGGTACGATGTTTTCGGCGGAGGCGACGTCAAGCCGTTTTTCGCAGGTTTCACGCGGTCGAAGTGCTTGGCGGCCAGCTCCACAAAGTGTTCATGGCCGACGTTGCCCGCGGCGGAGATGATCAGATTTCCCGGCGCAAAATGATGGCCATAGAAACGCGAGACCACGGGCCGCTCGAATTTCTTGACCGTCTCCCGGGTGCCGAGGATCGGTAAACCGAGGGCGTGATCCTTCCAGAAACTTTGCGTAAAGATTTCATGAACCAGGTAATCGGGATTGTCCTGGTCCATTTTTATTTCTTCGAGAATGACGCCGCGCTCGCGCGCAATATCCTCCACATTGAAAACTGGGTGCAGGACGAGGTCGCTCAGCACATCCATGGCGATAGGAAGATGCTCATCGAGAACCTTGATGTTGAAACAGATACACTCTTTGCCGGTGAAAGCGTCCATGTTGCCGCCGATCGAGTCGACCTGGCGGGCGATGGCCTCGGCGGAGCGCGTCTCGGTGCCTTTGAACACCATGTGCTCGATGAAATGGGAAATCCCGTTCCATTCGGACCCCTCGTCGCGCGAGCCGGTTTTCAGCCAGATGCCGATCGAGACCGAGCGGATGTGAGACATCTGCTCCGTAATGATGGTCAGGCCATTCGGCAGAACGTGACGATGAATGTTGCGGGTCTCTTTTACCATGCGGCTCATTTCGTGTTGCCGGTGCAAGGTGGGTCGCTTTCTTCTATTGTCCCATAAACTCATCTACAGCACAGCCGCTTGCGCAGAGACCTTTTGTTTGTTCAGGTTAGAGCCAGTCCATGCAGCATGGCTTCAATCGGCATTACACTCAAAGCACGCCTTGACATGTCCGCCCGCGCCTCCAGTTCGCTGCTTGGCATGAGTCTTGAGGAGCTGACTAATCTCGCCCGCGAGTGGGGCCAGCCCGGCTATCGCGGTCAACAGCTGTTTGACGCGGTGTACCGGCAGAGGTTGGACCAGTTGGAGCAGGTTTCGACTTTGCCCTCGCCTTATCGCGCGCAACTGGCTGCACAAGGCTGGCGCATTGGCATGCCCGTGATTGCGCGCAAGTTTGTTTCGAGCGATGGGACTGTCCGCTATTTGATCGAACTCGCCGACAAGGAGGTCGTGGAGACGGTCTGGATGCCGGAGGGGGACGGCGGAGAAACGGGCGACGGAAGCGAAGCGGGTGAGGAGAACGAAGCCGCCGAGAAGGAGGTCGGATCGGCTGGCGGCGCGCCGAACGGCGACCTGGTTGCGGCAAAGGCTTCCAGCTTCAGCCGCGCCACCATTTGTGTTTCCAGCCAGGTCGGATGTGCGGTGAATTGCAAATTCTGTTTCACGGCGCTGCTGGGAGTGAAGCGAAATCTTGAGGCGGGTGAAATCGTCGGGCAAATTGCGGCCGTGCTGCGCGATCAGGGTGTGGAACCTCCGCTCCACCGCGTCAACATCGTCTTCATGGGGATGGGCGAGCCCTTTCTGAACTACGACAGCTTCATGAAGGCAGCGCACCTGCTGGTAGAAGGTGTCGGGATTCCGGAGTCGCGGATGACGGTTTCGACAGCGGGGATTGTTCCGCGGATTTATGACTTTGGGCAAGAGCCGGTGCGGCCGAAACTGGCGATTTCGCTCAATGGATCGAACGACACTTTGCGCAGCGAAGTGATGCCGCTCAACCGGAACCGGAAGTGGAACCTGGAAGCGTTAATGAAGGCGGCGCGCGAATTCCCGCTGCGTGCGCGGGAGCGGCTGACATTTGAGTACGTGCTACTGGAGGGAGTGAATGATGCTCCACAGCAGGCGCGGGAAGTTGCGGAACTGGTGCGCGGCATGCGGGCGAAAGTGAATCTGATCGCCTTGAATCCCGGGTCGGAGTTGCCGTATCGGACGCCGGGCCAGGAGCGGGTGTCGGCGTTCCAGAAAATCCTGGTGGCCGCGGGAATCCCAACGTTCGTGCGACGGCCGCGCGGCCGTGACATCTTTGCCGCCTGTGGACAGCTGAAGAAGACAATGGGATGAACGGACAGGTTTCAAAATTTCAAGGTCTTGCAGCCTGCGACGGCCGCCTTTGCCTTAGCGTCTCAAAGAGAAGGCGTGTTTCTTTCACTGCTGTGCACGTTGAATCTGGGACTCCGGAAGCTTGAACGTGCCCTGGTTTTAGAAGCCACCGTGAGCGGCAGCCCGGTTTGGCCGAGCGGCGCTCGAGTTTGGAGCAATCGACAGCTCCACGCGGAACGCCGGAATCGTAAGGTTCGAGGGCCGCAAAAGGCGCCCGCCATGTTCTTCGACGATTCGGCAGCAGGCGCTTAAGGAAAGGGTTGTAGGTTTGTGAGTCCCTTCGGAAGTCAGCAGCAAATCGAACGCCGGCTGCCCAAGAAACGGAGCCTCCGCAAAGAAATCGACCAGCAATGCGTCGCCCTCGCGGCTAGTGCGTATACAAAATGAACAATTTGTGCCGGAATCGAGCTGGCCGGAGATCTGACCCGCCAGGTGCAGGCAAACGTGTAGAAGCTGATTGGAATCGGCGAGCACGGGCGGCAGTAAAGGAGTCAGTTCGGGGCGTACGACAATGCCCTGCGCTTGCAGTCGCGAGGGAAGGATCCGCAGGGCAGTTCGGAGCACGGAGTTGACGTCAACCGCAGTAAGTCTGGCGGGAGCCGGGCGGACGAAGGTGAGCAGGCTTTCGACTAGCGTCTTGGTACGCCGGACCTGAACGCCGATCATGAGCGCCTGCTGCTCTTCCTGGGGCGGCAGGCGGGATGCGCTCAGCAGATCCGAATATCCCAGCATGGCGGTGAGAGGGTTATTGATCTCATGGGCTGCGCCGCCCACCAACTGTCCGAGCGAGGCTAGTTTCTCCGATTGAATCAAGCGGCCCTGCAGGTTCTTCAACTCGTCGAGGGATCGGCGTGACTTGTCGAGGAAGAAGGCAAGCTCGGCGGCAAGCAGGCGCTGCCGCCAGAAAACCACGACGCCCATGACAATCATGGTGACCAGACTGACCGTGACGCGGAATGCCTTGACGGCATGCGGCTGGATGGCGTCGAGTTCCGAATGCAGAGCTACCCAGGGCAGGCTGAGCAAAGCGACCATGCTCAGGCGCGTAATCCAGATACCAAGCAGCGGCTTCCCGGAGTCGGACTCAGACAGGTCGTAGTGGCCGGCGAGAGCGGGAACGGCGGCGATCCAGGCGATGGAGACGGTCAGGGGGATGTCGTAGATGCTGCCGCTATAGTACGTTTTGTGCCCGATCGCCCAATTGGCGACATACGAACTCGAGGCATAGAGAGCGCTTGCGCCGAGCAACTGCCCGTAAAGCTGGCGCCAGCCGCCCTCCGCCGAATACGCGAGCACGGCCAACGCCAGCAGCAGCATGAGCTTTTCCGTCAGATAGGCGAGATTCAAACTAGCGCTGTAAGTCGGCTCATCGATTTGAACGGTCTGCCATGGGATGACGAGATAGACATAGATAAAGACCCACCACGTCAGCAGCAGCGAGAAATCGAGTATGCGGATGCGTTCATCGCGCTCGTCTTCGCGCAAATGGGGAAGCACGCCCAGGGCGGCGATCATCGGCACAAGATGAAGGAACAAGACGATGTCGCCGAGGAATGGGTCGGGAACATCTTGCCGCTTAATGACCTCGAAGTAATTCCACATCCCCTGATAAGCGAGCCAAAGCCCCATGCCGATGCTCATCAGGATCCAAAACAGACGGGTGCGGAAGGTTTTCGCGCTAGCGTGCGCGGTTTTCGGCAGGAAGGCTGCGGTGGCCATCAGCAGCAGTGCTCCCTGAATAAGATCGCTGATGATGGTGAGGGTGTCGCCTCTGGGGATAAGCAGGGAGGCCGCCACCTGGCCCAGCGCCAAGGAGATCAGCAGCGATTTCCAGAGTCGATTCCTTGCCGCCAAGCCGGTAGTCCTCGCTTCATTCTAGTGCGGGACGCGATGCCTGAGTTGTGACTGAAGTAACATAGGCCTCGCGGAAATCTCTCCCGGCAATGACGGGGCTGGAAATTCGCGGTGGCAAGCACGCAGCGCGGCGGTAGTAACCGCCAGCACGTAAGGTAGAGTTCTGGCGAAGATAGACTAAAATTGACAGTCGCGAAAACGGGAAACTCGTGCACAGGATCATCCCTCGAAACCGAGATCTGTGGCGCTTCCGGGCGCCGCTCAGCGCCGACGAGATCCGGCGGACGGAGCGCTGGTTGGCCACGGCGCGTGTGGCGTTGACCATCGTCGCTCTCATCACCCTCTGGATGGAGCCGGCGCGCGAGTTTGTCTACCCGCGCTTGCTGTATTGGCTGCTGATTGTCTATCTCGTCAATGGCGTCGTGGTGATGCTGCTGGTGCGGGTGCGTCCGCGCTCCACGCAGGCGTTCCGCCTGGTGGTGCACTCGGGCGACATACTGTGGCCGGTATTGATCTCGATGTTCGCACCGGCGCAAGGCGGCCCGTTTTTCTTGTTCTTCGTTTTCGTGATGGCGGCGGCCGCGTACCGATGGGGTTTGTGGGAGACCGTAGGCACGGCGGCGGCAGCCGTCGCCCTGCTTTGGGTCGAGTCCTACGTGGTTCGGGCGGGTTTAGGGGCATGGGCCGGTCACGGGCCGGGGATGGCTGCGGGCGGCGGTTTTGGCGTCAGTGTACGGGAGATGCAACCCCAACAGCTGGTAATGACCTCGGTCTACCTGCTGGTGCTGGGATTTCTTCTCGGTTACATGGCGGAGAACCAGAAGAAAGTCCGCGCCGAGCGGGCGGTGATTACGCGAGTACTCAGCTCTACGCGAGTTGAGGCGGGACTGACTGGAACTATGCAGCAGATTCTGGGCGAGGTGATGAACATTTACGGCGCGCGTCGCGTGTTGAGCGCCTCACAGGAAGCCCACAGTTACCGCGTATTTCTGGCTGAGATCAAACAGGGCGCCAACGGCCAGGAGTCTTTGCGCTGGCACGAAGCGGCTCCGGAGAGCGAGGGCGGGTACATTTTCCCTTCTGCAGCAGAGGCGGTTTACGCCGCTCGATCTTCCAAAGGTTTTGACACCGTGCTCCTCGATAGTAGCGGCCACCGGCTGCGCGACGTGGACGCGAAGTTTTTGGACGACCTGGCCCGGGTCGAGAAATTCGAGGCGATTGCCTCGGTGGCTTTCTTGTTTGGAAAGGAGTGGTCGGGCCGGGTCTTCGTATTCGATCCGCAGATGATGGGCGATCCCGAGGAGGAACTGCGTTTTCTGAAAGAGTTCGCGCAGCAGGTGGGTCCGGCCATTTATAACGTGTACCTGATGCGGCGGCTGCGCGAGCGGGCGGGCGCGGTGGAACGGGCGCGCTTCGCGCGCGAACTCCATGACGGAGCGATCCAGTCGCTAATTGCGGTGGAAATGCAGCTCGATGTTCTGCGCCGGCAATCGGGAACGCAGGCGCCGGTGGTCAACCAGGAACTGGGGCGCATTCAGAAATTGCTGCGCGAGGAAGTGCTCAAGCTGCGCGAACTGATGCAGGCCATGAAATCGTTCGAGGTCGATGCCGACCGGCTGCTTGGCTTCCTCTCCGATACGGTCGAGCGTTTCAAGCGCGAGACCGGTGTATCGGCGGTGTTTGTCAGTGAAATCGAGCGCATCGAGCTGCCGCAGAAAGTGTGCCGCGAACTGGCCCGCATTGTGCAAGAGAGCCTGGTGAACGTCCGCAAGCACAGTGGCGCGCGCAACGTCCTGGTGAGGCTGGCGCAGCGAGCCGGCAATCTTCAGCTCAGTGTGGAGGACGACGGGCGCGGATTCCCCTTTTCAGGCACAATGTCGGATGCTGAGTTGGATGCAACCGGCAAAGGGCCGGCCGTAATCCGCGAGCGCGTCCGCCTGCTCGCCGGCCAACTCACGATAGAATCAAATCCCGGACACGGAGCAAGGTTGCAGGTTAGAATTCCTCCGTCAGGAAAGGCTAGCATTCTATAACTGAGACTAAATCTATGGATAAGCGCATAGGCCCGATTCGCATTGTGATTGCTGACGATCATCCGATCTTTCGCGATGGGTTGCGTCGCCTGCTGGAATCGGGCGGCGACATGAAAGTGATCGGCGAGGCTTGCGACGGCTATGAGGCCGTGAAGCTCGCTACCGAACTCAAGCCGGACGTTCTGCTGCTCGACCTGGCGATGCCGCACCACACCGGCCTCGACGCGCTCCGCGACCTGAGCAACAAGGGCGGGGCGGTGGGGGTCGTACGCATTATCCTGCTGACCGCCGCGGTCGAGAAAAAGCAGATTGTCGAAGCTTTGCAACTGGGCGCGCGCGGCATAGTCTTGAAAGACTCGGCGACCCAGCTTCTGATCAAAAGCATTCATGCGGTCATGGGCGGCGAGTATTGGGTAGGACGCGATAGCGTTTCCAATCTCGTCCAGTATCTGCGCAATCTGATGCAGAGCACGAATGAGGAAACCAAGCAGAAGAAATTCGGGCTGACTCCGCGCGAACTGGAAATTGTTTCGGCCGTGGTGGCCGGCTACGCGAATCGTGAAATCGCCGAGTACTTCAAAATCAGCGAGGATACCGTAAAGCACCACCTCAGCAACATTTTCGACAAACTTGGCGTTTCCACCCGCCTGGAGCTGGCTTTATTCGCGGTAAATCAGGGGTTGCCGCTGAAAACTATCATCTAATCAGTTACTTAGAGTACTTGCCCTTCTGAACTAGCACAAATGTGCTATTCCCAGCCACCCGTGGGCCATTGAGCGCTCCCATTGTTAAGGATAGTTTAAAAGTCACACGACGGCGAAGCACATTTGAGCCGTGTCTCTATGCTCATTCGCCGAGGGGGCATGAACGTGATTCGAGCATTTCAACGGTTTTGGAGTGAAGAGGAAGGCCAGGACATCGCGGAATACGCCGTGATGTTGGCGGTCATCCTGGTGATCGTAGTGGGCACGGTGCGATTGATCGGCAGCAACGCGAACAACGTATTTTCTGCAGTCGGAAGCAGTATAGCAGCACAGTAGCTGTTCCCCAGCCCGCGCGCAATTCCCGCCGTGGGCATTGCCTGCTTTCACTCTCTGAGCCAAATACGAGCGCAGCAGCACCTGACTTGGTGCCGCGACCGCGAGATGATTACGCGGTGGAGATGTTGTAGCGCCGGCACCTTGCCGTCGGTTGGGAGAGCATGTCGTCCTCGCCCTGGTCTATCCCGCCATCAACACTTACTGTCCTGATGGTGTCGCCGCTCCTGTTTTTTCGGGGGCTGCCGCGGGTGCCGCTTTCTCCGGCGACGCCGTCCCGTATCGGGTTAGGAACGGGTAAAAGGGCGTGACCTCGAATGGCATTTTGTCGCCCGCGGACGTGATGGCAACCGGCTTGGTCTTGATCAATTCGAGCTGATCGTTCCAGGGGTCCACCTTGACGCGTCCGCCCAGCGGAAGAGCGGCAAGCTGGTCGACTTTTTTAGGGTCGAATGCCGGTGAGTTCGTCATCAGCGCAGACATGCGCGTGGCATTGCCATTGAGCAGGCTATCGCCCAGGTGCGGGCGAATCAGGTTCTTCAGCTCCGGAGCACGTGCCTGTACGGCCTTGAGGAACAGGCCGGCGTTGCTGAGTTTGTCTTTGTAAGGCGAATTGTTCAGCAGTTCGACTGCCTTCTTGTCGGCGGCTTCTTCTTCGTGGGGATCACGAGCGAAATCCATGCGCTGAAACGTGCGCTCGTCGGGAAAGAACATGCGGTCGTTGAAGGCGAGCTTGGTATCCAGGCGATGGCCGAGGACGATGTGCGCCAGTTCGTGGGTCAGCATCATGGCGAGCGAAGCTTCGTCGGGCAGCACATCGATCATGCCGCGGCTCATGACGATGGTGTGGCCAATGGTAAAGGATTCGATCGGCGTGGTCAGCAACACGCGGCACCTTACCTCCGGCTGAATATCCAGGTTGTTGGTGACCATCACGTTGTTGACGACGGTCTGCAGGACTTTGTCGATTTCACCTTCCGGAGCGATCAGGCCGATCTGCTGCAAGCGGTCGAGCACATTGATTTCTGCCTGGCGTTCCCAGGCGCGCTGCGCTTCAATCGGACTTAAGTCCTGAGTTTTTGCACTCTGGTCCTGCACTACCTGGGGCGCGTCCACGGTAATTTCCGTGAATTCGGAGTTGCGCCGGAAATCTTTCAGGTTGTATCCCCATAGCCGCGTCTGCGCCTTGTAGTGCATATTCTGGCCCAGCCGGTATTTCAAATCGGATTCTTCCGAATAAATCAGGGAGGGCAGCCAAATACCCTCGCGAAGATTCTGCCGCCAGCTGTCAAAATGCAGGTAGTAGCTGCCGCGTGGATGGGGATAATACGTGCCGTTGAAGCGAACGATGTTGTATCCCTGATCCTCGACCCAGATCCGGCCCAGGAAGCGGCCCTTGCCCGCGTCTTTTTTGGGCGCGACATCGAGGACGATGCAGCGCAGTTCGCCCAAAAACTCTCTGCGCACAAAAGTGAAGTCGTAGAACTTCCGCTGAAAATCTTCGTCCAGAATCACCATCTGTGCAAAGCCGAGAGGCAGAAACTTCATGGTGTACAAGCCGCCCAGCTTGCTAATCATGCGCTTGCCCAAGCCGGACGTCGTCGGAGAGTTGAAAGCGCGGTCGTCGGTCTGCCCGCTACTGAGATCGAGACGGCCCAGGAAGTAAACATCGCTGGCCGGAACCGAGGTGCCGAGATCCTTATCTTCCTTGAGGTTTTGCAGATACGTTTCCACCAGAGGATGCAACTGCTTCATCTGCGCGACGAAGAAGTGCTCGCGTTCCACCGCGCGGTCGATCATCTGGTCAAAAGTCGCAGCTGCCGCAGCCGCGCGTTCCGTTCCAGGATCGCGGTTCCCTGGTGGTGGCTGCACTGCCGGCGAAGCAGGCGGCGTCTGGGCAAATAAGCATAGAGAGGGAGCGGAGACGGCCAAGGCGAGCACGATCGCAGCCGCCACCGAGCGGGAGGTTTTTGTGTGATCCATTTTTCTTAGGATGCTAGCTCAAATACGACGTGAACGACAGCCTCAAAATCAGCCGGATGCCCGTCTTTCAGCGCAGGCTTAAATTGGATCTTTTCCGCGGCATGAACGGCGGATTCGTCCAATCCGTGCCCCAAGCCGCGTACTACTTTCATGACCCGGATCTGGCCGTTCGCTGTGAAGACGACGTCGAGCAGCACTTCCCCTTCAACTTTAAGCTGGCGACCCTCATCAGTGTAAACCGGACGCGGCTTAAATGTAATTTCCGCGGGCACGGTTTTGACGGTTGCCTCGTTTGACGTGCTCTTTGGGGTTAGGTTCTTGATCACATCGGCATCGCCAAAGCCGCCCTGGCGAACCGTACCCCGCGAAACGGAAACGGCTCCAGAATTGTCCCCGGTAGCGATGCCGCTGCCAAATCCTGTGCTGGCGACCACGCCACGCGCTCCATGCGATCCGCCCGTGCCATTGCCGTAGCCCGGGCCTCCCGGCAGATCAAAGCTGCCTGCCTGAGCGATCGTAACCGGACGTCCATGAGTGTCGTGAGCGGGCACGCCATTCGGATCGCCAAAGCCGCCGGTTTGCACCTTTTGCGGCGCCGCGGCCATGGTGGGCGTCGCCGAGCTTCCCATAGAAAAAACGTTGGTCTTGACCAGTTGTCTCGGGATGACCGGCTTCGCCTCCGGCAGCGTCTGCTTCGTCGCGGCCAGCGTCACCTTCGGTGGTTGCACATCCGGGACCGGGATCGGCTTCGGCGGCGTTAGTTCCGCCGGAACGCGCAGGGCCTCCGGACGAGGCGTCACCATCGCCGTCATCTTTGGTGTCGGGAAGTTCCTGAGCGGTGCCGGCTTCTGCGGAACCGGAGGCGGAGTGTTCACCAACCCGATGAAATGGTAGTCGTGCGTCGGCATCACCAGAATTTCAGGATGTGCTATGGCAGCGATCAGGAAGAAGGCCATGATCACAGACTGCATCCCGTAGCTGACCACAAATCTCGCCCAGCGCGTGCGAGGCTCCGGAAGAAGGCCTAGGGTCAAATCTGAAACCTGGGAATCCATGTACACCTGCCTCAACCCCACTTAACTGATACTGTCAAGACTCATTGATGCGAAAACAATGGGCCAAAGGTGCCAAAGGGAAGTGGCGCCTGCCGACTGCATTTGGGGACAGTTCGAGGCCTAGCCTCTTCCGTGCCTCCCAGGTGCACGCCGAAGGCCACTTTCGATTTAAGCTTTCGACCCTAAAGCGTTACTTGGCTGTAACTTGCGCGGGGAAACCCGTATCTTAACAGAGCCCGGGCAGTCCTCTGCAAGGTTTTTCCTATTGGGGCGGGAAAAAATGTGTGAAAACGCGGGAAGTTTTTGCCGTATGTGGCACAACGGAATTTCAGAGCAAGCAGGGCTACTCGTCCTCTTCCGTGTCGATTTTGATGCGAAGCGATTTCAGAAATTTCAGATCCTGATCGCTGATCTTGAACTCGGGGTTGCTGCTCAACGTGGAAACGAGGGAAGTCTTATCGGGGCCGCGCTCGCCCTGCTTGCTCACGCCGATTGTCGCTTCGAGCACCAGGAAAATGTCGTAGCCGCCTTCCTTGATGCGCGCCACGACTTCGGCAATCTGTTCGGAATCGGAGAGAGATCCGTTGATGGCGTCGCCCAGTTCCTTCATGAGCTGCTTTAGTTGTTGATCCACCGACTCCCCCTGTCCGCTGGACGCACCCCAAACTCGATCGCGCCGACGGCCGCTGTCACAGCCGCTTGTGATGCCAGCCACAACCATTGTACGCTCGGCCGCTGCTAAAATCGACAAAATGATCGCGGCCGAAATGGTGAAAAAACTCGGTGTAATCGTGCGCGTGGCGCTCCAGCAAGTGCGCCGGAGCCGCACCGGCGCGGCCCTGATCAACGGCGTCGAGGCCGCGGCCCGTTCGATGGGCAAAGTTTTGCACCAGCTCTTCCTGGAGGTGACTGGATTCACCTTTCTCGCCATCGCCGCCATCGGCGCCGTTACCGGAGTCCGCGAGTACGGAAAATACCACGCCGGGCGGGAGCCGAGTCCGGGCCGCCTGATTCTCGCCATCGCCTTTACTCTTTCTTTCGCATGGTTCGGATTGAGCTCGTTTTGGCGCGTGAACAAAAGTGCGGCCAAACAGCGGGAGTCGCGGATTCGTTCGGATATAAGATGACCGCATTCGCACCAGCAACGGCGAAGGGGGAGAAATTTGTACTCTGCGGTGAACGGTTTTATATATGAGGGAAAGCAAGACTGCCGAGCCCTCTCCCCAACCCGCCGCTAAATCGAGGCCAGAAATGGCAGGACAACAAACCTCCTCCCACATTCCCGTGCGTCCGCTGTACACGCCCGCCGATCTCGCCGGTCGCGACTATGACCGCGACCTCGGCTATCCCGGCGAATTTCCCTTCACGCGCGGCGTGCAGGCCACCATGTACCGCGGCCGCCTCTGGACCATGCGCCAATACGCCGGTATGGGCGACGCCGAGGAATCGAACAAGCGCTACAAGTATCTTCTCGCGAATGGCACCACGGGATTGTCCGTGGCCTTCGATCTTCCTACGCAAATTGGCCTCGACTCCGACAACCCGCTCGCCATGGGCGAAGTCGGCAAAGTCGGCGTGGCTATCGATTCCATCGAAGACATGCAGCGCCTGTTCGACGGCATCGACCTGACGAAGATTTCCACATCGATGACCATCAATGCCACGGCCTCAATCTTGCTGGCCCTCTACGTAGCCGTGGCCCGCCGCCAGGGAGCCGACATCCGCAAACTCTCGGGCACCGTGCAGAACGACGTCCTCAAGGAATACATTGCGCGCGGCACTTACATCTATCCGCCGCACCAGGCCATGCGCATCATCACCGACCTGTTTGCCTGGGCCAACGAAAACGTCCCCGACTGGAACACGATTTCCATCTCCGGCTATCACATGCGCGAAGCCGGCTCGACCGCCGTGCAGGAAGTGGCGTTCACGCTCGGCAACGGCATCGCCTATGTCGAAGCCGCCATCCGCGCCGGCCTCGACGTAGACAAATTCGCACCGCGCCTGTCGTTCTTCTTCAATGCGCACAGCAATTTTCTGGAGGAGGTCGCCAAATACCGCGCCGCTCGCCGCATGTGGGCCAAAATCATGCGCGACCGTTTCAAAGCCAGGAGCCCGAAATCCTGGATGCTCCGCTTCCACACCCAAACCGCCGGCTCCACGCTGACAGCGCAGCAGCCCGAAAACAACATCGTCCGCACGGCCATCCAGGCGATGGCGGCCGTGCTCGGAGGCACGCAGTCTCTGCACACGAATTCGTTCGACGAGGCGCTCGCGCTGCCCACGGAAGGCTCGGCAAGAATCGCGCTGCGCACGCAGCAGGTCATCGCCTACGAATCCGGCGCCCCGCAGACGGTCGATCCGCTAGCCGGCTCGTACTACGTCGAATCGCTCACGAACGAAATCGAAAAGCGGGCCGACGATTATCTCGAAAAAATCCAGGCTATGGGCGGAATGCTCAAAGCCATCGAGCGCGGCTACGTGCAGCAGGAAATCCAGAACGCCGCCTACGAATACCAGCAGGCCGTCGATAAAGAGCAGGCCATCGTCGTGGGCGTGAACCGCTTTCAGATCGCGGAAGAGAAGTCGGTGCCGATTCAGCGCATCGATCCGGCGCTCGAATCCCGCCAAGTGGAGCGCCTGCGAGCCCTCCGCGCCAAGCGCAACCGAGAAACCTGGCAAGCCGCGATCAAGGCCGTAGAAGACACAGCCCGCTCGGGCGAAAACCTCATGCCCCACATCCTCGCCGCAGTAGAAGCGAACGCCACCGTCGGCGAAATCTCCGACGCCATGCGTAAAGTGTATGGGGAATATAAGGAAGCAGTCGTGATCTGAGGCTATCCCAGATGTTCAGAGGCTCCAGCTTAACCAAGCTAAAGCGCCTTCTATGTGGCGTAGTAGGCGTGCTGGGTATCGCCTTCGGACTTTTTCATCCCCAGCATGCGTATTCCTACTCTTACAGAAACTGGTTTGGTGGGTTGGTTTTCGGGCCCGTCATGGCGATCCTTGGCGTGGTGGCTCTCTTAGCTGCAATGTTCAATTGGCGAGGCATCTGGGACTCGCCTCCGCGGAATCAGGGGAGACAAAGAGACTGACGCCTCCGACGCCATGCGCAAAGTCTACGAGGAATACAAGGAAGCGGTGGCGCTCTAGTAGTCCGTCGTCGGGCCTTGCCAATCCACCGTGTGGTAGTCGCAGGCCGTGCGGCAGGCCTCGCAGTACAGCAGGCCATCCGTGCAGAGACGAATGCCCATCTGCGACTGGCAGAGAACACAGAACTTCTCGCACCAGCAGCGCATTTCGGGTTGCTCGCACTGGGCGCAGACGATTCTCCGCATAACCGGTTTCGAGGACATGGATCGAGTGTAGAGCGAACGAGCCAGCCGGGAAACGTGACCGAGGTAATGAACAAATGCAAAGGTCAGAGGTCAGAGGTCAGATTGCAGAGGTAAAAGCCAAGTCAACGGACGAAGCGGGTAGGTCGGTTTAACCTCTGACCTCTGACCTCAAACCTCTGACCTCGCATTTGCCGCCCTTCCCACGCCGGTGTTACCTTAATCAGTTCCGATTCCCGACAGCCCAGCCACTGTCTACTGAGGTTGCCTTGTCCGCTGCTCCGGTGCTTCCGCCGACTGTTCGCAAAACCGCGCTCAATGCCGTGCATCGCCAGATGGGCGCGAAGATGGTCGAGTTCAACGGCTGGGACATGCCGGTCGAATACCCCGCCTCCATCGGTTGCGGCATCGTCAACGAGCACATGGCCGTCCGCACCGGCGTCGGGATTTTTGACGTCAGCCACATGGGCGATATCCGCCTCGCCGGCCCCGGCGCGCTCGCCGCCGTGCAGCATATCTCGATGAACGATGCCTCGCGCCTCGCCATCGGCCAGGCGCAATATTCCGCGCTGCTCTACCCGCAAGGCACCTTTGTCGATGACGTGATCGTCCACCGCCTCGGTGAAGACGAATACCTGCTCGTCATCAACGCCGGCACGCGCGAGAAAGATTTCAACTGGGTCCGCGATAACACCTACCAGTTTGATTGCAAAGTCGAGCATCTCTCGGACGATTTCACCCAGATAGCGATTCAAGGGCCCAAGGGCGTCAATCTCCTTCAGAAGCTAACCGACGCCGACCTGAGCGCGGTGAAGTTCTACTGGGTCACCCGCGGTACGCTCTGCGGCCTGAAGAATATTCTGATGGGCCGCACCGGCTACACCGCCGAGGATGGATTCGAAATCTACATCCCATCGGATGAACCGACCAGCGCGCGAGTGTGGAACGCCGTTCTCGAAGCCGGTAAAGAATTCGGCGCCGTCCCCTGCGGCCTGGGCGCGCGCAACACGCTGCGCCTCGAAGGTAAGCTTCCGCTCTACGGTCACGAAATCTCCGACACAATCAACGTCTGGGAAGCCGGCCTCGACCGCTTCATCAAGATGGAGAAGCCCGAGTTCATCGGCAAAGCAGCCTTAGAAAAAGCAAGGTCCGAGAGCCTGAAGCGCACTCTGGTCGGCCTCGAAATGGTAGACCGCGGCATTGCTCGCGACGGCTACAAGGTTTTGGATTCGAGCGGCAGCGAAATCGGCTACGTCACCAGCGGCAGCCCCGCTCCGTTCCTGAAAAAAAATATTGCCCTAGCCTACGTACCGCCATCGCAAGCCGAAATCGGCAACACCGTTCAGGTAGAAATCCGCGGCCAAGGTGTAAAAGCAAAAGTAGTGCCAACGCCGTTTTACAAGCGTCCGAAGAAAGTGTAAGCGCTCAAGAGTGCGAAGCCCCGAAGGGTTTTGCTCGGCAGAAGCGATCAGGGAATAGCGAACGACGAGCGACGAATAGCGAACGACCAACCGCCAACGACAGCAGTCAGGAGCAAGCACTCATGTCATACCCCACCGACCGCAAATATACAAAAGAGCACGAATGGATCACTTCCGACGGGAAAATCGGAATCACCAACCACGCCCAGGACTCGCTCGGCGACATCGTTTTTGTCGAACTCCCCAAGGTGGGCACGGAAGTCTTGGCCGGCAAGACGTTCGGCACCGTCGAATCCGTGAAGGCCGTCTCCGATTTGTACGCTCCCGCATCGGGCACTGTTGCCGAAGTCAACGGCGAACTGGCCACCGCTCCCGAGAAAGTTAACAAAGACGCGCACGGCTCGTGGATGGTCAGAATCAAGATCAAGGATCCGGCCGAACTGAACGCGCTGCTGTCGGCTGCCGATTACGAAAAATTTGTAAGTGAAGAGGCAGGACACTGAACACCATTGCAGAGGTCAGAGGTCAGATTGCAGAGGTAAGAGCCGTTGCTCCCACCGGCGGTGATGGAAGCGAAGGGTTTTACTTCTGCAATCTGACCTCTAACCTTTGCAATCAATACAATCGTTTCAGCTACCACCATCATCCAATCTAGGTTCCTATGAGATACCTACCCAAATCTCCTTCCGACCGCGAGGCCATGCTCAAGGCCATCGGCGTCCGTTCCATCGACGATCTTTTTGCGCCGATTCCCGCGCAATACCGTCTCAAGCGCGATCTCGCCGTGCCGCGCCAAATGGCCGAGTCCGAGATCGTCGACTGGTTCAAGCAGCGCGCCAAGGAGAATGCCGACGGCTATACCAGCTTCCTCGGCGCCGGCGCTTATTTCCATTACCGCCCGGTCGTGATCGATGCGCTCGTGCAGCGCGGCGAATTCCTCACCTCGTACACGCCCTATCAGGCCGAGTTCGCGCAAGGCACGCTGCAGGCCATCTTCGAATTCCAGACCATGGTCTCCGAACTCACCGGCATGGACGTGGCCAACGCCTCCATGTACGACGGCTCAACCGGCGCCGCCGAAGCCATCATGATGGCCGTCCGCATCATCGGCCGTCGTGGCGCCGTCGTGGCACGTACCCTGCATCCCGAATATCGCGAGGTCATCAACACCTACGCCAGGCACCAGGGGATTCCGCTGACGACCGTCGCCTACGCCGATTCGGGCCGCCTCGACCTCCAAGCGCTCGAAGCGGCCATCGCCGACGACACCGCCTGCGTCCTGATTCAATCGCCGAATTTCTTCGGCACCATCGAGGACGTCGAAGCCATCGCCCAAATCGCCCACAAGCGCGGAGCCTTGCTCATCGTCTCGATCGCTGAGGCAGTCTCGCTCGGCATCGTCGAGCCGCCGCGCGCCGCCGACATCGTTTCCATGGAGGCGCAATCCTTCGGTGTGCCGCTCGGCTTCGGAGGCCCCTACTGCGGGGTGCTCGCCACAAAAGAAAAATTTGTCCGCCAGATGCCCGGCCGCCTCGCCGGCCAAACTGTCGACAAGAACGGCAAACGCGGCTTCGTGCTCACGCTCGCCACGCGCGAGCAGCACATTCGCCGCGAAAAAGCGACCTCGAACATCTGCACCAATCAGGCGCTGGTCGCGCTCATGGTAAATATCTTTATGGTGGTCAATGGCAAAATCGGATTGCGCGAACTCGCAAAACAGAACCTGGCCAAAACTGCCTACGCCGCCGACCAGTTTGCGCGCCACGCCAAAGTCCGCTTCTCCGCCGCGTCGCGCTTCAACGAGTTCGTGGTCGAGACCAGCGAAGACCCCGCCGCTATCAACTCGCGTCTCCTGGGTCATCAGATCGTCGGCGGCTTGCCGCTCAAAAAGTTCTATCCCGAGCTAGGGCACGCCGCGCTCTGGTGCTGCACAGAACTGACCACGCGCTCTATGATCGACACCGCCGTCGGCCTGGTCGCCGAGAGTGAACGCGGCATGCGAAGTATGAAGGAAGTTGAGGTGGCGACGCGATGACCGGCTCAAAAAATAAATGCACCTCTTGCTTCGGCAACGGCCGCTGCGCCGCCTGCGACGGCTCCGGCATCGACGCAAGCCCCACGGACGAACAACGCAAGTGCCGAAGCTGTTCCGGCACCGGCGTCTGCTCCGCTTGCAATGGCACCGGTGCTTGGACACAGCCGCCGCCAGAAATGATTGACCGCGGACTTCGCACTTGATAGTTGATCGCGAAGTGCTCCAAGCCGCGAAGCGGCGCAAGAATGCAGCCCACGGCGCAAGCCGTGGGCAAGGCACAAATAATTGAGATCCAGCCCCGTAGGGGCGAAAGAAACGAGCTCATGAAACATCCAACCCGCAAAGCCACGCGCCACATCAGCGAGAACGAAGGCCTGATCTTCGAGAAGTCCTCGCCCGGCAAAGCTGCCTGGAAGCTCCCGCCGCTCGACGTGCCTGAAGTCGACACCGCGAAGCTGCTGGGCAAGCAGGAGCGAAAAGATCTCGGCACCATGCCCGAAGTCAGCGAAATCGAAATCATCCGCCACTTCACGCGGCTTTCCACCTGGAACTACGCCATCGATCTCGGCATGTTCCCGCTCGGCTCCTGCACCATGAAGTACAACCCGCGCGTGAACGAATTCGTGTCGCGCATCGAGGGCCTCGCCAACGGCCATCCCTACCAGCCCGAAAAAATTTCGCAGGGTGCCCTGCGCATCATCAAAACGCTCAGCGATTGCCTGATCGAAATCACCGGCATGGACGCGATCACGCTCCAGCCCGCCGCGGGTGCTCACGGAGAACTCACCGGCCTCCTGCTAGTCCGCGCCTATCACCAGTCCAAGGGCAACGCCCGCAAAAAGATCATCATCCCCGATTCCGCCCATGGCACCAATCCCGCCACCGCCGCCACCGCCGGATACGCCGTCGAAAATCTGAAGTCAAACGACAAAGGCCAGGTCGACGTCGCCGCCCTCGCGGCGCAAATGAACGAAGACGTGGCCGCGCTCATGCTCACCAATCCCAACACGCTCGGCGTTTTTGAGCACGACATACACGAGATAGCTGAAATCATGCACGCCAAAGGCGGCCTCCTCTACATGGACGGCGCCAACATGAACGCCCTGGTCGGCAAAGCCCGCCCCGGCGACTTCGGCGTCGACGTCATGCACCTCAACCTGCACAAAACTTTCTCCACGCCCCACGGCGGCGGAGGTCCCGGCTCCGGCCCAGTCGCAGTCAAGAAAATTCTCGAGCCCTTTCTACCCAGGCCGGTGGTCGTCACCAACCCCGACGGCACGCTAGCCTTCGACTACAACCGTCCGCAGTCCGTCGGCCGCGTGCGCGCGTTCTACGGCAACTTCGGAATGTTCATCCGCGCCCTCGCCTACATTTTCGCCAACGGCCCTGACGGCCTCCGCCAGACCACCGAAGACGCCGTCCTCAACGCCAACTACATCCGCAAGGGCCTCGAAGGCACCTATGACTTGCCCTACTCGACGCCGTCGATGCACGAAGTAGTTTTCAGCGACAAAGTGCAATCGAAAAAAGGCGTCCGCACCATGGACGTAGCCAAGCGCCTGATTGACTATGGATTCCATCCGTACACGACCGCCTTCCCGCTGATCGTCCCCGGCGCGCTAATGATCGAGCCCACCGAAAGCGAGCCAAAAGAAGAACTCGATCTCTTCATCGAAGCCATGAAGTCGATCGCCGAAGAGGTGGAAGAAGATCCGCAGTTCGTCTTAGACGCCCCGCATAACACAAGAATCTCGCGCCTCGACGAAGTAGCCGCCGCCAGAAAGCCAATCCTGCGCTGGAAACCGGAAGCTGCGGGGAAGCCCGAGACCACGTAGGGACAGCGCCCCCGGCTGTCCGTGCTCCTTGGCAGATTGCCCATTGCTGGTTGGTAGATAAAATGTCTCACGAGGCACACAAGTTCGTGATTGTAGCGGTCTCTGCGTTCTTTGTTCCCGTTATTGGCTACTTCGTGAGCGTCACGTGGAGTTCCTTCGTGACAAGATTGCTCGGTTCGACTCCCGATCCTAGGCTCCGTCGGTTAGTCGCTACGTTCTATCTTGGGCTACCCATATTTATTTGGATCACCTATGTTCGACTCGATTTCGATGACTTACGGCAATGGTGGTCGGTAGCTCCGATTACGGTTTCTCTGCTTGGACTTTTCTTTTTGGCGATTGTGCCGGTCGTGCTAATTTGGCAGATCATCGCGATTTGGCGCTCTGAGGATGCGGTGAAGTCGTTCGGTCGAGGCGACGATTCTTAGGGTGCCTCAAACGGTTGCGGAGCAAAATCTTGTGACTCTCTGGAAAGCAACCAAGCAGGAGCGGCAACTGTATGAAGAACACTCGTAGGCGCAGGCGGCCGGTTTCGGCAGACACCATTGCCGGTCTCGCAGACCAAGGCAAAGATGTGTCGCGCTTCTTCACCAATAACGGCCGCATGATGGGTCCGATCCAGAGAGTGAACGTGGATCTGGCCGCGGGCATGCTCGAAGAGTTGGACAGGGCAGCAAAGGAATTGAACATCAGCCGACAGGCTGTTATTAAGACGCTGATCCGTCAGGCCCTCGACATGCAGCATTTGGCCCGAGAGCGCCGCTCAACAAAGTAGGGCGGGATTTTGCAATTCTCCCGCGAAAAGGTGTTGTCCGACGTTTGAGGTCGCAAATTGCGACCTCAAAGCCACCGACTCCGATGCCCAATGATCCCACTCCGCCCCCCGCCCGCGCCCACGCCGAGTCCCACTACTACGCCGCCCTCGACCACGTCGCCGAAGGCCACGACGACCAGGCCATCGACGAATACCAAAAATCCCTCGCTGCCGACCCCACCTTCACCGACGCTCTCCACGGCCTCAGCCGCGCCCTGCAAAATCTGAACCGCCTCGATGAGGCTATCGCAGTCTCCAAACAAATTTCAGAAATCGATCCCGACGACGTCCTCGCCCACACCAGCCTCTCCATCCTCTATCAGAAAAAAGGAATGGTTCCCGAAGCCGAAGCGGAAGCCAACCAGGCAAGGGTGCTGGGTTGGAAGCAGCAACTGAAGAAGAGGTAAAATCTGATGCGCGATGCACTCGAGGTTTATCTACAAGCCATGCGAAACAACAAATCGACCGCAGTGACCATGATCGCGATTCTTATCGTTATGGGGGCCCATCTCGCGGCTGCGCAGAACGCCGCGCCGCCGATAGCGCCTCCAACGGACGCGCCGTCCACGCTCGCTGTTCCCGCGGGCCTGGAACTGGTTCTGTCCGCGCGCGGCGTGGGATCGCAGATCTACACCTGCAAGGCTGGCGCGAATGGCGCGTTCAGTTGGACGCTCAAGGCTCCCGATGCCGAACTGCGCGACAAAGACGGCAAAGTGATCGGCCAGCATTTCGCCGGACCCACCTGGAAGCTGAACGACGGCAGCGAAGTTACCGCAAGAGCCAGCGCGCGGGCGGATTCGCTCGAAGCAAATTCAATTCCCTGGCTGGTGGGGAACGTCCTCAGCCAAGAGGGCAAGGGTCTGCTCACGAAGGTGACGGCGATTCAGCGCCTGCATACTCATGGAGGCAAACCTCCGGCTACCGGCTGCGACGAGGCGCACAAGGACGCAGAAACAAAAAGCAGCTACACCGCCGATTATTACTTTTACGCGCCCAAGCCCTAAGCAGGGCGCGCTGGCCGGAAGCGACAGTTGCAGAAAGACAGCAAGCCGCTAGGCCCTTACTTCATCGTCAACGTAATCCCCTGCCGAAACAAAACCCGCCCTTGCCCATTGTTCGCGAGCCGCACATAGTACAGATACGGGTGCTCGCCCACCACCGCAAAATTCCTATCCGTCGCGGTCGGATCGATCAGCGAAAAGTAAGCGTACGACCAACTCCCCTTAGGCTCCTGCTTGAGAAACTGCTCCGCGGTCGCCACCAATGTTGGTTTAGTCCAGTTCACCAGATCGGTCGACGTAGAAAGATACAGCCCCGGCGCGCCATATTCGTTGTCCCACGGATCCCAGAGCGTCGCCACGACCACATTCGACGATTGAAAAAGGTTGATCGCCGTCACCACATCCATCCACTCGACCGGCGTGTAGACATGCTCTTGCGGATTCGCCACCGGCCCCGGGTAGGGATCGGCGAAAGACACCGAGAAATCCGTGCCGCTCCATCCTCGCCACGAAGAAGGATCAAAAATGTCTTGCGTGCGAATCGGCCCGCCGCCGCCCGGCGTCAGGCAAGCGTTCGGCCCACTCGACCCCGAGCACCCCGGAGGCCACGCATAAGATGTCACCATGGCGTAATACCATCCGCCCAGCTCAATAATGTTACTGTCGACGCTATAGCCTGAAGGGCCTCCATCCTTCACATACTGGTAAGGAATTCCGGCCAGGAAATTTGCCGGCGCCTTGAACCCAAAGAAGTGGTAACCGCCATCCCGGGATTCGTGATAAGTGTCCGAGTCATACTCACACCCGTTGAGGCCGTGTACGAAGGTGCAGTCTTTCTTGCGAGCCCAGCCGTGAAACTCCGTATGCGTAAGCCCGGCAATCTTCTTGCCGTCGAAGGTGTAGAAGGAATCGATCCAGGTCTGGTCGTTGAAGTCCGCGGGATTCGGATCGTTCGCGGATTGGTGCCCAATCTCGCAACTGTGCTCAACCGTCTCCAGAGTAGGCCCAATGCTCTGGAACAGCTCGGAGCTCGCCGCCACCAGGTGGATCATTCCGTCCCGGTCGCGAAAAGCCCGCGCCATCGCGTCCGGCACGTCGTTCGAGTCGCAGGATTGCAGCGGAGTCTTGAAGGCCACCGCGCGTGAGTCGTCAAGCACGCCTTTGATCGTGGGAGTAGTGGTGCCCGTAGGTGTCGTGGTGATCGTGGGCGCGGTGGCTGCCTGCTGCTCCGTCGCCCCCAGATCGCTTTGTGCCGCCGCAAATCCAGCCAGCACCATCCCACACAGAATCGGAAATATGCGTCGCACGGTAGGGTCCTCCGCTCGCTCTTTTGATTAAACCCGACGTTTCCGCGATCCACTCGAACCTAAGCAAAATTTCAGAAATCGATCGCGATGTCGTTTTAGCGCATACCAGCGACACCGCAAGACGTTGCAGCTTGACACCCCCTTTGGCCAGAGGGACAATTTTAGCCGTCGGCACTGGTTGCATCATCTCCCACGCGCCTCGCAGCCATCGCGCCTCGCTGGGCTCCTGCCTCTCTCGCGAGTCTTGGTGCAACGCAAAATTCATAAATCTTGCGACACGGAGACTTTCTAATGACTAATCTACGAACTCTTGGTCTGTCTATGTTTGTGCCCCCGCGAAGCCGCAAAGGGGGTAGCGTGGAGAAGTCTAGCTTGTTGAGAATAGCCTGCCTCGTATTTCTGTTTTGCATCGCGACAGCGATTGCCTCGTCTGCACAAACGTTTACCACCCTGGCTACTCTCAGCGGTGCCAACGATGGTTCCGGCCCGTGCCCCCCCGGCTACACCGCCTGTTCCGAAGGGGGCCTCACCCAAGGTACCGACGGAAACCTCTACGGGACAACCTATTCCGGGGGAACAGGCCCGGCGTGTACCGATGGCTGTGGGACCGTTTTCAAACTCACCCTGGCCGGTACTGCGACAATTCTGCATAGCTTCACCGGCACCGATGGAGCCAATCCTACGGCGGCCCTCATTCTCGGGAGGGACGGGAACTTCTACGGGACAACCTACGCTGGTGGGGCCAATGGTTATGGCACCGTGTTCAAGGTCACGCCGAAGGGCAAGCTGACGACGCTTTATAGCTTCTGCTCTCAGGGTGGTGCCGACTGTACAGACGGTCAATATCCTGTTGCAGCGCTGGTCCAGGCAAGCAACGGCAACTTCTACGGAACAACTGGGTCTGGGGGCGCTGTCAACGAAATCTGTAACTTCGCTGGCGCCGTTGGCTGCGGCACCATCTTCGAAATCACTGCGGGCGGCAAGCTCGCGACCCTCTACAGCTTCTGCTCGCAAACCGGCTGCGCGGATGGCCTATATCCAGAGGCACCGCTGGTCCAAGGTATCGATGGAAATCTCTACGGGACAACCCGCACTGGCGACCCGAGTATTGGTAGCGCCGGCTCGATTTTCAAAGTCACCCTCGCTGGCAAGCTGATCTCGCTCTATAACTTCTCGTGCTCCGGTGATAGCTGCCCGGACGGCGAGAGTCCAGTCGGCTTGGTTCAAGCTACGGACGGAAACTTCTACGGCACAACGACGACTGGTGGCACCAACCTCTCTTGCTTCATCGGGCTTGGCTCCTGGTTTGGTTGTGGGACAATTTTCCAAATCACGCCGAGCGGCACGCTGACCTCACTCTACAGCTTCTGCTCACAAAACAATTGTGCGGACGGCGAGGCGCCGTACGCGTCGTTAGTCCAGGGTACTGACAGGAACTTCTATGGGACAACGTTCAGTGGATTTCCCGGTTTGCCCAGCTATGGCACAATCTTTCAAGCTACTCCGACCGGCACGCTCACTACGCTTTACACGTTCTGCTTGCAAGATGGCTGCCCAGACGGTTCTAACCCTCTCGCGAGCCTGGTTCAAGCCACAAACGCCATCTTCTATGGCACAACGTCTTCAGTGTGTGGGTCGGTGATTACTACCCCAACGTGCGGGGTGGTTACAACCAGCGGCACGGTTTTCAGTCTATCCACCGGCCTTGCACCTTTCGTGAACTCTCAGCCGGCCTTTGGCAAGGTTGGCGCCAAGCTCATCATTCTCGGGAATGCTTTGACGGGCGCGACCAGCGTCAGCTTCGGAGGTGCTGCGGCGGTCTTCAAGGTCGTTTCGGACACCGAGATCACGGCCACGGTTCCGAATGGAGCTCCCACAGGGCCGATTCAGGTGACGGCCCCCGGTCCGGGCACGCTCAGTAGCTTGCAGTTTTGGGTGACGCCGCAACTCAAGAGCTTCAAGCCAACGAGCGGGCCGGTGGGAACTCAGGCGACCATCACCGGCGTGAGCCTCACGCAGACCACCGAGGTCACCTTTGGTGGCGTGGCAGCAACCGAGTTCACCGTGAACTCCGACAAGATGGTGACCGCAACCGTACCCACGGGTGCAGCAACGGGAAAGATCACGATCACAACTCCGGGAGGAATTGCCACGAGCGCGGCCAGCTTCAAAGTGAAGGAATGACAATGAGCCGCTGAGAACATAAACTGCGAAGCCGCCTTGCACGAGGGGGCTTTACTGTTGCGGCCGTGGCACCCCACTCGTCGCGCACTTTGGGATGAGTGGGAGAGCGCAGAATGGCGCTTGACTCGCCCTGCCAGAAGACCCCTAACTCCTTGATTCCAAAATACTTTACGAATAAGTCCTTATTCCTCAAAGACCTCGCGAAGTTCGTCGCTAAGTCTTTGATTCCAAAAGACCGCCTACAAGGGGGTCCAACGGTCAACCGGCGAGAATCCGAATGTTCGAATCGATTGCCGAACCAACCAGACCAGCCGAAATCGCTTCCCACAACTCGCCTCAAACTCACCTTGCCTCAAACTCCCGTTCCAATCTCTGCGCGCTCCGCGTCCTCTACGGTTAGAATGTCCGCATGCGTGAAGTCGTTATTGCCTCCTCCGTTCGCACTCCTGTGGGTCGCGCCTACAAAGGCACGCTGCGCGCCACGCGTCCCGATGAACTCGCTGCTGTAGCCATAAAAGGCGCGCTCGCGCGCGTGCCGCAACTTGACACCAAAGAGATCGAAGACGTCATCCTCGGCTGCGCCATGCCCGAAGGCGAGCAGGGAATGAACGTTGCCCGCATCGCCTCTCTGCGCGCAGGTTTGCCCGTGGAAGTTTCCGCGGTCACCATCAACCGCTTCTGCTCCTCGGGACTCCAAGCCATCGCCATGGCTGCCGAGCGCATTCTGAGCGGCGGAGCCGAAGTCATGCTCGCCGGCGGAACCGAATCGATGACCATGATTCCGATGGGCGGCAACAAGATCTCGCCCAATCCCTGGCTCGTCGACCATTATCCCGATGCCTACCTCTCCATGGGTCTGACCGCCGAGCGAGTCGCGCAGCGCTTCGGCATCACGCGCCAACAATGCGACGAGTTCTCGCTGCGCAGCCATCAGAAAGCGATTGCAGCCATCGCCGCAGGCAAGTTCGAGGAAGAAACCGTCGCTGTCCCTGTGAGCTTCACCACGCCAAACGGCTCCAAACCGAAGCGCCAGGAAATCACCTTCAAAGTGGACGAAGGCCCGCGCGCCGATACCTCGCTCGAAGCGCTGGGCGCGCTCAAACCCGCATTTCACGTCAAAGGCGTAACAACGGCGGGCAATTCCTCGCAGATGTCGGACGGAGCCGCCGCCGCGATCGTCATGTCAGCCGAGCGCGCAAAGGCGCTGGGAATCACGCCGCTCGCACGCTACGTCTCCTTCGCGACGGCCGGATACAAGCCGGAAGAAATGGGCTTAGGTCCAGTGTTCGCAATCCCGAAAGCGCTGAAGCTCGCCGGACTGAAGCTCTCCGACATCGATGTGTTCGAACTGAACGAAGCGTTCGCCGCGCAATCGCTAGCCGTAATCAAGGAAGCCGGACTCGACCCCGAGCGCGTGAATCCCAACGGCGGCGCAATTGCGTTAGGCCATCCCTTGGGCTGCACTGGAGCGAAACTAACTGCCAGCGTAATCCGCGAGCTCAAGCGCCGCAAAGCTCGCTACGGCATGGTTACCATGTGCGTCGGCGGAGGCATGGGCGCAGCCGGGATCTTCGAGAATCTAGCGTGATTCCGGGCGAGCTTGCTCGTTGCAGATCGACCGCTGGCGGCGAAAGGGAACCGCCCGTTTTTGGAGCGCCCGCGCTACAATGATCCCGTCTTCTGTTACTCATTGACGTCACTACAAAACTGTAGTTTAGAGGTCTAAATATGGCTACGATAACAGCAATCCCCAAGACCAAGATTGCGGGCGGCAGCTTTCTGCTCGAAGAACGGCAGACTGCCGATGTATTCACTCCCGAAGATTTCACCGAGCAACACACCATGATCGGGCGGACCACCCATGATTTCGCCGTCAACGAAATCCTGCCCCACATCGAGAAGATGGAAGAGAAGGATTGGGAGCTTGAACGCGAGTTGCTCAAGAAGGCCGGTGCGCTCGGCCTGAGCAGCGCCGAGATTCCCGAAGCCTACGGCGGACTGGAAATGGACAAAGTCACCGCCGCGGTGATCGCCGACAACATCGCCAAGTACGGCGGCTTTGCCACAACCTGGGGCGCGCACACCGGCATCGGCCTGCTCCCGTTGGTTTATTTCGGCACCGAAGCCCAGAAGAAAAAATATCTCCCGCGCCTCGCCACCGGAGAGATCGTTGCCGCCTATGCCTTGTCAGAAGCGACTTCCGGCTCTGACGCCCTCAATTGCCGCACCCGCGCCGTGCTTTCCCCGGACGGCAAGCACTACATCCTCAACGGCGAGAAGATGTGGATCACCAACGGCGGCTTTGCGGACCTGTTCACCGTGTTTGCCAAAATCGACGGCGAAAAGTTCACGGCTTTCTTAGTGGAGCGGAACTTCCCCGGCTTTTCCCATGGCGAGGAAGAAATCAAGATGGGCATCCGCGGCTCCTCTACTTGTCCCCTGATTCTCGCTGACTGCCAGGTCCCGGTCGAAAACCTGCTCGGCGAAGCCGGCAAAGGCGCGACCATCGCCTTCAATATTCTCAACATCGGACGCTTCAAACTCGGCGCCATGAGCCTGGGCGGCGCCCGCGTTGCCATCGAGCAAGCCGTGGCGTATGCCAAGGAGCGCAAAGCGTTCGGCAAAGTCATCGCGGATTTCGGCCTGGTACGCGAAAAGATTGCCAACATGGCCCTACTCATTTACGTGGGCGAATCTGTTGTTTATCGCACCGTCGGCATGATGGATGTTCTGCTCGGGGAGATCGATAAAGCCAGCCCCGATGCTGCCAAGGAAACTCGTAAGGCCATCGAGGAATATGCTGTCGAGTGCTCCATGATCAAGGTCTGGGCCTCGGAGATGATCGACTACGTCGTCGACGAAACCCTGCAGATCCATGGCGGCTACGGGTTCGTGGAGGAGTATCCGGCGGCGCGCGCGTACCGCGACGCCCGTATCAACCGCATTTTCGAAGGTACGAACGAAATCAACCGCCTCATCATCACCGGATTCCTTTTGAAGCGCGCAATGAGCGGACAATTGCCGCTGATGCCGGCGATCAAGAAGATCATGGACGAGGTCCTCAGCGGTCCATCCATGGGCGAGGAGATCGAGGGCCCATTGGCCGAAGAACGCAAATTGGTGGCAAACGCCAAGAAACTCGGGCTGTTTGTCGCCGGAGCCGCTACCCAAAAATACATGATGGCGATTCAGGACAAACAAGAAGTCATGGGCGCCATCGCCGACATAACCACGGAAATCTACGCCATGGAATCGGCGGTGCTGCGCGCGCAGAAGATCGTCGAGCATAAAGGCGAAGCCGCCGCAGCCCTGCCGATTGCCATGACCCGCGTGTATATGATGCAGGCGCTGGAGACGATCGAAGCGGCGGCGAAGAAAGTGATTGCCGACGTAGCCGACGGCGATATGCTGCGGACGCAGCTGGCTATCGTACGCCGTCTGGCCAAGCACGAGCCGTTCAACACGATTGCCCTGCGCCAGCAGATCGCGCAGAAGACGATTGAAGCAGGGAAGTATCGGTTGGGGTAAGACTCTCATCCTGAGCTGAGCGGGGTGATGCGCGAAACGCATCGCCCCGCCCGCTTTTACTCAAACCAGCCGCTGCGGTAAGCGATCCACCAGGAGACGTACACGATAGGAATGGTCGCGCCCACAGCCCACCAGAGCGGCAGGACGATATCGGCGACGAGCCCGAGCACGGTCATTGAGCCCCAGAAAATCTTGCGCTCCATATTCTGAATTGTAGGTCCTTCGCGCTATACATGACGCCGTTTAAGCGGGCTGGGGGAAAACTTCGGTCTCGTATCGATAGTTTTGCCGCCCGTGAGACTGAGTTTGGCCCGTCTTTGGGCCGCCCCGTCCGGCTCTGCGGCAGGTGATGCGCCAGCCTCGTCTCCGCCTCAGGCTTTTGCTTTGAGTTCTTCCATCACGCTCTGAATCAGTTCTTTTGCGTCGGTGAGATTCTTCATGATGATCTGCACGTCCATGGCCGGCTTTCCGGGCCAGCGCTGGCTCTGGCAGTAGACGGCGTGCTGGCCGACGAGCGCCATTGCGTCGGTGACCAAATCCATAGTGACGGCGAGGCGGCCGCGCGGCACGCCCATGCGGGTTTCGAAGTGTTCCAGCTCTTCCTGCTTTTCGTTGAAGACGGTCATGAAGAGATTTTAGTGGGGAAGTGCGTATAATTTCTTCCACACACAGGAGGAAGATTCTATGAAGAAGCTCGGGTTAATTTTGGCCGCATTGTTTGCCCTGGCGGCCATCGCACCTGCGCAGATGAACATGTCGCAGGACAAATCGAAGCGTCCCAGTCCGCCGGCCAGTGCGGAGTGCAAGTTCTCCGACGGCAAGACGGTGAAAATTGACTACTCCAGCCCGCGCGCCAAGGGCCGCAAGATCTTCGGCGCGGCTGGTGAAAAAGCGCTCGTTCCTTACGGCGAGGTGTGGCGCACCGGCGCCAACGAAGCACCCACATTCGTGGCCAACACGAATCTGACGGTTGGAGGCAAATCCGTGCCGGCTGGCAGCTATACGATTTTTACCATCCCAAAGGCCGACGCGTGGACGCTGATTATCAGCAAGAAGACCGGGGAGTGGGGAACCGACTATGCGGGCGAGAAAGAAGACCTGGCGCGTGCGCCGATGGCCGTTGCGAAAACGCCTGCGCTGGTAGAAAACTTCACCATTGCTTTTGACCAAAGTGGCGGCAAGTGCATGCTGCGCATGGAGTGGGAGAACACGAAAGCCAGCACGGAGATCAGCGAAAAGTAAAAAGGCAGTTCTCAGCTGTCAGTTCTCAGTTCTCAGTGAACGTCGGCTTCCCGCCCGTTTTTGCTGAGGACTGAGAACAACCTGCCCGATCCACAGCGTTCGGCGTTAGAATGACGTTCGTAGCTCGTCAGCAATTTCGAGCGGGAGGTTCCCATGCCCGTGTACGACTACGTCTGCAACGATTGCCACAAGCCCTTCGAACTGGTTCTCACCCTGCAAGAGCACGAAAAAGAGATCAAGTGCCCGAAGTGCGGCAGCAAGAATGTGGAGCAGGAAGCAACTGCATTTTTCGCCGTCGGGAGCAGGAAGAGCTGAAGGACGCCAGCAGCGGTGATCGGTTGCGTTCGAGCGTGACTCGTGGCCGTGGCCTGCGCGCTTGAGCGCGAATGCGCCCACGCCAAGCTATACTGAACGGAATGTGGCAGATGCTGCGTTTTCTTTGGAATTCCACACGGGGGCATCGCATTGCGCCCTGGCGCAGCCCTTATCTTCTCTGGCGCATCGAGACCTACACCGGCGTCAAGATGACGCAAATCGGCTTCCTCGAATTTTGGGAATTTCTATGGACGGAGCGCGGCAACCTCTGGCGTTTTCTTAAATGGACAGGGGAAATGGATCGCTACGTCCATCCGAAGGCGAAGAAAGCCTAGGCCGATCCTGCACCGCGTTCGATGGCATTAGCTGGCTCCCAGCACAACGCTGACTTCGCTACCTTTGCCCGCACCCAGCAGTTGAGATGCCGACCCGCGATTCGTTGCGATTTCCAAAAAGCCCATGCTGCCCAGAATCCCGAAAGCTTCGCCGGGGCCACCTTCCGCGTAATTGGCGCAGATGCGCTTTACTTCGCCCTTGGCCCCGACAGCGATCTTGAAAGATGGCGGGACGGATGCGAACAACTTCGGTACGTCGGCGGGCGTGATGTTGGTGATGAGGTTGCCGAATCGGTCGACCTTCAGCACCACACCGCGCAGTGTTTGTTCGTCCACGGGTTTCGGCCGCGGCACACCAAACCGCACGTAGTCCGTGACCTCTTCGCCAAAGCGCTCGGGATCGACTCCTTTGGCGAGATAGGCAGCAACTGGAGAGAAAATATCGCGACCGTGAAAGGTGTTGCTACGCGGCTGAAGAAAATAATGCTCGGCAGTCACGTAGCGGACAGAGATCCTCTCCTCGCGGGCATAGACGAGGGAGAGCACTCCATTGTCGGGAGCCACAAAGAGGTGACGGTCCCCGGTCAGAATGATCGGCCGCCGCGCCGTTCCCACGCCCGGGTCGACGATGACCATATGGACCGTGCCGGAAGGAAAGTATGAATAAGCTTGCGAGATCGTGAGCGCGCCGTCGAGAATGTCGAACGGTTGCACGGCGTGGCTGATGTCCACAATCTGAGCGTCTGGCGCGGTCGCCAGCAGGACGCCTTTCATGACGCCCACGAAGTGATCGTTGAGCCCGAAGTCGGTAGTCAGAGTAATGATGGCGGGTTGTGACAATCGGTTTCCTCGGCGAGCTTTGACTTGCAAGTATCGAGCGTAATTGGACTGCACGTCAAGGCAGAGGTTCATCCATAGCAAAGGCTCGCCGGGAAGCGAGCCTTCTTAATGCCGCTTGAGGTTGTCGTTCAGCTTAGTCGACCTGGATGTCTCCGGAGCCGGTGTGCACCGAAATCGTGGGGCCGCCGCCGCGCACTTTGCCAATCACGGTCCTGCGCGACTCCTGAATGCGGCCTTGGACAGTGGTCTCCACCGGATGGTTCAGAGTTACTCTTCCCGAACTCGAAGAGACATCGACGTTAAATGCCGCTTCCGGCGGTACCTGCAGACCAACGTTTCCCGAGCCCGTGCGAATGCTCCAGAGATTTTTCGGTAAGCCCTGGGCTCGAATATCTCCGCTGCCCGCTTCCGCGTGGAAACCGCCATTGATGCCTTTCACGGTGATGTTTCCGGAGCCGGTGCGAATCTCCACATCGCCCGCGCCCGTCTCTTCGATTTCAATATCTCCGCTGCCGGCTTTGGCGCGCGCAGGACCGGAAAGATCGTGGCCCCGCACGTCGCCCGAGCCCGTCTGGAAATGCATTTCTCCGGTAAGGCGCGCAAGCCTCATATCGCCCGACCCGCTTTCCAGGTCAATGTTGCCTTTCAGGCCCTCGACATTCTGGTTGCCGCTGCCGGTATGAGCGCGAACCGTTGTATTCTCGGGAACTGTGATCTCGTAGTCGACAGAAACATTCCTCATATTGACGTAGTCAATGTGAATGCTGTTGCCGGTCTGGCGAACTGGAGGATTGTTTTGGATTTGCTGGACGTCGGCCGTGCGATCGCTGCTCAGCCAGGAATTGCCGACATGAATCTTGCCGTGAATGGAAACCGAATTTGAGGCGCCATTGTGGATTGTGATGTCGCCGGAGCGGCTGAGTACTTCGAGATCGACGGGGCCATTGACCTGAAAGGAGCGGTCAAAGGTTCCGACGACCGAAGCGAAAGCAGGCAGCGCGCTGACTAACGCCGCCGCCAGCAAGCCGGCCATGCGAGAGCGAATCAGAGAACTAAGATTCATAGCGAGCCTCCCCAAAGAGGTGACATCTGATGAACAACAGCAAGCAGGCAATAGCGAACGGCGAATAGCGACACGACGAAGCGATCAGCGCCCTTACTGCAATACCACCTGGTCGCCTTCCTTGAGCCCCTTCAGCAATTCTGTCTTGGCGCCGTTCGAGATCCCGATATTCACCGCAACCTTCCGCTTGCCGTCTTTGGCCTTCTGGTCGGGCACTTCGACCGATGCGTTCTTATCCTTATCGTAGATGATCGCGCCTTCGGGAATCTGCAAAACACCTTTGTGCTCGTCAAGAATGATCTCGGCGTTGGCCGTCATCATGGCCTTCAGGACGCCCTCGGGGTTGTTGATCGAGACGCGCACCTCGAACGTTGTCACGTTATCTTTCTCAACGCCCATCGGTGAAATCTTCGTTACTTTGCCGGTGAAGGTCTTGTCCTTGAACGACTCGACCTTGATTCTGGCCGGTTGCCCCAAATAGACCTTGCCGATATCGCTCTCGTCGACCTTGCCTTTCACGTAAACTTCGCTGGTATCGCCCAGCGTCATCACCAGGGTTGCCGTGGAACCGAGCACGAGAATCGAACTCACGGCATCGCCGATTTCGACGTCGCGAGAAAGCACGATTCCGTCAATCGGCGAGACGATGTCGGTGTAGCTGAGCTGTTCTTCCAGTTGCTTCAGATTTGCCTGGTCTTGCGCGACCACGGCTTGTGCCTGTGCCACCTTGGCCTTCAGCACCGTGACCTGCGCCTTCGCCACGTTCTGTTTGTTGAGCGAGATTTCGTAGTTCTTCTGCGCATCGTCGAGGGCAGAGGCGGAAACCACTCCGTCTTTTGCCATGCCGATGGCACGATCATAGGCGCGCTTCAGCAGCGGGACATCGGGACCTTCCGCATCGACTTTGGCGCGCTCAAAGTCCGCCTTCGAACTTGTCAAGTTTGCCTGGGCAGCTTCGAGGCCTGCCTCCGATTGAGCCACTTGCGCCTGGATCTCTGCCTTATCGAGTTGTGCCAGGAGTTGTCCCTGCTTCACCCGGTCGCCATACTCAACGTAGAGCTTCTTCACGATGCCGCTGGCTTTGCACTTGATTTCCACTTTGGTGATCGGCTCAATCTTGCCGGTGGCGACGACACTTTTTGCCAAGTCTCCTTTTTCGACCTTGGCCAGCTTCGAGGGATCGATCTTCGTTCCACTGGTGGACGCAATCACCACGCCAGTAACGGCCAGAGCCACAACGACTACCGCGATCGAACTCCAGATGATGATTCTTTTGCGCCGCTTCTTTTTGCCATTGCCATTGCCGTTCACAACTGCCTCCTGCTGAACTGAGAGATCGAATCCGGGACCCACTTCTTGTTACGCGATCAACCTCGGAATAGTTCCTGGAAAAATACGGAACTGCTTCGCGCCCAAGACCGCCGGAACATGAGCGTTCAACGTATTAGACCCGTAACCTGGCAAAAGGAAAGCGGTCACCATGAGATGAGCCAATGGACCTGTAACGAATGATTGTACCGCTGGCGCGGCGAGGCAACGCCCGACTGACTGGCTTGCGTTCTCGCACATGGAAGGCGAAAGCTGACGGTCAGTTCCAAGGAACGTATCCCTTTGGAATGTTAGAATTACGTATCCATGATTGCATTCGTGCCGGTGCGGGTGTTTGTCATCCTGCTGCTGGTAGCGGCCAACGCGTTTTTTGCGGCTGCCGAGTTTGCGCTGGTCAGCGTCCGCGAAACACGTATTCTCCAACTCATCGATGCCCACCGTGTGGGCGCCCGCACCGTTCTAAAACTGCACCAGCAACTGGCTCGCGTAGTCAACGGAGTGCAACTTGGCATTACTGTTACCAGCCTTTCGCTCGGTTGGCTGGGCGAGCCCTTTCTGGCGCGGCTGGCTGAGGGCTGGATCGGAGCCATTCCTTACGCCATTGTCTATGCCCACGCGATTGCCGTGGCCGTTGCTTTCCTGCTCATCACCAGCTTGCATGTAATTCTTGGCGAACTGGTCCCCAAGTCGTTGGCTCTTCAGCGAGCGGAGCGGGTTGCGCTGGCGGTCGCCGCGCCTATGGATGTCTTCCTGACCGTGACGGGGCCGGTAGTAGCGCTGATGAGCCGCGCCGCCGGCTTTGTGCTGCGTTCCTTCGGCACCAACGAAATCCGGCACGGGTCTGTCCATTCACCAGACGAGCTGCGGCTGATCATCAGTTCCGCGCGCACGTCCGGCCAGCTTTCCTTCGCGCAGGAGGAGATGCTGTTGAATGCGCTCGAACTCGACAACATTACCGCGCGCCAGGTGATGGTGCCGCGAACTAAAATCTTCTCCCTCCCCGCCGACCTCACGCTGGAGGAGGCGCTGGCGCGCGTCGTCGACGAACAGCACTCGCGGATTCCAGTGTTTGATCCGCAACGCGGCCCCGAGCACATTGTCGGCGTGCTTTACGCCAAAGACCTGATGCGTTGGATGAGGCTTCGGGTCGCCCCGACCATGGTTGGTCCCGCCGTCGCGCGCATTTCGCAGATGAAGGTCAGCCAGATCATGCACGACGTACTGGTCGTGCCGGAAACCAAGTCGCTGTTCGAGTTGCTCGTGGAATTTCAGGTGCGCAAGCGGCATTTGGCCATGGTGGTGGATGAGTTCGGCTCGACCGCGGGCGTCATCAGCGTGGAAGATGTTCTCGAGCAACTGGTCGGCGAACTGGAGGATGAGTTCGATGTCGCCACGACGCAGGCCGTGGTGGATGTGAACGCGCCCCTCACGCTTGACGGAGCCACTAACATTCGAGACTTGGAGGACCAATACGATCTCGTGCTCCCGCAAGATGAAGGCTATGAAACGCTGGCTGGCTTCGTGCTGTCGCGGCTGCAGAAGATGCCGGTGGGCGGAGAGTCGTTCGAATACCAGGGCCGGCGATTTTTGGTCGAGAGAATGGATGGCCACCGGGTAGCGCAGGTCCGAATTGAGCCGGTAAAGGCCGAAGGCCCAGCCAGTTCACCCCAAGCCGCACAGGCCGGCTCGGCACGGACCGCATCACCAGCCCCCGCACAAGCGGCGTCGGTACCCGAGCCGTAAGAGCTAGCGCCGGCAACTTGCCGGCGGTTCCGAGAGCCTGCCCTGAGCTTGCCGAAGGAGCGCCTAGCCCTCGGCAAAGCGTAGGCTGATATGCTGCACGAGAAAAACAGCAGCTCGGGGCTAAAAGCTTAAGAGGTAAAAGCTAAAAGCTAAGAGCTAAGAGCAGATCGAATAACTGGCGACTGCAACTGACTAATGGGTTACCTCCTCACTCGCGTCCTATATACCCTCCCGGTCATCTGGCTGGTGGTCTCGACTGTCTTTCTCCTCATCCACTTCGTCCCCGGAGATCCCATTCAGCAGATGCTGGGTGAAGGAGCAGCCGCGGCTGATATTCAGGCGGCGCGGCATACTTATGGACTCGACGTTCCCCTCGGCCAGCAATACCTGAATTATTGGCGAGGCGTGCTCCACGGAGACCTCGGCAAATCGCTCCGCTTCAACCAGCCCGTAACCTCGCTCATCGCCCGCCGTTACCCGTTCACGCTGCAACTGACACTGGCATCATTGTTTGTAGCAATCGCCTTGGCCATTCCCGCCGGCGTCCGCTCAGCCCGCCGGCGCAACCAATGGGACGATCGCGTCCTGAGCGTAGTCAGCCTCTTCGGCCTCTCGTTCCCCAACTTTGCCCTCGGGCCCATCCTCATTCTGTTTTTTGCCGTCAAGCTGGGATGGCTCCCCGTCTCCGGTTCCGGAACCTTCGCCCACTTAGTCCTCCCCGCCATCACCATGGGCGGAGCGCTCGCCGCCATCCTCACCCGCATGGTCCGCACGTCAATGCTAGAAGAGCTAAGCCAGGACTACATCCGCACCGCCCGAGCCAAAGGCCTGCCCGAGCGCACCGTCGTCTATCGCCACGCCTTGCGCAACGCCATGATCCCCATCCTCACCGTGCTGGGCCTGCAATTCGGGGCTTTGCTGGCGGGCGCCATCGTGACCGAAACAATTTTCTCGTGGCCGGGCATCGGGCGGCTGACCATCCAGGCCATCTCCAACCGCGACTACTATCTGGTGCAAGGCTGCATCCTGGCGATAGGGTTGACGTATGTCGCGGTGAACTTTCTGACCGACTTGCTATATTCGGCGGTGAACCCGAGGATCAGACAGTGATCATGAGCGCGCCTCCCCGCAACATCCTCGACCGTATCGGCAACACCTCTTTACTGGCCCTGCGCAACATCGTGCCCGCGAATGGTACCAGCATCCTGCTAAAGATTGAGAGCGAGAACCCTACGGGCAGCATGAAGGACCGGCAGGCGCTGGCCATGATCGAAGCGGCGGAGGCCGACGGACGTCTGCGAGCGGGTGGTTCGGTCGTCGAATACACGGGCGGCAGCACCGGCGTGTCGCTCTCGCTGGTCTGCGCGGTGAAACGATATCCGCTGCATATCGTGAGTTCGGATGCCTTCTCCCGAGAGAAGCTCGACTACATGAGAATCCTTGGGGCCCAGCTTCAGATCATCCCCAGCGAGAGCGGCGGGATGACGGAAAAACTGACCCGCGACATGGTCGAAGCCGCGAGCGTTATCGCGGAGCAAACTGGAGCGTTCTGGACCGATCAACTGAAGAATAGGGACCAGCTTGCCGCCTATCACAAGTTGGCCGAGGAAATCTGGCAGCAGACCGACGGGAGGGTTGATGGCTTCGTGCAGAGCGTGGGTACGGCAGCGTCCCTTCGAGGTATCGCCGAGGCCCTGCGCCGCCATAATGCAAAGATCAGAGTCGTTGCCGTCGAACCGGCGGAATCCCCGGTTCTGTCGGGCGGCAAAGCAGGCTCCCACAAAATCGATGGCATCGGAGCAGGCTTTGTCGTTCCGCTCTGGCAGAAAGATATCGCCGATCAAATTGAGCCGGTTTCAACAGAAGAGGCCATTGCAATGGCCTTTCGGCTGGCCCGGGAAGAAGGGCTCTTCGCCGGCACTTCCACAGGCTGCAATGTAGTTGCCGCTTTGCGATTAGCTGAACGACTGGCGCCGGGGGCGACCATCGTCACCATCATGTGCGATACCGGGATGAAATATCTCAAAGCTTATGGCGCTGAGTTGAGCAAGCAGATCGGCGCTCACGCTGCCAGCGCAAGTCCAGCCACGCCGCTTTGACCATAAGCTCCAGCCTCAGGCTGCCGTATCTCCAGGCGCGTCCGCATCATAGCCCCTCGTGATCCTCGTCACAGACCCGATGTTCATCGACGGTCAGAATCGCATACGGATATCTTCCGCCAAACGAGGGAAAACTTATGGCGACTGCCAGTCCGGTTCAGCCAGAAACGTTGCGGACGCTGCCTTCCGACGCGGCGCGCCAGGTCGAATGGGGATTTGCCGACCGCTACGATTTGCAGTTGCTGGTGCAGTCCACGCGGGCCGTGGCACGCGGGCCGGTCGCGCGGCTGGTGGCCAGCGGCGGGCGCAACTCGCATGAGTGGACGCCGGAGAAAGCCGCGCTCCTCGAGGCATTTGACGGCGCCGGCATCACGGCGGTGTTCATGGATCCGGAAGAGGGTGGATTGTTCTCCGGCCCGAAAAACCTTGCGCTCGCGCTGGTGGCATTTGAATTGGCTTGGGTGGACGGCGGCGCGGCGACAGCGAGTTTAGCCAGTTGCCTGGCGCTGGCTCCCATTCATGAGCGTGGCACCGCCGAGCAGCAGCGCCGCTACATGAGGCTGGCGGCACCGGCGCAGCCCGGCGAAGATCGTAAGCCGTTGCGGGGCGCATTCTGCCTGACCGAGCCCATCCCCTATGTTGGCGTGGATACGGGCATGCTCAACGGCAAGCTGCGGATTGTCCAGTGGAAGCCGGGAGAAGAGCCGATTCTGCAAGCGGAGAAGCGCGGGCGCTTCATCACCAATATTGGGTTCGCCAATTTTGTGACGGCGGCGGTCGATTCCGGCGACGAGCGCATCAAGGGTAGTTGCATGGTGATTCTCGAAGAGGGCGACCCCGGCGTTTTCGACCGCGGCACGCCAACGAAGAAAATGGTGCACCAGCTCTCCTCGACCGGCGATCCGATTTTCAACCTGCGCATACCGGCCAGCCGCATAGTTGGCGGCTACGACGTCAAAGACGGCGTTATCGTTCCGCGCTACAGCCATAGTGAGGTGATCGAAGCCGTTTTCCGGCGCACGCGCGTCACCGTGGGTGTGATGACTGCGGCCAAGCTGCTGTCGTCGGTCGAGCCGGTCATTCGCTATCAGCGGGGAAGATTCCGAGGCGGGGAAACCGCCACGCCAGGATCGGTCCGCTACGAACTCGGATTGCAGGCGCGCGAAGATGCGCTGCATCGGCTGGTTGATGTGTGGGCAACGGGCGAGGCGAGTGCTTCGCTGGCTTTTACTGCAGCCCGCGCGTTCGATGAACTCGACCCGCTCGAAAAAGAGATGGAAAAGCTGTACGCCGAACGCGGCGTCATGACCGGCAAGGCCAAGATGAAGCTTTTGCGGGAAGCTGCGGATAAAGCGGTCGCCATGATGCAATTGCCCACCGGCGATGCCCGCAGAGAGCCTTTGAATTCCGACCTGCTGACGCGCTTTGTTGCGCTCGACTCACTGGCCGATGTGCTCTGTCCGGCGGCAAAGCTCTGGAACACCGGCTGGGGAGCGCAGATGATGCGCGAAGCCGTGAGCCTGATGGGCGGTTATGGCATTACGGAAGACTGCCCGGGTTTCCTCGGCAACAAGTGGATGGACGCGCAACTGGAAGCGACTTACGAAGGTCCGGAAGCGGTGCAGCGACGGCAGCTTTCCGTGACCATGACGAACCCCGTGTTCCTGGCCCAGTTCCGCGGATGGATTCGCGAGATGCGTGGCATCGCAGCTGAGCATCCGGGGACGGGCGCATGCGCGCTGGCGACGGCAATGACCATGTGGCATTGGACGCTCAATCACCTGCAGCATGGCAAGGACGCCGATGGCGGCAAGCTCTATCAGAGCGCACGTCAGGGTGTGACGTTTCCGCTCGCCGACGCGTTGTGCTGGCTGGTAGCGGCCCGTTGCCAGATTCTTGACGTGCTGCGCTTGCGCCAGCATGGAGCCGAGGACCCATCGCTCGCGGAGGGTTTGGCCGGTCTCGTCAACTTCCTGACCGATCTTTGCCATGTGCAGTCCTCGCGTGCCAGCGGCGAAGTGGGGCGCATTTGCGCCGAGCTGGTTTTTGGATATGATCGGCATCCTTCATGGGACGAGCCGGGTGCTCGAGGTTGCTGGCATCAGGATGAACTGGATGAAATCGAAGGGCTCATCCCCGGCTTCAACGCCTATGCGCTCGATGTAATTCAGAGCGACGGCTCGCATCCGCAAAAGGCGGGCCCATGCGTGAAGTGCCATGGGGCGCAGCCGTTTCTTACGCTGCATACGAAGCTGGCTTCCTGCCAGACGGGATCGCGGCTGGCGAAGGACCGCACGGCGGAGGCGGTTTCGAAGATCATGATTCCCGAAGCACTGGACTATCCCGCATGAGCGCTTCGGCTGCTGGAACTGCGCCGCCCGTCGAGCGGCAGCAGATGTCGGTGGACATCGCCGGGGTGGGATTCGGTCCCGCGATGGGCGGATTCCTGACTACTCTCTCCCGGCAGCTTCTCAATGAAGATGGCACGCCACGCCTCGAAAGCGCGGTGTCGCCGGGCATGCCGCTGCAAGTCGTGTGCTACGAACGCGCCGATGGCGCTGGCTTCGGCGTTTCGGGCGCCGTTACGCGAGCACGCGGAATTCGTGCCAGTTTTCCCGGGGTTGATTTCACGCAGATTCCGATGGCGGCTCCGGTGGCGGAGGAGAAGCTGGTTTACCTGCTTGATCCGATCGGTGCGAGCCGGCGTTCGCTGGCCATGCGCATTGCGGATTTCAAAACCCGCTTGCTGGGCTCGCTTATTGGCTCGCGCGATTATGCGGTCGAGCTGCCCTTCACTCCAAAATTCATGCACAAGGATGATGGGCTGATTTTGTCGCTCGGACAATTCAATCAGTGGGTGAGTGAACAGGTCACGAGTTCGGGGGTCATTCAGCTTTGGCCGGGAACGCCGGTGAGCGAGGCGATTATCGAATCGGCGACTGAGGGCGATGCGGTTAGCGGAATCCGGCTTGCCGATCAGGGTGTCGGCCTGGATGGCGTGCCGGGCGAGGGATTCATGCCGGGCATGGATGTTCGCGCCGGTCTTACTGTCGTAGCCGACGGGCCGGTGGGTGCGGTAGGGCGTCAGCTCGATTCGCATTTCGGGCTGCCGCAAGGCAATCAGCAGCGCGAGTGGGCTCTTGGCATGAAGATGGTGGTCGAGCTGCGCGAGGACTCCGGTCTTGCGCCGGGAACAGTTCTGCACACGCTGGGATTTCCAGAGCCTGAGATCTTCGGCTTTCTCTACGTGCACCCGGAGCGGCTCGCTTCGGTTGGAATTTTTATTCCGTCGTGGCTTCGCAGTCCCGTGCGCACGGCCTACCGCTACCTTCAGCATTTCATGCTGCATCCTTGTTTATGGCGTTACCTGGAAGGCGGAACGCTGAAATCCTGGGGAGCGAAATCGCTGCAGGAATCGGGGCGGCATGGCGAACCCTTTCTTGCCGGAAACGGATACGCGCGGATTGGCGAAGGTTCGGGCAGCACGAACGTGTTGGCTGGATCGGGCGTGGACGAAGCCTGGACCACCGGCGTGCAACTGGCGGAAGCGGTGATTGAGCTGCTGGAGCAGAAGAAGCCATTCACACGCGAGAACCTGGAGCGAACCTACGTTCGCCGCCGCCGCGAGAGTTGGGTGGACGAAGAGTCAAAGATCGCCGCCGATTCGCGGAACGGCTTTGAAAAAGGAGTGGTGACGGGCCTGATGGGGATGGCTCTCGCGGGGGCTACGCGCGGGGCAGTTTCCGTGGCGACGCGCAAACGGCCGGTTTCGAAAAGCACCTCGGGGCTGGAAGGAATTTATGGATCGCGCATTTCCGGCGCCGAGCTGAAAAAAATGCAAGACGAGTGTGCTGCCAGGGGGACGGCGCTCCACGACCGCATCATGAACCGCTGCGGCTGGCCGGAGATTCCGTTCGATGGCCGCCTGCTCATCTCGCATCAGGATGCGCTGCTGATCGGCGGCAGCGTGCAGGCCCAGCCGGGCTATGCCAATCACGTCATCTTTCTTCACCCTGAGCATTGCCAAAGCTGCGAGCCGAAATTGTGCGTGGAAATGTGTTCGGGGCAGGCGATCACCCGCGGCGAGAGCGGCGTGCCCGCATTCGATCGTGAAAAGTGCGTCTACTGCGGTGCTTGTCTGTGGAACTGCCGTACTAACGCCGACGGAGAAAAAGGAAACATAGAATTCCGCGCCGGCGCGGGAGGGTTGCACTCGGCGTTGAATTGAGTAGTCATTTGCCAGATGGGATTTGCCTCAGGGCCTAAAGGCCAATTGATCGTGGCTCAAGTGGGCGCGGGTCAAGCCGTGCCCTTTCAAGGCCCGTCGAAACTCTTGCGTGTTAGAGGGATCAAATGAGCAACGCTTATCACATTGTTGTGTGCGCCGGGATTGTGCCCGACCCGCTGCAGACGCTGGAGCCGGTCACGACCGCGACTGGCCCCGCACTGAAAAATGAAATGATGCTGCCCGCCGTGCTCGATCCGTGGGCGTCGCATGCGCTCTACGAAGCGGCCAACCTGGCTGCCCGCGCCGCCGGGAGCAAAGTCTGGCTGGTGAGCGCGGCGCCGAAGGCGAAGTTGCAACAGGTCATGATGAACGTGGCGCAGAAGGCGAGCTTCGAACTGATTCCGATTGATGCTCCCGCCAGCGGTTTTGCCGATGCGCATAGCGTCGCCGGCTTGCTTGCAGCCGCAATTCAGTCCATCGCCGGTCTCGATCGCTCGCGCCTGCTTGTTTTTGGAGGTTGGGAGTCGGCTTCTCGCGGAGCCGGTGTGACCATGCAACTTGTGGGCGAGCAACTTGGAATCATGGATCAATTCCAGGGTGTCGACCAGCTTGCGTTGCAGCCCGACGGCTCGTTCGAAGTTCTGGAGCGGATTGAAGGCGGCCGCCACATGGTCTCAACCTGCCAGGGTCCTCCGGCGCTCCTAGGATGGGCTACGGGCAACTTGCCGGAGCCGAGAAATAACCCGCAGATTGGAATGGCGAACATGCGCGCGATTATGCCAGCCCTGCAAAAGACGAAGCCGGCGGCGTTGCCGCACGATGCGGTGCGTTACCTGAGCGTAGCGCCTCCGAAACAGCAACGGCAGACGCGGATCGTTAAGGATCGGCCGGCGGATGAGATTGCCGCCGAATTGCTGGAGTGGATCGTGCAGGAGTAGTTCGTCGCGACCCAGCGCAGCGGCGCTACATTCAGGGCCGAGTAACTTGGTTGAGAGTTTTAGGTTTCAGGGAAAAGAAAACATGGCACAGAACGTTCTGTTTCTCGCACACGTTGATGAGTCAGGGGCCACGCTGCCCAAAGCAGCATACGAAGCGCTTGGCGCAGCCGTTGATGCGGCTAGGCAACTGGGCGGCACGCTAACCATCGGGCTCGTCGGCGAAAGCGTGCAAGACGCCGCAAACGCCGTTGCTGCAACCGGTGCGCCCATTCTCGGCGTGTGTGGCGCGGATTTTGCTCACCCTCGTTATGCGAGCGATGCGGCAGCCGTCGAAGCCATCTGCCGGGAAGCCTCGCCACAAATCGTGATGGCCCCGGCGACGTCGCGCTTTCTCCGCGTAATGGCGGGATTGGCGCATCGGTTGAAGGGCAGTGTGGATACTCACATTACGTGGCTCGAAGTGCAGGATGGCGTGCTGACGGCCAAGCGCTGGTTTTATCGACAGAGGCTCGAAGCAGCCATTCAGCGCGAGGCTCGGCCGTGGATTCTGGCACTGGATTCCGGCTGTCACCAGGCCTGGAGCGGAGCGGCGGCCACAGCCGACGTCAAAACGATTTCTGTGCCTCTTCCTGCCGAGGCAAAACGTACGACCTACACCGGCGTGCGAGTTCCCAGTACCGGCGCCCAGACGATCCGCCCCGACGCCAAGCTCCTCTTCGTTGCCGGAGCAGGCTGGTGCAAGAAGCAGGCGGACGGTCAGACTCACCTGCCTGAAGCCGAGACTGTCATCCTTGAGTTTCTGCGCAACTCGGGAGCATCACTAGGCGGCAGCAAGTCGCTCGTGGATCAGTCCGGAGAGAATCAGGCCGTTCTCGGCTTTATGACCCATCTCAATCAGGTGGGCCAGACTGGAGCGACGCCGCGTCATCCGAAGGGCCTCTCCACGTGTTGCCATGGCGAGGAACCGCATGTGGTGGGCTGGCGCTTCATCAACGAACGCCGCGCCATCAACCTCGATCCCAATTGCGGCTGGGCGCGCGGCAAAGCGGATGTGCTCTACGTCGCCGATGCATTTCAGGTGGTGGCGAAGCTGAATTCTCTTCTTGCCAAGAAGGTGACCGCCAAAGAGCCTGCGCTCTCTCTGCCCTAGCTCTTGACGCGTTACCAGCCCTGTTTCCTCATTCTCGGCGGGACCTTCGAGAGTGACCGGTCACGCGCCAAGGTGCAGGCGGGCACTGCTCGATGTGATGTTTACACTTGCTTCCGCTCCCCTGGCGGTGCTCAACTGCATGGGTCATGCTGCACGGGCCATCCCCGGTCGGGGTGTGTCCACAGACTTACGGGTGGAGTATCCGCTGCGCCGTTCAACCAGGCCGGATTTCGCCGAACAAGAGGATCAACAAGATGACCGAGGTCGAAACGAAGTCGCTTCCCGCGAATGCCTACCAGCCCTTGAAAGATGGCGAACTCTACATGCCGCTCGTGCCTCCGACCATGGCGCCGCCTGAGGTAACGTGGCGCGCGGTGCTGTGGGGCACATTGCTGTGTATCATCTTCGCGGTCGCGTCGGCCTATTCCGCGCTCAAGGTCGGCCAGGGCATGGAGGCGGCGATTCCCATCTCCATCCTCGCCATCGGCTTGGCGCGCGTCTACCGGCGGCGCTCCACCGTACTGGAGAACATGATCATTACCGGCATGGGTGGCGCCTCCGCCGCCGTGGTGTCCGGTGCCGTGTTCACTGTGCCGGCGCTTTACGCTCTCCACCTCGACCCGCATCCGGCACAGACCATTTTCATCTGCCTGTCGGGCGGCTGCCTGGGGGTACTCTTCCTCATTCCCTTGCGGCGCTATTTCGTGCGCGAGATGCACGGCAAATTTCCCTTTCCGGAGGCTACGGCGATCACCGAAGTCCTTGTCACCGGCGAGAAGGGCGGCTCGCAAGCCAAACTGCTGCTTCAGGCCACCGTCATCGCCGCGATTTACGACTTCTTTGTGACTACCTTCCACGTCTGGAAAGAGTATTTGAACTTCCAGTTCCTACCCGTGATGAAGTCCCTGGCCGATCGTGGGCGCATGGTCTTCAATTTCGACGCGGTTGCCTTCATCCTCGGACTCGGCTACGTGATGGGCCTGCGCATCGCCATGATCTTTTGCGCCGGGGGCATCCTGGTGAATTTCGTGCTGGTGCCGCTGATCTGGTTCATCGGCAGCCACATGGGCGATGTCACGGTCTATCCCGCGACCATCCCCATCTCACATATGACGGCCGCTGAGATCTATCGCAATTACGTGCGCCTCATCGCCGTGGGCGCGATCGCGACTGCCGGCCTCGCCGGCCTCCTCAAATCGTTGCGCGTGATTGCCGGATCGTTCGGCATCGCTCTCCACGCCTTCCGACATGGCGAGGCGCCCCAGACGGAACGCACCGACCGTGATATTCCCATCATCGTTATCCTTCTCGGCGTAGCGGTGGGCGTAATCGCAGTGGCCGCCTTCTTTGGGCTCCTTCATGTTTCTTGGACTATCGTTGCCGTGGGTCTGGCGCTAACGCTGCTCTTCTCATTCTTCTTCACCACCGTGGCTGCCAACGCCATCGCCACCACGGCCAACAATCCGGCCAGCGGCATGACGTTGCTGACGGTCATCGTCTCCGCGGTGGTGTTGCTGAAGTTTGGACTCTCCGGAACCACAGGCATGTTCTTCGTGATGGCCCTGGCGGGCATGGTCTGTGTCGCCCTGTGCGCCTCGGGGCAATTCATTACCGACCTGAAGGCGGGCTACTGGCTTGGCTCTACACCCTCGGCGCAGGAGAAGGTGAAGTTTATCGGAGTGATCGCGGCGGCAATCACCGCGGGGTTAACCATCGTCCTGCTGGCCAAAGCCTACCAGTTCGGCGAGGCCGCGCCCGGAGATGTACGGCAAGTGTTAGTGGCGCCGCAGGCCTCGGCATTGAAAGCTGTAGTCTCGGGATTCATGAGCGGCCAGCCGGTCGCCTACATGCTATTTGGCATCGGCGCTATGGTGACCGTGGTGCTGGAGATGCTCGGCCTCTCTTCCATGGTCTTCGCGCTGGGAATTTATTTGCCGCTGCAGCTGACCACACCGATTCTGGCCGGCGGATTCCTTTCGCACCTGGTAAACAAGCGCAGTGCGAAGATTGGCGGCGAGCAGGGCAATTCCATCCGCGAGCGCGGTATCATCATTGCCTCAGGGCTGATGGCTGGCGGCGCGCTCGGCGGAGTTCTCGGCGCGGCCCTGCACTTGTCCCACTGGTATCGCGAAGATCTGATCCAATTGCCGTTCTACTCGAACGATCCGGTCTCTCAATCCGTTTCTGCGATGTTCTTCATTGGCATTTGTGTTTATGTCTGGTTCGGTTCCCTGAAGAAAGAAAAGGAGCTTCAATGACAACTCAAGAGATGCTGAAAAAAGACGCAGTCGGACAGCACGTTGCCGACGCGGTTCTCGGAATTGACACACTTTGGGGCGGCGATGTCATGTGCGCCTCGGGAACGGGGCGGTTCATTGCCGATTGCTGGTTCTCCGACGAGCCATTGCCTGCCGCATACACCCACCCGGCCGCAGCGCGACTGCGGCAATCAGGCGGCGTCTCCGGCAAGACCGTGGATCGTGAGGCAGTGGAGCAGTATGTGCGCGCCATCGACATTCCTAAAGCTATCGTCGGCATCCGCGAAGAGGCAGCCAAACTCACCGACAAGTCCAGCGTGCTTCGCAAACCTTATCTGATCGGACTGGCAGATTGCATGGAAACCATGTGGGATCTTGCGATGGAGGTCTTTGGAAAAGGCAAGCCGGTACCTTATGCGCGATGCGTGGAGTCGGCAACGGGCAAGCCTCCCGAACCTTCCAAGCCGGAGAAAAAGCGAGCCCGCGTTGCTGAGCTGCTGGGCCGCGCCGGTTACGCATCGTCGGATTCCGCCCAGCTACTGGAAGCCGTTGACGCCTGGCGGCGGGTGCGCGTGGCGCCGCTGGCATCGGTGCGTGCACTAAGCGCGGCCGTGATTGCGCAGTTCGACAATTTGAGCGCCAAAAACTTGCTGCCATACCTGTCGAGAGATCTGGCGGCTGTGCCGCGCGCGAACATCGATTTTCTTCCTATTAAAGATGCCTGGTTCTCCGGTTCGATGAACTACCTCGGTCGCGCGCGCAATGCCGACGGCAGCCCTCAATACGAAGGGACCTATGAAATCAATGCCTCGCTCCAGATTTCATTCCCTGAATTTGAGCAACTCATAAGTCACGAGGTGGTGCCCGGTCACGTCACGACGTTTGCCTATCTGCAAAATTTGTACATTCGCGGAAAGGCAGGCTTTGAGACCACCGTGCTCACCATGAACACGCGCGCCGCTACGCTTTTCGAGGGAATCGCCAACAACGCGATTCTGATCGCGCATGGAGTGACCGAAGTTGACCAACTGCCCGACGAAGATTTGCAGATCGGCGTGCTGCTGGCGCTCTTGCAGGATGACGCCAAGAACCAGTCGTCGTATCTGACGTGGGGCGAGGGCAAGCCGCAAGCTGAAGTCGCGGCCACGCTGCGGCGCGACTTCCTCGTCACCGAAGAGCGCGCCGACAAATTGTCTGGAGCCTGGGGGCGTCACCCCTTGCTGGGACGCATGTATCTCCCGGCCTACCGTTCGGGCACGGAGAAAGTTGCCCAACTCCGCCGGACTTATCCTCCGGACCACGTGCTGCCGGCGCTCTATGGGTGCTGCGGTTTAGTCGATATTCAGACAGTCGATCTGGTATTGAAGGATTGGAAATAGATGGCGCGTTTCTTGCCGATGGGCGAGCGGCTTGGTCAGATATTCTGATCCCAGGTTGCACGAATGGCTTTCAACATGGCCGGATAGATAATCCACTTTCGGAACGGATCGATTAGGCCCATGTAAAACGGCGTTAGCCACGTTCCCTGGCGCACGTAGACCGCAAAGTAGAATCGATAGCCTGCGGCCGTTTCAGCGAGAGCGCTGAGGGCCGCAGCATGGACGGTACGATTCTGGATTTCAAGCAGTTGTTCGTTTTCGAAGCGATAGACTACGCGGAACCCTCCTTCTGGCGTTCCCGGCGCGAGCAGAGAAAGAGCACGATCTTCCGGCGTTAGGCGATTTCCAAATGAGGCTGCCAAGGCGTTCTTTGGTTCGGCGTCAAGCCGGAAAATGCGCCCTATAACTAACCGGAGACGGAAAAGCGCACGGGCCGCTGGCGGAAACCTTTTCACCTTAGCATCGGCTGCATCGAATCCATCCTGACTCGCCCGAAGAAATTCAGAAAGGGTAACGCCGCCGCGTCGCTTGGGTAAGTCCGCCGCCCAGGCATCGTGCAGCGGGACATCAGCGAGGAATGCATGCACGCGAAGCGGTAGCGCGTGAAACTCCGTGGGAGAAATCTGCGGCATCTTTTATTTCCGGTTGCTATGCATTGGATAGAAGCAAGTTCTCGCAGCGCTCATTGTAGGCTGTCTACTCGAGCCTGGTTGAACTCACAGTGCTGTCAAATCCTCACACTCGAAAGCAAATATTTGTGCAAACAGGTAACACCGCCGTGACAAATAGGCTGCGTTGGCTGCTCTAGGATGCGACTGCTGGCAGGTCGGAAAAGTGCAGAGTCGCTGTTTCGAAAAGAACGACTCCCTTCGACCCGACCCGCACAATCCAAGGAGGAACCTATATGCAGCGCACGTTTGCTTTCACCATTTGCCTCGGGCTCGCCGTCCTGTTCACCTGCAGCGCGGCCGTAGCACAGTATCAACTTACGAATCTAGTTTCGAATCAAGTGGGCGCGGCGAAACACATTGACCCCCTCCTGGTGAACGGATGGGGGCTTGTGTATGGGCCGGGTGGGCCATTCTGGCTTAGCGATCAGGGCTCCGGTTGGTCCACGCTCTACGACGGCAAAGGGAACAAGAGAAGCCTGGAAGTGCTGATTCCGTCAGCCACGGGCGCAGGCACCGGGCAGCCGACAGGAATTGTTTTCAATGGCTCGCAGGATTTTTCGGTCCAGGGATGGCCGGCAATCTTCCTGTTCGCGACGTTGGATGGAACCATCAGCGGATGGGCGCCGCAGTCAAACCCGAACCAGGCGATCATTGCTGTCAACAACTCGGCCACGGGTGCTGTCTACACGGCCTTAGCCATTACCAACAACCCTTCGGGAAACTTTCTGTATGCAACCGACATTGCCAACAATAAGGTCGATATCTACGATGCCAATTTCAACCTCGTGACATCATTCACCGACTCGACTCTGCCGGCAGGCAATGCTCCGTTTGGCATTCAGGACATCAATGGCTTGCTGTATGTCGCGTTTGCGCCCACCAATGAAGCTCCAACCGGCTACGTGGACATCTATCACGAAGACGGCACCTTTGTTCGCCAACTCATCGCGGGCGATCACTTGGCCCAACCATGGGGATTTGCGGTGGCGCCCAAGAACTTTGGCCCACTCAGCAATGCGCTTTTGGTTTCGAATAACACCAACAGCGGCACCATCAACGGCTATAACCTCGAGACCGGACAGTTTGTCGGGACGGTCAAAGACGCAAACGGCAAGGCGATCCACATCGACCAGTTGTGGGGAATTGAGTTCGGAGGAGGTACGGCCAAGAACGGACGCACCAATCAGCTCTTCTTCACAGCCGGCCCGTCGGGCAATCTGGCGGGAACGTTTGGCGTGATTCAGTTCAAGTAGCGAACAAACCGGGACCCGGTTGGAGGCCGCCTGCGATTGGGCGGCCTCCGCGCATCTCGTCAACCTGTTTTGATCCAGCCGCCAGTAGTGAGCAACTGCGCCGCCAAATCGAGCGAGGGTTCTGCCGTGATAGGGGTTTATTGTCAACAAATTGTAAAAAGGCAGTCACTTTTTTCTCCGATGTGCCGTAAATCGGCTATTTCATTAGAGTTTAGCGGTATGATACATTCCTGATCCGGGTGTGGGGACCCTATGCAAAAACACTCATTTCAAGGGGCTACGATGGAGGCGCCTCCTATCACCGGCGAGAAAATACTGGTTATCGAAGACGACCGCGCCGTGCAAAAGGCGCTGCGCCGGTTATTTGAAGCGGAAGGATTCTCCGTTGAGGTGGCAGGGAACGGGACCGAGGGGTTGGAAATGTTCCGCGCGGCCGCTCCCTCGGTGTTGGTGCTCGACCTCAGCCTGCCCGGAACGCCTGGGCAGGACGTGTGCCGCCAGATCAGCCATGCCGCGCCGGCGTTGCCGATCATTATCCTGAGCGCGCGAGCGGAAGTGATGGATAAGGTCCTGCTGCTGGAGCTGGGGGCACATGACTACGTGACGAAGCCGTTCAGTCCGCGCGAATTGCTGGCGCGGGTGCGAACAGCGATGCGGCGGCGCGCGGCGCCCGCACCTGCGACCGAGCGGTTCAGCTTTGGAGACGTAAAAGTCGACTTTACGAAGATGGAATTGTGGCGCAACGGAGAACTTGTGCCCATGACCTCGCAAGAGTTCAAGGTGCTGAAGTTCATGATCCAGAATGCGGAGCGGGTTCTGTCGCGGGAGGAATTACTGAATCAGGTGTGGGGATATCGCAATTATCCGAGCACGAGAACAGTCGATAACCACATCCTGCGGCTGCGGCAGAAGTTGGAGCAAGATAGCGCGAATCCCCTGCATTTTCGTACCGTGCACAGCGCGGGCTATAAGTTTGTGCCGTAAGGCCAGCTTCGAGCCGCGAGTGCGCAAAGCAAGCTAGTAAGGCGAATCATAATGGATATGAGGTATCCCGCCAGGAGGATGCTCGGCTTTCGAAAGCGAGCTGCGAACAACGCGATCCTATGCTTGCTCGAAGCTCGCGGCTCGAAGGTCGTGGCTCTGTCTTCATGAACGGAATTCGCCTTCGAACCAAGTTCCTGCTTTCCATGGTGGCCGTCTCCGCGACACTAACGCTCGCGACGCTGCTGGTGGTGCGGCACACCGTGGAGCAGCAGGAACGGGCGGCCATCGAGCGCGACCTGCAGAATTCGGTTTCCGCATTTCATAATTTCCAAAACCAAAGAGAATGGACGCTCGAGCGCTCGGTCGCGCTTCTGGCCGATTTGCCGACCGTGCGCGCGATGATGACAACACACGATCCCGCCACAATCCAGGATGCGTCGCGCGACCTGTGGCATCTGGCAGGAAGCGATTTACTGCTGCTGGCGGACGGATCGGGGAAAGTCGTGGCGCTGCAGGCAACTCCCAAGGAAATCACCATTCGCCAAGGCCAGGCGTTCTTCCCGCGAATCGTATCGCGGGAGGAGACGCGGCATTGGTGGTACGTGGAAGGACATCTCTACGAAGTTTTCCTGCAAGACATCTACTTCGGTTCGGTGAGCGATCATCGCGTGCTGGGATATTTGGTGCTGGGGTACGAGATCGATGACCGGTTTGCGCGGGAGTTAAGCCGCATGGCGGCGAGCGAGATTGTATTCCGTTATGGCGACGTGATTGTGCGGAGCACGCTGAAGCCAGTGCAGGAAGCGGAGTTCCTGTACGTTGTGCCGCGGAGCGGTCCGGGAACCAAACTGGAGCCGGACCAGATCCGGTTGGGAGACGAGCGCTATCTGGCGACGTCAGTCGATCTGCCTTCGCCGGGAGCGCCGGCGCTGAGTCTGTGGGTGCTGAAGTCATTCGACCAGGCGACGGCATTCCTCAGAAGCCTCAACGAGGTGCTGCTGGCGTTGGGACTGACGGCCGTTCTGGTCGGGAGTCTGTTGGTCTACTGGATCTCGCATACCTTCACGCGGCCTTTGGATCATCTGGTGGCTGGCGTGCGCGCGCTCGAGCATGGCGACTATGCGTATCCGCTCGAAGCGCGCGGCGGAGACGAAGTGGCCGAGGTTACGGCGACGTTTGACCGCATGCGGACGAATTTGGAACGAACGCAGCGCGAGTTACTCGATGCGGAAAGGCTAGCTACGATCGGGCGCATGGCAAGTTCGATTTCGCATGATTTACGGCATTCGCTGTCGGCGGTTGTGGCGAACGCGGAGTTCCTTTGCGAGGGTCAATTGACGCTGGCTCAGCGCGAGGAACTCTATGCGGAGATTCGCGTGGCCGTAAGTCAGATGACGGACCTGATTGAGTCGCTGCTGGAATTCTCCCGGACGAGGGAATCGTTGCGGCCTGCCTACGGGGATGTGCGCTCCGTTGTCGATCGCGCCGTCCAGGACGTGAGGGCGCATCCGGAGTTTCAGCGCATACAAATCCGAACCAGCAGCGAGGGGCCGACCGAAGGATGGTTCGACTTCAAAAAACTGGAGCGCGCCTTGTTGAATTTGCTGCTGAACGCCTGCGAAGCGGTGGCGCACGAATCGGGAAAGATCGACGTGGTTGTGCGGGGCAGGGGCGAGGATGTGGAGATTCGCATTGCGGACAACGGTCCGGGAATCGCAGACGCCGTGCGGGAGCGGCTGTTTGAACCGTTTGTGAGTCACGGCAAGGAAAACGGCACAGGGATGGGACTGACGGTGGTCCAGAAAATTTTGCAGGACCACGGCGGCGATGTCATGGTGGAGCAGACTTCGGCGTCGGGAACGACGTTCCGAGTTCACATCCCCTTGAATCCTGCGCCCGAAAGTGCGCTGGCGGTCAAGCATGGGAGTCCGGTTTAGACCAAGGCCCAAAGGGATCGCACAGTAGCTTCTGCTGGGAATCCTAATAAAGCAAACAGCTTTTCTGCGGGAGGAGCCATGAGTAAGCGGAGGCGGTTCGATTTTCTGCGGCGAGGGATGCTCGCTTGTCTTGTGGTTTCCACGCTGGCCAACGCACAAGACCATGTCAGTCGGCCCGTGACAGGCGCGGAGGATTCTCTGGCCCAGACAGTGCAGGCGTTGAGCGAGCAGGTGCGGGCGCTTGACGCCTCGGTGGCCGAACTGCGCTCCGATGCCGAACGGGCGCGGGCGGAAAACCGCGAGTTGCGGCGAGAGATCGAAGAGTTGCGGGCGGGAAACTCGGGACAGCGCGCAGGAACGCTGGAGTCGGTGCCGCGAGCGGATGACAACATAAATGACATCGTAACTAGGGCCGCGATTGCAAAGGCCAAGGATTTTGTTGAGCGTTCCCAGCCGGAGGGTTCGGCGGCGGAGTCGGCAGGCCCACAAACCTACGATCGGCAGGAGCAGAGAGCAGCCGGACGCGCGGCCACAATCGAAGAAGAATACGACCTGCTGAGCGGGAAAGTGGATGATCAGTATCAGACGAAGGTGGAGAGTGCATCAAAGTACCGGATGCGGATCTCGGGCATCGTGCTGATGAACTTGTTCAGTAATCAGGGAGCGGTCGATAACATCGACTTACCCACGCTGGCTACTCCACGCCAACCCGGCGACACCGGAGGCAGTTTCGGCGCCACGCTGCGCCAGTCCGAGATCGGGTTCGAAGTGTTCGGGCCGCGTGTCGCCGGCGCGCGGACGAAAGCGGACCTGCAACTGGATCTGGCAGGCGGCTTTGCGTCGGAGCCGAATGGCATCAATTCAGGATTGCTGCGGTTGCGCACGGCGACCATGCGTATGGACTGGGAGAATACTTCGCTGGTTGTCGGCCAGGACGGGCTTTTCATTTCGCCCAATTCGCCGACTTCGTTTGCTACTCTGGCGGTGCCCGCGCTCTCCTATGCCGGGAATTTGTGGAGCTGGGTGCCGCAGGTACGTGTCGAGCACAGGGTCGAGCTTGGAGAGGACTCGAACTTGCTGCTTCAGGCAGGAATTCTGGATCCGCTGACCGGCGAAGTGCCGGGCACGAGTCCGTATCGGGCAGCGGGGCCGGGCGAGGCGTCGCGGCAGCCGGCCTACGGAACTCGCGTGGCGTGGACGCGAGATTTCTTCGGGCAACCGCTGCGGATCGGAGTCGGCGGCTACTACGGACGGCAGGATTATGGTTACGCGCTAACGGCCGATGCATGGGCGGCCATGACGGACGTGGAAGTGCCGTTGGGCGCGAAGTTTGCCATCAGCGGAAAATTCTATCGGGGTCGCGGCCTGGGAGGACTGTACGGCGGGCTCGGACAAAGCGTCCTGTTCAGCGGCACTCCGGGGAGCCAGTACACGCAATTGACTGGTCTGAATTCGGTAGGCGGCTGGGCGCAGCTTAAATATCGGCCGGCGAGAAAACTTGAGATCAACACCGCGTTCGGGATGGATAACCCGTATGCAAACGATCTGGATTACTTCCCGCATCCGCAGTCGTATTATGGTACGCCGCTATCGCGGAATCGCGCTGGCTTCGCGAACGTAATCTATCGTCCGCGCTCGGACTTGCTGTTCTCGGCGGAGTATCGGCAAATGGAGACCAATTCGCTTGCGACCGGCGGGAGCGGCGCCGGACATCTAAACTTGATGATGGGTGTGCTGTTCTGAGCGGGAGCAGTTTGATTTGAAGAGACTCACAACGGCCGATGCGGCGAAGCGCGGGTTCTTATCAGCGCTGATGTTGACGTTGTGCCTGACCGGCGCGATGCCGGCGCAGACCGTCACAGTGCGCGCGCGCGTGGAAGCGATCGGCGAGAAAAAGGCCGAGCGGAAGGCGCGATCTGGGAAAATTCCGGCTACGGTCGTGTGGCTGACGCCGGCTCCGGGCTCGGATGTGCGGCTCGATCCGCCCGCCCCCAGCGATGCAACCAAAGCTCGGCTGGTGCAGAGGAACAAGAGTTTTGAACCACACGTGCTGGTGGTTCCCGCCGGGTCCATGGTCGAGTTTCCGAATCATGATCCGTTTTTTCACAACGTATTTTCGCTGTTTGAAGGGAAGCGGTTCGATCTCGGTCTCTATGAAGCCGGAACCTCGCGCACCGTGCGCTTTGACCTCCCCGGTATCAGTTATATCTTCTGCAATATTCACCCGGAGATGAGCGCGGTCGTGATCACGATGGGGACGCCACTGTATGCGACTGCGAGTGCGGACGGAGAGGTGAGCATTGCCAACGTTCCGAATGGGCGATACACGTTGCACATCTGGAGCGAAGGGATGGGATCGGAAAATGACAAGCCGGTGACGCGCGAAATCACCATCAGCGAGAAGGCTGCATCACTGGGCGCGATTCGGGTTCCGGAAGTGAGCGGCCAGCGGATTGCACACAAGAACAAGTACGGCCGAGAATACGATCAGCCGACTCCGGACAATTCGATCTACCAGCAACACTGAAGGGGCTAATTGGGCTGGGGCAGAAGGCGTTCACAACTGGCCGATGTCCGCATTTCTCTTTGTGTCGCATGTCCGTCTCCCTTTAGGTTGAGCGGAGTGAATTTCAGCGTTCACCAGGTAACGTGACGTGGCAGGAGAAATGGGGTCACACGCAGAGGCCCCTGTGTTCGCCGCGGGAATGCGACTGGTCACACTGACCGTGTTCAGCGTGCGTGAGCGGAAGGAAGCGCGGCGTTGCCCTAAGGGTCACAAACACCCGCTACTGCCCGCTACTTGCCAGCAACATTTTGGCGCTGCGCAATTCCGGGCGCTCCGAGTGCTTTCCGTCGTCGCAGTTCTTCAACAGTTGCGCGGAATAGTTATTGGCCTTCTCCGTTTGATGGGCCCGCTCGGCGGCCCGCGCTGCGCCGGCGAGAACGTTGAAGCGGTTGGGATCGGTCTTCATCGCCGTCTCGTATTCCGCTAACGCTTTCTCCGGCTGGTTGAGATCAAGCAGCATATCTCCAAGCATCTCGCGCGCCGGAATGGCAACTTCTCCCTTTCCGAGCTTGTCCTGGGTGTCGGCAACGCGGCGCATCTCGGCAAGCGCTTCTTCATTGTTCTTTTCGGCGAACTTCAGCCACGCGCGCACTTCGCCTTCGTCCGAATTCGGGCCTTCGAGGACATAGGCGTACTTCGACTTGCGAGTAGCCTCTTCGGCTTCGTCGAACTTCTTCGCGTTGCGGCGGGTCGCTTCCCCATCGCCCATATGCGCGGAGGCGACGGTGCGCGCCCAATAGGTGATCATCTGATGATCGGGCGATGCGTTGGCCGCGGGCTGAAGCTCGGCCGCATCCGCCCAGTGCCGCATCTCCAAATCGTAGAGAGCTGGGAAGTCGGCAGCCGCAAAGCCGAAATATTGCAGCATTCCCATGTCGTCGTCCGTCGGAGCCTTAGCCACGATCTGCTTTGACTTTTCGACGATCTGCTGGGCGGCTTCGTCCTGACCGGTTTGCAGGTAGGCATAAAGCAGGAAGTGCATGGCGTGCAGTTCGTGTCCACGCATATGCGTTGCGCTGGACTGCTCCGTCAGGGCCACCGATTTCAGGTTCGCCTGGATGTCCTCTTGCCAGAGTCCCAGCCGGGCAAAAATATGCGACGGCATGTGCACGGCGTGGGCGGACGAAGGGGCAATCTCCGCATAACGCCGGGCAGCATCAAGCGCCATCGGCGCCATTTCCGGCGAATCGCAGGAATGAATGATGTAGTGCGCCAAACCAGGATGATCGGGCTGCTGCTGGAACAGCGGGTTCAGAACCTCGACGGCCTTCTTCCTGGCGGCGTGCGACGTGTCGCCGGGAGGCTCCGATGCCAGCAACGACAAGGCATAGAACGCGCCCGCCTCCAGATCGCTTGGATACTGCTGGTAGAGCTTTGCCATCGCGTCCGAATATGCGGCGGCGCGTTTCAGATAATCCTTCGGGTCAGTGCCGCTGTAAAACACGGCCAGAGCAGAAATGTAGCCGCGCTCGCGTTCGGTTTTGGCGCCGATCTTCCGCGCCTTCTCAAGCTCTTCGTGGCCGCGCTTCAGGCTTGGCTCTTCGGGCCGCTCCCAAATCTGGTGGAACAGGCTCATGGCGATACCCCAGTGGGCCATGGCGCACGACGGGTCCTGCTTGGCTACGTCGGCGAACTGTTCTTCCGCCTCTTCGTAGCCGAAGGAATGGAGCAAGGCGATGCCGCGCTCGAAGGCCTTCTGGGAAGCAGGCGCGCACGAGATTGGAAACGAAACTTTGCCGAGCTGTTCGGTGGCCTCGTGATGATGGGCGTGCATTTCATCATCGAGAGCCAGTGCAGGGACGGCACATAGAATCGAGACACAGCACAGCAGGCGAGCAAGCGATTTTGCGCAAGACATTTCAACACCCCCACAGAGCGTGAGTGTTACTTTACTGAAGTTTCGGTGATTTCACCACTGCTGGCGGCTGCCAAGCCGCAAGGCTGCTCTCGCGTCCAAAGCAAAGGGTCCTCTAGGCCCTATTTCACCCCGCCTGGCCGTGTTCTTCCGTGACCTCGGAAGCCTCGCCCCCAGTTGCTAAGCTCAACGTGGAGTCCCAAGGAGGGCCCGTGCCCGCAACTGCTGCAAAGACTGGTACCAAAGCCACGATCAAGATCCTCTACGCCGAATGTGACGAGAAGGTTCTAACCGACCACGCCGACGCCATCCAGAAAGCCGGACATCACGTAACCACCGCGCTGAGTCGCCAGGGCGTGATGGAAGTGCTCCGCCGCGACGCGTTTGATCTGGTCATTCTAGGCTCGACCATGTCGAAGGACGATCGCCACCACCTGCCGTATATGGTGAAAAAGGCACACGAAGGAACCAAGGTGCTGGTCATGCACGCCGGAACGCACCACCACGAGGTGGATGTCGCCGTGGATTCCGGAATCAGCATGGTGCTGTTGCTGGAGAAGATTGCAGCGCTGCTGCAGCCGGTGGGGACGGTCTAGCGTTCAGCTAGCAGCCATCAGAAACGCCAAAGTCCAAGACTTACACAACCTATGACCCGGGAGCGCGCCCCTACCAGAGCGGGGCGCGTTGTGCTGTCCCTAATCGCGGTTGTTCGACCGCTATCGTTGACCTCACCGCCCATCGCGATTCCGACGCCCGTTCCTGCCCTATAGCTGACGGCTGATGGCTGAAAGCTGACGGCGAATAAAATGGGCCGCCAGCCAAGAAGCGGTGACGTTTCCTTGGCTATCGGCCCACTCGATCCGGAAAGGGATCGGAGGTGATACCTACATGGTAAACCTCCCGAGTCCTTTGTCAAGAACAAGTTTATTCCGGCCCGGGTTAAGAATTTTCTGCCCTGGAGGTGACGAGGGTCGTTGACAGAGGTTCGGCTGGGTGTTAGCTTGGTTGGTTTTATAAACCGCTCTTCTAGCAAGAAAAGCCGGGATTTAGTTCATCAGAACCGCTTCGATCGGACGCAACTTCGATCACAAAAGCTTAGACTGAGAGCCCATGGAGCAGACACTCCGACAACTAGGCGAATTACTGCTCGGAGCCGTGCCAACGGTCATTCTGCTGGCGATACTCTATCTTCTTTATACTTTCCTCGTGTATCGGCCGCTGACCGCAGTGCTCGCCGAGCGGAGAAGCCGGACCGAGGGGGCCATGGAAAAGGCGCGGGCCGACATTGCCGCAGCCGAGGCTCGCACCGCCGATTATGAACAGCGCCTCCGCGAAGCGCGCCAGAAGGTTTTCAAAAGTCTCGAAGCCCGCCGCCAGCAAGCCACACAGACTCGCAGCGAAGCAGTGAATCAGGCCCGTGCCAAGGCGCAGGATCAGGTGAAACAGGCTCGTTCCGCCATCGAGCAGGACAAACAGGGCGCCATGGCGAAGCTGGAAACCGACGCCGGAAGACTGGCCAGCGAGATCGTGCGCACCGTGCTGCGGCCGGTCGCTGCTCCCAGCCAGGTGGGTGGATGACGACCATGAAAACGATGATCCGCTCGCTCGCGGTGCTGGTGCTGGTTTCCTGCTCGTGGGTTGCCGTCACTTCGATTTCCGGATCTGCCCAGGAACAGGCGGCGCAGCCGTCTGCACAGAATTCATCCGAGAAGTCTGGCACGGAAAAGCCTGCTCAGCCCGCCGATCAGGCCGGTCAACCGCAATCCCAGCCCACAAGCGCCGGGGAAGAGCTGGCCAAGGAAACGCGCGAGGCCGAAGGCGAAGAGGAAGAGAACGCGAACCTGAAACACTCTGCCATGGTCCAGAAACTGGCCAAGCTCACTGGCCTCAGCGTGCACGGCGCCCATCTGCTGGCCCTCGGCCTGAACTTTGCCATCATTGTGATCCTTGTTGTTTGGGCTGTACGCAAGAGTGTGCCCGGCATGCTGCGCAAGCGTGGCGAATCCATCCAGCACGCGCTGGAAGAAGCGCGCAAAGCCAGCCAGGAAGCAAATAAGCGGCTGGCCGATATCGAAAATCGCCTGCGCCAGATGGATGTTGAGATAGGCAGAATGCAGGCCTCCGCCGAGAAAGAAGCCGAGGGCGAGGAAGCTAGAATTAAGCAAGCTGCCGAGGACGAGATGCGCAAGATAGTGGAGGCCGCTGAGCAGGAGATCGCCGCAGCCGCCAAGCAGGCCCGCCGCGAGCTTTCGACGCACACCGCCGATTTGGCCATCGCCCTGGCCCGGAAGCAGATCAACGTCGATTCCAATACCGACCAGGTGCTGGTCCGCGACTTCGCCGCCAAGCTGGCGAGCAAGCCTTCTTCGCAGGGCGGCGGCGGAAAGGACGGGCGTTAACTTGGCCTCCGTCGTTGGCACCTACGCGCGCGCGTTTGCTGATGTTGTAATCAGCAGCAAGGCTGATCCCGGGCGCATGCTCGAGGAACTGCATACCATGGAGGCGCTGCTCGCGGAAAGCGACCAGTTGCGGCGCGTCATGGAAAATCCCTCGATCCCCGGCGAACAGAAGCGCGCCGTGCTCGATGTGGTAATCCAGCGGACGGGTGGCGCGCGCCCGGTACGAAATTTTATTGCGGTCGTGACCGATCATCGCCGCCTGCCCCTGTTCAGCGAAATCGTCAAGCAGGTGGAACAGGAGTTGAACGAGCGGCTCGGCTTCGCGGAAGCACAAGTGACAAGCGCGCGCCAGTTGAGCGATCCGGAAAAGCAGACCCTGGAAGCCGAAATCGCCAAGCTGACCGGCAAACGTGTGCGCGCCCGCTACCAGCAGGATACAGCGCTACTGGGCGGAGCAGTCGTGCAAGTCGGCAGCACGATTTACGACGGTTCGGTGAACGGGCAGTTGGAAAGGATTCGAGAGCAGTTGGTGAGTTAGCTATCAGCCGTCAGCCATCAGGAAAACCGGCAAAGTTTATTGCCGGTCCCGGCGGAGAGAAAGAAACTGAGGCGGGCGGGAGGTCTTAGCTGATGGCTGACGGCTGATGGCTGAGAGCTTCTTTATGGCACAAATCAAAGCAGACGAAATCACGCAATTAATCCGCGAGCAGATCCAGAACTACGAATCGAAAATCGCGGTCGACGAAGTGGGCACGATCATTACCCTGGGTGACGGTATCGCCCGCGTTTACGGCCTCGACAAGGTCATGGCTGGCGAACTGCTCAGCTTCCCGCACGGCGTTGCCGGCATCGCCATGAACCTGGAGGAAGACCAGGTCGGCGTCGTGATCCTCGGCGAATACACCGAAATCAAAGAAGGCGACGAGGTCAAGCGCACCGGCCGCATCATTAGCGTCCCCGTGGGGGACGCGTTGGTCGGCCGTGTCGTCAACTCACTCGGTCAGCCTATCGACGACAAGGGTCCGATCGCCACCGACAAATTCATTCCTCTCGAACGCATCGCACCCGGCGTAATTGACCGCCAGCCCGTACGCGAGCCCATGGCCACCGGTCTCAAAGCTATCGACTCGATGATCCCCATCGGCCGCGGCCAGCGCGAGTTGATCATTGGCGACCGCCAGACCGGTAAAACCGCCGTCGCGCTCGACACCATCATCAACAACAAGGGCAACAATCTTATTTGTATCTACAACGCCATCGGCCAGAAGCGCTCCTCGATCGCGCAGGTTGTCAAAATTCTTGAAGACGCCGGCGCCATGGAGTACACGATCGTAGTCGCAGCCTCCGCCTCCGAGCCCGCGCCGATGCAGTACATTTCGCCCTACGCCGCCTGCGCCATGGGCGAATACTTCCGCGACACCAAGCGCCACGCGCTCTGCATCTACGACGATCTTTCCAAGCACGCCGCGTCGTACCGCGAAATCTCGCTCCTGCTGCGCCGTCCGCCTGGCCGCGAAGCTTATCCCGGAGACGTTTTCTATCTCCACTCGCGTCTGCTCGAACGCGCCGCGAAGTTGAGCGACAAAAACGGCGGCGGTTCGCTGACCGCTCTCCCGGTAATCGAAACGCAGGCCGGCGACGTCTCGGCCTACATTCCGACCAACGTAATTTCGATCACCGACGGCCAGATCTATCTCGAAACCGACCTGTTCAACCAGGGCGTGCGTCCCGCCGTCAACGTTGGATTGTCGGTAAGCCGCGTCGGCGGCAGCGCGCAGATCAAGGCTATGCGGCAGGTTGCAGGAACGCTGAAACTGGAACTGGCGCAATACCGCGAACTGGCAGCATTCGCGCAGTTCGGCAGCGATCTCGATAAGGCGACGCAGCAACAGCTGAATCGAGGCCAACGCCTCGTCGAGTTGCTGAAGCAGGCGCAATTCTCCCCACTGCCGTTTTCCAAGCAGATCATCGGCATTTTCGCCGGAACCAGCGGCGTGCTCGACGATCTGCCGGTAGACCAGGTGCGCGAGTTCGAAAAAACGCTTTACAAATACGTGGACACGACCAGTCCGGCCCTGCTCAATACGATCATGGAAAAGAAGATCCTCGACGACAATCTCAAAGCCGAGATGTCGCGGGTAATAAAAGAGGCAAAGCAGCAGTTTGTAGATTCAAGACAAGCAGTAGCGAAATAGGCTCTTGGCTCTCAGCTCGACGCGGGCTAGGAGATTCAGAGCGAAACGCTAAGAGCCAAGAGCTAAAAGCCAATAGCTGATTTATGCCCAACGTTCTCGACATCAAGCGCCGTATCCGCAGCGTGATCAACACGCGGCAGATCACCAAGGCGATGAAGACCGTCTCGGCGGCCAAGCTCCGCCGCGCGCAGGAAGCTGCGCTCGCGGCGCGCCCGTATTCGCAGATGTTGACCAACGTCCTGAAATCGCTGGTCTCGCGCGCCGATGCCTATGATCCAATTACCGGCGAGCCGCGCCACCCGTTGCTGGTCGAGCGCCCGGAGAAGAACATCCTGCTGATCGTTGTCACCGGCGATAAGGGTCTCGCCGGTGCTTTCAACACAAATATTCTGAAAGTCGTCAGCAGGTTCATCGAATCGAAGCCCGACCAGAACATTGACGTCGAATGTATCGGCCGCAAAGGCCGCGACTTCATGCGCCGCCGCTATCCGATGGCTCCGGCGAAAAAGTCCTCAGAAAGTGGAGAAATGGGCGCCACGCCCGTCCAGCGCGACTCTCAGGGAGAATCGATAGCCATCCCGCGTGCCGGTCGCGTGCAGATCGTCGGCGAGTACGTCGGCGTTCTCGGCAAGGTCGAGCATAGCTTCGCTTCGAATCTTGCCCAGAGCATCATCGAGCGCTACACCAATGACGAGATTGACGGTGTCTACATCCTCTACAACGAATTCAAGTCGGTGATTGCGCAACGCCTGATCGTCGAGCACCTGCTGCCCATCAAAGAAATCGGCGCGGTCGACGTTCGCCTGGCCGAGGAAGCGGAAGAAGAAGAGCGCAAGCGCATGCTGGAAGCAGCCAAGTCCGCTGGTGTAGGTGTCCGCCCCATCGACACGCATGCGGTCGACGAAGCGGCAGAGAAGTTTGGCGCCTCGCAGGTGGACTACATATACGAGCAGCCACCGGACCAGCTTTTCAGTGAGATTTTGCCCAAGTACATCGGCCTCCAGATTTACCATGCATTGCTGGAATCGGTCGCGGCCGAGCACGCCGCCCGAATGACAGCCATGGATTCGGCAACGAACAACGCGTCGGACATGATCGATTCGCTGACGCTGATCATGAACCGCGCGCGTCAGGCCAAGATCACGAAAGAAATTATCGAGATCGTAAGCGGCGCAGCAGCACAGGGTTAAAGAAGCTATTAGCTGCTAGCTACTGGCTTCCAGCAAAATCAGGGTTTGGGTTGAGGTTTTGGATTCTTGCTAGCAGCTAGAAGCTAGCGGCTAGCAGCTGAGGATTTATGCCAGAAAATATCGGACACGTTATTCAAGTCGCAGGTCCCGCCGTGGACGTGCAGTTTGTCGAGATTTCCATGCCTCCCATCTACCAGGCGCTGCGCGTCGTCAGCGACGGCTTCACGGTGCCAGCGCCCATCGACGTCATTCTCGAGGTGCAGCAGCACCTCGGAGAAGGCCGCGTGCGCTGCGTCGCCATGCAGCCCACCGACGGCATGGTCCGCGGCATGAAGGCCATCGATCAGGGCGGCCCCATCTCGGTACCCGTCGGTCGCGGAACACTCGGCCGCGTGATGAACGTCATCGGCGAAGCCGTGGATCAGCTCGGCCCGATCGCGTTCGACAAACGGATGCCAATTCACCGCCTAGCCCCGGCCTTCGATGAGCAATCCACCACCGCCGAAATGTTCGAAACCGGCGTAAAGGTCGTTGACCTGATCCAGCCCTTTTTGAAGGGCGGCAAAATCGGCTTGTTCGGCGGCGCTGGCGTGGGTAAGACCGTCGTAATCATGGAGCTCATCAACAACGTGGCCAAGCAGCACGGAGGTTTCTCCGTGTTTGCCGGTGTTGGCGAGCGCACCCGTGAGGGCAACGACCTGTGGCTCGAAATGAGTGAGTCGGGCGTAATCAAGCCTGGCAAGCCCGACGAGTCGAAGGCTGCGCTGATTTATGGCCAGATGACGGAGCCTCCCGGCGCGCGTCTTCGCGTCGCTCTGACCGCGCTAACCGTCGCCGAGTACTTCCGCGACGAGCAGGGCGCCGACACGCTCCTCTTCATCGACAACATCTTCCGCTTCACCCAGGCCGGATCGGAAGTATCGGCTCTGCTAGGCCGTATGCCGTCTGCCGTCGGTTACCAGCCCAACTTAGCTACCGAAATGGGCGAGTTACAGGAGCGAATTACTTCCACCAAGAAAGGTTCAGTAACATCGGTGCAGGCGATTTACGTGCCTGCCGACGATCTTACCGATCCCGCGCCCGCGACGACATTTGCACACTTAGACGCTACTACCGTGCTTTCGCGCGCGCTGACCGAAATCGGAATCTATCCTGCCGTCGATCCTCTGGCCTCGACCTCGCGCATTCTCGATCCGCGCATTGTCGGCCAGGACCATTACGACGTGGCGCAGATGGTGAAGAAGACGCTGCAGACTTACAAAGATCTGCAGGACATCATCGCCATTCTCGGTATCGACGAACTGAGCGAAGATCAAAAGCTGACCGTCGCCCGCGCCCGCAAGATTCAAAAGTTCCTCTCGCAGCCGTTCTTCGTCGCCGAGCAATTCACCGGCACGCCCGGACGCTACGTGAAGATTGCCGACACCGTGAAAGGCTTCCGCGGCATCGTCGAAGGCAAGTATGACGACATCCCCGAGCAGGCCTTCTACATGAAGGGAACGATCGAAGAAGTGCAGGAAACGGCCGAGAAGATGAAGGCCGTAGCAGCGTAAAGAAGGTCGTTGGGCGTTAGTCGCTAGTCGTTAGCAACAGCACGACGACAAAGGTTTTGGCGAATAGCGAACGACCAACGACGAATGACGATGCCAGACACTTTCCAACTCGAGATCGTCACTCCTGCAAAGCAGGTGGTGAAAGACGTTGCCGCCGAGGAAGCCCAGATTCCCGGCCTTGACGGCTACCTCGGCATCCTTCCCGGCCACGCTCCGCTGATCACCGAGCTAAAGGTCGGAGCCATCACCTATCGCGCCAATGGCGCTACGCATACGCTTGCCGTGGCCTGGGGATTCGCGGAAGTGCTCCCCGACAAGGTCACCATTCTTGCCGAAACCTGTGAGCGCCCGGATGAAATTGATGTGCCCCGTGCGGAAAAGGCAAAGGCTCGCGCCGAGGATCGCCTGAAGAGCAACAATCCGGAGATTGACTACACCCGCGCCGAAGATTCGCTGCAGCGCGCCGAAACGCGCATCAAGGTTGCCTCCGAGAAGTAAAACGAAGAATCGAGTCACTCTCGTCAACCTCTCCTGCAGGGACGAGCATTCCCGGCTTCTTGCCCGCTAGTTTCTGAGAAGATGAACTGAGTGCCGCGGACATCCCAAAGCCGAGACCGGACGCTCGGAGCCTGCTAAACTTTCCAGTTCCTTTACCGAAGAGTGCGAGGCAATCATGACCATCCAACGAGTAGGTGTGATCGGTGCGGGCACCATGGGCAACGGCATTGCCCATGTGTTTGCACGGTGTGGCTTTAATGTTGTTCTGTGCGATGTAGAACGGCGATTCCTGGATCGCGGCCTTGAGACCATCGGCAAAAACCTCGACCGCGAAGTCGCCAAAAACAAGATCAGCGCGGAGGATAAGAAGGCGACTCTCGGGCGCATCTCGACTGTGCTCGATCGTGCGCAGCTCGCCAATTGCGATCTGGTTGCCGAAGCCGCCACAGAGAAATTCGAGATCAAGTCCGAAATTTTCCGCGACCTCGATCGCATCATGAAGCCAGACGTAATTCTGGCGTCAAACACGTCGTCGATTTCAATCACCAAGATTGCAGCTCTCACCAAGCGCCCCGACAAAGTCATCGGCATGCACTTCTTTAATCCCGTTCCGGTGATGAAATTGGTTGAAGTGATCCGCGGTCTGGCGACTTCGCAGGCGACGTATGAAACCGTGCGCGACTTGGCCGTGAAGCTCGAAAAAACGCCCGTCGAGGTGAATGACGCGCCCGGTTTCGTCTCCAACCGCGTGCTCATGCCCCTGCTCAACGAGGCTATGTTCGCGGTGATGGAGGGCGTGGCGACGCCGCAAGCAGTCGACGAGGTATTCAAGCTCGGTATGGCGCATCCGATGGGCCCGCTCACACTGGCCGATTTCATCGGCCTCGACGTCTGTCTCGACATCATGCGCGTTCTGCACGATGGCCTCGGCGATCCCAAATATCGCCCGTGCCCACTGCTCGTCAAAATGGTGGATGCCGGCTGGTTGGGCCGCAAGAGCGGCCGGGGCTTCTACTCGTACGCGTGATCCCGCCAACCGTGTTCTAAAAACACTGGTCTAAATCACCCGTAGTGCAAATCAACTAAGATCGTTGTATGACGACTTCCGGGGACCGGCTTATTCCGGAGCGCGCGCCCGGCGGCGACGGTGTCTCTTATGCGCTGGCCGTGGTCTTCGGGGCCGGGGCGGGCTGGATCGATATCAAGGTCGGCGACCTGCTGCTGACCGCAATGGTCGTGCTTGCCTCCTGCATGCTGCTTGGCTTCATGAGCCCGCGCAAACCTTGGCGCTGGGTGCTGCTGATCGGCGTGTTCATCCCGGTCGTCGAATGGCTAGCCTACTTTTTTCTGTCGCAGAAGCCGGATCGGGCACAGGTGTACGAGTCTTTTCTCGCGTTCGTCCCGGGAATTGCAGGTGCAATTGGCGGCGCGGTGGGCCGCGGTGTCGTCGACAACCTTTTCCCGAAGAAGTGAGCGGACCGACGGACGCGACCCGCTCACGTCCAAGGCCATCGTTGCGGTTGAAGTCAAACTTACGTTGAATCAAGACATGGTAGAGGTCCACAGATTCTCCGCGTCAGGCCTGCATGCCCGATTCGCGTCCTCGCCAGCGCCCCCGCGTGATCTATCCTGGTCAAATCAGGTTCCTACATCCGCAGGAGGTTTGGACTCAACCGCGGGCGGTGCAGCGCTCTTGTCTCCCAGAATCTGCCGGACCTTGAGAATCAGTTCGTCGGGCAAGAAAGGTTTTTCGAGGAAGTTCGTGTCTGCCCGCAGAATAGTGGGATCTTCAACCACGTCCTCGGCGTAGCCAGAGATGAGCAAAAATTTCGCCGTGGGGCGCATTCCTGCGACGATCTCCTTGAGTTGGAGACCGGTCAGTTTGGGCATCGCCAGGTCGCTTACCACTACGTCGATGGGCTCAACCGAGCTCTTGCAAATCTCTACCGCCTGCTCTCCATCCTTCGCCTCCAAGACTTGGAATTCCGCCCCCTCCAACACTTTCATCATGAGCTTGCGCAGGGCGCTATCATCCTCCACGACCAATACAGTTTGCCTTCGTGGCCGCTCGGGCTGGGCCTGCGAGGGCTCTGCGACGATGGTGCCGGAGTCGAGCAACTTGGGCAGGTAGATGCGGAACGTAGAACCCTTCCCACGAACACTGGCCACGGTGAGGTGCCCGCCGCTTTGCTTCACAATCCCGTAAGTGGTTGATAACCCCAACCCCGTTCCCTTGCCTTCCTCCTTGGTGGTGAAGAAGGGCTCGAAGATGTGGGAAAGCGTTTCCTGATCCATTCCGATCCCGGTGTCCGCCACCGCAAGCATGACATATTGGCCCGGTTGGACGTCGAGCTGTCGGCTCGCATACTCGGGATCCAACTCTACCTCCGCCGTCTCGATCACAATCTGGCCGCCTGCAGGCATGGAGTCGCGGGCATTGAGTACAAGATTGATGAGAATCTGCTGAATCTGAGCCGGATCGGCTTTCACTTTGCCCAGGTTGGCCTCAAGCTTTGGGATCAGGTCAATCGTCACCGGAATCAATCGGCGGAGCAGCTTGTGGGTTTCCCATACCTCGGAGTTGAGATCGACTTCCTTGAACTCGATCACCTGCTTCCGGCTGAAAGCCAGCAGTTGCCTGGTGAGCGAGGCCACTTTTTGGCTTGCGCTCTTGATCTCCGCGAGGCTTATTCGCAGGGAGTCTCTAGTAATCTCGCGTTCCAACAGGTCGGTGTATCCCATGATGATGGCGAGGTAATTGTTGAATTCATGGGCAATGCCGCCGGCCAGATGGCCGACCGCTTCCATCTTCTGGGACTGACGCAGTTGCTCGTCGGCGCGCTTGCGCACGCTGATGTCTCGCAGTATTACCGTGTAGAGCCGCTCGGATGCCGTTTTTACCTGGGAGATCGAAGCTTCGATCGGAAACTCCTCCCCATTCGACCGCACGGCGACAAGTGTTCCCGGAGAGTACATGGAACGGGTGCTCACGCCGGTTTGTCCAAAGGCACGGATATGCTCCCGATGAATCCTCCGGAGACTTTCGGGCACGAAGCGATCGATGGGTTTACCGACTACTTCCGTGGCGCTGCAACGAAAGATTTCCTCGGCCGCTTTGTTGAACAGGACGATCTGTTGCTTCTCGTCGACGGTAATGATGGCGTCCATGGCCGAGGTAACAATGCCGAGCAGGCGTTCCTGGCTGTCGCGCAGGGCGTCTTCGGCACGCTTGTGCGCCGAGATGTCCACCATCGTGCCCTCGATGAGCGTCACATTGCCCTGCTCATCGCAGGTTGCGGCCACGTTCTCCACCACCCAGATCGAGCTGCCATCCTTCCGACGAAGGCGTAGCTCCGAATTGACCAGACTCCCTTCCCGTTGCAGAGCCTTGAGAAACTGGCCGCGCTCCTCGACAGAGAAGTAGAACTGCTGTGCCTGGCAGCCGAGCACCTCTTCCCGGGAGGCATATCCCAGCATCTGTGCGAATGTGCTGTTGCAGCCAAGCACTCGGCCGTCTGGCGTGGTGCGATAGAAACCTGCCACGTTCCGGTCAAACAGGAGTTGGTACCGGCTATCGGGATTGGCGGATGCGATTGGGTTGTAGGATGCGCGCCTCAAATCCAGCTGGCCCGCTATCGCGTTGGCCAGTGTCTGTAGAATCCTACGATGGCCAATGGGGAGTGTTCGCGGCAAACGATCCAGTACGTTAATAGCGCCCAGAACATAGCCCTCTTTTGAAACCACCGGCGCAACGGCATAAAAGCGGATTCCCGATTGCGTCACCCAGGGATGAGAGTGAAATCTTCTATCGGCGGCAGTGTCCTCCACGATGAGAACGTGGGGATTGGCGAGTACGAGCGCGTTGAAGGATTGCTCCCGCGGAATCTCCGCGCCCTCCCATCCTACCTTAGCCTTCAGCCATTCGCGTTGCGCATCGATGAAACTGATGAATCCGATGGATGTGCCGCAAAGGTAGGCCGCCTGGTGGGCGATATCGTCGAAGAATTCCTCTGGCGGGCTGCCAACGATTCGGCACTCAGCCAGCGCTCTCAGGCGAGACGCTTCGTCCTCTGCCGACAATCGCATACCCCACCATGCCGCCGTGCGAAACCACTATTCTCCGCAGATTACCTGCCTGAACGCAGGTGTCTAGTTTCAAGGTTGGTACACTCAGCAAGCATCGGAACTCGAAACCGTCGCGGATTTTGACGCCCGCTCCTCTCAGGAGACTCCCACGAGCGATGTGCTTCCTTAACGTTGACGATGAGCGGTTGGTGGCATCTAAGCCGCCGTGCCGTGCCCTCAAAGGTGCCGGGATGGCAAAAAATCCTCCTCTTCCACAGCAGCGGAAGGTAAGCTAGCGCATATGGCAGTGTCGGTGTCGTTGCTGGCCAGCGGTAGTCGTGGGAATTGCGCGCTGGTGGCGAGCAGTTCAACCCGCATTCTGGTGGACGCGGGTCTTTCCGGACGCGAGACCTACAAGCGGTTGCGCGGGCTGGGCGAAACCCCCGAGCAAGTCTCCGCCATCCTCATCACGCACGAACATTCCGACCATGTTGCCGGACTCCAGCGTCTGGCAACCAAACTGAAAATCCCCGTATTCATAACTGAGGGAACGCATCACGCCTGGAACCGCGCCATGCGCGACGAGGAAGGGAATATCCCGGAGCTACCGAAGGCCGAGCATTTTTCAGCCGGCCGCAGCTTTTGCGTGGGTGATATCGAGGTCTCGCCATTTACCATCCCCCACGACGCGGCCGACCCGGTCGGCTTCACATTTCGTGCCGAAGGAATCAAGATCGGTTTTGCCACCGACCTGGGATACATGCCGGTCAGCGTCCGGAACCATCTGAGCGGGTCGACCGTATTAGTGATGGAGTCGAATCACGATGTCGAGATGCTGCGAACCGGTCCTTATCCGTGGTCGGTGAAACAGCGCGTCATGAGCCGCGTGGGGCATCTTTCGAATGATTCGCTCGCGGAATTTTTCTCCGGCGACTATGATGGAAGTGCCGAATATTTGGTTTTGGCGCATTTATCTGAACAAAACAACCATCCCGAAATCGCGCGGGCGTCGGCAGAAAATGCCCTGCGCAGCCGCCAGGGCCTGTGGTCAAACCGAGTGCTGCTGGCCACCCAGGGCGAGGCCACAGCGCCAATTCGCCTGTAAATTTGTATGACAGAGTGTATCGAACCGATCGTAGGGAAGATCCTTGCGGGCTGGCGATATGACATCTCCGGGCTGGCGCCGGAAATGCGCGAGGACTACGAACAGCATTTTGCCGAGTGCGAGCGCTGCCGCAGCCGCCAGAAGCTGCACCGCATCATCGACATTTCTCTGATCGTGCTGGCCTCGGCATCGGCGGCCGTATTTCTGCTGGCCTTTGCGGCCATCCATTATTTCGAGCCGCGGCACGCGTTCTGGCTGGAGTTGGGCGCGCTCGCAGGGTTCGCTCTATCGGCGCTGATCTGGTTGGTTGTGGCCGTCGCCACGCCCGCTCCCACGGTGATGGTCGACGTAGCCAAACTCGGCGCGCGCCACGTACATGACCGCTTGCCCGCCGAAATTCGCCAGCGCTTGCCGGAAGAATTGCGGGTTAAGATCACCGGATCGTAGCAAAAGGTGAAGTCTACGACGCGATGAACCGCATGACCGGCAAGACCTACCCGGATCAGAGGCGGGTGGCCCACTCAAGCGTTCTTTTGCCTTGCAGAGGCGAGCGGCCAGATCTCCGGCGGTTGGAGAGGGTGCCTCGTCCAGGCCGCGGTCCTCTTCATGCGCGCTTTCGCGTGGCGGGGTGGAAGCTCCGCTTGGGCGGGGACGCTGAGGTCAAGGCTGTCGAATCGCTATTGACATCCCTTGTTAGAATAGAAGTAAGTGCTAAGCTAATCACGATTAGTCAAGGATACTATTGCCCCCTAAAGTCTTGATTCCAGTAGACCGAGGGGGGAGGGGTACGAGGGGTACCCTCTCCAGAACGAAACCCGAGTTTCGAATGAGCATTCAGGATGAGCAGGAACTACTTTCTCTGAGAGCCGTCGGCCGCATTGTGCGGGAGGTCCTGGATGCCATGAAGGCGGAGGTGCGGCCCGGCGTTACGACTCGTCAACTGGATCACGTCGGCGCACGTGTCATGAAAGAGAACGGTGCCAGCTCCGCTCCGAGCGCGGTCTACAAGTTTCCCGGCGCCACCTGCATCAGCTTGAACGACGAAGCCGTCCACGGAATTCCCGGAGATCGCCAACTCAAAGAAGGCGATCTCGTGAAGCTGGATGTCACCGTCGAAAAAGACGGCTACATGGCCGACGCCGCCGTGACCGTGCCGGTTGGCCGCGTCAGCAAGCAAGCCGAGCAATTGATGATCTGTGCCGAACAGGCTTTCCACAAGGCCATGCTGGTCGCCCGCGCCGGATTCCGTATCTTCGAAATTGGCCGCGCGGTGGAACGGGAGGTTCGCCGGTCCGGGTTCACGGTCATCCGTGAACTTGGCGGCCACGGCATCGGCCGGACCATCCACGAGGCACCTCATGTGCCCAACTTCCCCGACCCGCAAGCCCGCCAGATCATGTGCGAAGGCCTGGTCATCACCGTAGAGCCAATCATTTCAAGTGGATCGGGCCAGATCGTCACCGACAAAGACGGCTGGACCCTGCGTACCAGCGACCAAGCACTTTCTGCCCATTTTGAGCACACCGTCGTCATTACGTCTGGTCCGCCGATCCTGCTAACCGCAGGTTAGTGCATTGGCGATTGACCAGGGCTCAACTTAAGGGTAAAGTGGCGTTCTAGGGCCTGTATTCTCCCCCCATACCCTCGAGCCAAGTGCGCCTTGCCTATTTCAAACTCGCAATGCTGTTTCTGGTCGTGTCTAGCGTGGCATGGGCCGCTCCTCCGCACTTTTCCGCGCAGAAACGAATTGGCCTGACCACCGGCGACCAGTGGGAACCCGCCGTGGCAACCGATACCATCGGCCACGTTTACGTTCTCTATCCGCAATACGGGCGCGTGCCCAATTGTAAGGATTGCCGCATTCCGACCATGTTGCTGCTGGTTAGCAACGACAACGGCAAAACCTGGCAGCCTCCCCATGTCATGCTCGAATCCGGCTCCGGCCAGTTTGACGCGCAACTTGCCATCGATCCCGCCGACCATCGCACCCTGCTTGCCGCCTGGCTCCAGAACGATAAGCGGGACGTCATGGTTGCCCGATCCTCCGACGCCGGCATCACCTGGACATTTACAGTCGCTGCGCGCGGCAACGTGCAACTGGACAAGCCCGCCCTGGCCGTTCGCGGCCAAAACGTCTATGTCGCTTTCAATCACGAAGAGGAAGTCTGGGTTGCCGTGTCGCAAAACGGCGGCCGCACCTTTACGTGGTCGCGCGTGAACGCGGAGAGCCGTCCCGGCTGGTCGCTGCTGGGCTCGGCCACTGTCGATCCCGCCGGCGACGTCTACCTCGGTTGGGCGTCCTACTCGAAAGCCGGAGGAGCGCGCGGCTCGGTCGAGCTTTATGTTTCCAAGTCTGCCGATATGGGGAGGACTTGGACGCAAAAGTTGCTCGATGTTTCCACCGCCTCGCCCGACTGCAATGACGAAGATTGCGGCGAAGGCTATCTGGGCGCGCAGATCGCGCTCACCTCCGATAGCGATGGAACTCTTTATGCGTTGTGGAACGCGGGCCGAACTCCTTTGGGCCCGCAGCAGATTTACTTTTCCTCATCTACGAACGCAGGCGACAACTGGCTTCCGCGCCTGAGCGTCTCCTCAGAAACGGCTGCGGAGCACGCCTTTCCAGCGATCACGGCCGGAAGCAACGGCGATGTGAGAATCGCCTGGATGGCTTCCTCTGCGCCGCCGGGTTCCCGCAACACGCCCTACTGGAACACCTACTACCGCAGTTCCTCGAACGGTGGAGCGACCTGGTCCGACGAAGTTCGCGTTTCCGGCTACGTGCCAGGCTATAAGTACATTGCGAATGAAGGGTTTCGCTTCCCCTTCGGCGATTATTTCGGAATGGCCATCGACAACCACGGCGATACCCACATCGTCTGGGGCGAAGGCCTGAATTATCAATCTCCCGGCTCCATCTGGCACGCCAGCGGACGATAGACGACTGGCGCCGAACCTTCACTTTTTTGGGAGTGTTCCACGAGTGTTGCACGTGGAACAATTTACAGTATTATTTGTCCGTACACTCCTGGAGAGTTGAGGCGAAGAAACTGCGAATTTGACGGGTCGAAAATAAAGTCGCAGGAAGCGAATAAGGGGCGAACCAAATAATTTTTGAAATACAACAACGTACGTACAGTCCGTGTACGGCTAACAAACTAAAATGGTTTAGGCACTTCCAACGGGTGAAATGGGGCTTGACAGGGTGTGATATATTGCGCGCTTCCTGCGAGAGGGACTGACTGGTTGCGACTTGCTGCGCTCTCCGAGATCCGCTGCCGCGTCGAATGGTTTATAAGTTGCTTTCTTTCTCTTCATTGTTTCCCCTGTTGTTTCGACCCTCGTTGTTTTGACCCTCTAAGTTCGCGGGCCATTCTTTTCGCTCTCGCAAATATCCTTGGTTTGCGAGGCTTTTGTGCCGCCCGCCAGCAAAACATAAGCGGTCGACCCAAATCCCGGACCCATAGCACGTCCTGTCAACTTGACCGTGGCACAGGGCGTGCCTGGGGCTGGATTTTGGATAAGAGCGAAGACTCGCTAAGCTGGTTCGGGTGCTACGGGCTTACTCCTCCGGAGTGGCAGTCGCTGCAGGTCACCATCGTCAGGTCGCCTAGATCGACCGGGTGCTTGAATTGGCCGGGGGGATTGGTTTCTACGGCTACTTTGTTCTCCGACTGACTCAGAACCGTGTGGCAGGAGTTACAGTCCTTGGGGATTACTTTGCCTTCGGGACTTACGTGGTTGCCGTCGTGGCAGCGGAAGCAGCCGTTGAAATACATATGGCCGATGTTATTGGGATGGGTGCGCCAGTCTAACTTCATCTCGGGGAAGAAGGTGAGGCCGTAGATGCGCTGGGTTTCTTCGATGGCGGAGCGGATTTCGGGTTGCCGGGATTTGGCGACATCGGGATACTTGGTTTCGTAGAAGCCTTCGATGGTTTTGGCGATGCCCTGCATGGCTTCATCGTTGGTCGCGTACTTGCCGGTGAGGGCGGCTACTGCCTGCTGTTTGATGAAGGGCAGGGTGATGTCGTAACGATGCGCCGCGAGCGAGCGATCAACGGAGGTATCGGGCGGTACGTAGATGTGGGTGGGGCGGTTGTGGCAGTCGATGCAATCCATGCGGCGCTTGGGGGTTTGGGCGATCTGGTCTTTGGTTAGTTTGGAGTCTTTGTTGAAATATTCGGTGACGCGGCCCTGCGGGTCCTTGGCGTAGATGTAAGCGATGTTCTGGCGCTCTTCGTCGGTGGCGATGTAGCTGATCTGGTTGGAAATATTCATGTGCCAGTGGATACCCTCGGGCTCGCCGGTGGAGGGATCGCCGCCTCCAGTGCTGATGAGAAGGCGGATCTGGCGGGGAGTATTTTTCTCGTCGCTGGCGAAGTGGTTAAAGACCTTGAGCTGGGCTCCGTAGAATTTTTTGGGCCAGTGGCAGGTTTCGCAGGTTTCGGCGGCGGGGCGCAGGTTGTGGACGGGCGTGGGAATGGGACGGGGAAAGGTGTTGAGCGCGGTTTTGACAACCTGGCGCGCGCCGGAGAGCTTCGATTTCACATACCAGGTGGCGCCGGCTCCGACGTGGCAATCGACGCAGGCTACGCGGGCGTGAGGAGATTGCTGGTAGGCGGTGAACTCGGGGGCCATGACGGAATGGCAGAGCTGTCCGCAGAAACCGATGGAGTCAGTAAAGTTGTAGGCCTTGTAGCTGCCGATTACGCTCATGCCGACAAACACGATGATGAAGGCGAGGAAAAAGGCGACGGCGCCGCGCTGCGAGGGATCGGAGAAATCCAAACGGACATAAGGAGTGACGCCGGCAGATGCGAGGCGGCGATGGCGCGTGTAGAAAGCTCCGAAGATGACCAGTGCGAGGCCGAGCACGAGGAAGGCGGGCGCGACCATGTAGGCGAGGATGCCGACGTAGGGGCTGGGGTGGGGCGAGGTCATGTCAATGAAGAAGAGGAAAAGAATGTTGCCGAGGGCGACGACGGCAACCGCCAGTCCAATGATGGAGATGGGATTCCGCATGAGCGAGCGGATGCGGGCGAGGCCCGTTAGTTGGGGCGGGGCGCTCGGTTGAGTGTCGGGCATGATGGGTACAGACCTCCAGCGTTCAGATCCGGAACATTTGCTTATACATTAAATTGGGCAGCTCAGGCGATGACTTTTGTCCGGCGCATGAGCCGAAGGCTTACCGTGCATGGTCTTAACTACGCGTCATCGGCTCTGAATCTTCTTCCTCGGCACCATGCCCGTTGCCGTTAGCAGCCGCTAATTCGGCTTGCTCGGCGGCGAGGAGGGTGGCGCTATCGAGGCCGTGCTCTTCGCGGTAGTGATGCTCGGAAACCTTGCCGTCATACCAGGCCCAATTCATCGGATAAATGTCTGGATCGAGGAAAATCTGGTAGAAGTGCCAGACGACGATGGCGAGGGAGGCCAGAATAGCTTCGTAAAGATGGACGGCGGTGGCGACATCGAGCCACCAGCGCGGGAAGAGGTGTCCGACCCAAACCTTGGCCCAGAGAGCTGTGCCGGTGGCGGCCATGACGATGACGCCCCAGACCAGAGCCCAGTACTCGGCTTTTTCGGCGTAGGTGAAGCGCTTGAACTCGGGCTTCTTGCCGCCGAGGCCGAGGTTGTGGCGCATGGTGGTGACGACATCGGTGGCATCTTTGGGTTCGGGCAGCATGTCCAAAACCATGCGGCGGCCGTCGCGGGTCACGAAGAGATAGACGAGGTGATAGAGGCTGGCGCCGATCATGCAAACGGCGGCGATGCGATGAACGATGCCGCGGGCTTTTTCGCCCATGCCGGGAAGCAGTGCGAGTCCGGACTCGGGATACTTGAGGGCGAAGCCGGTGACGACCAGCGTGATGAACGACGTGAGCAGGACCAGATGCTGCCAGCGCTGGCTGGTGTTCATGCGGGTGATAGTGCGGGGATAAGCGTCGCGGCGCTCGATGGCTTTGCGGCGCCAGATGATCAGATTGTGCAGGACCATGCCGCCGATGACGGCGAGGATCATGCTGAGGTAAAAGCGGCGGATCCAGCGCACGGCGATGCTGCCGATGTCGGCGGAGAGAGGCGCATCGACGTGGACTTTGCCGACGACGAATTTTTCGGTGACGCCGGGGTGGCACTGGCCGCAGGTCTTTACGAGATTCGCGCGATTGATGGTGGAGCGGGGATCGCTCGACGGAAGGATGTTGTGGACGCCGTGGCAACTAGCGCAGTTGGCAACGACGTTTGAGCCCAACTCGGAAGCGAGGCCGTGATAGCTGGCGAGATAGGTGCTGGAGCGGCCGCCCTCAACGCCGAATTCCTGGGAGAGGCGAACGCCTTCGTGGCAGCGGGCGCAGGTGGTGCGCGCCAGATTCTTGGCGGCGACGGAAGAGTTGGGATCGAGATGCGATTTGATGGAGTGGATTCCGTGGCAATCGGTGCAGACCGGCGCGAGCGAGTTGCCCTTGCTGATGGCCTGGCCGTGGATGCTCTGCATGAATTCGGATTTGACCGATTCATGACACTTGGCGCAGGTGAGCGGGACGTTGAACTTGAAGATTGAGGACTTGTCGTCGCTGGCGCGGCGGATTTCATGCACACCGTGGCAATCGGTGCAGACGGCGGCCTTGGTGGATCCGTTGGCGACGGCGCGGCCGTGCACGCTTTCTTCATAGGAGTGGAACTCCTGCGTGCTTTGGCCGACGCTTTCCATCACGATCTTCTGACCGTGACAATTGCCGCAGGTGGCGGGAATGTTGTTGTGATGGACGGGCGACTTGGGATCGTCGGCGGCAACGATCTGGTGCGGGTTGCCATGGCAGGACAGGCAGATGGGCGCTTGCTTGTCGCCATCCTTGCGGGCGATGGCGTGAACGCCTTGCTGGTAGCCGTGGACGGCGTCGTCGTGGCAGGTGGCGCACTGCTGGGGAACGATTTTGTCGGCGTGCTGGACTTCATGGGTTTTGCCGTGGCAACTGGCGCAGGCTTCTTTGCCCAAAATTGAGTGGACGCTTTGCGGGACCTGGGCGACCTCCTGATCGTGACAGGTGGCGCAGGCGGGCATTTTCATGTGCTTCGGGTGGGGATATTCCTTCACGCCGACGTGGCAGGTGGTGCAGCCGAGATCGCCGTGAACGCTGCTTTTGTGCTTGGCGGGATCGACGTGCAGGCTCTTGCCGGACTCGGACTTCATGGTGGGATCGCTGTGGCAGGCGAGACAGTCCTGATCGGCGGCGAAAGCTGGCATCGCGCCGGGGATCGCGGCGACGATAGCGAGGACAAGACTGATCCCGAAGAGCATTCCGAGTTGTTTCGCGGCCTTCACGGACGAATTCCTCCTACGGGGGCGCCCCTCGGGGGCTAAAGCCCGCATTTTTCTTTTGCTCTTACGGCACGGCTAAAGCCGTGCCCTACCCAAAACCTGTGCTGCACAGACCAAGAAATCTGCGCCCTGCTGCTCCAGCCTCACTTATAGGCGAACAGCATGGCGTAGATGATCCAGATCACGATGCAGAAACCGATACTGAGAGCCACCCAGGCGAAGCCGCGGATGGTGCGCACGACGACTTCGGGCTGCGGCTCTTCCATGTGCTCTTCGAGCTGGCCTTTGGCAACCAGGGCTTCGTACTCGAGGGGCTTGTCGCGCTTCAGTTCGGCCAGCGGCATGTGGCCGGTGAAGACGACGGTGTCCATGGGAAATTTTTCCGGCCGCAAATGCGTATTGAAAAAGTGAACGGTAAAGATGAAACCCGTGGCGAGCAGGGCCTCGTCGCTGTGGATGATGGTGGCGATATTGATGAACGAACCCGGCAGCAGGCGCGTGAAGAAGACCGGGAACCACAGGGTCAGGCCGGTCGAGCCGATGACGGCGATGCCCCAGAACACGGCGAAGTAATCGAATTTTTCCCAGTAGGTCCAGCGGCCGTATTGTGGCCTTGGACCGCGGCCGAGGAACCACTTCATGGTGGCGATGAACTGGTTGAGATCCTGGCGGTTGAACATCATGGTATCGGGGCCAAAAACCAGGGCCCACCACGAAATGCCCTCGCGTTTCTTGTGCTGCACAAGATCGTAGAGGTGAGTGCAGAAGACTCCGAACATCAGGACGGCAGCGGAACGGTGGATGAAGCCGGCGGTTTCAAATCCGCCGAGAAAGCGCGAGACTCTGGCAGCCCAGGGGGTGTAGGAAAACTTGAGTGTGAGGCCGGTGGTGGCCAGGCTGATGAAGCTGATGATCATGCAGGCGTGAAGTGCGCGCTGCAGGCGAGTGAAGCGGACGAATTCGCGGTCCGGGCGTACATATCCTCCCCGGCCCGACGTCAGGGCGCGCTCGTCTGTGGTTCGGAGATCGAGATCAGCCGGCATGATTATCCTCGCGATTGGCATTCGGTTCGTGCAATCCCGCCTTCTCGGCCGTTTCCCGGGCTTCTTCGGCGCGCAGTTCCCGGCGCATCTGGATGGCTTTGGGCAGCCACAACAGCGTGTGAATGCCGCCGAAGACGAAGGTGCTGACGAGCAGCGTAGTCATGCCCCAGAAGGTCCAGAACAGGAACGGATATTTCTTGGGGTCGTGGTGAGTGGCGTGGGTCAAGTAGCCGGCAAAGCGGCGGGTCGCATTGGCGTGGCACTTCTGGCAGGTGGCGACCACGTTGACGCGGCTCAAATGCGAGCGCGGATCGGTAACGGGCAGAATATCGTGGGCGCCGTGGCAGTCGTAACACTTGGCGGTCCCGGTATAGCCGAGGCGCGAGACCTTGCCGTGATAGGTCTCGAAATAAGTCTTGGCGATTTCCTCGTGGCACTGGCCGCACTTATTCATGATGTCGAGCTTGAACCCGGCTTCGTCGGTGCGGCGGATCTGGTGGGCGCTGTGGCAATCGCTGCAGACGGGCAGTTTCTTGCCGGTCTTGGTGATGGATGCCGAGTGCACGCTCTCGATGAACTGTTCCTGGATGCCGTGATGGCAGGCGCCGCAGGTGGCGGGCACGTTCTTGGGATTCACGGTGGAATCGGGATCGGTGCGCGGCAGGATAAGGTGTGCGGTGTGGCAATTGGTGCAAGTGGCGGTCACGGTCAGGCCGCTCTTCATCAGGCCCTTGCCGTGGATGCTCTCGGTGTAGTTCGAAATGATTTCGTGCTGCGGCCCGGTGTAGCGGACGGCGGCCTTCATGCCCTCGCGGTGGCAGCCGCCGCAGAGGTTCGGCACGTTGGTGGGGAAGGTTCTGGATTCGGGATCGTGTTTGCCCAGGACGTGGTGGCCGCCATGGCAGTCTTTGCAGGTGGGCGCGTTGTGGTCGCCGGCGGCCTGGAGCCGGCCGTGCCGGCTGCGCTGGTACTGCTGGCCCTGATCCTCGTGGCACTTTGTGCAATCGACCGGGTGAGTGATGGTCTCGCACGGACGCACATGCGAGACGTTGACCTCGGAGTGGCACTGGCTACAGGCGACACCTTTTTGGCCATGGCGTGAGCCGGCAACTTCGGCCACGCGGACGAACATGCTGCGGCCATCGTGGGCCTTCAGCTTTTCGTCGGCGTGGCAGCGCATGCAATCGGCGTCGGCCATGCCCTGGGAATAGAAAACGTTGCGGACTTTGTGGGGCTGGTGGCAGTCGGGGCAGGCAGGCAGAACGTTCGATTCTCTTTGCCACAGTTCGCCCCGGATCGTCTTGCGATGAACCATTTCGATTTCGGCGTGGCACTTGGTGCAGGTGGCCGCGATGTTGCGGCGGTTGATGGAAGAATTCGGATCGGTGTGCGGCAGGATGTTGTGCGACGTGTGGCATGACACGCAGGTGGCCGCGACAATTAAGCCTTTCTTGAGAACCGCTTCACCGTGGATGCTCTCAGAATAGTTTTCAAGAATATTGTGCTGGTCAATGTTGCGATTGATCTGGACGGGAGTGCCTTCGCGATGGCAGCGGCCGCAGACGAACGGAATATTCAGCGGGGCAACGGCGGAGCGTTTGTCCTTAACCGGGAGGATGTCGTGATTGCCGTGGCAGTCAACGCAGTGCGGAGCGAGAGTGTCGCCGCGGGCGATGGCTTTGCCGTGGAGCGAGGCGGCGTGCTGCTTTTGTTCGTCGCTGTGGCAGGAGCCGCATTGCACGGGAGCGACGCCCGGGTCGTGAGGCAGATCTTTGCCGTCGAGCGAGGCGTGGCAGTTGGTGCAGGAGAGCACGCCGTGAACCGACGTGCCGAATCTCTTGGCGTCGACAAACAGGGAGACGTTCCGGTTGCCGCGCTTGACGGTCATGGTCTTGTCGCTGTGGCAGGCCAGACAGTCGTCGTTGGCGGGGCCAGCGGCGCGAACGCTGGGCGCCACTGTGGCGAAAAGCAACAGCGCCGCCCACACGAGCGTTGCGGTCCATCGGGTTGGCGATGTTGACATCGGAAACAGTCTCCTCACCGGCACAGCAGAAAGCCAAATGACTCTATATCTTCGCGGCGGGAAGAACATTCGGGCAGTGAGTCATAGCACGCGGGCACGTGATTGGGGTCACAAGGTGAAGGTACAGAAGTACAAGGGAGTAAAGAGGCAACGCCAGCGTGGAGAAAGCAGGAATGAGAAGGCTAATACCCGCGGTTGAAGGCCTCAGCGGAGGTGCAAACCGTGGCCGTGAAAGCCGTGACCGTGCACGCCGTGGCCGTTGGTGTGGCGGGTACGAGCCAATCCTACGGCGCGGACGCGGTCGTAGGCTTCGTGCAGATCTTCACTGAGGAGATTGACGACCTGAAGGCAGACATCGCAATGCTGGTGGAGGAAATGCAGCAAGTCCTTGCGCCGGACCTCGGCAACCTGGACCTGATCGACGACCTCGCCGGTGACTTCGTACAACCCGCCGGAAAGGGCGGCGCTGAGGCCAAGAACCTCACCGGGAGTCGCCATGCGCAGGGTCATGCGGCGGCCGCTTTCCGAGCAGACCGAAAGGCGCACGCGCCCCTCGCAGAGCAGGAAGATGCCGCGTGCGGTTTGGCCTTCGCGAAACAGAACGGTTCCGCGCGGGTAAGTCTCTAAAGTCTTGATGCCGTCAAATTCCTCGAGAGCTTCTGGCTCCAGATCGCAGAAAATGCGGTCCGAACGTTGCGCGCAATCGAGACAACTCTGCGACATAGGACACTCCCCTTGCCGCTTTGATACGCGAAGACGGAGGTAGAAACAGTGATTCGAGTCACCGAAAATGGTGACCGCTGGCACAGGGAAGAAGGCCGATTTAGCCCGTGGTCGCGAGCGAGCGCAGGGCCGCCTTGTTGCGAATGACAAGAGTGGAACCCTTGGCCTGCAGGATCTGACGCTTCTTGAGGTCGGCGAACAAGCGGGTTACGGTTTCTCGCGAAGTGCCGATCATCTGGGCGATTTCCTCGTGAGTCAGGGCGAGCTTGAGGCGCGGCTCCTGCTTCATGGATTCGCCGTTGCGCGAACTCCACTCGATAAGGAGTTTGGCCAGCTTTTCGGCGGCGGAATGCGAAAGGCCAAGGGAGCGGACTTCGTGGCAGGCCACGTTGTACTTTTCGCTGAGCTGCTCGGCGACTTTGAAGCAAGCCTCGCTGTGTTCTTTCAGGAAGCGCAGGAAGTCGTCGCGCTTGACGAAATTGACCTGGCAGGGATCGATGGTTTCGGCGGTCAGCTCATAAGCCTTGCCGGAGACTGCGGCGCTCAGGCCGAGGACTTCGCCGGGCTCAGCGATCTTGAGGATGAGAGTCTTGCCGTCGCTGGCGCAGATCGAGAGCTTTACGCGGCCCTTGCAAAGCACGAAAATGCCGCGGGGGGCCTGTCCTTCCACAAACAGGACGGCGCCTTTGGGATAGGCGGTGGCGTATTTGATGCTCTCAAACGATTGCAGCGCGGACGTCGGCAGATCGCAGAAAAGGCGCTCGGCGCGCATCTTGCAGGTAAGACAGCTTTCGATAATGTCTAGACCGTACGGTGAGAGCATCTCACACCCCCTGGTGATATTGGCCACTTCAGGAGCGCTGGCAAGACCGGGCGCAGTGTGACGGATATCACGCTTTCAGTGTGCGGCGTGGGTTAACTTGCAGCGGTGATGAAGGGCACAAATGGATGTGATGTAAGTCACAGGGCGGAAAAGCGCGTCGGAAGGCAGCCCCAAGTGGACGGATTTGCTGGCCTTCCCGCCCTTTTCAGGGCATACTTGACGAGGAAGCAGGAAGCGGATTTTCGATGCCGAGGATCTTTTAAGTGCCCACTTATCATGACGAAACCCAGTCGGAAAAGCATCTGGAGGGGTCCAGCCCGATGCTGCCTCCGGCACCGGATGCCGAAACGCAGCGCAAACGGATGCTGATCGCGCTGGGAATCCTGTTGCTGGCGCTGGTGGCTGTCATCATAAAGGACTGGGATTTCTGGTTTCCCGGGGGCGGGGCGGATTCCCCCGAAGTAGTGGCGGCGCGCAAAGCCAAGATGCTGGCGCCGGAAACGCCAGCGGAGCCTGCGGCGGCGGCAACTCATGAGCACAAAACGGCCAAGCCTGCCGAAGCCGAACAGACACTACCCGATACGCCATTCAAGACCGAGCGAACCGTGTTGCCTCCGCTGGACGTGGAAGTAGTGGCGGGAAACCAGCGCGTGAGCGTGCCGGGGAAAAACCCTGCAATCCATGTCGATGTGGGCACGGGCATCACCGGAGGGGGCGGATCGACGGGATCGGGCGGGGGATCGCAGAGCGGAATGGTGGGCGCGTCCGGCCGCGTGGAGCTGTCGCCGCAGATCCAGCAAAGGTTGTCGGTTGCGGTTCCTCCGGATTACCCGCTGCTGGCGCGGCAAATGAAGGTTCAGGGTGCGGTCAGCCTGCAGGCTCTAATTGCGCGCGACGGCACGATACAGGAGTTGCAGATTCTGAGTGGCCCGGAGATTCTGGCGACGGCAGCGCGCGAGGCGGTGAAGCAATGGCATTTCAAGCCCTACCTGCAAAGCGGCCAGCCGGTGGAAACGCAGGCCAGGATCACCGTCAACTTTACGATTTCTACGAACTGAACACAATCTAAGGATGCGTCGATGTGGTTCTTCGTGCGCAGTTTCCATTCTCTTCCGATTTTTCCCTGCTCGCTCTGCTTGCTACTCTGGGCCGCGGCTGGATCGGCGGCCGCGCCTTTGGCTGGCGCGCAGAGTTCCGCGAAAGGAGCGTCCACCATGGCTTTCAACCTGAGTAGTCCCGATTTCGCAAACGGTGGCGACATTCCCAGGCAGTTCACCTGCAGCGGGGAGGATCGGTCTCCTGCACTCGAATGGGCCGGGGCGCCGGCGGGAACGAAGTCGTTTGCCTTGATCGTCGACGATCCGGATGCGCCGGCCGGGACCTGGGTGCATTGGGTGATGTTCAATGTCCCCGGCAATGCGCATGGGCTGCACGGCGGTTTTGAGAAGAAGGATCAACTGGCGGACGGAACACGGCAAGGGCAGAACGATTTCCGAAAGATCGGCTATAACGGCCCGTGCCCGCCGCCGGGGAAACCGCATCGATATTTTTTCAAGCTCTATGCGTTGGGGAGCGAACTCTCTCTGGGGCCGGGCGCGACTAAGGGCGACGTGGAGCGCGCTATGGAAGGCCACATATTGGCACATGCGGAGTGGGTCGGGCGCTATCGCCGCTAGAGCTGGCGAAGCCAATGGGCGTGTTTGTAACGCAGGGAGTCGGCGAAGGAATCGGCGAGTGATGCTGGAGCACTGAGAAAAGTGCGGACAAAAAATTAAACGGGCGTCCTGGATTCTCGCGAATCCACGACGCCCGGGCAGCCCTCCCCCAGAACTGCTCGAAATCAAGGTACGTCTACTCTGAAAATCTGAAAATGGCACGCGGGTGCCAAAGTGGCTCCACTAAAGTGCCATGCGGCAAGTTGAAGATAAATAGAATGGTTTCCCATTCGGCGCAAGCGCAAGGGGATGCTTCCGGTGGAATCCACAGGGCTGGAGGAGTGCGTCAGGCGTAAGACTTTCACGATTGCAGCGGATTTTTCCAGCGTAGGCCGGGAAAGCGGGCGAAGTCGCGATCGGTGGTATGCAGAACGCCGCCGTACTCGATGGTGAGCGCGGCGAGGTGGGCATCGCTTGTGAGCGGGCCAGCGGCTTGTCCTTCGACCAGCATTTGCCGGAACAGCGGCCAATGATCTTCGCCGGCTTCGAGCAGACGAACGTTGGGCTGCTCCAACCACCCGTCGACCACTTCGACCGCTTCCTCAATCGCAAAGCGCTCGCCGGGCAACCGCACATTGGTCATGATCCGCACAAAAGCGGTCACGGTTTGCCAGGGCAGACCGATCGGCTGACTACCCGAAAATTCTCGTTCCACCCAGGTACGCGCTTTTGCGTGCTGCGCCGAAGCGCTGTCATAGGCATAGAGAAGGATGTTGGTATCGAGAACGATCATTTGTGTTTTCGATCATTTGCATTTTGGATCATCTGTGTTCCGGATCAAGGGTGCTTCGGACCTTCAAGGTGCTCTACGAGTTGTTCGATGTTGTCGTATGTGACCGCGGGGGGCAATCCCAGTTTTCGCGGTTTAACTACGAAGGGCTTGCGCGCCGGACGGTTGGCGGTCATCAGCCCGAGGCGGAGAACACGGTTGACTACTTCCTTGAACGAAGCTCCGGAGCGCCGGATCTCCTTTTCGAGGAGGGAAGCCACATCGTCGTCGAGTGAAAGAGTGGTACGCACATCACGATGATATGTAGTTAGACATCATGATGTCAACCTCGGATCTGGCGCCGCGAGCGAGGGTTGCAGGCGCGGGGCCTCCTCGGCGGGCTCAGGGCAAGGCTCTCGGAACCGCCGGCCAGGTGCCAGCGCAACGGTTTCGCGGACCAGGGCACGTGCGTGAAGTCGCGTTTTCCCGTCGCGCCTAGCCCCGGTGACGTTCGTCACAATTGGTCGTGATACTTGTCACGGCCTCAAGTTTGCCCCTCCCCTAACCTTCTCTTGGGTGAGGTGATCTCCATGAAGGTTCTGGAAGGGAATGAAGTCGTGACCACGACATCGGTCGAACCCGCGCAGCATCCTGCGAAGCAAGAATTCAAGCCACGCCTAATCTTCTGGGAAGTGACCAAGGGCTGCAACCTGCGCTGTATTCACTGCCGCGCTACGGCGACCGAGCTGAGTTCTCCGACCGATCTGCCGACCAGCCGCGCGCTTGACATCATTGACCAGATTGCGGCGTTCTCGAATCCTATTCTTGTACTGAGTGGCGGCGAGCCGCTGTATCGTTCCGACATTTTTCAGCTTGCGACCTACGCCAAGGACAAGGGCTTGCGCGTTGCCCTTGCTACCAACGGAACGCTCGTGACCAAGGAAGTCGCGCGCATGATTTCCGATTCGGGCGTGAAGCGCGTCTCGATCAGCCTCGACGGCGCCGACGCCATGACGCACGACACGTTCCGCGGCATTCCGGGTGCATTTGAAGCTGCCCTGCACGGTTTCCGCAACCTGAAAGAAGTCGGCATGTCGGTGCAGATCAATATGACCATCGCGCGCCACAACGCCGAGCAGTTGCCGCGCGTGCTCGAAATGGCCAAGACCGTGGGCGCCGATGCGCTGCACACTTTCCTGTTGGTTCCGGTGGGATGCGGCGTGGATATTGCCGACGACCAGATGGTTCCTCCGGAAGAGTACGAGCGCATGCTGAACTGGTTCTACGACCGCTCGCTCGAAGGCGGGATTGAATTGAAAGCGACGTGCGCGCCGCATTATTTTCGCGTCGTGCGGCAGCGGCGCGTCGCCGACCGGCACGCGGCTGAAGCGGCGGCCAAGGCTGCGCCGGTTGCTGCGACTGAACAGGCTTCCGGTCATCCTTCTGGCCACCCGGGCATCGGGCCAGACGAAATGATGATGCCGGGTGGCACCGGCATTTTATTGAGGCCGCAAGCTCCGCCTCCTGGGCAACACACTGGACATCCGACTGGACATCCCAATGACATGAACGCGATGACCAAGGGATGCCTGGCCGGGACCGGCGTCTGCTTTATCTCGCACGAAGGAGAAGTTTTCCCTTGCGGATATCTGCCCGCCATCGCCGGCGATTTGCGCAAGGAGCGCTTTGTGGACATCTGGAACAATGCGCGCGTGTTTAACGATCTGCGCGACACCGGTAACCTGAAAGGGAAGTGCGGCTGTTGCGAGTTCCGCAACGTTTGCATGGGATGCCGCGCGCGCGCGTTTGCGGCGACCGGCGATTATCTCGATCCGGAACCGTTCTGCGTGTACGAACCGAAATCGGCGCATCTGAAAGCGAAGGTGGCCGAGCGCGAGAAGAATTAAGTTTCCCTCCTCCAGAAGGAATAGCGGGAATAGCGGGAATAGCGGGAAGAGCGCTGTGACGGCTCTTCCCGTTTTGTTGTTTGCGGTGCATAGAATCAGACTCCACAGAAGTGAAGATGCTGCGCCGGTGAAAGCGGTGTTGCCGGTTTACACTGTTGGGGCAGAGTTGGATGGAGTCGGAATCGGGGTCGGGACTTGATCGATATTCATTGTCACATTTTGCCGGAAGTGGACGACGGGCCGAAGTCGTGGGAGGCCTCGATTGGGATGTGCCGCATGGCGGCGGCGGACGGTATTACGCACATGGTCGCGACCCCGCACGCGAATGATCGCTATGCGTACGATCGTGAATACCTGGTGACGCTGGTGACGGAGTTGCAGAAGCGAGTTGGGCCAGCGCCCAAACTGAGCTTGGGGTGCGACTTTCATTTTTCGGACGACAACCTGGAGCGATTGTTCGCGCGGCCGCAGAGGTACACGATTGGGGAGACCAATTATCTTCTGGTGGAGCTGAGCGACTACAGCATTCCGCCGAATCTGGCGGATGGTTTTCGGCAGTTGGGAGACCGAGGACTGACCCCGATTTTGACGCATCCGGAGCGCAACCCGCTTTTGCAGAAGACGCCGCAGCGGGTGCTCGAGTACGCCGACTTGGGCTGCCTGATTCAGGTGACGGCGTCGTCGCTGACGGGGTTTTGGGGAGAGCGTCCGGAGTCGGTGTCGCGCTGGCTGCTGGAGCGGTCGGCGGTGCACATCCTGGCGACCGATGCACATGACACGCGGCGGCGGGTGCCAGTTCTGTCGGAGGCTCGTGGTGTGGCCGCAAAGATGGTGGGAGCGGAGTTTGCCGCGGCGCTGGTCGAAGGGAACCCGGGGGCAATCGTCGCGGGAAAGCCGGTGCCATATTGCCCGCGGCCGGTGCTGGAGTAGAGGCAGGCACAAGCCAGCTCTAGATGATCGCGGCCCGCATGAACTGGCAGATCTGGGCCGGAATTTCCTTCCTTAATTACCAGATAAGGCAACTAGCTGACGCGTTCACTGCTTCAGCGCGGTCCCGGAATTGCTCTTGCCCCGCGATCGGACTAGACTGCTGCGTTACGACCCGTATGACGCGGATTGCACATCGCCCCGAAGCCTCGAAGTGATCGCGGGTTGTGCATGGATAGAGATCGTTGGCCCAAAGAGGGACTATGCTGAAACTTGAACGGATCATCTGTCCTGTCGATTTCTCGGAGTTCTCGGCGAGGGCGTATCGCTATGGGCTCTCGGTAGCCGAGCACTACGGGGCCAAGCTGGTGGTGCAGCATGTCGTAGAACTATGGCGATATCCTTCCGCCGGCTTCGCCGCCTCTGCTGCACTCTATGATGAGTTCTGCCAGTCGGTTTGCGAGGGTGCCAAGGAACAACTGCGGGAATTTGTAAAGCACAACACCCGCGATGGGATTCAGCCAGAGTTCGTGGTGCACGAAGGAATGGCCCCAGACGCTATTTTGTCGTTCGCGCAGGCGCTTAAAGCGGACGGGATCGTCATGGGAACGCACGGCCAGCGCGGGTTTGACCGACTGATGCTGGGATCGGTGACCGACCGAGTGATGCGCAAGGCTTCCTGCCCGGTGCTGGTAGTACGCAACGCGCCGCGGGACCTTATGGCCACAGATAAAGAGGGGCGCCACGTTCACCGCTTGCGCCAAATTCTTTTCTGCACGGATTTCTCCGAGAATTCGGAGCGGGCTTTGAGCTGGGCGATCTCCGCGACGGAGGAGTACGATGCCGAACTCACGCTGTTGCACGTATTGGAAGAGGCTTCGAGTCCGGCTAAGACGGAAAAGGCCATAGCGGCAGCAACGGAGCAACTCGATAAGCTGATTCCTCCGGAGAGCCGCAAGGCTCTCAAGGCCAAGACGGTGGTGCGCGTCGGAAAACCGTATCGGCAGATCATTCAGTTCGCAGAGGAGGAGCAAGTGGACATGGTGGCGATGGGAGTGCGCGGCCGTGGGACGTTGGATCTGGCGGTGTTTGGTTCGACAACGTATCGATTGATGCAACTGGGGCCGTGTCCGGTTCTCGCAGTTCAGGTCTAAGAGCGAAACAGCGGAGCGCAATAGCGGACGGTTCACGATGCGGACCGGGATAGGTTCAGGCAAAAACTGGATTCGCGGGGCGATGCTATTGCTTAGGAGTGTTGTCTTCCGGGGGTGCCGGTTTTGACGCGGCCTTGGGATCGGCTGCTGCAGGCGCGGAGGACGTTGACGTCGTCATTGCGCTTTCGGGATTGAGCAGGTGATCGTGGCTGGGGCCGAGGCCGAGTTTGATTAGAGCGCGGGAATCGGGAGTTGTTTTCGATTGCCAGCCCTGGGTTTCCTGAAAGCGCTGCATGGCGGCCTGCGTGGCGCTGTCCCAGGTGCCGGAGGGCTCGCCGTCGAGGTAATGCTCGCGAATGAGGGCTTGCTGGATTTCGCGGGCGCGCGCGGGGTCAATGACTTGTTGGCCGCGCTTCTTTGCGCTTTTCTTCGTTCCCTTTTTGCTGTGGGATTTCACGGACGTGCGGGTGGAGGATTTGTGGGCGGCCGTCTTACCGGCTGTGTGGCTGGTGGCGCTATGTTTCGTTGTGGTGTGGGTCTTCGACGAGGTCGAACTCGAAGCTGGGGCGGGTTTGGCGGGCGCGGTGGTGGATGTGGCGGATGCCGGAGGCAGAGCGAGGCTCAGCGAGATAGGGAGAGCCACGAGGCGCCAACATCGAGTTAAGAAAGGACGACCCATTCTGTTTTCAGCCTGTACCTACAGCGGGAATCGCATCCCGCGGTCGCGGTGCCAGCGTCACATCTTTTCTTTCGCCCCTCCGGGGCTTGTCGCGTACGCCACCCACGGCTTGCGCCGCGGGCTGCATTCTTCCGCCGCTTCGCGGCTGTCATCGGCAAAAAGGAGCTGGCGAGAGCAGCCTACCTTATGGTCCCCGAAACGGGTAAGGTATGCCAGTCTCGCCAGATTGTCCAGCGGTTACGGAAGTGTACCGGCCAGGAAGACGGTTCCATCCTGAGCGCGTGCGCCACGCGGACGCACCAGCAGAACGACGTCCTGCCCGCTCTTGAGCGACGACTCGATCTTCGTGAAATCGTCTGCCGTGTTTACGGGCTGCTTGTTGACTTCGAGGATTACGTCGCCACGATGCAAGCCAAGATCGTCCGCGAAGGAGCCGGACTTCACGTCCTGCACGACCACGCCCTTGCCCGCCGGGATATTGAGGCGATCGGCGAGATCTCCCGTGACGGAGCGGACGGAGATGCCGAACTTGCTGGCTTTGGGCTCCTCTTCGCCCTGACCTTCCTCTTCCTCGCCAAGACGGGAGGCGAACAGTTTCGAACGATCCGCGATGGTGACGGTGGCCTCCTGCTTCTTGCCATTGCGCACGAAGTTCAGCTTCGCCTTGGAGCCGGGTTTGCGGGATGCGATGTCGGCGACCAGATCGTCGCCGCTCTTAAGTTCGCGGCCATCCACAGAGGTGATGGTGTCGCCGATTTTCAGACCAGCCTCATCGGCGGGGCTGCCGGAAATAACGTTCGAGATGGTGACGCCGGTTCCGTAGATGCGAGCGATGGCCGGGTCGGGCTGGGCGGTGAACTCGATGCCGATCGAACCACGGGCTACACGATGCTCGGGGCCGATCAACTGGTTGTAGACCTGAGCGACGGTGTTCGAAGGCATGGCAAAGCCGACGCCCGCGTAGGAACTGGTCTCGGTCAGAATGGCGGTATTGATTCCGATGACTTCCCCGGCCATGTTGACCAGCGGGCCGCCGGAATTGCCGGGATTGATCGCGGCGTCCGTCTGAATAAATGACTGGAACTGCCGATTGGGAACGATGTTGCGGCCTTTGGCAGAGACGATGCCGGCAGTCACGGTTTCCTGCAATCCGAACGGACTACCGATGGCCAGTACCCAGTCGCCGACCTGCATGCCGTCGGAATTGCCAAGTTTGGCGGCGGGCAACGGGTGATCCACGTCAATTTTGATCACGGCCAAATCGGTCTCCTGATCCATGCCGATGACTTTAGCGTCATGGCCCGGAGCACCGGCAGGTTCATCCTCCAACTTCACGCGAATGCGATCCGCCTTTTCGACCACGTGACGGTTCGTCACGATGTAGCCCTTGGAGTCGACAATCACGCCCGAACCGAGCGAGCGCTGGCGGATGGAGCCGGCCTCGGGCCCACCCTGGCCGCCAAAGAATTTATCGAAGAAATCCTGGAATGGGCTGTCATCGCCACCGCCCTGGTCGTCGGGATTATCGGGCTGGGCATGAGGATTGCCGCGCAGGTGCCGATGCGGATTCTTGATGGTCGACTCGGTATTGATGTTGACCACCGTAGGCTCCAGTTGTTTGGAAATCTGCGAGAAGATGTTCGAGAGTTGCTGCGGGGCGGGAATGGTCAGCGGCGTGGCGTCGGAAGACTTCTGACCCTCTTTGCCCTTAACGCCGTAGGAAATCACCGTCCCGATCAGAATTCCAACCGCGAGCGTGGCCAGAATCGTAAAGGTGTACGCCCAGCGGTTGGCCTTGAAGCGCACCCAAAAGGCGCTTTCGCGCGAATCCATGTTTTCTCCTCCTCAGACCGCCTAACCGATGATTATACCTTTCAAGCGGGCAGGGACGATTGCGAGAATACCTTACCTAATTAGACGCAGGAAACGCGGGTAGCTTTGATACTGGAACTCGAACGCCCGCACTTAGCTCAGCACAATAAGGCCCTGTGGCAAGCGGTCACTGCGGTTTTATCGCGACCAGATCGGGGAAGCAAACGGGAGCCCCGGCACCCTGGCCCGCGCACATGTTGTTCGTGGTGTTGTTGATGTAAGGAATTCGCTGCACATAATCACTGGTAACGTTGACGGCATACACAGCGCCGGAGGAGCAAGGTTGAGCTGGATCGTTGTTCGGGTACTGGTCGCAGGCTGCGACGAACACCTGGCTGCCGTCGCTGGAAGCCGACGCCGAGAGTGGGTCGTAGGTGGGGACCTGGAATTTTTGAGTTGTGCCGTCGTTCATGCTAATGAGCAGTACGGCGGGATTGAAGCGGGCCACGACGATCATTTCCGCGCCATCATTCACAAGGTTCGCGTACACGGGAGTGATCTGTCCGCCTTGCAACGTGTAGGAGGTGGTGAGGCCAAAGCTGTTGAGCGCCGGCAGGTTGCAGCTGTACTTACTCGGTTGAAGGGGGAACGTATTCGTATCTTGAGCGAATTGCGCGGTCAGAACCTGAATGTAAGGTGGTTCGAAAACGTAGATGTTCTGGCTGATCTCTTCGACCTCCGTGCCACCAATATTCGCGTCGATGTGCTGCACCGTCGGAGACGGGAAAATCTGGAGCGGCACTCCAGAGGTGGTCACTGTGATCGGTGGCTGATTGAGCGGACCTAGTTCCACGCTTGCCGCGCTCGAGGCGGCGCAGGTTGAGAAAGCGGAAATCACTCCCGACGCTCCTTCGGCTCCTGCGATGTAGGCGAAGCTGCCATCGGGCGAGAAGGCAGCGGCGGTTCCGGCGCTGGGAATGGAGACCGTACCGGGCGCGTTCACAGTCGAGTACACCCACAGGGTTCCCGCGTTGGTGAGGATGAAAATCTTCGATTCATCGGGTGAGAAAGCAGCCGCGGAAGCGACGCAGTTTTGAAGCGGCGCCGCCGTGCAGCCGGGGAGCACGAGATCGGTGACCGTACTGGAACTACTAGAGGCGTTATAGATGTAGACCTGCGGCGCCGCCGGAACCGTGCCGTCGGAGACGACGACCTGCTTGCCGTCATTGGAAACGGCAAGCACGGTGCCGCACAGCGCAACGTTGCAGGGCGTGCCGGCAGCGGAAATCGTGGAGACGCCATTGGAACCACCCACGTCGTAATACATCAATCCCAGATTGCTACCCAGATAGATGCGCGACTGATGGTTGAACATCATGGAATTGGGCGTGCGCGGCAAGGTCACCGTGGTGCCGATGGGGTTCTGGCCACCGGATTTCGTGGGGGTGGCGGCGAACATCACGCTGGTGCAGCCGCTGGTAGTGTCGCCACAAAGATCGGTGGCTACCCAGCCGGTGTAGGTGGGAGGGGAACTGTTCGTTACATCGACGGCGATGGTGCCGTAGCCCTGCAGCGGGTCGAGTGGAGATACCGGGCCATCGCTACTGAATATATAAGCCGGCATTGCAGAGGGATCCAGCTCGGCGTAGGGCGGGGCTACGGTCGGGACCGTTATATTGGGCACGACTCCGATGTTGCAAGTCGGTGGCGCGCAGACAGCGGAAATGTCTGCTCCGCCTTGATTGGCATGGGCGGTTGCGGAGTTCGTCCCGGAGGAGTTGGTCAGGGTGGAGAAGGATACGACCTCGGGATCGGAGCTGATCCAGGTCAAGGGCGGTTTGGACAAAATGACGCCGAGGGAGTCCACCGCCGTCGCTTGCAATGTAACCGAACTGCCACTGCTGACGTTCACCGAACTGGCGGTGGTCCCGGAAGCCTGGAGCCGAACCGACTGCACCAGGCATGTCGTGACTGGGATCGGGTTGCTGCTGGTCCCGGAAACGCTGGCAGAGAGTTGTGTGACGCCCGGACTGGCGGCCGTGATTTGAACCTGGTTGAGGGGCAGCGGGATCTGGAGCGGCGGATTCGTATTCGTAGTCAGCACGCCCGTATTTGTTGAAGCCCATGTCAGCTGGCCGACCGTGTCCGTGATTTCGCTGCCGTTCGCGTCGTAAGCCCGCCCTTGATAAAGCCAGGTCTGCCCTTGCGAGAAACAGTCGTAAACCGGGGGGAGGGTTTCGGCTTGGGAAACCTGGAGGGTTGCAATGTGGGCATGGACATAGACGGTTGTCTGCGGGCTGCGGACTCCGTTGGCCGTCGCTGTCACAATAGCGATTCCAGGACTACCGGCGGTGCAGAGCGCCTGCGAAGCGTCCCAAGTTCCGGCGCAGGCGCTGCCGCCAGCGGTGATCGAGAGCGGCGGGGGTACGGTGGACCCTGGCGGGCTGCTGACGATAAATTGAATGTCGGCGCCGATAACGGCGTGACCGTTGGCATCGACCGCGCTGGCCGAAAATCCCAGCGCGCCGCCGACCTCGAGCGAGAGCGTCCCACTCGGGTTCAATGAAATACTGCGCACTCCTCCGCTGCCGGAATTGGCCGTGTTGCCGCCTAGGCATCCCGTAAGGGCGATGACAGGCGTGATCGCCAGCAATATAAGAAGGACCGAACCGCAACGATGCATGAACCCTCCTCGCGTCCCGTCCCCGGGCGCGAGATTGCGAATGGTTTGGAAAGCTGTCAGTGTAGAAGGTAAAGTGTAAGGTTTCAAGGATCGAGGTCGCAAAGTTTCAGAGTTTCATAGTCTCAAGGTTCCTGGGCGCAAGCTTTGAGGCCCGGGGAACCACCCGGTAGAGGCGCGCCCGACTGTCCTTGGAACCTTGAAACCTGTTCTTTCTTCGATGCGCCAATAGGTGGTTGACGATGCCGTCTCCGAATTGTTATTATCGATTGGTTCCGCGAGTTAAGTCTGGCTTGCCTGTGGACCGCTGTCCCGTTGGAAACGCAACCTGCGTGGAATTCGGGCTCCGGGATAGTACGGCTGAGCTTTGAAGAAACACGGACCCGGTTGAGAGTGAAACCGGGGACGCCCTCGCTGAAACGTTCCGCGAAAACCTTTGCGCCGGGGCTGAGGTAAAAGCCTGGGAGTCACGCGAGGCTATGCGGAGGAAGCAGACGAAACGGAACGCCTCCGAGCCGTATGGCGAGGCGTGGCGTCACCGTCGTCGGCGACCAGGGAATCCAAAATTTCTCACCGGCCATTTTGTGCGGGAGAGTATGGCTGGACGAGCATGTCCATGCCAGCCCGGAGACTAGGGAAATCTTGTCCGAATGAGGACGAGAAAAACCCGGTCGTGTGGAAAAACTGCGAAAAGAAGCCTCGGTGTGCCGTGGCTTGGGAGTGGCGAGAGTGCCAACTTTTAATCAGCTGGTGAAATTCGGACGGACCAGTCCACGGTATAAGACGGCAAGTCCGGCGCTGCAATCGTGTCCGCAGAAGCGTGGCGTCTGCACGCGCGTGTACACGCAGACGCCGAAAAAGCCGAACTCGGCGTTGCGCAAGGTGGCGCGTGTGCGCCTGACGAATGGGATCGAAGTGACGACCTACATTCCCGGTGTTGGCCACAACCTGCAAGAGCACTCGATTGTGCTGATTCGGGGAGGCCGCGTGAAGGATCTGCCGGGCGTGCGTTATCACGTGGTGCGCGGGACGCTCGATGCGACCGGGGTCGCGGGCCGAAATCAGGGCCGTTCGAAGTACGGATCGAAGAAAGCGAAGAAAGCGTAGAGACAGTTGCCAGTGGTCAGTGGCCGGTTGCCAGTGAACGCTGAGAGCGGAAATTTGAGAGTCGAATAGCAATGCCGAGAAAAGGACATATCGCGAAACGGAAGACTGAGGCCGACCCAGTGTACGGATCGGACCTGGTGACGAAGTTCATCAACTCGATGATGTGGCAGGGCAAGAAATCGACGGCCGAGGGCATCTTCTATACGGCGCTCGACAAGCTGAAGGAAAAGGGCGGAGACGAGCCGTTAAAGCTGTTCACGAAGGCCGTCGAGAACGCCAAGCCCCTGCTCGAAGTGAAGACGCGGCGTGTGGGCGGCGCGAACTACCAGGTGCCGATTGAAGTTTCGCCCGACCGCAGGACGTCGCTGGCAATTCGCTGGATTGTGACTTACGCCCGCGGCCGCGGCGAAAAGGGCATGATCGACAAGTTGACCAATGAGTTGCTGGATGCCGCCAACGGCAAAGGCGCCGCGATTAAAAAGAAGGAAGACGTACACAGAATGGCGGAAGCCAATAAGGCGTTCGCGCATTACCGGTGGTAAAGAACCGCTGTTGGCTCTTAGCTTCTAGCTCTTGGCTTGCCTAGAGCTGGCGTAGCCAAGAGCTAACGGCCAAGAGCCAATAGCTCAGTGCAGAGCCCCAGAGAGGATAGCAAGTAAGCTGTGCCCAGAACAGTCCCATTAGAACGGTGCAGGAACATCGGCATCATGGCCCACATCGATGCCGGCAAGACCACTACGACCGAGCGCATCCTGTTCTATACGGGTAGGACGCATCGTATCGGCGAGGTGCATGAGGGCACGGCCACCATGGACTGGATGGAGCAGGAACAGGAGCGCGGCATTACGATTACTTCCGCCGCGACGACCTGCACCTGGCGCGACATCCGCATCAATATTATCGATACGCCCGGCCACGTGGATTTCACGGCCGAGGTGGAGCGCTCGCTGCGTGTGCTCGACGGCGCCGTGGCGGTGTTTGACGCCGTGCATGGCGTGCAGCCGCAGTCGGAAAAAGTATGGCGCCAGGCCGATAAGTACGGCGTTCCGCGAATTTGCTTCATTAACAAAATTGACAAGATGGGTGCCGATTTTGAGCACGCCGTCGATACCCTCCGCAAGCGCCTGAACGCCAAGCCCGTCGCCATTCAGATTCCCATCGGACAAGAAGACAAATTTCGCGGCGTCATCGACCTGGTCGAGATGAAGGCGATCGTATGGAAAGACGACACGATCGGCGCGGAGTATTCGACGGAAGAGATTCCGGCGGATTTAAAGAAGAAGGCCGAGGCTTTCCATACGCAGCTGGTCGAAACGGTGGCCGAGAATGACGACGAGATTCTGCACAAGTTTCTCGAAGGTGAAGCGATTTCGGCCGATGAACTGAAGGCGTCGCTGCGGAAATCGACGATCGGGCTGAAACTGTTTCCGGTCGTGGTGGGAACGGCGTTCAAGAACAAAGGTGTGCAGCCGCTGCTCGATGCGGTGGTGGATTATCTGCCGTCCCCGCTCGACACAAAAGAAACCCACGGTATTGATCCCGATAACGGGAAGCCGGTCACGCGCAAGGCTGATGACAAAGAGCCGTTCTCGGCGCTGGCGTTCAAGATTATGGCTGACCCGTTTGTCGGCCAGCTCACATTTATTCGCGTGTACTCCGGACAATTGAAGTCGGGCGAGTCGGTAATGGTCTCCCGCACGCAGAAACACGAGCGCATCGGGCGCCTGCTCAAGATGCACGCCAACAAGCGCGAAGACATCCAGGAAATTCTGGCGGGCGATATCTGCGCGGCCGTTGGGTTGAGGAACGTCTCGACCGGCGACACGATCTGCAACGAGAAGCATCCGATCACGCTCGAATCGATCGAATTCGCGGTGCCGGTGATTTCGGTTGCGGTCGAGCCGAAGACCAAGGCCGATCAGGAAAAAATGGGCATGGCGCTGGCGAAACTGGCGCAGGAAGATCCCACGTTCAAGGTCCACACCGATCCCGATAGCGGGCAGACCATCATTAGCGGCATGGGCGAGTTGCATCTCGAAATCATCGTCGACCGCATGATGCGCGAATATAAGGTGGAAGCGAACGTTGGCAAGCCGCAGGTGGCGTATCGCGAGACCATCCGCAAGCACGCCGAGGCGGAAGGCAAGTACATCCGGCAGACGGGCGGCCGCGGACAATACGGCCACGCCAAGATTTATCTCGATCCAAACGAGCCGGGCAAAGGCTACGAATTCATCAACGAGATCGTCGGCGGCACCGTGCCGAAGGAATACATCAAGCCCATCGACCAGGGCATGCAGGAAGCCATGGAAGGCGGCGTACTTGCGGGCTATCCGATGGTTGACGTGAAGGCGACGCTTTACGACGGCAGCTACCACGATGTGGACTCGAACGAAATGGCGTTCAAGATTGCCGGTTCGATGGCCTTCAAGGAAGCGGCGCGCAAGGCGAGTCCGGTGATTCTTGAGCCGGTGATGGCGGTTGAAGTGGTGACGCCGGAGGATTTTGCCGGGGCGATCATGGGCGACCTGAGTTCGCGCCGCGGGCGCATTGAAGGCATGGAACATCGGGCGGGCTCGCAGGTGATCAAGGCCATCGTGCCGCTGGCGGAGATGTTTGGGTATGCGACGCACATGCGGTCTTCGACCCAGGGCCGCGCCGAGTACTCGATGCATTTCGCGCGGTATGAAGAGGCCCCGCGTTCGGTGGCGGAAGAAATCATCGCCAAGACGCAGGGCAAGACGACTACGAAGTGATTTGTATCAGGGCGTGGCTTGAGCCACGCCGAATCGTGAACGTCGGATCATCAGACAAGGTTCGGGGCTTTAGCCCCTGAGGACAAAAGGAAATGGCGAAGGAAAAATTTGACCGCACTAAGCCGCACTGCAACGTAGGGACGATCGGGCACATCGATCACGGCAAGACGACGTTGACGGCGGCGATCACGAAAGTGTTGCAGAAGCACAACCCGAAGATCGTGTTCCGGTCGTTCGATTCGATCGACAACGCTCCGGAAGAGA
>Ga0326728_10000353_pt1 | contig 185563 bp, 147 predicted proteins | sample MB3enrmetagenome_FD_207602 | JGI IMG/M metagenome (GOLD analysis project Ga0326728, IMG submission 207602) | Lab enriched peat soil microbial communities from McLean, Ithaca, NY, United States - MB31MN | ecosystem: Environmental > Terrestrial > Soil > Wetlands > Peat | place: USA: New York... | reverse complement strand
CCACCGACGGAGCATCCGGCGCCGAGAACCCCAACCTTCCGGCGCGCCGACTCCGTCCCAGGGCTCTGGTCAAAGCGCCCAGGCGCTTCAGCACAGGTATGGGAAGCGTAGATGAAATACCCCTGGCAAAATCCGTCTCCTTGGCCGTTTTACATTGCCCCAGCGGCGCGCGATTCCTATGCTCAAACCCGAACGGATGACAGGCTGTGAGCCAATATTAAGGGCTTTGTTCAACGTCCAGGCGGGCGAAGAGCGCCTGCTTGCCACGGTCGCCCCAGGGGGGCTGACTCCGTCGTGGCAGAGTCTGGCCTCGTTTTGCGGCGGTACACCGACCGTCGAAGCCGCCCGGCTGCTGGTCGCGGCGGGCCATCGCTCAACTCCATGCCCAGTAAGGTCCTGCTGATCAATGCTAATCGCTGCACGCGGCCAGATCCGGTCTTCCCGCTGGGGCTGACTTATCTGAACGCCGCGTTGCGCCGCGCCGGCCACACCACAGCCTGGCTCGACCGCCTGGCCAACCTGGAACGTCTTGATGAGGTGTTGGAGGATTACCGTCCCGATTTTGTCGGCCTATCACTCCGCAACATTGACGATGTGCTGATCGGCAAACGGGAGACCTTCTTCGACGATACCCTTTCGCTGGGCGCGCGCGTGCGGCAAAAGACAAGCGTCCCAATCATCGTTGGCGGCAGCGGGTTCAGCCTGTTTCCTCGGCAGCTCCTCGAACTGGCGGGAGCGGATTTCGGGGTGTGCGGCGAAGGGGAACCGGCCCTGGTGTCGCTTATCGCGGCGCTAGAGAGCGGTGCCAGCTACAGCGGCATCCCCGGCCTGGTCTATCGGCAGAACGGTAAGGTCGTCGCCAACCCGCCCGCGCCTGTTCCGTTCGACGGCGAGTCCGCCGCGGCCGACTGGCCGGAGCCGATTACCGCGCATTACCTGCGGACCAGCGGCGTGCTCAACGTGCAGACGCAACGCGGCTGCGGGTTCCGCTGCGGCTACTGCACCTACCCGCTCATCGAAGGCCGGCCTCACCGCCGGCGCCCGGCCGGCCTCGTAGCCGAGGAGTTTGCGCAACTCCAGCGGCTCGGCGCGCGGTATGTGTTCGTCGCCGATTCCATCTTCAATTCCTCGGGGCAGCACGTTGCCGAGGTGTGCGAGGCGCTGTTGTGCCGCAATCTCAAGCTGTCCTGGGGCTGCTTCCTCCGCCCGCAGGGCCTCACCGCCGAGCTAGTCCGGCTCATGGCGCGGGCCGGGCTGGCGCACATTGAGTTCGGCTCGGACAGCTTCTGCGATGAGGTGCTGGCCGCTTACCACAAGGACTTTTCGTTCGATGAGGTCCTGCGTTCCAGCGAGCTGGCGCGGCGGGAGCATGTGGATTGCTGCCACTTCCTGATCTGCGGGGGACCGGGCGAGTCGCGCGCAACGCTGGCGCGCAGCTTCGCCAACTCGCACCAGCTCAAAGGCACCGTCATCATGGCGGTCGTGGGCATGAGGATTTATCCCGGCACCAGCTTGTTCGAGTTGGCGCTCTCTGAAGGGCAAATCAGCCCAGACACTGACTTGCTCACACCCAAGTACTATCTGGCTCCCGGCCTGAGCGCCGAGGCTGTGTTCGGGCAGCTCCAGGAGTTCGCGCGTTTATCTCCCAACTGGATTGTGGGCGATCCGGCGCCTGGCTACGCCAGCCTGGTCGAGCGCCTGCGCCAGCGCGGGGTGGTAGGACCCCTGTGGGGTTACTTCGCGATCCTACAGCGCATCCAACCCTGGACAACGGCGGCTGTCCCATGACCAAACGCCTCCTGCTCGTTTCGCCCGTCGCCGACACCGGCATGCTGGCCAGGGATTTTTACTTCCGGTTTCCCGTGCTGGGCTTGCTGAAGGTGGCAGCCCTCACACCACCAGCTTGGCAGGTGAGGATCCAGGACGAGAAGGTGGAACCGCTGGATCTGGGCCAGGGCGCGGACCTGGTGGGTATTTCGACGACAACCACGACTGCGCCCCGGGCATACGAGATCGCTGATCATTTCCGGCGCCGTGGACTGAAGGTCGTCATGGGGGGCATGCACGCATCGGCCCTGCCCGACGAGGCCCTGGAACATTGCGATAGCGTGGTAGTTGGCGAAGCCGAGGAACTCTGGCCCCGCCTGCTGCGGGATTTCGAGCAGCAATCGCTGCAGCGCAGCTACTGCCACGAAAACGGCTTTCCGTCGCTGGAGCATCTGCCGCGGCCGAACTGGGATTTGTATCGCGACAAGCCTTACCTGCCGGTTCACTTTGTCGAGACGACACGGGGTTGCCCGCTGGACTGCGAGTTTTGCGCGGTCACCGCGGCTTTCGGCGGCCGGTATCGCAACCGCCCGGCTGAGGAGGTGGTGGCCGAGCTACGGAGCCTGCGTCCGTTCGACGGTCGCTTCATTCTCAAGAATTGCGTCTTCTTTGTGGATGACAACATCATCGGCAACCGCGCCCACGCCCGGGACTTGTTGCCACGCCTGGCCGAGTTCAAGCTCAAGTGGTTCAGTCACGCCTCCATGAACATCGCCAAGGACCCGGAGATCCTCCGGCTTTGCCAGCGCAGCGGGTGCGTCGGTCTGTTCATCGGCTTCGAGACCCTATCCGAGGAGAACTTGTGCGCCGTGGGCAAGCGCACCAACCATCCACAGGAGTACCTTGAGGTGGTCCAGCGCCTTCACGACTACGGCATCGGCATCGATGCCTCGTTCGTCTTCGGGCTGGACGGTGACGATGAGAGTGTCTTTGACCGCGCCCTGGAGTTTGTGGAACGCGCCAAAATCGAGGTCGCTTACTATTCCATCTTAACGCCTTATCCCGGCACGCGGCTGCATCATCGCCTGGAGCAGGAAGGGCGTCTTCTGACGAGGGATTGGTCGCTGTACGACAGCAGCCACGTGGTCTATCAGCCTCGTTCTTTAACGTCCGACCAACTGCTGGCCGGCTACTACCGGGTGATCAAGGAGTCGTTTTCGCTGGGCTCGATCTTCCGGCGGCTTTGGGGAACGACGGCTTACAAGCCTTTTTTTTACCCTATGAACTTCGGGTTTCACCGCAGCGCCCGTGCTCTCTGCCGCGCGTATCAGCAGGGCCGCATGGCTATTCCTCCTCCGACGCCGGACTAGCCCGTGCTCTTTCCGCCCGACAAACCCCTTCCGCATCCGCCGCCCCGGGTCGTTGTTACTGGCGCCGGTATCGTGAGCGCGCTGGGCATAGGGTGGCGGCAAAACGCAGAGGGCTTTCGCGCCGGTCGAACGGCGTTCCGCCCCGTCTCACTCTTTGATGTCAGCCGGCAGCGGGTTCGGACGGCCGCCGAAGCAGTGTTGCCCGCGGCGCTACCACCCATGCGCCTGACGCCGCGCCAAGTGGCTCGAGTTGAACGGGCCGGCAGAATGCTTTTGCTTGCCGGGCACGAAGCTTGGACTCAATCAGGCTGGCAGCCAAAGGAGAACCTACCCCTGGTTCTTGGCACCACCGCTGGTGGCATGTCCCTTGGCGAGGCCTATTTCCGCGCTGCGCGCCGAGCGCCGCACAGCCATCGGCAGCAACCCACGCGCGCGTTCCATTACCAGGCGCAGACGCAGGCCCGCACGCTCGCCACCGCCCTTGGATTCAGCGGAGCTATCACCATCATCTCGAATGCGTGCGCCTCCGGCTCCAACGCGATTGGTCACGCCTGGGAGCTCATCCGCCGCGGCCAAGCCGAGCACGTCCTTGCCGGCGGCTATGATGCCCTCTGTCAAATGGTGTTCGCGGGCTTTGATTCGCTCCAGGCGCTTTCCCCCACGACTTGTCGCCCGTTTGATGCCCGACGCGACGGCCTGGCCATTGGCGAAGGCGCGGCGGTGCTTGCCCTTGAAACGCTCGACGGTGCGCGCCGTCGCGGCGCCGCCATCCTGGCCGAACTCGCCAGCTATGGCACCACCATTGATCCATACCACCTCACCCAACCGCAGCCGCAGGGCGAAGGCGCGGTGACGGCCATGAGGCTGGCCTGTGAGGGCGCCCGCCTAGGCCCGGCGGATATTGATTACCTCAACGCCCACGGCACCGGCACTCCCCTCAACGACAGCGCCGAAGCGGCGGCCATCAACCACTGGGCCGGGCCGCGGGCGGCGACGCTCCCGGTCAGCTCCACCAAAGCCAGCATTGGTCATTTGCTCGGCGGAGCTGGTGCGGTCGAGGCGGTCGTCTGCCTCATGGCCTTGCGGGAGCAGTGGCTGCCGCCGGAAATCAGCATCGGGACTCAGGACCCGGCCTGCAACTTCAAGATCGTGCGCCAGCCCGAGGACGCGCGGGTGAACGTTGTGTTGTCGAATTCCTTCGGTTTCGGCGGCGTGAATGCGACTTTGATCTTGCGGAGGTGGGCATGAGCCGGGTGTATGTGTGCGGCTTGGGGACCGTGTCCCCGGCGGGGTGGAGCCTCGCAGCCATGCGCGCGGCACTGGCCAAGGGCGAGCCGCTGCCCATTCAACCGCTCGAACGCCCGGGCTGGGAAGAGCCGCTCCGGGCACGCCTGGTTCCTCCTGCCACACGCCTGCCGTTCCTGGCGCACCCACGACTGCGCCGCACGAGCCCGATCACGCATTACGCCGCCGCCGCCGCGCTCGAAGCCGTAGCCGTGGTAAGGACGAACAACGAGAGGAACTTCCGCCTTGGCGTGATCGTTTGCCTCCAGGCCGGCTGCGTCCAATACTCCTACCGGTTTTTCGATGAGACACTGAAGGACCCTGCCACCGCCAGCCCGCTGCTGTTTCCCGAAACCGTCTTTGCGGCGCCGGCGAGTCATGTTGCGACTCTGCTGGAGAACACACCTCTGGTCTATACGTTGGCGGGCGACCCAGCCTGCTTCCTGCAAGGGATCGCTCTCGGGGTTCAGTGGCTTGAGGAGCAACGTGTGGAGGCGTGTGTCGTAATCGGGGCCGAGGAAACCAACTGGCTTTTGGCGGACGCGCTTTGGCACTTCGAGCCGCAGGCCGTTATCAGCGCCGGTGCGGGGGCGGTCTGCCTGAGCCTCGACACGGCGGTGTCGCTGGGCGTTGAACTGGACGCCATCACAGACCCGCACACCTACACGGCGCAGACGAACCGGACGCGGGCTGCCCGGCTTATGCGCGAACAACTGCCGCCGGCCTTGCCGACGGAACTCCTGTGCGACGGCAGCAGCGGCAGCCCGCGAGCGGACGCCCCCGAACGAGCCGCGTGGCTCGATTGGACCGGTCCGCGCCTCAGCCCCAAGCGCATCCTGGGCGAAGGGCTGATGGCAGCAGGCGCATGGCAATGCGTTGCGGCCTGCGATGCGGTGGCGAGAGGGCCGTTCGCCGCGGCGACGGTCAGCCTTGTCGGTAGTAATCAACAGGCTATCGGCGCTAGGTTTACGTGTGACAAGTCCAGGACTGTTCATTTGCCGGCGCGTGCGCAGCAGTCCAATATCAGAGCATGAGCGTGCGTGTGATTCTGATTACAGGCGCCAACGGCGGCCTGGGGCAGGCCATCGCGCGGGCTTTTCTCCAGGAGTCTCCTGCCAACTTTGTCTGGCTAGGGGTCCACACGCGACGCGACCGAGCGGATGCGCTCGCCCGGGAGCGACCGGATCGCTGCTCTTGTCTGGCGCTGGACGTGACCAGCCCGGAGTCGTGGAAACAGGCGGTCGGTCAAATCCTGGCGCGCGACAGCCGGCTGGATGTAGTGGTCAACAATGCCGGCAGCCACGAAGACACGCTCCTCGCCACCATGCCGGTGGATTCCTGGCGACGGGTTCTGGCGGTCAACCTCGACAGCGTCTTTCACGGGTGCCAAGCGGTGCTGCCGACGATGATCGGCCAGCACAAGGGACGGATCGTCAACGTCGCGTCGCTGAGCGCACTGCTGGCTCCGCCGGGCCAGGCGAATTACGCGGCAGCCAAGGCCGGGGTGATCGCGCTCACGCAATCGCTGGCCAAGGAAGTCGCCCGCACTGGCGTCACGGTCAACGCCGTTTGTCCTGGCTTCGTGGAGACCGACGCGGTGTCCGGATTGACCGGCGAGGAGCGAAAGGCGGCGGCAATGCGAATCCCCATGCGGCGATTTGGCCGGCCCGAAGAGGCTGCGGCAGCGGTGCGCTTTTTGGCTGGCGAGGATGCCAGCTACATTACTGGCTCGGTGCTCAAGGTTGACGGTGGGATTCTATGACACAAGGCACGGCAGAGATGAAACGCCCGCTTGAACCGACCCAGCAGCGCCTGGGCATCTGCAGCGCCGGCAGGGGAACATGAGCTACAGGCTTCTGATCATTCAGCCTTCGTATTATCGCTCGCCGGCAGATCGCTCGGTATTCAGAACTCGCCGCAGAAGCCTGGTGCCGCTGACTCTGCCGTACCTGGCGGCCCTGACCCCGGCTGGCTGGGAAATCACACTCCTCGACGAACAAGTGCAGGTGATTGACTTCGCTTGCCGCCCGGATCTCGTCGCGATTACGAGTGGCACGCTCAACTCGCTCCGCGCGTATGATGTCGCGGATGAATTCCGCCGGCGCGGGGTACCGGTGGTCATGGGTGGACCGCACACCTTCTTCCACGCCGAAGAGGCAGCCGAGCATTGCAGCGCGGTTGGCATCGGCGAAGGCGAGGCTATCTGGCCCCGGATGCTGGCGGACGCGGTGGACGGACGCCTGGAGAAGTCTTATCGCGCCGACCTGCTTCCCAACCTCGCTGGACTGCCCCTGCCCCGCTACGACCTGGTGCACCGTGGCCGCTATGGCCCCTTCAAGACGTTTGTGGTGGTCTCGTCACGTGGCTGTCCTTTTCGCTGCGACTTCTGTTCCGAACGTTTCCTGCTGGGGGAGCATTATCGGTGTCGGCCCGTGTCGGACGTCGTCCAGGAAATCAAGCATTGCCAATCCCGGAATATCCTCTTCGGCGACAGTAATTTCGGCGGCAAGCGGGCCCACGCGATGGAGCTTATGGAGGCGCTGATCCCTCTCAAAGTGCGCTGGTCGGCGCTTTGGTCCTCCTACCTTTGCCACGACGCGGAGTTTATGGACCTGGCCCAGCGCAGCGGCTTGCTGCACGTCAACATCGGTCTTGAGAGTATCAACCCCGACACGCTTGAAGGGATGCACAAGCGCTTTAATAAGGTCCATCGGTACAGCGAAATGCTAGCCGAGCTTCGCCGGCGCCGGGTCAGCTACTCCTTGAATTTCATTTTTGGCTGGGACGGCGAAGCCGAGGGCGCATTCGACGCTACCTTGAAGTTTCTGGAGGATCACAAAGTGCCGGCTGCCCATTTCAACATCCTCACACCCGTGAAGGGAACCCCTCTTTGCGACCGGCTGCGTGACGAAGGGAGGGTTTTGAGGGTCCAAGACATTGATCGCTGGCCCGGCCAGATCTGCTACATCAAACCGCTTTATGGGACGCCGGCGGCACTGGAGGCCAAGGTTCGCAGAATGTATAGGGATTTCTATAGAGTGCGGTCCATGCTTCTCCGGCTACCCCCGCCGTTGACCAAAGCGAGCATCGCCTCGTGGATTATCAATCTCTCCCAACGCAAAATGGCCCGGGCCGAAGACTGTCGCAATAATTTCGACGGCTACTGACCAGGCTGCCCCGCCCAGTGTGCCCGCGCAAAGCGCAACTATGGCGACCCGATGTCCCAGCATGCCGTTTGTTGGAGCGTCCGCATTTCAGCTTGCTTCGATGCCGACTGCCGTACAGGTTCTAGACTGAAAGTAGATGGCGGTATTCTGTGATGGACAATAACGCAGCGCTCAAACGAGAGATCAAGCAGATGATGGTCGAGAACCTCATGCTGCAAGTCACGGCCAGCGAGATAGGCGAAGAGCAAACGCTGTTCGGCGCCGGCAGCCTGGGCTTGGACTCAGTGGATGCCCTCCAACTGGTCGTGGCGCTCGACAAGAAATACGGGCTCAAGATCCCCGATCCCGAGTGCGCGCGCAAAGTCCTCCACAGCGTAAGAACCATGGCGGACGCCGTGGCCGAACACCTTGCCTCGGCCACCGCGGAGCGCCGGTCTCCGTCCGAGTAGCCGCACTCGGAACCACCCCAGCCCGGAATAAACGGATTTTGACCATCCGCTGCGATCGCTGTCAGACTGAGGGGGTATCCGAACGCATAGCCCCCGATGTTGGTGACGCTGGTCAGACGCCCGCATTCATCGAACGCATTCTTTCCGATGCTAGTCAGCGGGTGACTTCCGAGAAAGCCTTCTCATTGGTAAAGCGGAACCTTGTAAACGCTTCCATCGCTGGAGTTCGTGAAGTTCAACCAGGCCCTGACCGCGCTGGTATTGGTCGGGGCCACAGCGTTCGTCATGCCCGCCAAGGCGCAGAAGGGCATCACGTAGAGCACGTACAGCGCCGTGGAGTTCTGCGCAATCGTAGCCGAAAAACTGTCCGTGAAATATCCAAGGTTCGAATGCTGCCAGGGGTCCCGCACCAGAAAGGTGGTACCTGCGGACTGCTTGAGTTGAGCGCTCGTTATGGTGAAGCTGGCGCTGCCGCCGTTCGTGTTACCGTTTATGAACAGGACGGCGTTCGCCCCGGCCGGCCTATAGGCCCGGTCCTGCGTCGGGAGGTAGTTCGGTTGCAGGCCCAACGGGCGCGCCCAGATGTAATTCCAGCCGTTGCTGTAAATTACTGAATGCGGGATGACCGCGGGGTCCTGGTCAATCGCGATAATTTCCCCATTCGTCGCGTACTGGAGCGTGTTGTCACCCAAATCCCCCATCAGGGGGCTGGGCCACATCACGTCACAGTTCACGCAATTGGTGAACACCTGCACGCCAAGCTTTGAATAGGCCCAAACCAGTTGCCCGCAGTGCCCGGGACCGTTGCCCCACGCGATGGGCTCGAAGTGGTTGGCCGCGACCATGGTCGCCTGCACGCTGTACACCAGCTCCTGCACATTGCTAAGTTCCCAAATCTGCGCGGCCAGCGGAATGTCCATCGGGAACACACTTGGCGGCAGTGTCATGCTGTCGTCAGGCATGTGGGGGAGGGTCATGTCCATGAGAATGTTGTTGCCGGTCGCCTTGATGCAGTTCGCGGCCAGAACCACCGCGTCGCGGTCGGTGTAGCGGGGATCGGTTGCACCAATCGCTCCATCCCACTTTATCGCGTCCACCCCCCAACTTGCCAGCACGGCGATGTCCCGCATTGTGGTCGCTGGAGTTGTAGCTGGCTGGAGGGGGCTAACGGCGGAGCAGTTCCAGCAAAGATAGACTCCGAATTTGAAGCCCAGGGCATGGGTGGCGTTCGCCAGAAAGGGAATGCCGCTGGGAAAATAGACCGCATTGTTGGTGAGGTTGCTATCGAAATCTGCTCGCCCACCCCAGTAATAGTCCAACCACGCGAAATTGTATCCGGCGGCAAGCGTGCCGTTGTCCCGCAGCTTCTGCAGTTTTGCAAGAAACGCGGCTTGATACCCCCCAGGCGTGTTTTTGAAGATGCTGCCATCGTTGAACTCCGCATACGAGTTCCAGACCATCGCCGGCCTCGATTGCAGCCCTGCGAGTTGCAGCGGCGCGAACGACAGGTTGGTGCAAAAGAGACCGCCGCCAGAGAAGTCAGGCGATGACACGGTTCCCGACGCTGCGAGGGTTCCCGTCCCCGCCAACTGGAAACCGCTCGCCACCAGGTTCGTGCTCGTGATCGCCGCCCCCGGGGCAAGACTCGCGGCAACCGCTGCCGTCGCCGCCGTATTCGCAAATGTGGCGTAGGGCGTCGCCGTAATCGCCTGACGGGGACTGAGCAGCGTGTACGGGTCGCTGCTGCCGTTCGTCCGCACCCCAATCTCCAGCCACCGCGCCGAGCCGTCGAAGGCGCTTTCGCCAAAATCCAGGGTGGCGGCGAAAAGCCCGTTGCTAACCGTTACGGGAGCGTTGGTGAGCGGGCCGGCGACGTAGTTGCGCTTAGTGGGAGTATTGGCCAGCGTGAATCGCAAATCATAGCTGCCATTGGCCGGCTGGCCACTGTCCAGCAGCCGCCCTTGGTAAGTGAAGGCCGCCGTTTGAGCCAGCACCGACCCCGGCGCAATGATGAGCTGAAGCAGCACGGAGAGGGACAGTCCGTTCTTCATAGTCAGGGGCTGGAGTCATGCCGAAACCCAGCGTCGCCACTCTGCGCCTCTGCTGGGGGATTGCAAGCCCGATTTCAAGACCCGCCAGCTTGCGCCGCCTGGCACCGAGACCGACAACCTAAAGGCCGGCTGCCGACGGCTTCCAAAAATGCCCCAATGCATTTCGCACGATTGCAGGTTTGGACCGCGGGGCCAAAGTAGGGCCTGCCCCCGGCTTCCTGGCGTGGCCAGCGCATAAGGAACAGGACGATTAGTGATGCCTCCCCCGCACACCGCACCCGGCCCAACACTTGCGAGGCACCCGAACAAGGCGAGACAGCAGACCCCGGTGTAACGTGACGCGCTATTTCGTGGACGGGGTCACTGTTTGAGTTCGTGGTGATTGCCCGCGCTTTGGCGGACTGGTTCGTGGAATTACCACTTCAAGGCGGCCCTCCAGCCCCCGGTTCCTCCCGCCCTGCACCAGACCCTGCCGGGAGCCTCGGGGTAGCCTGAGGGTAGCCTGAGGGTAGCCTGAGGGTAGCCTGAGGGTAGCCTGAGGGTAGCCTGAGGGTAGCCTCAGGGTGGCCTCGGGGTGCCTACCGGTTGGCTACCACATGGCCTGAGGGTGGCCTCGGGGTGGCCTCGGGGGCAGCCCGGCACGCTATTCCGCCCGTTCCACCGAAAACGGCCAAGAGTGGCCCGCAGCCACCTAAGTCCGCTATTGAGAGTCATTTGAGACTTGCAGAATCCTTCCGTGTCCACGGACCTATTTCCACGAGCGAATCCGCTGCCGTCTCGACTCCGCCCCCACGAAACAATTCGCTGCGTTACACCCCGGCAAGACAAAGTGCCGCCTGCCAGTTCAAACAGCCTGATACTACGGTGAGCACTTGGGCGAAGCGGAATGGGCGAAAAACTGCGATTCCCTTAGGAAAGTTGGTACCCCGGCTAGGACTTGAACCTAGAACCAATTGATTAAGAGTCAACTGCTCTACCAATTGAGCTACCGAGGCAACCAACTAAATCGCAGACACTTGCGCAGTGTTAAACCGGATAAAACGGGGTATTGCATCCCGCCATGTACTCCCGTAGGATTGGGTCGTGAAAACTTCATCCTCCGACAGCAGCGCAGCGGGATGCAATACCCCGCTAACAAATCGGGCCGCCCGCTTGACCAGTGATGGCAAGTGGCAGGGCTTCACCAAAGTTCCCAATCTGCTCCAGTATGTCCGCACGGGGACTTATTTCGCACGGATCAAAGTCAAAGGCAAGACCATTCGTAAAAGCCTCAACACGTCTGCCTTTACCACCGCCAAACTGAGGCTGGCCGACAAGCTCAAAGAGCTGCGCATCCCCAAAGCACCCCTGGGGACTTTCGCCGAGGCCCGCCAGCGCTACCAGACGGAACTGCAGAACGATCACACCCTGGGGCCGGGCACGCGCTACTATCGCGGGAATTGCATCAAGGCCCTCGCCAAGACGTGGCCAGAACTGGACGCCCTGCCCCTCCGGAAGATCACAGCGCCGGCTTGCCGGGAATGGGCGAAGCGTTTCGCGGCCGAGTACGATGAGCAGTATTTCAACAACACGCTCGGCACGCTCCGGAGCATCCTGGCCGGCGGGGGCCTCGGGCGGGATGATAACCCGGCCTTCCAGGTCAAGCGTCTGGGGGTGAAGCCAAAGCAGCTCCAACTCCCGGAGCCGGAGCAGTTCGACAAGATCCTCGACGTCATGGAAAATGCCGGCTCCCGGGAATCGCTGCACTGCGCAGACCTGGTGCGTTTCCTGGCTTACTCCGGATGCCGCATTAGCGAGGCGGGCCTGGTGACCTGGTCGGACGTGAACTGGGAACGCGAGGAAATCCGCGTCCACAGTGCCAAGCGCTCGCGCACGTCCAACGCCAGCCTCATTCGGTTTGTGCCGATGATTCCCGCCATGCGCGAATTGCTCCAACGCCTGCAGGGCGAGTATGCCACGCTCGAGCCGCTCTTGCTCGAACACCGTCCGGACCTGGCCGGTCGTGTCTGCCTGGTTGGCGAATGTGAGAAGTCCCTGAGCCGGGCCTGCAGGCTGGCCGGCGTGAAGCGCATGACCCATCACGACCTGCGGCACCTGTTCGCAACCCGATGCATTGAATCGGGCGTGGACATCCCCACCGTGTCGCGATGGCTCGGCCACGTGGACGGCGGCGCGCTGGCCATGAAGGTGTACGGCCACTTGCGGCGCGAACACAGCACGGCGATGGCCCACAAGGTGAGCTTCGCGCGGCCGTCCGCGGCGGACAGGAAGATTGTGCAGCTCGCGCTGCCGCTCGCGAAAGGAGGCGCGGCGTGAACAGGCAGACCTTAAGAGCCAAATTCCTTGCGGAGAGAGAGGAAGGTCTTGGACGAATGACGGTCGCTATCGAGGACGTACGACGATCGGAGTTTGAGATTGCTTGCAGGTATTTTCTGGCCGCCGTGCGGCTCGAGCTCGAAGGCAAGGCTACGCGGCCCGAACATCATGAGCTATTCGAAGTGAGCAGGAAGGCCGTTGCCTTTCTCTTCCTCAAAACGCTTCTGGAAGCTCAGCGCAACGGGGACGGTCGGGAGTTCCGGAACCTTGCCAAGATGATGGATAAAGAACGCCTCCCCCGCCAAGGACCGCAGGACCCTATCCGCCAGAGGCTGTTGCTTTTGGCATATTACCAACGCCAAGGTTGCCAACCGCCGATGACGCCAGAAGAGGTTAAGAAAGAGGTGGGTTACCAGGGCGGCGACTTGTCCTACCTGCGCAAACTTGCGACGGAATCAAAGGTAGTCCTCAGACGCTCAGAAAAGCGCGGCGGACGCCCATCAAAAAACCAGACGACACGCAAAGCCGGAATTGGGGCTTCAAAGTCTTAGGTTTAGGGATAAACCGCGGCTTAAGCTGCTGTTGCTATGAAAAGAAAAGCAGCCAACACACCGCCAGAGGTTCAATCACCGCAGCTCAACCTGCCAGCCGATCCGGGCCGGCCGCCAGAGCACGAAGCGGAAGTCAGAGTCCTTGCTCGCATCGAAAGCGCAAAGAAGATCATCCGGGCCCACCCGGAGGTTTCCTTTGAACAGGCAATGCAGCAGCTCAATCCCCTGTCCCGCGCTGCCTACACCCTCAAGGAATGCGCCCAGGTCCTCGGCATCTCGTACATCTCTGTTTATCGCCTAACGAAGAGGCGCGATGCGAACAATCGTCCATTGCTCAAGCCTTCAACCTCAATTCCAGGCCGCACACTGATTCCTGTCCGGGAGGTCGAAGCCTTCCTGAAGCGTTAGGCATGAAGGACCGAGGCTTCAGAAGCGTGCGGCTGTTTACGCTCGCGCGCGCAGAGAAAGCCGGTTTCACCTGGCTCCGGGACCCCCGCGTACCGAACGGCCTCGCGCTGTGCTCAGCGCGGGGCACAATTTTCGAGTTGAGGCCCCGGCCTCTTTCCGTACGTCGATGGGAAGAGAAGCGATTCAAAGACGCTGCATAAGGAAGGCCCGCGCTGAGAACCGCGGGCCGAATGGAATCTGACGATGCAAGGAAGCCCACAACCGGCAGAGCGTCAAGAATTTATTTCCAGCCAGCCTGAGCTAATCAGCGATGATCCTCGGCAGGCCTCTGGGCGAAAGCCCGACCCATGCGCCAAGCCCACGTGGTTGCAATGGTCTTCCTGGGATAAGTACCGGCGTTTGCTCAATGACCGTCGGCTAGTCGGCCACGATGCCGCATTCAAGCTCTGGCACCATTATGACAACTCCAAACAGAAGACCGGGCAGGTCATCGGATTCCGCGCGCAGGCCTCGTATATCGCCCGGAAGTTCGGTTGGACGCGGGCGACGGTGTACGCGGGAAACCGGCTGCTTGTGGCGTGCCAGTACCTGGTTTGGCACCGCGGCCAGGGCTCGCAGCCCGTCGCGCGTCCGATCGGGGGAATACGGGAACTGCCCGCAGACCCGAATCAGAGAGCACTGCCCTTCCTGGTGCCAGCGCAACCCGAGTGTACGCCGACGCGGACACTTGAAGCCCCGGAGTGTACGCCAAAGCGGACACTTGAAGCCCCCCGAGTGTCCGCCGCGGCGTACACCAAGTGTACGCCTACGGGTACACCCCATACTATGTGTGAGTTATCTGTGACTGAGGAGAGTGTGAGGGGGGGATCTTCACCTTTCGTGAAGCGGGAAGACTGGCAAATAGAAAAGCAGCTAGGACGTGTGCGCGAGACGATCAAAGAACTCACCGGCGCAAAGCCAGCGAGGCATGATCCTGAGACAACCGCGAAGATCGTCAAATCCTTGCGCCTGAAAGAGGGCAACTTGGAACGTGAATTCGCGGGGTTACCTCCGGAAACCAGTAAGGAAAAAGCGCTACGCTTGCAGGCCGCCAAACCCACGCCGACCGCTGAGCCGGTCCCTCGTGTTCCTTTGACTGAGGAGAAGAAGAAGGAATTGTTGGACGCGATACGCAGGGAGATCGCTGGCCTGCGAGCTGAGACATGAAATCCGACCGGTGGCTCGTGATAAGCGACACTTGGCTTGATGGCCGGCCGTTGCTCTGGGGCACGATCGTGGAACTGGAGCCAGAGAAGGCGGCCGCCTTGCGCCGCGCCGGCCGGGTAGTCTTCCTCGACGCGGTGACGTACCGCGCATTTGCGCAACATGTGCGGGGCCTGCTTACGCCGCGCGAAGCCCAAATTGTGGAACTGACGGCCACAATGGCCGGGGATAAGCAGATTGCCGAGAGACTGGGCATTGGTGTCGGAACGGTCCGGACCCACTGGCAGCGGATCTTCACGAAGCTGCACCGGCCTGGCCGGACAAGCGCCTCTTTGTTCTGGATGGCCTATACACTTTCGGGGACTAGCGGGCCGGTGCGCTCACAGCGACGCTGAGGGAAAGTATGAATCGTACTGAAATCAAACGGGCGCCCCTGGTAGGCATGACGGCCGACCAGATTGAGAGGTTTAGCATAACGCGGGCTCTCCGCAGCCAACTGAGCGGCGGCACGCTCGACGGACTGGAGCGTGAGATCCATCAGGAGCTTGACAGCCGGATGCCCAATAAGGCGGAGGGCGTGTGGCTGCCATTCGATGTGCTGGGGAACCGGGGCCGGCGCGATTTGAGCGTTGGCAGCTTCAGCGAGGGCGGCGCTCTGGTCGCAACCGAGATCCCAAAATCCGTTATTGAGCTTCTGCGGAATAAGTCGGTCTGTTTTCGCCTTGGGGCCATTTTCCTTGACGGCCTGAACGGGAATCTTGCCATACCGCGGGAGACGGGCGCTACCACCGTCCAATCGGTGTCCGAAGGGGGCCTGCTCCAGGAAAGTGATCCCACGATTGACCAGGTGCCCTTAAGCCCCCACAGAGTTGGAGTGACTACGACCTACACCCGGCAATTGCTGTTGCAATCGTCCCCTACTTTGGAGACCTGGCTGCGGGAAGATCTACTGGCTCAGCTTGCATTGAAGTGGGATTACTTGATCCTGCAGGGGGCCGGCGCTAACGACGAGCCCCTTGGGATACTCAATACGCCCGGCATTGCGTCGGTCCTGTTCGGTGGTACCGCCAGCTATGCCAAGGTCGTTTCGTTTGAGACGGCATTGGCCCTGGTCAATGCCGACGTCGGGACTTTGGGTTATGTCACAACTCCGGCGGTGAAGGCGGCCTGGAAGCTCATTGCGCGCGTTCTGACGGGCGCTACCGTTCTGACGTCGGAGCCGCTGTGGCAAAACTGGCCGGACGGGAGCGGGGATGGCCTCGTGAACGGGTACCGGGCGATCAGCAGTAACCAAATTCTGAATAACGCCGTTGTCTTTGGCCACTTCGCAGACCTGGTATTCGGGTGCTGGGGGGCCGGTGCCGATTTTATAGTCAACCCATATTCAAGGGATACCGAGGGCAAGGTGCGCATTACGGGCAACACCTACGTGGACGTCGCGCTGCGCCATGCGCAGTCATTTTGCTGGTCTGCGGACTCTGGCGCACAGTAGAACGATTTGGGAAAACGCTGGCGACTTCGTAAGCCATAACTGAGGCCAGCCAGGCGAAACGCTTTGGACCTGTTTGTCCCGGGCGCCAGCCATCCCGGCCGCGCGGTTTAAGCGATTTCCACCGCGCGGCCAAAATATCAGTCATTATGCCGATCAAAACTTGTTGCGGGCCGGACGGCGGCGACCTTGGGCCGCCACGGGCGAGCGCTGCCAATCTGCACGCCGGCGCCGTGCTCGAATTGATCACCGCGCGAATCGCGGCCGGCCAGGCTGCCGCTGCTCAGCCGCGCTTTTCATCGAGGCCTGGTGAGGCGAGGGCGTTCCGCCAGGGCACGCATCGAAGAACGAGGGTCTGGACGATATGAGGAAACCCCTGCCCATCAAAGTCAGTGTCCTCGGGAGTGCGTCTGGCGTCGGCCCGCTCTCATCAGACGAGGCGATCGCCCGAACACAAGAGCTGGTAGCGCGAGCGAATAAGCGCGCCTTCGAGGAAATGGAGAGCGCGGTCCTCTTGCCTCCGCCCCCAAGGAGACGCATGAATGACGGCGACAAGATCCGCTACCTCCTCGAGCACGGCCACTGGCCTTCGCCAGCGAGGCAGCGCGGCTACTGATTATGGGCGGGCTGAAATTGGTCGGGGAGCTGGGGCTGGACGGATCCGGTTTCGCAGCCGGGCTCAAGAAAGCCGAGGGCCTTGCCGCGAGCGCTGGGCATGAGATCCGCGACGCGCTCGTTGGGATGATTGGGATCGGGACGATCAGCCTCGCCATTTCAAAGACGGTACAATCGGTCAAGGAACTGGCAAACGCTTCTGAACGGCTGGGAGTGGGCACCAAGAATCTGCAGCTCCTGCGGAAGGCAGCCAACGATGCCGGCGTGGAGTTCGAGAAACTGGAGAGAACTTTTGAGCGCATCGATGTGGCGCGATTCAAAGCTCTCACGCCCGGCAGCGAAGGCCAGGGTGCCCGGCGCGCGTTCCAACAAATGGGAATTACGCCGGAGATGCTGCGCAGCATGACGGCCTCGCAATTGTTCATGGGGCCCATGGCGCAGATGGCAAGATCCCGGAGCCCAGCGGAAATCAATGGACTGTCCGCTGAGCTGGGACTTAAGGGTTTTGCCCAGACCATCCCAGTGCTGAAGACAAACTTCGTTGAGCTTGAAGACAGGATGAAGCGCTTCGGCTCTTTGATCGATGCCGAAACGATCGTAAGGCTCAAGCACCTGGGCGACCAGTTCAAGATCATCGGGGACTTCATTGTGGCCTACCTTGGCAAGTCCATCGTCAAGGCTACAGAAGGGCTTATGGACGGCATCAGCCGCTTTCTTGGCTGGCTCGATAACCGAGCGCGTCCGGAAACACCCGGCGAAGAGCCCGGGCAGAAACGGAACTGGGCTGGAGGGCTCTGGGGCCTTTCCGGCCGGGTTGGCTCTGGAATCATGGGTGGAGTCACAGGCGTGCTTGGCCTTTGGAACGAGATGATTGGGAATCGTGAGAGGGCGGAGGACCGCTTGATTCAGTCAATGGGATGGTTCCAATCCGCGGGGCTGCCAGAGGGCTGGGTTGGCGAGGCGGCGGACGAGATGGTTAGAAAGATGAATAAGGGGGCGCCGGGGTTCAAATCCACCTTTGACGATGCCCGGGCCCAATGGGAAAAGCAGATGAAGGCGCTCGCAGCCATGTTGGAGAATCCAGAACCTCCGGAGGGCAGCTTCCCCGGCGGTGCACAGAAGCCATCTGTCAAGGCGCTGGAAATCCCATCGGATTCACTGACACGCGTGGGGAATTTCTTGGGCGGGAGCCAGAACGCGATCATGCGGCTGGCAGAACAGCGGACGCAGTATCTGCGGCAGATCGCGCAGAACACGGCGCACTACGCGATGCGGGGCGGCCCGACGTCGTCGCGGCTGGGGATGGCGGCGGGGATGATGACCGATCCTTACGCCGTGTTCGTGCCGACGCATTGAGCGTTGAAGCCGGGCGAACATAGTCCGATCGTCCGCCTGGTCGCACGGCTTTACGGGCTCGAGGGCTTTCTGTGGAGACTGCTTCAGCTCCTCTTGCTTCCGCTGGTAGCTATCTTGTGGCTCTGGTACTTGACCCGGCTGCAACTTACCGCCCGCGGCTTTCTGCGAAGGCAAGCCGCCGGGCATCGGCGGTGGCGCCAGGACAGAGACGACCGGCTGCGGAACCCAGAGAAATACCGTGGGCTCTAAAGCGCAGCGGGAGGAGGGCGGATCCCGGGTCCTTCCCGCGGTCCTGGCGAACAGGTAACCAAGCTTCCCGAATCTGTCCAGGCATAGGAATTTGGGCAAGAATATGCCACCCCTGGGATCCGCCAAAGGGCCGGAAACAGAGCCAGGCGTCGATTGAAGCCGCTTCCCCCGCGACCCCCACTATCCAGTCCCAAGCGAGGGGTAAAGATGCCTGTACGCGCCTCCCAGCGCGCGAGTAATAGCGCCGGCAGCCGGTAGCCGCCTCGCCAGATCGAAAGCGCGGGGCGTGAGCTTGAGCAGCTTGATGGACCGGCAGAGACCCCAGTAACGGGAACCTGGCTTGCGCAGCATCACGCCCTCGCCGCCTGCGGCGCAGGTCCGGACCATGGTGGCGATCGCCGCCGCGGTGGACGTGACCTGGTCGTACCCGACCGGGTCTACGTGGTTCGGAACTGCCAGGCTGGCGAGAATGTCCAGGGCTTCTTCAATGCGGAGCCCGGGGACTGGCACGTCGAACGGTCGAAAGGTCAACGCGCGCCAATTCCCCGACCGCACGGCACTGTTGACCTGGTCGTGAGTAGTGCCGGGCCCCGCCCAAAGCTCCCCGTCCAGGAGCTGCCGGGGCATCCCGGCCTTGAACCAAGCAGGGACCTGGAACGGCTCGCCATGCCGGGAGAGGAATTCCGCCCCGGTCCAGACACAGCGCCAGCCGTCCAGCTTCTCAGAGAGCCACCAGCCGGCCACGTCCTCGCCAGCCCAGTGGCTGCCATGCATGAGTCGAATCTGCACGGGCTCGCTCAATTCCAGCGATTGGGAAAGTGCTGCTTCAACCATTGCAGATCCAGTAGCTGGGGGGCTGGCGGTCCGCCAGGTCCTGCTGGCGGCAGCTTCCCCATGCGCTCAGCCATTTCGTCTTCCGTTTCGTGTCGAACGTCACAGGCAAGCGGCACATAATCCCGCCAGGCCTGGCGAATGATGGCCTTGGCGAAGGCCCAGATTGCCTTGCGCATAAACCAGTTCCGTTCATTGCTGGTGAGCATTTCAAGCCCCCATCCTTTCTGCTCAGGGTGCAGCTTGTGGCACTGGACCAGTGCCCTCTCCAGGTCCTCCCATTCCCGATCAGAGAAGCCAAGGGAGACACGCTTCGTAACTGGGTAGTCGCTCTTCATGGTGTCTTATGTGAGTTGGATGTGGAGGGTGTTGGACGGCAGCGCGGCGCCGTCTTGCGATTGGAGTTCTGCGGCCAATGGCCGGGGCCGGTAGCCCCCGCGCAGAATCGCGTTGCATACGGCGCTGAGCGCGACCTGCGCCAAGCTGCCGACGTGTTTGTTGCCGAGGGCGTCGCTGAGGACCGGACCATCTGCCATTGCGGTCCGGAGCAGCTCTGCATCCTCGCTTGTGAGAATCAAACTGAGGCTGATTCTCTGAGCCTTTTCCTGTGTGTCTTGCATCGTCATGCGCCGTGTTAGCGGCATAGAGCGCGCGCCAGAAGGCTAACACCTTATCGAGCGACGGCACGACCCGTCCACTCTATCTGACGCGCGTTCGGGTTCGATTTGGAACGCCAGCGGTCGTGACTCCGCTATTCGAACGGCGATCCGCCTGTTAGAGCGGACAGGGGCATCAAAGCAGAAGCGCCAAGCGAGCGCAAGCCCCAGTTGAAGAATTTTGCTTTGAGCCTAATCCGCCGGCACAATCGCCCCATGAAACTCTCAGACCGGGACCGGGCCTGGCTGGTCGCGGTGCTGGCGGCCGTGCTCTTCTGGCGAGGGCGAGGGACTCCCCAGAGGCCGCCCCGAGGCTACCCCGAGGCCACCCTCAAGCCATCCGGTAGCCTACAGGTAGGCACCCTGAAGCCACCCTGAGGCTACCTTCGAATGGCGCGTAGTTAAGCGCTTTGGTTTTTGGTGGTTTTGCGAGAGCGCAGGTGGGCTTTCCAGTAATTGCGGGGCCGGGTCATCAACGAGTAACGCTTGTGGCGGCGTTTGATGACGCGCGGTTCGGCTCGACCTGGACGGTCAGGCACCAGCGCTTGGGCCAGAGTTTGGAGCAGATCATTCGTCAATTGCACGACGTTGCGGCGGCTGGTGGCTTGAGCGATAACTTGGCTGAAGTGGCGCACGGTCTGCATCGAGCCCTTAAAGCTGAGGCGAGCCACATCCTGATCATAAATGCCCGCGGCTTCGGCCATCATTGCGCGGATCAGGTTGTAGGCGATGAGATGCAGGAGCACTTCGCGGTGGAGCAGGGCCGGGCTCAAACAACGGAGCATCTCCATTTGCAGGGTGGTTTTGATGTGCCGGAAGAACAACTCGACCGACCAGCGCCGCAGGTAGAGTTGGGCCAATTCGGCGGCGGGGTAGGCGACCGGATCGAGCAGCGTGGTGACCAAAACGATGTACTTGGAACGAAAGCCTGGGATGCAGACCGGATAGCGAATCAGGCGCAAGGTGATCTGGGCGGGCAAGGCGTTCCAGAGTCTGCGGGTGGCGGTTTTGCGCTTGCGTTGGGGCTTGTGCCAGGTGACCAGCCGGTCGTAGCGGCCCAAGCGTTTGCCTTGGCGGAAGTCGTGGGTGCGGGACTCATTGAGGCGCAGCAGGCTGGCCACGTGGCGTTGCCACACTCCGGCGATGGTGACATAGTCGCAAAAGAGCCGGTCGGCCAAGAAGAGATCTCCCGCCTTGAGGTGCCGCCACAGCCGACGGAAGAGGCCTAGCTCCGAGTGGTGCTTGTTGCCCAAGGTAAAGTGGAGCAGCGCGCCGCTGCTCAAGGAGAACAGGGCCACCAGTTTGATTAAGGGGAAACCGCAGCCCGGCTGCTGCTGGGCGGACTGGGGGAAGGCCTTTTGGTTCTTGGGAGTATCAGGGGCCAAGAGGCTGGTGCCGTCGGCGACCTTGACGTCATGGTCGTGGAAGCGCCAGTGGGAGCGGACCCGCTGTTCGGCCTTCTGGGCGACGGCCCCGAGAATGTTCTGCAGCGTGGACTTGGGCAGGCGAGCGCGGGCCTGGCAATAGGGACTGGTATCGTTGCTGAGGTGGTGGCGACCCAGCGAGGCCAACCAGGCAATGACCTTGCCGACGGCATCCGAACAAGGACTGCCGGGATTGAGCACCTGCCACAGGAAGGTCCAAAACGTCACCGCCAGGCTGTAGAGGCGCTGGCGGCTGTTGGGGCCTTCCTCGGTGGGCGAGAGCCAATGAGCGGGGAACCAGTCCTTAAAGAGCGTGGCCAGCTCGTTGGGGCTGCGGGGCAGCCGGGCGCGGGCGCTGTGGAGGGAGTGTCTGGGGGAGTGGAACTTGCCGAAGAGGTCGCTGGTGGTAAACATATATCTGTAACATTACAGATATATACCCTTGACAGGCAAGCCCTTTTTGGGCACGCTGCTGGAAAAACCTCTATGCCTGCCCCCGCCCCCTCACCCCCGATCCGCCGCTTGGCTGACCTGGCCCCCCACCCCGCGGCTTATCAACGCCTCCAGGCCCAACTGGCCCAAAGTCCCTGGATCTGCCAAGGTTCCCTGGTTTGCCGCCCCTTGCTCCGCCGCGTCGGCCGACGCAAGGTCCGCAAGGGACCCTATTATCTGTGGACGTGCAAGCTGAAGGGCAAAACAGTCTGCGTTGCCCTCTCGCGATCGCAATATCTGCTCCTGGCCCAAGCCATTCGCAACAACCGCCGCACCCAAAAGCTCCTGGAGCGCATGCAGGCGCTGACCCTGAAAACCATCTTGCGCAAGGTGCCCGGCGTCAGGAAACGCAAATGACTGCTCTCACGTATGTTATGTGCTAACTACGCGCCATTCCAGGGTAGCCTCAGGGTGGCCTCGGGGTGCCTACCGGTTGGCTAGCACATGGCCTGAGGGTGGCCTCGGGGTGGCCTCGGGGGCAGCCCGGCACGCTATTCCGCCCGTTCCACCGAAAACGGCCAAGAGTGGCCCGCAGCCACCTAAGTCCGCTATTGAGAGTCATTTGAGATTTGCAGAATCCTTCCGTGTCCACGGACCTATTTCCACGAGCGAATCCGCTGCCGTCTCGACTCCGCCCCCACGAAACAATTCGCTGCGTTACACCAACCCTGTGTGCCCCTGCCGGTAGATTGCCAAGCCCGATTCCAAGTCACCGCCCTGCGAGTGAACCGGCGCAGCGCCCGCCCGCCAAGGCGGAAGCAATCCTCGCGAGCGGTCAAGGCCTGACGGCTAAATACTGACGCTTATGGCGAGCGGAGGCGGTAGAAACGGGCGGGATAATTCGTCCACTGCGGGTCGCTGAAATAGGACGAGCCGCCAGCGAGCGTATTGGTACTCACCGCAGACCATGCGGGATTGGCCAGATTGATGGAGGCTTCCACCACGATGACCAGATTGCTGGATCCAGTGATGGTGAACCCAAACCCGTTCGTCAGCACGCCGAAGGTGGCACTGCTGGTCTGCACTTGGGGGTCCCAGAGCACTATCGGAATATTGGCATTGGTGGAGAAGGATTCCCAGCCGGTGGTTCCCGGCAAGTAATAGCCGGTCACATTCCCGTCGCCGGTGAACGCACCTGTACCCACGCTCGGGGCGTTACCTTGGAAATAGACGCTGGTCAGGGCGCATTGAAGAAACGCATAGGACCAGATGTTAGTGACGCTGCTCGGAATTATGATGCTGGTCAGGTTGGCGCAACTCCTGAACACAAATTCCCCGATGTTGGTGAGGCTGTTGGGAAGCGTAACGCTGGTCAAGCGGTAGCACTCCTCAAACGCCCCGCTTCCGATGCTGGTCACGCTGTTGGGAATCGTAACGTTGGTCAGGCTGTGGCACTCCTGAAACGTACCGTCCATACTGGTGACGCCGTTGGGGATGGCGGCGGTGGTCAGACTGAAGCAGTATCCGAACGCGTAGGCTCCGAGGTTGGTGACGCTGTTGGGAAGTGTCACGCTGGTCAGGTTAATGCAGTACCCGAACCCCCAGAACCCGATGCTGGTGACGCTGTCGGGAATCGTAACGCTCGTCAAGCTGGAGCAGGTATCGAACGCATTGTCCCCGATGCTGGTGACGCTGTTAGGAATCGTGATGTTGGTCAAGTTGATGCAGCCAGCGAATGCTTCGTCCGCGATGTTCGTGACGCTGTTGGGAATTGTGTAACCTCCCGCTCTGCCGCTTGGATAAGTGAGAAGTATAGTCTGGCTTTGATTCAACAGAACCCCATCCTCGTCGCTATAGACAGAGTTGTGCGTATCTACCCAGATTGCCGTCAGGCTAGAGCAACCGGAGAACGCATCGCTCGCGATGCTGGTGACGTTGGTCCCTATCGTGACGTTGGTCAGGCCGTTGCAGCCAAGGAAGGCCTGCTCCCCGATGGCGGTGACCGGCAGGCCATTGGTGGTGCCGGGGATGGTCACCGCACCGCCGGGACCGATGTAGCTGGTGATGCTGAGGGTGCCGTTGTTGGTCTTGAAAATGAATTGGGCTTGCGCCACGGCGGGCAGCGTCAACAGCAACAGCAGCGGCAGCAGGCTTTTACGGGCACGCCCAAATGGACGAACGAAAGCAACAGGTTTCATAGTGACCTTTCGATTATTCTGAACCACCGTCCGCGATTCTGCGCCTCTACCGGGGGATTGCCAAGCCTGATTTCAGAGCCCGCCCGTGTGCGCCGCTTGGCCTTGGACGCATTGTGATCGCGCCCCGCAGAGCGCGCCCGCAAGCCCAAACCGCCCAAAGCACCGCCAAAACCCAGATCCGCCGCAGCCCCCCGCGGGACGATCGTGAGGCTTTGCGAAGGCCGTGGAGTCTGATACGGTCGCGGTCATGGGCAAACATGTGATCTTCCTTGGCGCAGGAGCATCGAAAGCTTCGTGCTATCCGCTGGCGAGCAAACTTCGACTGCTACTATCTTCCGAACACGACCCGACGGCTCCATGCTGACGCTCATGGCGAGCGGAGGCGGTAGAAACGGGCGGGATAATTCGTCCAGGCGGGATCGCTGAAGTAAGAACAGCCGTTCGTGAGGGTGTTGGTGCCGACGCGCAACCAGATTGCATTGGCGAGGGTCGTAGAGGCTTCAACAACGACAGGGACGTTTGTTGCCCACGAGATGACGAAGCCGAACCGGTCGGTTTGGATGCCGAAGCTGGGCGCGGTGGTTAGGATTACAGGACACGGGAGTACCCAGAATGCTGTTGGACGGCCGCAGTCCGCCGTGTCCCAGCCAATCGTCCCCGGCAGGTAATAGACGGTGGCATTAGTGGCTCCCTGGAATGCAGGAGGGAAGAAAGTCCTGAAATCAAATGTCGGAGTGTTTCCCGTGAAATAAGCTGCTGTGAGGCTGCTACAGCCGTCGAAGGCCACAGCCCCAACATGCTTGACACTGCTGGGAATAGTAACGTTGGTCAGGCTGGCGCAGCCACCGAACGCATAGTCCCCGATGCTGGTGACGCCGTTGGGAATCGTAACGCTGGTCAGGCTGGCGCAGCCACCGAACGCATTGTCCCCGATGCTGGTGACGCTGTTGGGAATCGTCACGGTGGTCAGGCTGGTGCAGTCCGCGAACGCCGCCCCCCCGATGCTCGTGACGCTGTCGGGAATCGCGTAGGTTCTCCCGGCTTTGCCTCCCGGATATTCCACGATCGTGGTTTGGCTCTTGTCGAACAAGACGCCATCTGCGCTGATATAGCTGGGATTGAGGGCATCCACCGTTATGGCAGTCAGGCTGCCGCAAGCAGTAAACGGAGCCTCCCCAATGTTGGTGACCGTATTGGGGATCGTCGCGCTGGTCAGGCTGGCGCAGCCAGAGAACGCCCAGTCCCCGATACCAGTGACGCTGTCGGGAATCGTAACGTTGGCCAGGAGGCGGCACCCATTGAACGCCGAGTCTCCGATACTGGTGACGCTATTGGGAATCGTCACGCTGGTCAGGTCAGTGCAGTAATCGAAGGCGTCGTCCCCGATGCCGGTGACGCTTTTGGAAATCGTGTAGCTACCGGCTTTAGCCCCTGGACATTGAATGAGCGTAGTCTGGCTCTTGTTGAACAAGACGCCGTCCACGCTGCTATACGCAGGGTTGAGAGCATCCACGCTTATCTCGGTCAGACTGCTGCACACGGCGAACACCCCAATTCCGATGTTGGTCACGCTGTTAGAAATCATGGCATTCGTCAAACTGGCACACCAAGCGAACGCATTGTCCCCGATGCTGCTGACGCTGTTGGGAATCGTCACGCTGGTCAGGCTGGTGCACGATTCGAACGCCTGCCCGCCAATGTTGTTGACGTTGTTACCTATTGTGAGGTTCGTCAGGCGGATGCAGGAATTGAACGCATCGATCCCGATGTCAGTAACACTGTTGGGGATTATGATGTCGGTCAGGCAGGTGCAGCCAAAGAACGCATCGATCCCGATGCTAATGACACCGTCAGCAATCGTGGCGTTGGTCAGGCCCGCGCAGGAGAACAACGCCCACCTCCCGATGTTGGTGACGCTGTTGGGGATCGTGATACTGGTCAGGCTGTAGTCCATAGTGAACGCATAGTCCCCAATGCTAGTGACCGATAGGCCATTGCATGTACTCGGGATAGTCACAACGCCGCTTGAACCGTGGTATCCGGTAATAGTGATTGTGCTGCCGTTGGTCGTGTAATCGAATAGCACCAGGGGATTCCACTGCACGACCGGAAGAAAGCTGTTAGTGGAGAATTCACTCCAGCCGGTGGTTCCAGGCAGGTAATAAGCGGTTGCTGGATCACGGATCGATGGGCCAAAGCCGAAGGAATCTTCACCAACGGTGGGGGCATTCCCGTTGAAATATATTTCGCTCAGCCGGTTGCAGTTAAGGAACGCCTCGTCCCCGATATTTGTGACATCGGTGCCTATCGTAACGCTTGCCAAGTTAATGCATTCATCGAACGCATTGTCCGCAATGCTTGTGACACTATTCGGAATTGCATAAGTTGCGCCCTTGGCGTTTGGGTATTCGATCAGGGTGGCCTGGCTCTTGTCGAACAAGACCCCATCCTGGCTGCTGTAAACGGGATTGTTTGTATCCACAGTTATGGCTCTAAGCCTAGAGCACGAAATGAAAGCCTCAAATCCGATGCTGGTGACGTTGTTGCCTATTGTGAGGTTCGTCAGGCCAAAGCATCCCTCGAATGCAAGCTCCTCGATATTGGTAGCGCTATTGGGGATCGTGTAGTCTCCGGCTTTACCCTCTGGATATGTGATAAGTATGGTCTGGCTGTGGTTGAACAACACGCCGTCCAGACTGCTGTAGATGGGATTGTTTGTATCCACAGTTATTGCGGTCAGGCTACTGCAGCCACGGAAGGGCACGACGCCGATGCTGAGGATGCTGTTGGGGATCATGATGTTGGTCAGGCTGGTCCAATAATCGAAGGCGCAGTCTCCGATGCTGGTGACCGGATAGCCGTTGGTCGTGCTGGGGATGGCCACGTCACCACCGCCGCCGGTGTATCCCGTAATGGTGATCGTGCCGTTATTGGTCGTGAAATTGAATTGGGCTTGCACCACGGCAGGCAGCGTCAACAGCAACAGCAACAGCAACAGCAGCGGCAGCAGGCTTTTACGGGCACGCCCAAATACGAGAACGAACTGAACGACTTTCATGAGGGCCTTTCGTCAATTCTGAACCACCGTCTGCGATTCTGGGCCTTTGCCAGGGAATTGCAAGCCCGATTCAGAGGTACCGCCCTGAGAGTGAACCGGCAGCGCACGCCCACCGCGTTGCCAGCCAGACCCTGAGGTTCGCCCCTTGTGCAACGCGAGCCTATCGGGCGGCAGCGTCGGCATCGGCTGGCCCGGGACTCCGCCCCCCGGCGGGCGCGGCGTGAATGCGCCCGCGTACACGCGACGCCGTCAGCCACTTGCCATGCCGTCCGCGCTCACATGATGCCTTAAGACGCGACCCAAACCCAGCGCCATGGGCCAACCCACCGCTTGCGCCCATAACCTGCCAAAAAACCCAGTACTGGACATTTCACCAGTATTCGCTCTAGGAGGCGTTTTAAGGCGTCTTGCCGTCCATCCGCATCATTTGGCGTTCGCCAGATCAAAACGCGCCAGAAGCCGAGCACGGCGCAACGCCAAGGCGCGCGAATGGAGACCAGACCCCGGGAAATCGCGAACCGTAGGGCAGCTGAGTACAGGCAATAACGGACAAGGTAGGATACAAAGCTCCGTGAAAGGCCGATTGGCTTTTACTCAACCCCGCCGCGCACTTGACTGCCGAAATCCGCGACTCAACTGGTCCTCGAACAGCAGGAGCTTATGGACGGCAGCCAAAGGGCGGCCATCGCATCGCTAATTTCACCTCGGCCCGACTTTCGGCCAGGCGAGCGGCACCCCCTGGTCGCTAAGCAGGGTCTGGAAGCTTTTCAACAGCCCGCTCTGTTTCCGCACCTCACGCGGCACACGCTTTTGGGTTACGCATAAGGCCGCCAGCGCGCCCGCGGCTTCGCCGATGTTCCATTCCGGCGGGTGCAGGCGGTAGCAGCCGTTGGTAATGTGCGTGACGCCGAGATTCTTGCAGGCGGGCAGGAGGTTCTCGATCCGCCGTGGGAGCAGCGCCCCGAGCGGGATTTGGTACGGCAGGGAACTGATGTCAAGGTAGTTGTCCCCGCCGGTGCTGGGGTGCAGGTCAATCCGGTAACTGCCGATGCCGACGGAATCCTCGAACTCGGCGGCCTTCACGTCCTCGCGCTTGGCCCCGGTCTCCTTCATGCGGAACTCGGTCGAGACGTGCTGCTCGACGACGGTGAACTCGGCGCGGATGCGCCGGCTTTCGCGGATGTAGGGATATTTCGCCAGCCCGTCCTCGGTGCCGACGACGTCGGGCCGCAAGCGCAGGCCCTTCCAGCCGGTGCCGCCGTCGGGCCGGGGGGCGGCGGTCTGCAGCCAGTAGAGGACGGAGAGGCTGAGCTGTTTGGCACGTTCCAGATGGCGGGCGGCTTCTTCGGCGGGCACTTCGTAGAGGTTGCCGAGCATGTAATCGTTCTGCGGCCAGTTCGCCAGGCAGATGTCGCCCGGGTAGGTGCCGGCGAGGAACAGGGCCTTGTCGGCAATGCGCCGGTAGGTCCAGAACCCGGCGCCTTTCTCGGGGTCCATCTCCCGTTTGGCCGGTTTGACGCTAACGGGATCGGCGTATTCCCAGGACAGCAGGCGGCCAGGCCAGGGCGGTTTGAGGGCGGGCACGAACTCGCGCCAGAAGTCGTACTCGCGCGGTTTCTCGATGGTGTGGTCCTCGCCGGGCAGGTAATCCATCGCGAAACAGCAGGTGAAGGACTGCATGTTTCGTGGCGCGGCCTCGGCCGGGGCGTGCGGCTCTCCCGTCTCCTTTTGTGATTCGGCGCCCGTGACGTATTCCGTCTTCGTGAGCGGCAAGAGGCCACCCAACTCGGTGGCGTCGGCGAAGTAAGGGGCCCGCAGGACGACGTCGTTGCCGGATTCGAGGCTACGCACGCGCACGGCTTCGACGCGGTCACCGTTGGTCAGAGCGTCCATGGCCTTGTGGCGCAGCAGGATCAGAATCTTACGCCCGCTTTGGTAAGGGGCCAAAAGCTCGTGCAGCACGGCGAGCGAAACGCGCGGCTCGTGGCACAGGCGCGAGACCCAGCCGTTGCCCGGATTCAAATAGGGCGTGGCCCGCGCCTCGGCGGTCAGGGGATAATTGCGCAGATAGAACTCGCGAATCCGCTGGCGGAAGTCGAGATAGGCGCGGGTGCCGCCAAAGGTCTCGATCCAGGGATTCTCATCCGGCGGCACTGCTTGCGCCGTCAACTGGCCGCCGATCCAGTCGGTCTCCTCGGTCATGATGACGCGCAGACCATTCCGCGCTGCGGCCAGCGCCGCCGCGCATCCCCCAAGCCCGCCGCCGATGATGACGAGGTCGGCAGCCAGCTCCTTGGCGGGGGTCTGGCCCAGTATGCCCGGCGAGGGTGAATTCGCCTGGCTTTGTGCCAAGGCCAGGCCCGGTCCGCTCAGCGCGACCGGCGCGGCGAGGCCAAGGCCCTTGAGGAACGAACGTCTGGGAAGTCGAGCGCTCTTACTCATGGAGGACCATCGTGGGGTAGAGGGGGAATGGCTGGCACCTGGCCCGGAGAATGGCAACGAGGAACGACAGGGCCAGCGCCAGCAGGGAAAGCGACCACGCGGTGTTCAAGAGGTGCTGATAGCGGAGCAGCCAGGCAATTTCAGCCGGAGGGATGTGCGGCAATTGAGGCACTGAGAGGACGATGACGGCATCAAGCACGATGTGCAGCACGTAAGGAGCAATCACCCCAAAGCGGAGGGTAATCCAACCGAGCGCGACGCAAATAATGAAGGTATCGGCAATCCGGGACGGGCCGTGGTTGGGCACATGGTAAAGAGCCATCACCGTGGCGGGGACCAAATAGTAGGCCGCCAAGGCCGGGATGGAGCGCCGCCGACGCAGCCTCTCGAAGCCTCGCAGGCACAGCAGCGGGATCGCCTGGAGGACGGTGGACTCCCACACCGGATTGTGCCATTGGGAGAACAGGGCGGCATTGACCTTGCCGGCGAGGTTAAGCGAGGCCATGGTCTGCAACTCCCTCCATCCTGTGAGTTTGTTGATGGCGGCCCCGACGAGATTGGCTACAATTACCGCCGCAATACACCACAGAGTTGCACGGCCCAGGGTGCGCTGAGAGGCCATCCAGGCAATCCCGCCCAGATACAGCAAGGCCATGCCGCCGAAGAACAGGAAGACCGGGCCGTGGAGCGTCCATCCCCCCGTCGCGCCGGGCCAATACAGAATCAGAAAGCCAGTTGAAGACTTCCAGTACCCGGAGGCCAGGAATTGACCGCATGTCGCCAACAAGGGAATCAAAAGGACTACGCTCAGAGCGCCCTGGACCCACCAGGCTGACGGAGAATCGAAGATGGCTCGCTCCCAACGGCCCCTCCTGGAATCCTGTGTCTCTGGAAGACGGAGAAGACCAGTTTGACCCAGGCACTCAGGCATGGCGAGGAGTCTGGCCCTGGCGCACAGCAGCGTCAAGCCCGGGACCGCTCACGCTCGACGCACTGCGTGGCAAAATGAGTTGCAGCGAAACGGCTTACTGGACACATTCGGCACGCGGAAGCGGAGCGGACGGGCGGGACGCCTGTCCTTCCATACGATGGACGGCACAATCAAAATCGCCCTGGTCGGCACCGGCATGTTCGGCGGAGACGTTCATGCGCGGGCTTACGCCGATTTGCAGCGCGCCGGCATCGGCCCGCAACTCGGACGCGTTGGATTGGACGGTTGGGCGCGGGATTTGGGGCCGATCCAATTCCAATTGGCCGCCGTCGCCGCGCGCACGGAGAAGTCGGCCGGGCGCGCGCGGGAGAAGTTCAAGCGCTGGACGGGCTATGCGCCCAGGGCCTTCGCCGGCCCGAAGCCTTGGCGGGACATCCTGCGCGCGTTTCCCGACCTGGATGTCATGGCCGTGGCCACGCCCGACCCGCTGCACGCGGAGGTGATTCTAGCCGCGCTCAAAGCGGGCGTGCACGTCATCACGGAGAAGCCGATGTGTCTGGACATGGCGGAGGCGGATCAGATCATCGCTTTGGCGCAAGCGAAGGGCCGCATTGTGGCTGTGGACATGCATAAGCGCTACGACCCGGACCATATGCGCATCCGGGACGAGATCAAGCAGCGCATCGGCGAACCGCTTTACGGCACGGCTTACCTGGAGGAGCCGTTGCATGTCTCGACGCGCACGTTCAAATGGGCGGAGCAGAGCGACCCGTTCAGCTATGTCGGCTCGCATTGGGTGGATTTGATTTACCATTACTACCGAAGCAAGCCCGTCTCGCTGACGGCAGTGGGCCAGAAGAAACGGTTGGTGCGCGACGGGATCAACGCTTACGACGCGGTGCAGGTGCGCGTGGACTTCGCGAACGGGATGAGCATCAACTTCCACAACAACTGGATCACCCCGCCCGACTTCGAGGGGCCGGTGAACCAGGGCCACGAAATCGTGGGCGCGGACGGCAAAGTCGAGAGTGACCAGCAATACCGCGGCTTGCGCTGGTGGCACCTGGGTGGCGGCAGTCGCACGGCGAATAGTCATTTCACCCGGGACGTGAAGCGCCCCGACGGGTCGGCGGCTTACGTGGGCTACGGAATTGACAGCCTCATGGTGGGGCTGGCGGCGATGTGCCGGGTGAAGTTCTTCGGCGCGAGCCGCGCGAGCCTGGCGGAGCTGTATCCGACGGCAGAGGACGCGCGGATCGTCGTGGCCATCGTCCATGCGGCGCGCCTCGTGCGAGACCTGAATTTCAAGTATCTGCGCCAAGGCAAAGGCGCGCCTATCACCGCGCGCTTTGGCGAGGATGGGATCACCATCGTGGACCCGTATAGGGCGGGCGAGGGGAAAAGGTTTCGTAGGGTGTACCGAAAGGGGATTTGAACCACGCCTTGGCGGAGGCCTTCAGGCCAAACAGCAGCTTGTCCCCGGCACTCTGAGCTCAGATTTGCAGGGACCGGCTGTCCCCGCCCCGTTCAGGAGAGCCTTCGAGCTCGAGCTTGATACACCCCTGGACCCGGCTACCCATGGTCAAGTTCTCAGGTAAATCGCCTTTAGATACTCGGCTTCCTTGAAGGTCGCCGGATGGTCGGGCGCATGACGCGTGGTCCGCAGCTCCTCGAACCTGCGGCCGGCGTCCACGGCGGACCGGCGGACAGCCTCAAAGAATTCTTCCGCAGTCACATGTGCCGAACACGAACAGGCGACCAGAATCCCGCCCGGGGTAAGGTGCTCGATGCCCGACGACACTAGCCGCCCATAGGCGCGAATTGCGCCAGACCGCTCGCTTTCCCGCTTCGCCAGCGACGGGGGGTCCAGAATCACCAGATCAAACCTGCGCCCCGGCGGTTGACTGAGCCACACAAATGCGTCGGCCTGAACGAGTTCGTGCCGGCACGAGGCCACGGAGGCATTCGCTGCGTTAAGGGCGACATTTCGTTTGACGCCAGCCAGGGCATGCGCGCTGAGGTCGAGGTCAGTCACCGAGCGAGCTCCACCGCGCGCCGCGTAGAGTGAAAAGCCACCAGAAAAGCTGAATCCGTTCAAGACGCTGCGTCCGCGCGCCAGGGATTCCACCTGCCGCCGGTTTTCGCGCTGGTCGAAGAAGAATCCGGTCTTTTGCCCGTGCAACACATCCGCTTCGAAGCGCAAGCCTGTTTCCAGAAAAGTGACAGGCCCACCCAGCGGTGGCCCCATCAGAACTTCTCCATCCGCCTTCCCAAACCGGTCCTTGGCCTGTTTCTGGATGTTGCGACCGAGCCGGAGGACTATTCGTTCCGGACGCAAGCGCCCGGTGATTAACCCTGTAATCTCCTCCAAACGCGGCAGCCAGGCAGCGGTGTAAAGCTTCAGCACCAGGGTCCGGTCATAGCGATCCAACACCAGGCCCGGCCATCCATCACTTTCCCCGTTAATCCACCGGAAACCGGTAGTTTGCTCGTCAAACAAGCCCTGCCTGGCTTCCAACGCATTAGTGAGTCTTTCAGCCCACCAATCGCGATCAATGGCCCGAGGCTTCCCCACATGCAGCAGACGAACGCGAATAGGCGAGTCCGGATCGAACAATCCAGTTGCCAGGAATTGGTCCTTGCGGTCGTAAATGACGGCCAGTTCGCCGGCTTGCCCCGCACGATTCTGCTCCCGAATGCTATCGGCAAATAGCCACGGATGGCCCGAGCGCAAAACCGATTCCGCCGTTCCGGACACCCGCAAGCGGAGCCGCGGTACCCCCGTCTGCTCTTGTGATTCGTCAGTTCTCAACCCTCACGCAATCTTACGCTTGAACTGCAGCACACACAGGCTAAACACCGCCACCCCCATCCCGGCGAGGATGACAATGTTGAGCCAGAAGCCCCCAGGCTCGTACCGCGCAGCACAATCCCGCGCTGCAACTTGATGTAATACTTCGCCGGCAGCACCGAGCCAATCGCAAAGAAAACCCAAAGCCACCTCAAAGCCCGGGAGAAGCTTGGGCTGAGCGCGTTTGCCGGGGTTGGTTTTACTTCGGCAGGCTGACGATGAACTCGGAGCCTTGGTTGACTTGGCTGGAGACGGTGACTTTGCCGCCGTGGGCTTCGACGACGGCTTTGACCAGGCTCAGGCCAAGGCCCAGGCCGCGCTGGGAACGGCTCTTGTCGCCGCGATAGAGGCGCAGCCAGATTTTGTCCTGCTCCTCGGCGGGGATGCCGATGCCGGTGTCGCGGAAGAGTGCCACGGCGCGACCGGGTTCGTCGCGAACGGAGACCGTTACAGTGCCGCCGGCGGAGGTGTATTTGACGGCGTTGTCCAGGAGGTTGGCGAAGACCTGTCGCATGCGGGTCCGGTCCACCGAGGCTTCGCAGGGCGCCGGGAGGTCGGTGACAATGGCGATCTTCTTCTCCTCGGCGACATATTGATAGAGCTCGACTACCTCGCGGGCGAGTTGGCAGAGGTCCGCCGGCTCACGCTGGAGCTTCATCATGCCGGCCTCGGCTTCGGTGATGTCCATGAGGGTGTTGAGCATGCTGAGCACGCGCTCGGATTCTTCGAGGCAATCGGCGAGTGCCTCGCGGGCGGCGGCCGGCTCGGCGTTTGGCTGCAAGGCGACCTCCGCCATGCCGCGGAGACGGGTCAAGGGCGTGCGCAAGTCGTGGGCGACGTTGTCGAGCGACTCGCGCATGGCGCGGATGAGGGCCTGATTCTTATCGAGGAGGGTGTTGAACAGGCGCACCAGCTCGTCGAACTCGTCGTCGGATTGGCGGACCGGGACGCGGGCATCGAGCTGGCCGGTGCGAATGATGGAGCGGGCGGTGGAGACAATCTGGCGGACGGGCTGCATGGCGCGGTGGGCGAAGAAGGCGCCGGCGAGGAATCCAAGGACGACGGTCAGGCTGCCAACGAGGACGAAACTCCGCCGGATAGGATTCAGGAGGGCTTCGCGGCTGTTGGTCGTGCGGCCAATCTGCAACACCCAGCCGTCGGACAGGCGCACGCGGCCCAGAGTGATATCCCGCTCCGCGTTCTGGGGAAGCCGGATGTAAGGCGTCTTAAGAAAGCCTTCCCAACCCGGCACGTCCCGGAGCGCCACCCAGGCCTCGGGCGCGCTGATGACCAGGGGGGTGTTGTTAAAGGGGTTCGCCAGGCGGACGAACATTGTGTTCTGCACCTCGGCGGGCTGGTTGGCGACCCAACTGCGCAAGCCGATGATCCCACTGGTTTCATAGACCACCGCCGCGTCCCTAAGCCTGGCCTCGAGCACCTCGCGGTCTTTGCTGCCGACCGCGGCAGCGAGCAGGTAGTAAGCGAGCGCCAGGAGCGCTACGCTGCTTAAGGTGAAGATGAGCGCGTAGAGCAGGCTGAGGCGCAGCCCGATGTTCCGGCGCAGCGGTTCAAGCAGGCCGGAGGACATAGCCGACTCCCCGGATGGTGTGCAGCATCGCGCGGTCCTTGTCCATCTTGCTGCGCAAGCGGTGCACGAGAACGTCCACCACGTTGGTCTGCGGGTCGAAGCTGTAGTCGAAGATGTGTTCGAGGATCATGGTCTTGGTGACCGTGCGGTTGGGGTTGCGCATGAGGTATTCGAGCAGGGCAAACTCGCGGGGCTGAAGTTCGATGTGTTCCCCGCTGCGCTCCACCTCGCGCGTGAGCAGATCCAGGGTCAGGTCGCCCACGATCAGTCGGGTGGGTTCGGCCGCCTGGGAGGCCCGGCGAATGAGGGCCTGGATGCGGGCCAGCAGTTCGGAGAACGCGAAGGGCTTGGTCAGGTAATCATCACCGCCGGCCTGAAGGCCCTTGACGCGGTCGTCCACGGAGGCCTTGGCACTAAGGATCAGAACGGGGATGCGGATGGCTTTGGCGCGGAGCTGTTGAATGAGGCTCAGGCCGTCGAGTTTGGGCAGCATGATGTCTACCACGGCGGCGTCATAGGCGATAGACTGGGCCATGATGAGGCCGTTCTCGCCCTCGGGGGAGTGGTCCACAGCATATCCGCTTTGCTTCAGGCCGTTGACAACGAAGGAGGCAATCTTCTTGTCGTCTTCCACCACCAGGATGCGCATGGGGTCAAGCATAGATTGCCGGTCGTTTCAGCACAACCACAGATGGACACAGATGAACACAGATAGGGAGCCTCTGGAGCGAGGCCTTCTTAAGCGGAGTGACTGCTCAGCGGAAGGAGACGCGGGGCAAAGCGAAAGCAAAGCGGTGCTTGACTCGCAGAATTTGGGTGCATCGGTGTCCATCTGTGGTTGAGTTCTGCTCAGGATTGTTAACAGAAGCCCTCCCGTGCCGGGGTGTGGTGGCACGGGAGGGCGTGGGGGGTGCGGAAGATGATCAGCCGGCTTTGCTTTCGTCCACGACTACGAAGCGGCTGCCGCCTTCACGCCATACGCGGAGCAAGGTGGTCTTGTCGCTGGGATTCTCGGTCAAACGGACGGCTTCTTCGGCATTCTTGACCGGCTTGCGGTTGATTTCCTGGATGATGTCGCCGGGTTTCAGGCCGGCCTCGGCGGAAGCGGAGTCGGGCTTTACTTCGGTCACTACGGCGCCTTGGACTGTCTTGGGCACGTCGAACTGCTGGCGGGCCTGATCATCGAGGTCGGCGACGCCGACGCCATTGAGGGTGCCGGTATCGTGGTTGTCGTTCTCGGCTTTGGCCAGGTCCTCGCTGCCCGGCAGGGTCTTGACGGTCACTTCGAGGGTCCTCTCTGTGCCGTCACGCAGGATCTTCACCGGCACAGTCTGGCCGGGGTGCGTGCGGGCCACTTCGAGCTTGAGATGGCGGCTGTCGGTAACCTTCGTGCCATTGAACTCAACGAGCAGGTCGCCGCTCTTGAGGCCGGCTTTGTCCGCCGGGCCTTTCGGTGTCACGTCGCCAACGAGCGCGCCGGTGGTGTCCTTGAGCTTGAACTCTTTGGCCAAGGCGGGTGTGACATCCTGGATCATGACGCCCAGGTAACCGCGGGTGACGTGGCCGTCCTTGATCAGGCTCTGCATCACATCGTGGGCAAGGTTGACCGGGATGGCGAAACCGATGCCCTGGTTGCCGCCGCTGCGGCTCAGGATGGCGGTGTTGATGCCGATGAGGCGGCCTTCGGCGTCCACGAGCGCGCCGCCGGAGTTGCCGGGATTGATGGCGGCGTCGGTCTGGATGAAATCCTCGTAATCAAGGCCCATGTTGCCGCGGCCCTTGGCGCTGACAATGCCGGTGGTGACGGTTTGGCCGATGCCGAACGGGTTGCCTACGGCCAGGACCACGTCGCCTACTTCGACCTTGTCGCTGTCGGCCATAAGGACGACGGGCAGGTCTTTGGCGTCAATCTTGATGACGGCAACGTCGCTCTTGGGGTCGCGGCCAACGACCTTGGCGGCAAACTCGCGACCGTCCTGCAAGGTCACCTTCACTTCGTCGGCGCCGTCCACGACATGGTTGTTGGTGAGAATGTAGCCGTCCTTAGTGGCCATGACACCGGAGCCAAGGCCCTCCTGGCGGGGCATGCCGAAATTGCGCTCGGGCATGTGGCCCTGGGACTGGTCGCCGAAGAAGCGGCGCAGCAAGTCGTTCATGTCCGAGCCCCCGGAGAGGCCGGTCTTCTGGGCTTTGGCCAGGGTGACAATCTTCACGACGCCCGGGCTGACCTTTTTGATGACGGGCGCGAAGCTGGCGCGGCCCGCAGTGTCACGGGACACGGGGCGTTCGTCCAGGACGAGGTTGACGGGAGTGGTTTTGGTTTCGGCCTTGGAGGCTGGGTTCGGCATAACCGCGAGGGCTGTGCCCGTGAGAATCAGGGTGCCGCCCAAGGCGAAAGCGGGCAGCCGTTTACTCAGGCAAGTCAGTATGTTCTTCATAGTGTCTATTCCATTCATTTGTTGTTAACCAGTTGTAGTTTGTTGCTACGTATCTGAGGCAATAGACCACCTCCTGCTAACAGGAACCTTTCGGGAACATTACAGATTGGAAAGGAAGGAGCCCCGCGGCTGGAGTGGAATTCGATGGCCTTCAGTGCTTCGAGGTGGCAACGAGGCGGCGGGGGAAGTCCCGAAGTCCGAAGTCCGAAGTCCGAAGTCCGAAGTCCGAAAGAAGGCCGAAATCCGAAGTCCGAACGTGCCAAAGGCGGTCCCTGGAACCCGATAGCTGCAAGGCTCGCGGTTGGTCGTTCGTCCCGTACCCAGTAATTGTGTTCGGGCCGGTGCGAGCGCGGTTGGCTGTCTCTGCCTTCGGGTTTTGGAGCCTAATGCCCGTGACGGATGGGAGCAACCAGTTCTCGACTATGGCTGTTTGCGCAAGACGGTGTCCCTTTGCGCCCAATCTGGGTTCGGCGTGGGATAATCCAGGTTGTAGTGCAGGCCGCGGCTTTCGGGGCGGCGCAGGGCGCTTTCGACAATGATCTCCGCTACAGTGGCGATGTTGCGCAGTTCGAGCAAATCACTGGTGACAATGAAGTCCCAATAATACTGCTGAATCTCGCCTTGGAGGTTGGCAATGCGGTTTTGGGCGCGCTGGAGCCGCTTGTTCGTGCGCACAATACCCACGTAATCCCACATGATGCGGCGGATCTCGTCCCAGTTGTGCGACACGACGACCATTTCGTCCGGGTTATGCGCGTTGCCGGAATGCCAGGGAGGGATCTTGAAGTCCGAGGGCTTGGGCTTGTTAGCGATCACTCGTTGGGCAGCGCGGTGAGCGCAGACCATCGCTTCGAGCAGCGAATTGCTGGCCAGGCGGTTGGCGCCGTGCAGCCCGGTGCAGGCCACTTCGCCAACGGCGTACAGGCCGGTAATCTCTGTCTCGCCATCCACGTTGGTCAGCACGCCGCCGCATTGGTAATGGGCAGCCGGGACAACAGGAATGGGCTCCTTAGTAATATCAATGCCATAGCCGAGGCACGTCTGGTAGATGTTGGGGAACCGGTCAATGATGAACCGCGCGGGCTTGTGCGTGATGTCCAGCAGCACATTATCCGCCCCGCTCCGCTTCATCTCGCTGTCAATGGCGCGAGCAACGATGTCACGCGGCGCCAGCGACTTGAGCGGATGGGCGTGCTGCATGAACTCGACGCCTTCCACGCTCTTGAGCACGGCACCTTCCCCGCGCACCGCTTCGCTGATCAGAAACGACTTGGCCTTGGGATGATAAAGGCAGGTGGGATGGAATTGGATGAACTCCATGTTGGCCACCGCCGCGCCGGCGCGCCAAGCCATCGCCACGCCGTCGCCGGTAGCAATGTCCGGGTTAGTGGTGTAGAGATAGACTTTCCCGCAGCCGCCGGTGGCCAGGACGGTGACTGGGGCGGCGAAGGTCTCCACTTGCCGGTCCTGGTTGTCGAGCACATAGAGGCCGAGACACCGGTTGTCGCCGACGTAGCCGAGCTTTTGGCTGGTGATAAGGTTAATCGCCAGGTGGTTCTCGAACATGGTGATGTTCGGCTGTTCGGCGACCGCCGCCAGCATGGCCCGCTCGATCTCCCGGCCGGTAATGTCCTTCGCATGGAGAATGCGGCGCTTGGAGTGCCCTCCCTCGCGGCCGAGGTCCAGTTCGCGCGCGCCGTGGGAGAGGGGAATCTCGCGCTCGGTAAACCGCATGCCCAACTCAATCAACTCCGCAATCCGGGCTGGTCCTTCCTGGACGATGGTGCGGACAGCGGCCTCTTTGCAAAGGCCGGCGCCGGCCTCAAGCGTGTCGCGCACGTGCAGTTCGAAGGAATCCTCCTTGCTGGTGACCGCAGCGACGCCGCCCTGGGCGTAGTTGGTATTGGACTCGGCGCGGCCCTTCTTAGTGATGACCGCCACGCGCCCATGCGGGGCGACTTTCAAGGCGAACGAGAGCCCGGCAATCCCGCTGCCGATGACGAGGAAATCAAACTGTTTCATCTACAAGCGTGCGTTATCAATCAAGCGGGTCTGGCCGATGAACACTGCGAGAGCCATGTGCGTGCCGCGCGTGACTTTGGGAACCGGGGCCAGGGTGGCCGGGTCGAAGAATTCCACATAGTCCAGACGAGCTGCCGGGGCGCATTCGATAAGCCGCTTCAACTCCGATTTGAGGCGCGCCGCCGGAAGGGGGCGCGCCGTCTTGTGCACCGCCGCCTGGGCCTTCTGGAGCGCACGCCAAAGCACCAGGGCCTGGGCTCGCAAATCACCGGCAAGGTATTGGTTCCGGGAACTCAACGCCAAGCCGTCCGCCTCGCGAAAGATGGGGACCACCACGATCTTCAACGGGAAGTTCAAGTCGCGCACCATGCGTTTGATGAGGGCGGCTTGCTGATAATCCTTGGCGCCGAATACCGCCAACTCGGGCTGCACAATGTTGAAGAGCTTGGCCACCACGGTCGTGACGCCGCGGAAGTGGGTCGGCCGCGACTTGCCTTCCATGCCGCGCGACAGGCTTTCCTCGGCGACGAATGTGCTGAAGTCCGCACCCTTCCCACGCGGATACATCTGCGAATCGTGCGGAGCAAAGATCACGTCCACCCCTGCCTCCCGGCACAGTTGGGCATCGCGTGCCAAGTCACGCGGGTAGCGTGAGAAATCCTCTGTTGGGGCGAACTGAGTCGGGTTAACGTAAACGCTCACGACCACCTTGCCGCCCCGGGCAACCAGTTGGCGGGCCCGCCGCACGAGGCTCAAATGACCGGCGTGCAGGCAGCCCATCGTCGGCACAAAGCCAACGCTCGCCCCGGCTCGCTGCCAAGCGCGCCCCAGGCGCTGCATGGCGGACACCGACCTTACGATTTGCATCCGGCGAAAATGGGGTGGGCCAAATGAAGTATCAATCCTATAAAGCATCGCAGGTAGGGCGCGTCACTGAGTGCCGCAAGGGAGAAATCAAATGACCGTCCGCCGCCCTTGCTGGGGTAGCAGGCGGCGGGCTTGGCGCACACTCCGCGGCGCTGTCGTCGCTCCACACCCAACCCCGGCGGGCACAGGACTGCCCGCCCTACCGACGTTGTTGGGTAACGTGCGACGGCTTCCTGGCGCCGCCCGTCACGGCATCACATCCGCGCATGGTTGGTCAGTCGGGACTGTCAACGGGCGGTCGGTGGGCTGCACGAGGCCTTGCGCCAGCAGGTAGGCCTCCACTTCGGAACCGCTGACGTCGGCCAGCACGTGGCCATTGATCTCGACGCAGGGGCTGAGGGGCTGGCCGCTTTTCTGGACCATTTCCTGACGCTGAGCGGGGTCGTTGATGATATCCCGGTCCTCGAAAGGCAAATCGTACTTGTTGAGCACAGCGCGAACGCCCTGGCTCCAACCGCAGGCCGGCTTCAGGTAGGCAATCACTTTAGGTGTATTCATAATTCAGCTTTGCTACTACACTGCCACATTCGGGCCGAAGTTCAAATTTGACTTTGGCCTGCAGGTTCTGGGACTTTGGACTTCCTGATGCCGTTGCGCGTATTGATTATCCCCGACAAGTTCAAGGGCACCCTCGGCGCGGACGCCGCCGCCGAGGCCATCGCGCGCGGCTGGCACAGGGCGCGCCCGCATGATTCGCTGGACCTGCTGCCCATGAGCGACGGGGGAGACGGTTTCGGCGAGGTCACCAGCGGCTTGCTCCAGGCCAAGAGCCGCTGCGTCAAGACGGTGGATGCGGCGCATCGCCCCTGCGTGGCCCGGTGGTGGTGGCAGCGTCGCAGCCGGACAGCCTTCATCGAGTCAGCCGAAGTGATTGGGCTGGCGATGCTGCCGCCGAGGCGGTTCCACCCCTTCCAACTCGATACGTTGGGCCTGGGGAAGGTGCTGCGCGCTGCAGCAAGAACCGGCGCCACCCGGTGCCTGATCGGTATTGGCGGCAGCGCTACCAATGACGGTGGCTTCGGCTTGGCGCGGGCCTTGGGCTGGCAGTTTCTCGACTGCAATGGCCAGTTGATCGAGCGGTGGACTGACCTGAGTCAACTGGCATCCATCCGCGCTCCGCAGCGCCGCCGGTGGTTTCGGCGGTGCCTGGTAGCGACCGATGTGCAGAATCTGTTGCTCGGCCCGCGCGGCGCGGCCCGGGTTTACGGGCCGCAGAAGGGTTTGCGCCCGCAGGACTTTGCGCTGGCGGAACGTTGCCTCGGTCGCCTGGCGCAGGTCTTTGAGCGGCAGTTCGGGCACGATTTCGCACACGTGCCAGGCGCCGGGGCGGCGGGCGGGTTAGGGTTTGGGTTGCTGGCGTTTCTGGGCGCGGACTTGCAGGCGGGATTCGATTTGTTCGCCCGGCACGCGGGGCTCGCGCGCCGCTTGCGTGCGGCGGACGTGGTGATCACCGGGGAAGGGGCCATTGACCGCTCGACGCTCATGGGCAAGGGCGTGGGCCAAATCGCGCAGCGCTGCCGCCGGCTGAGGATTCCCTGCATTGGGCTGGCGGGCACGGTCAGCGTCAGCCGGGGCAGGGCGGGGCTATTCGCCGCTACCTATGCGCTGACGGACTTGACGACCGTCGGACAAGCCAAAGCGCAACCCGCTCGCTGGCTGCAGCGCCTCGCCTCCCGCGCTTGCACTCCCCCCGGCGCCGGTTAAGTTGAAGGGCATGAACTTGGAAGATCACCTGGGCGACATCATCCGCAAGGCGCGCGGGATGTCGAAGGTCTCGACTGCAGCCGCCGCGCGGGCGGCCGGCTTGACGGAGGCGGAACTGACGGGGCTCGAGGAATCCGGCCAGGGACCAAAGAAACCCAACCTGGCAGCGCTCGCCGATTTGGTGGGCCTGAATCGGGACAAGCTGGAGGCGATCGCCAATGGTTGGTTGCCCGCCGAAAAGGATTTGAGCACGTGGCGCGAGCTGCGCTGCATCACTACCACGGCGGGAGGCATGGCCGTCAATTGCTACCTGGTGTGGGACGAAGTCTCGCGCGAGGCGGCGCTCTTTGACACCGGCTGGGAAGCGGGGCCGGTGAACGACCTGATCGCGGAGAACCAGCTCCAGCTTCGCCATGTCTTCATCACTCATGGCCATGAGGACCACGTCGCGGCCTTGGATGACCTGCGCCGACAGTTCCCCAAAGCCCGCCTCCACTCCGGCGCGAAGAACGCGCCGGTGGACCAGCGCAACCGGCCGAACGATTTCATTCACCTGGGCAGCCTGCGCATCACCCACCGTGACACCCCGGGGCACGCCGAAGACGGCACGACGTACATCGTCGGCACCTGGCCCGAAGACGCGCCGCACGTGGCCATCGTGGGCGACGCGCTTTTCGCCGGCTCCATCGGCCGCGGCAACCAATCCTGGGAGCTGGCCCGACAGAAAGTGCGCGAGCAGATTCTCACGCTGCCGCCGGAGACGCTGCTTTGTCCCGGCCACGGGCCGCTAACCACAGTGGCCGAGGAAAAGGCCCACAATCCTTTCTTCTGAGGCTGCGCTGTTGGTCCACAAAACTGACGGGCGCTGCCTGGTCAACCCGAGATCGCCCCTTTTGCGGTTGACCCTCCGAGGGGTGGGTTGGTAGCTTTCGCACCCCGTTGAGGCGGGGATTTATGCGACACACAATCTCAGTGCTGGTGGAAAACAAATTCGGCGTGCTGACCCGCGTGGCTGGGCTGTTCAGCGGCAGGGGTTACAACATTGACACGCTTAACGTGGCGCCGACACAGGACCCGACCGCGTCCCGTATGACCATTGTCACGCGCGGGGACGATGCGACCGTGGACCAGATCGTTAAGCAGCTCAACAAGCTGGTGAATGTGCTGCACGTGCATGACTTCCGCGAGGGCGAATGCGTGGACCGCGAGCTGGTGCTGGTGAAGGTCGCCGTGGATTCCAAGACCCGGGCCGAGGTGATGCAGATCACCGACATATTCCGGGCCAAGATCGTGGATGTGCAGGCCAAGAGCCTGACCGTCGAAGTGACCGGGGACGAGAGCAAAGTCGAGAAGCTGCTCAGCCTGCTGAAGACGTTCGGGATCATTGACCTGACGCGCACCGGCAAGGTGGCCCTGCCCCGCAAGTAGCCGGGTCCAAACACCTTGACCGGCTGCGAAAGCCAGTTAGCATGACAGGAATATAAACCAAAGGTTAATACAATTATGGCAATTATTAATTTCGGCGGAACGAAGGAACAGGTCGTCACTCGCAAAGAGTTTCCGATGGCCAGGGCGCGCAAGGTCCTCAAGGACGAGACGATCGCCATCATCGGCTACGGCGTGCAGGGGCCGGCTCAGTCGCTCAACCTGCGCGACAACGGCTTCAAGGTGATCATCGGTCAGGCCAGCGCCTTCCAGCGTGATTGGGACCGCGCGGTCAAGGATGGCTGGGTGCCGGGCAAGACGTTGTTCGAGATTGATGAGGCGGTGCGCCGGGGCACGATCATTCAGATGCTGGTGTCGGACGCCGCCCAGCGGGCCATCTGGCCGATGGTCAAGAAGAACCTGAAGCCGGGCGCGGCGCTTTATTTCTCGCACGGGTTCTCGATTGCCTACCGGAATCAAACCGGCGTGGTGCCGCCCAAGGACGTGGATGTGATCATGGTCGCGCCCAAGGGTTCCGGCACTTCGGTACGCCGCAACTTCCTGACTGGCGCGGGCATCAATTCGAGCTTCGCCGTCGAGCAGGACGCGACCGGCCGGGCCGAAGAACGCTGCCTGGCGATTGGCATCGGCATCGGGTCGGGCTATTTGTTTCCAACGACCTTCCAGCATGAAGTGTTCAGCGATCTGACCGGGGAGCGCGGGGTGTTGATGGGCGCGCTGGCCGGCATCATGGAAGCGCAGTACGACGTGCTCCGCGCCCACAAGCACTCGCCCAGCGAGGCGTTCAACGAAACCGTCGAGGAACTTACGCAGAGCCTCATCCGTTTGGTGGACGAGAACGGCATGGACTGGATGTACGCGAATTGCTCGGCCACAGCCCAGCGTGGCGCGCTGGATTGGAAGCCGCGTTTCAAGAAGGCGGTGCTGCCGGTTTTCAAGGAATTGTATGAGCGGGTCAAGACCGGCAAGGAATGCGCCCGCGTGCTGTCTGCCTGCGGCAAACCCGACTACCAGAAGCAGTTGACCAAGGAACTGGCGGTGATGGGCAACTCGGAAATGTGGCAGGCCGGCAAGGCCGTGCGCGCGTTGCGCCCGAAGGAAGCGGCGCGACTTATCGCCGCCGACACCAAGGGTATCGGCGGGCGGGCCGCCAACTAACGAGGCTGGCGGCCGGTAGGGGGCCTCACTCCGTGCGGGCGGTGAGTGCCCGGGACCGGACTGATTCGGCCCAGTTGCGTGAGGTTGTCGGCGCGCACGGAGTGACGCGTCATACCCGCCGCAGGGAATACATCGCGGCAGTGACGAGGTGTGCCCGCAGGGTCGAGAGAAACTGCGTGCCAAACAGGCCACAATGCGCTAACAGGATAGTATGACTGGACCGCGCTCTATCCACAACCTCGCGCTCATCGGGTTTATGGGCACTGGCAAGTCTTGCGTCGGCCGGCTGGCAGCGGATGCCATGCATTTCACTTTTCTGGACACAGATCACGTCATCGAAGCGCGCGCCGGCAAGCCCATCAGCGACATCTTCGCGCAGGATGGCGAGCCGGCTTTTCGGGATTGGGAGCGGCGGATTGTCGAGGAGCTGACCCGGCGGGAGAAGACGGTGATTGCCACGGGGGGCGGATTGCCGGCCGACCCGGCCAATCTGGCCAGCCTCAAGACCCATGCACTGGTGGTATGTCTTTGGGCCTCGCCCGAGAGGATCTGGGAACGCGTGCGCGGCCACGACCATAGGCCGCTGTTAAACGAGGCCGATCCGCCGGCGAGGATTCGCGAGCTGCTGGCGGCGCGAGAGCCCCATTACCGGCAGGCCGATGTGCTCGTGAACACGGAGATGCGGTCCATTCGCGAGGTCGCTCAGCACGTGATCCATCAATTCCACATGGCGCAATCGGCCCACCGATGAAAGCAGCGCTCGGGCAGCGGGCGCGGGAACTGGGCTTCGACGACTGCCGCGTCGCTACGGCAAGCGCGCCGGAGTCCGCAGGGCGGTTTGAACAATGGCTGGCCGAAGGGCGCAACGGCGAAATGGCCTGGCTCGGGCGCAGTGCCACGAGGCGGGTTGATCCGCAGCAAGTGCTCGCCGGCGCGCGGAGCATCATCACGCTCGCGGCCAGCTACGCGCTGGAGGGGCGAGGTGCCAGGGACGAGGGGCGAGGCGTGGCGCAGGCGGAAGCCGACGATCCCAAATACAAATGGCAGATGGCAAATGGCAAGACGGGCGTCATCGCCCGATACGCGCGGCACGCCGATTACCACGACATCCTGGGCGGGCGGCTAAAGGAGTTGACGGGGTTCGTCAACGCACTGGGCGGCCCAGGCACGCGTTCGTTGTGGTACGTGGATACCGGGCCGCTGCTCGAACGTGATTACGCGCAACGGTCCGGGCTGGGATTCATCGGCAAGCACACTAACCTCATCAGCCGCCGGCTCGGGAACTGGGTGTTCCTCGCCGAGATCATCACCACACTGGAGCTGGAGCCCGACGCGCCGGAGCACAACCGCTGCGGCTCCTGCGCGCGCTGTATCACCGCCTGCCCGGCCGCAGCGATCGTCGCTCCGTTCCAACTCGATGCGCGGCGCTGCATCTCGTATCTGACTATCGAGCTGTGGGGCAGCATTCCCCGGGAGCTGCGCCCCGCGATCGGCAACCGCATCTTTGGCTGCGACGATTGCCTGGAGATTTGCCCCTGGAACCGGTTCGCCCGCGAAGGGCAACTGATGAAGGCCTACGCCCGCCCGGACCTGGCCCAGCCGGACTTGCTCGAATTGCTGGGCCTGGACGAGGCTGGCTTCAGGCAGCGTTTTGCTGGGACAGCCATTTTGCGCGCCCGGCGGCTAGGTTTGCGGCGCAACGTCTGCGTGGCGCTGGGGAACATTGGCGACGAACGGGCCTTGCCTGCCTTGGAGGCTGCGGCGCACGACCAAGAGCCCTTGGTTTCCGAGCACGCCCGTTGGGCGATTTGTCAGATTGAGGCGCGCCGTCCCCCATAGTCCCAGCTGATATCTCGGTAGTGCCTCCGTATTACCACCTATGTACCTCCCTAGTACCTACCTTGTACCTCCCTCGTACGTCCCTTATACCTCCCTTTTGATTGGGAGGTAACTGGTAGGTACTAGGGAGGTATATGGGAGGTATATAGGAGGTACATGGGAGGTACTACGGTGGTATCAGCGCAAATGGCTGGAGAGCTTGGCTGGTCTGCGGCGAGGGCAGGTGGATCAATCCGCTGGGGAAACCTTGAGCAGTTCGTCAGGCGTCCAGGACTGTTTGTGCTGCTTGGTCTTCTCGCGCACGTCTTTGACGCGCTCAGGCTTTACCGAGGGGGCATTGTTACCCCATTCAGCATTCTGGCGAACGTAGGTCAAGACTGCCGCAATCTCTTCGTCGGTGAGGACATCTCTCCAGGGCACCATCGCCCCGTTGAAGTTCTGTCCTTCCACTTCCAGCGGTCCGCTCAGGCCGTCCAGCACGATGCGAATGATGCGTCCCGGCTCAGGCTCCAATATCCAATGCGATTGGACCAGCGGGGGGAACTGTCCCGGCAGCCCTTTCCCGTTAGCCTGATGGCAGGCGACGCAGGTTGGCTTGTTGTAAACCAGCAAACCCAGTTGGGCGAGACTGGGAGGACCGGAAGCCGGCTGCATGGCCTCCAACTCTTGAACGCTTTGGTATGGGGTATAGACTTGGTCGGCAAACCACCCGCTGCACCGGTCGAAATAAACCATGCCCCCGTAAAGGAGGAGGAAGAGCAGGACGATGAGCCACACCGGAACTGCCACCGGTCTGGCCTTCGGTTCCGGGGATTCAGCACTGGGGACCGCGGATGGGATCGGCTCGGGGCTCATTTGGCGGGAGTCTGGGCTGGGACCGCGTTGGTGGAGGCAGCCAAGGAACTCGCCTGGCTGTTTGTCGTGGCCGCAGTTGGGGCAGAGGCCACGGTCAGCGGGGCGACGAACAACGGCGCATCGGCGCGCAGGCTGGTCAGGTAGGCCGCCAGTGCCACCGCCCCCGGAGTTGGCACGACTTCATAACCTGCCGGAGGCGCCAAGTGGCCGGTGAGAACCAACGCCTCGGGTGACGGACGTCGCTCGATCTTGCGCTTCTCGAAAAGGAAGGGATAAGGCGGCATGGTTGAGCCCTTCACTACAAGCTGCGGCGCGTACAGGTGCAACAAGTGCCATTTAGTATCCGGGAGGCGTAATCCAACATTCGCGAGGTCGGGGCCGACGCGCTGCGAACCAGGCATGACCGGGAAGTCAAATAAATAGTCTTCGGCGACGGTGCGGCGCTTGCCCCAGCCGCGCGAGAGGTCAGGGCCAACGGGCACGACCCAGAATTCGGCCTTTGCGCTGGTAGCATTGAGAGTCTTGACGGCAGCCTTGGCGGCTGCCGGGTCAGAAGTCCGGAGGAGCGCTTTGGGCAGCTTGCTTTGAAGTGCCGCGGCGGCGGCATTCGAGCCGGCCGGCTCCAAAGGTGGTAGCGGAACGAAAGCGGTTGGGTGGTCGTCAGTGCCTTTGAGGAGGTCCAGCAGGGCAGCGATGGTCGAAGACTGATTGGTGCCAGCGTCTGTAAGCGAAATCTCGAGGATGGTTCCGGTCTGACCGACCTGCTGGCTGTGGCAGCAGGCGCAGCCGTTGGCGCGATAAACTTGGAGCCCCTGCCCTGCCAAACCGGGGCGGGCTACGGGATAGGTGGTGGAAGCGGTGCCCAGGGTGTTGGTCTGCTGCAAGCGGCCAATCTGCAACTGGGGTGTCAACACGAACCCACACCAGGAGCCGGAGAGCGCAAAGAAGGTGGCGAGAAAGATCAGGGGACCGTAGTTCATGCGTTAACTTCCGCGATTGGAACCTCAGCCGTAGCCGCGGCCCAGGCGGATACGGCGAGCGCGCGATAGAAACGGACCACCAGCCCAGCCAGGTTCGCCAGGAACATAAGGTGCCCCAGCGCTATCAGAACGTCCCCCAGGGTACTGACCCGAAGGAACGGCAGGGTACCTTGCGCGATGTCTGTGAAAGCGATGCCCGCTTGCCGCAACTTGAGGCCTTGGACAATGCCGCCGATGCCCAGTGGCACGACATACAGCAGGACGCCTGCCGCGGCAGCCCAGAAATGCGCGCGCACCAGTCCGGCTGAAGGAAACCTTTGTCCGAACAGTTGAGGCGCGATGTAATAGACCGCTCCGAACATCGCCATTGCAAAGAAACCGTAGGAATTCAGGAACTCCCTCGCGGGTGTAAACCACGTGAACTCGGTGACGCGACCGATCTCGGGCACGGCGTTCATAATGCGCATCAAGGCCGCGACGATAAACGCCAGTACCGCGAAGCCGATGAAGCGTAACGAGGGGGTAGCCAGAAACTCGGAACATCTGCCTTCCAAAGTCAGGTGGACGTTCAAGGCCACGGCAATGACCAGGATGACAGTGAGCACCGTCGCCACGGCGCTCAGCACGGGCATCCAGGCCGGCACGGGAGCACTCATCGGGATGCCGCCCCAACTCCCGAACAGGATCAGCATCCAGAACGTCAACAAGGCGAGATAGCGGCTGTAGAGTTCGCGGCGGGTGAGCTTGGGCAGGAAGTAGAACACCGTGGCCAGCCCCACCAACCCGAGCCAGACGACCAGCAGATTGTCGGAATACCACCAGGCAATCACCGCCTGCGCCATCCCCCTCACTGGAAAGGCAAGCAGCAGCAGGTTTGCGGTTGAGTAGATCCAAGGGAACCAGAACAGCGCGGCGAACAGGAACCATTGCGAGACATAGGCCGGACGCTCTCGCCGGCGATGAAAGGTAACCACGCCCCACAGGACCACCATCAGGTAGCCGAGGAGCATTACCCGCGCCGCGTACCGCGGCATCTCCAGGTTTTCGAAGCCGGTACTGCCGCCAGCCAGAATCCCCAACACGCCGGCGGTCACGCCGAGGTTCCAGCACGCGGCACCGAAGGCGACAAGGCCGGGTTTTGCCAGTGTGGTCCGGCCCAGTCGCGCCAATATCCAGAGCCCAACACCCAGGCCGGCCTGCACGCAGAACCCGTAAAGCAACGAATTCAAACCCGCCGGGCGAACGCGCCCGTAGGTCAGCCAAGCGGAATCTGCCAGGAAACCTGGCGCATGGAACTTGATCGAGGCCAGGAGTCCGAACGCCGATGCAATCACCAACCACACGGCCCCGCTCAGGAACAGCACCACCAGAGGCAGGCGGCACGAGGCGTCAATCTGTGCTGGCGGAATGGGTGATAACGCTGTGCCGACTGGATCGGCGGCACTCGGCGGAGGTGTGGAGGAAGTCACGCTCATTCAACCAGCCGCGGCTCACTCGAACGGGTTAGGCTTCGCCGGAGGCGGGGGTGGAACCGCGGTGGCCTTCTCCACACGGGCAATCAGGTTGGAGCGGGCGGCCGCCGGGTCTTGCCATTCGCGCAGCGCAAGCTTCATCGCCTCGACGATTGGCAGCCGCACCACGCCCTTTCCCTGATCGAGCCAGCCGTAGCTGCCGAGCTCACTGGCTTCCGCCGCGCGCAAGTCCGCCAACGCCTTCTTGCGCAGCGCCACCCGCTCTGCGCCGAGCGGCGGGGGCTGGGTGTAATGTTGCATGGCCCAGACCAGCGCGGCGACGATCAGCAACGCGCCCAGGACGGCGGTCAGGTAGGCAAGCCCGGTCCGTTCACGTGCGGGCTGAGCGTTCACTGGCCACCTCCATCGGGATGCGGCTGAGTGCCGGACAATTTGCTTGTTTGCCCGCCCGCCTCACCCGGCGTTTGCTCGAGCACCTCGGGGTACAGGCCCATGGCCTCGGCCAGCCTCGGGTCCTTGACCGGGTAAGCAGGATAGCGATTCAGATCACGGAGAAACACTTTGACCAGCACGCCTCCCATGAGCGCCAGGCAGCCGGCATCCAGCCAGACCCAGCGCAGTCCAAACCCATTCGGATGCAGGGCCGGCATGATGTTGAACGACAGATCAATATACTGCATCAGCCCGATCCAGACGCAGAGAGGGACCATGAAGCGGAACACCAGTTTCACATCAATCCGCAGCAGCGCCAGGAACGGCACCAGGAAATGACCAAAGACAAGGATCAGGCCGATTGTCCACCAAGAGCCCTTTTCCCGCAGCACGTACCAAAACGTCTCCTCAGGCATATTGGCGTTCCAAATCACAAAATACTGGCCGAAGTGGATATAGGCGGAAAAGACCGTAAAGGCGAAGAGCAGCGAGCCGAGGAAATAATACTGCTCGGCGCCCATCGTGTCCCGGATCATTCCCTGCCGGTCCAGGATCATGGCGATTACGTAAGCCGCGGCCAAGGCCACCCAGGCGCACCCGGCAAAGTAATAGACGCCGTACATGGTGGAGAACCACTGGTATTGCAGCCCCTTCATCCACATGATCGCCCCCAGTGTGAGCGTGAACCCGAAGGCGAATATCCCCCAGGACGAGTAGAACCGCATCCGGTGCGTGCACCGGGCGGCGCCGTCCTCGTCCTGCTTCAGCGACCAGTAGCGCAACCGCCAGGCCAGCAGCGACCATACCCCGAGGCAAACCGCTGCAGCCAGCCAGAACCCGGGCTTCGTGAAGAGAGGCCATTTTGCCGCCAGGGCATGGTCCAGGCGCGGATCCGCGCCCATCCACTGGTAGATTTTCGGCGATAGCAGCGCAACGGGCAGGAAGAACAGCGCCATCCAGGGGAAGACCAGGCAAGCCAAGTGCTCACAGAAGCGGCGAATTCCCACCGACCAGCTTGCATCGAACAGATGGTGCATCATCACCAGGAAAGCGGCCCCCAGCACCAGGCTCAAGTAGAACATGAAGGCCAACAGCCAGGAATAGCCAAACTGCCGTGGGCTTAGTAAGACGCCGACCAGGCAGAGCACCAACCCACCGCCGATCAGGTAACCGGGCACCTTGCGCCACCGAGAGAACTCCAGGGGCGAGAGACCGCCAGGATTGGAAGGTGCGTTCATACTCATCTACTTCAACGTCCCGCGGACAGTTTCGGGCACATCATCCAGCGAGCCCAACCGGCTCAACTGGAGCGCCCGCAGATACGCAATGGCCGCCCAGCGGTCCCGGATGGGGAGCGTGCCGGCGTAGCCCAGCATCAGCCCCTTGCCGTAGCTCACCGTGTTGAACAGCTCCCCGTCGGTCAGTTCGACAATGCGTTTGTCGTGCAGGTTGCCAACGATCGCCATGGCGTTGATGCGTTTGGGTGTGCCGTTACCATCTCCCACCTTGCTGTGGCAGGCGGCGCAGACGATGTTGAAAACCTCCTCCCCGCGCTGTAGCAGCTCGGCAGTGACGGGCAGCGGATTAAGCTCCACAAAGTTAGTGGTACCCGTAACGCGGCCGGTAGTGACTGGCGTCTCCTGCCAGGGATAGATGAGTTTGTCGCCCACCTGGATCGGCTGGCTGCGCGCAATCGTTCCCGCCACCGGCAGGCGCGAGCTCATGCCGTCGTCGAAGAAGGCATTGGCCGTCTCGGGCCGCAGCTTGGGCTGCCGCTCCATGTCCGGGAAGATATACAACGGCGGCCGGCGGAAATGGCTGCCACGCAAACCGAGCACACCCACTGTAGCCAGCACGCAAACGGCAAAGATGGCAAGGAAGTAGCGCATCATTCCTCCACCAGCTCGATGTGCCGGCTGCCGCTCTCCTCCAGCAGCTTGCGGGCTTGGGCCTCTGAATACTTCGGATCATCGCACTCGATGACCACGAAAAACTTGTCGTGCGTCACCTGGGAGAAGCGCCTGCTCTTCAGGAGCGGATGGTACAGCCGCGGCAGCCGGTTCAGGAACAGCATCCCGAGCACCGCGCCAAACGCCCCCAGCAGGATCGTCAGTTCAAAACAAGGCACGAAAGGATAGAACGGGCTGAACATCGGTTTGCCGCCGATGACGATCGGGTAGTCGTAGGCGTTCATGTACCACACCATCAACATCCCGCACGTGTAGCCGGTGGCCCCACCCAGGAATGAAAACCAGCCCACTTGCGAATTCCGCAATCCCATTGCTTTGTCCATCCCGTGCACCGGGAAGGGCGTAAACACGTCCCAGCGCGTGTAACCAGCATCGCGCACCTTCTGGGCCGCGTGCAGGATGTCCGCCGCCGTGGTGAACTCGGCAATGATCCCGTAAGGTCTGGCGCTGCCGTTCATAGCCATCCTTTCATTTCACCCCGGCATTTCGCCCCTTCGGCGGAGCGGCGGCCTGGTGCCGGCTTAAACGGTCCGAAGGACTTAAGCCGGCAGAATGCCCGCGCTGCGGGTTGTGGGCAATCCGCAGGGGCCGCGACGTATTCGGGTTTAAATCTCATGAGGCAACCCCCTCCCCTTTTTCGCCCCGCCCAACGGGTGGTGCGGGTCGGCCTGCGGCGTGACACCCTTGACCTCCGTAGTGGCGATCAGCGGCAGGAACCGTATGAACAATAGGAAACAGGTGAAGAACAGGCCGAAGGTGCCCAGGTAGGTGCAGACATCCACCCACGTCGGCTTATAATAACCCCAATTGCCCGGCACGAAATCCTGGTAGAGCGAGCCCACCACAATCATGAACCGCTCGAACCACATGCCAATGTTCGCCAGGATCGAGACGATGAACACCGCCACGAGGCTGTGCCGCACCTTCTTGAACCAAAAGAGCTGCGGCACCAGCGCATTGAACATCAGCATCGCCCAGCCGCCGTACCAGTATTGCCCGAACAAGCGGTGCCAAAAAGTCCAGCGCTCATAAGGGTTGCCGCTGTACCAGGCGATGAAATACTCCATCGCATAGGCATACCCGACGATCGAGCCGGTCGCCAGCGTCACCTTGCACATCAAGTCTATGTGCCGCATCGTCACGATCTCCTCCAGCTTGAGCAGCTTTCGCAGCGGCACGATCAGGGTCAGCACCATGCCAAACCCCGAGTAAATAGCCCCCGCAACAAAGTACGGCGGGAAGATTGTAGTGTGCCACCCAGGGAGCTGCGACACCGAGAAGTCCAACGACACCGTGCTGTGCACCGACAACACCAGCGGCGTCGCCAGCCCGGCCAGGATGAGATACGCCTTCTCGTAATTGCTCCAGTGGCGGTTGGACCCGGTCCAGCCCAGTGCCAGCAGGCCATAGGCGAACTGCCTTGCCTTGGTCCTGGCCCGGTCGCGCAGAATTGCCAGGTCGGGAATCAGCCCCACATACCAGAAGAGCACCGACACGGTGAAGTAGGTCGAGACGGCGAACACGTCCCACATCAGCGGCGAGCGGAACTGCGGCCAGATGCTGTTCGAGTTGGGCAGCGGGAACAGCCACCAGCCGTACCAAACGCGCCCGATATGAACCAAGGGAAAAATCCCGGCGCACATCACGGCAAAAATGGTCATGGCTTCGGCTGCGCGGTTAATGGAGGTGCGCCAGCGCTGGCGCAACAGGAACAGAATCGCCGAGATGAGCGTGCCGGCATGGCCGATGCCGATCCACCAGACGAAGTTCACGATCGCCCAGCCCCACATGATCGGATGGTTCAAGCCCCATACGCCTACGCCCGTCGAAATAAGGTAGGATAACATCACCACCAGCAGCAGCAGGCACAGCACGCTCGGGATGAACGCCCACCACCACCACGCCGGCGTCTTGCCCTCAACTATCCCGGCGACCTTGTCGGTGATCCACCCGGGCGACCGCTGATTCGCCACCAGCGGAATGCGCTCCAACTCCGGCGGCGGCGCCGAGACCTGAATTACTGATGTGGTCGCCGGCCCGTTCACTTCATGTCCCCCTTCCCCGCGGAAGTGTCGAGCGCGCCCTGGCCGGCCTCGCCCTGCTCCTCCAGATGGAGCAGCGGGTTGCCGTTCCGTTTTTCGTAGTCCTCCCAACTGGCCGGCAGCACCCTGTAATCCGGCATGCGCGGATTGGGATTGCGCACTCGGGCCAGATAGGTCGTGCGCGGCTTGGTCCCCAGGAAATCCAGCAGCTTATAGTCCCGTTGCTGCGCCTTGAGTCGCGAAACGCGGCTGTTCGGGTGCTTCATGTTCCCGAACACAATCGCCTCCGCGGGGCAGGCCTGCTGGCAGGCCGTCTTGATCGTCCCCTCGGGCACCTCAATGTTGCCGCTGTCGCGGGCTTTGACCTTCTGGGCGATCTCGGCCTGCTGGATGCGCTGGATGCAGTAAGTGCATTTCTCCATCACGCCCCGCATCCGGACCGTGACATCCGGGTTCTTCGCCAGCTTGAGCAAGTCCCATTCTTCGGCCGGGCGCAGGCTGTAATCCTGGTTCTTCAACCAGAGGACCATATCGTATTTGCCGTCCGTGCTATGGGTCAGCGGTGTCGCGTAGAACGGCCCTTTTAGCTGGTCCAGCGGGCGTTTGTTGTAATCGAAGAAATTGAACCGCCGCACCTTGTACGGGCAGTTGTTCGAGCAGTAACGCGTCCCGACGCACCGGTTGTACGTCATCACGTTCAAGCCTTCGTCGTCATGGGAGGTCGCGTTGACCGGGCACACGTTCTCGCACGGCGCCGCCTCGCAATGCTGGCAGAGCAGGGCCTGCAGCGCCACCTGCGGGTCTTCCGGTGAGCCGGAGTAATACCGGTCAACGCGCAGCCAATGCATCTCGCGGCTGCGGCCCACCTGGTCCTTGCCCACGATGGGGATATTGTTCTCGCTCTGGCAGGCCAGCACGCAGGCGGAACAGCCCACACAGGAGTTGAGATCAACGCTCATGCCCCATTGATGGATGCCCTTCGCTTTGGCCTGGTCGAAGGGATTCGGGTAGAGCGGCTGCGTGGTCGGCGGCGGCTCCAGCTTCATCCCATGCGCGAAGTCCGGGTGCTCATAATACTGGTCCAGATTCGCCTCGCGCACGGCCGGGCGGCCCTCCATCGCCCAATGATGCTGCACGGTCGAGACGGGGTGCAACTGGCCGATCGGTGTCACCGTGGCGCCGGTCGCGAAGTGCGGCGCGGCCGTCGTGCGCACCTGATACGCGTCATACCCAGCGCCGCGCCCCACTCGCCCGCTCAACTGCCGCCCATAGCCCAGCGCCAGCCCGACTGTGCCGTCGGCCATGCCGGGCTGCGCCCACGCCGGCCCGACGACTTCCAATCCGCCCAACACTACCTTCACCAGCGATGCCTGCGTTGTCCCGCCGCCCTTGGTTTGGTTCACCAGCCCCAAGCTCTCGAACGTCTTCGGACTGAGCAGGATGAGGTTCTCCCAAGCCACCTTCGTAATCGGCTCGGGCAGTTCTTGCAGCCAGCCGTTGTTGTTGTAGCGCCCATCGTCCACGCAGTAATGCGCATGGAACACCACTTCCAGATTATCTGTCGCCGACGCCGGCCTCACGGTCTGCACAGCGCCATTGACCGCCGCCCACGCCAGCGCCACCTCGACCGGCTTGGCGGCCGAGCCCTCCAGAAAACCGTTGAACAGGAACCGCTTCCACTCTTCCTCCCCTCCGCCGCCCAGCGCGCGGAACGTCTCCCGCACGATCTCGTAGGCGCCGTTCGGTTCCAACCCCGCCAGCCGCGCCAGCAACTCCAGCTCCGTCATCCCCTCAAACAGCGGCGCAATCAACGGCTGGATAGGAACCAGCGAGCCGTCGCTCGTGCGGGCGTCGCCCCACGACTCCAGATAATGAAGCCGGGGAACGCTCCAGTCACTCACCGCATACGTCTCGTCCTCGTGCGAGCCCAACCGCACGACCAGCTTGGCCTTGCGCTGGGTCGCCGCCCAATTCAACTCCGCCGGCGCGGTATACACCGGGTTCCCGCCCAGGATCACCAGCGTGTCCACTTCCCCGGCATTCAATGCCCCCGCCAAGTCGCCGAGGCTCCTCTCCTGGGGCACAGGCGCTTCGTGAAACACCACCGTCTGGCCGACGTTGCCCAGCGCGGCGTTCATGGCATGAGCCAGCGCGTGCACCGCCAGCGGTTGCCGCTGCCCCGCCACCACGACGCAATTCCCCGCGTGCGCGACCAGGTCTTTTGCGCACTCGGAAATCCACCTCGCATCCACGCCCGCGGGTTTGCCCAGCGCCGCCAACGCCGTCGCCAGCTCGCCGCCGCCTTGCGGGATGACTTCCGCCGCCAACGCCGCTGCCACCGATAGCACCGCGCTGGGCGGCACCCGCAGCCGATGGTCCGCGTTCACGCCTGTCAGCGTCATCAGGCTCTCCACCACGTAAAGGCGGTTGATCAGGTCCTCGCCCCGGGCCTTGTCCGGCGACTCGATCTTGCGCCCGCGCGCGAAGTCGCGGATCAGCCGATGCAGATCTTCCTCCGCGCCCAGGAAGTCGCAGTCCAGCGCCACAATTCGCTTGGCCCGGTCCAGCCGATAGTAGGGCTTCACCGGCTTGCCGAAGGCGACCGTGGCCGCCTCGCGATGAATATCGCCGTCCACCGGTTCATAGACGAACCAGTGGGCCTTGGGGAACCGCTCCGCCGCCAGCTTCTGCACCCGCGCGCGCGACGGCGACGCGCCCCGCTCGAGCAGGAAGCACAGGCCATCGCCCTCCTTCCCCGCAAGCTGCTTGGAAAGCCCCGCCAGGAAGTCCAGCGCCACGGCCCGCTCCACGACCTTGCCCGCCTGCTTGAAACGCATCGCCCGGTCCGGGTCGTACAAGTCGAGCACCGACGCCTGCGCAAAACGGTCCGTCGAACCGTTGCTGTCCGGATGCAGCGCGTTGCCCTCGACCTTGGTGGGCCGCCCCTCGGACGATTTGACGACCAGCGGAATGGCCCCGCCCCGCGTCGGCATGGCCGTCGCGTAATATTGCGGCACGCCGTGCAAGTAACCCTCTGGCTGCTTGCTGAAAGGCAGGATGTTCGACACCGGCCGCCGGCAGCCCGTCAACCCGACGCCCGCCAGCACGAACGAGGCGGACATGATCTTCATGAAATGCCGCCGAGTCAGCGGGTCGCTCAGCTCCGTGGCCCCGGCGGGAAACTCGTTCGCAACCCACTCCCGGAACTCCGGCGTGTCCGCCAGCTCATCCAGGCTCCGCCAGTAGCGCTGACCTGGTAGGGACGCGTTCCACCGCGTCCCACTTTCTGGCCCGGCGTTCGGGGACGCGGTGGAACGCGTCCCTACCTGACCGCTTGCTGAGGGAGGACTTGTGTTCATCGGTGGCACGCGGAGCAGTTTTCCAGCGACTGCACCCGCCAGTCTTTCATGATCTTCTGTCCGTTCAGCCGTTGCAGCTCGGCGTTCGCGTCCGGGTTGTCGCTCCATTTCCAGTTCAAATCCGTAATCTTGTCCAGCGGGCGCAGCTTGGTTTCCGGGTGACGATGGCAATCCAGGCAGAACGTCATGCTCAGCGGCTGCACCTCATAGACCTCGTCCATCTGGTTTATCTGCCCGTGGCACTCCACGCAACTGATGCCACGGTTGACGTGGACGGAGTGGTTGAAATAGACAAAGTCCGGCACGCGGTGAATCTGCACCCAGGGAATGGGCTCCCCCGTCTCGGCGCTCGCCCGCACCAGCGCCAGCCGCGGATCATCCTTGAGCACTTGGCTGTGGCAGTGCATGCAGGTCGAACTCGCCGGGACGTTGGAATACCACGACTTCTCCACCCCGTTATGGCAGTAACGGCAATCAAACCCCAGTTGGTCCACATGGACCGCATGCGAAAACGCCACCGGCTGGATCGGCTGATACCCCACCCGCGAATATTTCGGCGTCAGGTAATACCACATCCCCGCCGTCACGGCGCTGGCAGTCAGCAGCCCGCCGATGAGGATCATCACCGGCAGCCGATTCGTCCACTTTGGAAATATAGCCGACACTACTCTACATTGTTTCTTCCACGGCAATTCCCGGCAATGACCCCTTTGAATCTCCCGCAAAACCACCAACTTTCATCTTCAGGGTTCGCTGTGCCGGTAAATCCCTTTAGCCCGGGATTCCCGAGTGCGCAAGGGGCGCCAGCAAAATTTCTCAAGATTTCCGTCTAGCTCATAATCGTGATAAGACGATCTGAACCTCTATCCCCCACCCCGCGGACCATTGGCAACGCCGCCATCTCTGCCCGCGTGCTGGCTTTGGGGTAGCCTGGAAGTGGCTTGAGGGTCGCATGAGGGTGGCTTGTGGGTGGCTTGTGGGTGGCTTGTGGGTGCCTACCGCTTGGCTTGCAGTTGGCTTGAAGGTGGCTCGCAGGTGGCTCGGGGTGGCTCTGGGTGGCTTTACCCTTTTTCTGCCTTCTGCCCTCTGCTTTCTACCTTCTCCTTGAAATACCCGCCATACCGAGTGTGATGAACGGTTGGCAACACTGTCAAAAGAACGATAAGAACTAAAACGCTGAACGTCGCCAGATCAGGCGAGCGAGATAATACGAACATCCAGAAGTTATCTCTCCTGATCAAGAAGAGCCCCCGCCGTTGGTGGCTTTATTCGGGCCTGCTGGCGGCGCCGTTCCTATGCGTCATCCTGTTGATCTGGCCGGTTTTGAGCGCTCCGCTCCTCCCCAAATCTGAAACGAGGCAACACAAGGCGCTTGAAGAGCTTTTGGCTGCGGCCGCGAAGTCATGGTCGGCGCAGGATTTCGCGGCCGTTCGTGCCAGTTGCCTGAAGGCGATGGCCATGCCCGGTGCCCCGCCTCAGTTCCAAAGCTACGCCCATCTGCGCCTCGCGCAGAGTTACCTGGCCGAAACGAACCCCGCGGCGGCCAAGACCGAGTACGAAAGGGTCATGGCCAACACAGCGTATCCCGAGGTCCACCGTTACGAGGCCGAGGAATGCGTCAAGGAGATTGACCGCGTGGCCAAGGGACTTCCCGCCCGGGATGTCACGGCCTCGCGAACGAAGATCCCACCGATCACCGTCTTCGCGGCGGAGTACTTCGTGGCTCCACAGGGCAACGATGCGAATCCCGGCACTAGCGAAAAGCCGTTTGCAACGCTGGAGAAGGCCCGCGATGCCATCCGCGCACTCAAAGCCAAGGGCGCGCTTCCCGGTCCGGTTTGTGTGCGTCTGATGCCGGGAAAGTATCCCGTGGAAAGGACCATCGAACTGACCGCCGCCGATTCCGGCACGGAGGCAGCCCCCATCGTCTATCGCGCGGACAAGAAGGGCGCCGCCGTGCTTTATGGCGGCCGGCGGCTTGACGGCTTCAGCCCGGTCACCGATCCCGTCGTGCTCAGCCGACTCCCCGCTGAAGCGCGCGGCAAGGTGTTCCAGTGCGACCTGAAAAAGGCCGGCCTCACGGATTACAGCCCGCTCGCGGAACGGGGCTTCGGTTTCCCGCCGCCCCCATCCACCCTGGAAGTATTTTTCAACGGCGCGCCTGTCACCCTCGCCCGCTGGCCGAACGCCGGCTTTGTCAATGGCGGCAAGATCGTTCAGCCCGGCTCGAAGCCAGCGGAGAAGCCTTCCGTGTTCGAGTACCTGGACGACCGCCACGCGCGCTGGACCAACGCCGAGGACGCCTGGCTGTTTGGCTATTTCCGCCACGGCTGGGCTGACCGGACCCTCAGGATCCGAAGCATCAACACCGCCGCGAAACAAGTCGCCTGTGGGCCGTACGACGATTTCTTTGGCGAAAACATGAACCCCGTCCCTTGGTTCAACCAAGGCCGAATCAAGTATTTCGCGTTCAACCTGCTCGAAGAGCTGGACCAGCCGGGCGAATGGTATCTGGACCGCAAAACGGGGCTCCTCTATTGCTATCCTCCCGCCGATCCGGCCAAAGCCGTGGTAGAGATTGGCATGTTATCCGCCCCCATGCTGGCCCTCACCCGGGTATCCCACGTGCGACTGGAGGGTCTGGTCTTCGACTTGTCTCGTGCCGACTGCATGTTGCTCGAAGATTGCGCCGGCTGCCTGGTAGCCGGTTGTACCGTGAAACGCTTCGCCGGCAGCGGCATCTCCATCCATGGCGGACGGGGGAATGGCATCCTCGGCTGCGACCTGTACAGCCTGGGCCGGGGCGCCACCGAAGTCACGGGTGGTGATCGCCAGACCCTGACCCCGGCGCAACACTTCGTGGAAAACTGCCTGATGCATTCCCTGGGCCGCCAGGATCACACCTATGTCCCGGGCATCGGCATGGCCGGGGTGGGTATCCGCGCGGCGCACAATCTCTTCTATGACTGCCCGTCCAGCGCCATCCGGTTCGACGGCAACGATCTCCTCATGGAATACAACCAGGCGGAGCGCGTGGTGCTCGAGAGCGAGGACCAGGGCGCCATGGAAACGTATGGCAACCCCACCTTCCGCGGAAACGTGCTGCGCTACAACTCCTTTGCCTTCATTGGACCGCAGACCCCCAGGCAAGTGCCGCCCTTCCGCGCGGGCATCCGCTTGGACGACGCGATCAGCGGCACGCTCGTGTATGGCAACATCTTCTTCCACGCTGCCCAGGGCTTCGGCGGCGTCAACATCAACGGCGGCCGGGACAACATCATTGATAACAACATCTTTGCCGAATGCGAAAAGGCGATCACCGGCAACTACGATGCCAAAAATGAGCGCTGGAAACTTCTGGGGAAACACCCGGCGTTTATCATGTCCGAGCTTTACCTTAAGCGGTATCCCGGCCTGCTGCGCGTGCACGAGCCGCCGGCCTTGAACAGCGCGTGGCGGAACGTGTTCTGGAAGTGCGGCCCACTGTTTACCTGGTACGACCAGCCCGCAGCGGACAAATTCGACTTGCTGGCCAATGCCGAATATGCCACCGGTGACCCGGGCTTCGTGGATGCGGCCAAGGGCGACTTCCGTTTGAAACCGGATGCCGAAGTCTTCCGCCGCATCGCCTTCCATCCGATTCCCGTGGCGGAGATCGGTCTCTACCAGGATGAATACCGCGCCACGTGGCCCGTGGACGAGGGCGCGGGCGCGGCGAGTCGGCGCGACGGATCACCGTTCAAGTAATCCTCAAAAGGGTGGTTAAACAACAAAGCGACAAAGCCACAAGGTGGTGAGATAATGTACCGTGCCACTGAGCGGCGCTCGGCTGCGGTCACGCGCGAAGGGAGACACGGTTTCGCCAAAATCTCTCCGCCTTCGCGTCTTCGCTCCTTTGTTGTTCATCTCATTTTGCGGAAGCGGGTCCCTTCCCCGGGAACTTCGCGATATAGCAGACCGAGTTTAGAAAGAAAACACGTCCCGCCTCGGTCATCTTGGAAGGCGGCGCTGAAAATCCCCACTGCAAGAAGTTCCCCTCGCGCCCCACAGCGACTGCCCCATCCATTTTCCCCGTGTTATAGCCTGCCACGAGAATTTCCGTATCGGGTGCTTCGCTCGGTTTCCAGGGCTTTGCTACCGCCCCGTACGGTGGCACCATCCGGGCCTTCCCGTCTTGCGCCTGTCGCTGCACCCGCCAGACTTTGAGTTTGTCCGGCAGATGATCGCCGCCCGGGTAGCGCCGATAGCTGCTCGGCGTTTCCCACATCTCATAAACCGGCTCCACCTTAAGCGGTTTGGAGAAGATTTCGTGTTTGGGCAGCTCGCCTTGAGCCGCTTCGCTCAGGCAGTTTCAGAGATAACCCGTCTTCAACCCGAGCCGCTCGCACACCAGCGCGCCCGTGGCGCCAATCGTCACCGTCGGCCGGCGATACTGCTTGCTGACGATGGCCTTCGGCATCTGGATGTAATTGGTGACGACTTTCACCTCGTCGTAATCAAGAATGGTGACATCGTAGCCGGCACCCTCGGATTCTCGGAATGTGTCGAGATCGCCCTGACCGACCTTGCTAAAGTGCTTTTCCAGGAATCCAACAAAGTCCCTGGCTCGCGAGGACTGCGGATGACCGTAATAAATGACGCGAAGGTCAATCTTGGGTGAAGCGGTATCCACACCTCCAGCAACCGATGTGGACGGAACGAAGACCGCTCCAGCGGCCAGGATCAGATAGAAGCCAATCCACCGAGTCAACGCAGCCATGCGCATACTCTGCGGGTTTGTCAGCATTTGTAAAGGTTACTCAGTGCAATAAGGCGCATCTCCTCGCCGCCACCACGCCGTAGTAGGGTAAGCCTCAGGCTTGCCAAGTCCGCCAACCCTCTGGGTTGGCGAGCTAAGCGGCAGGCAGTCGGATAGGCCCGACAAGCCAGAGGCTTGTTGGGACAGCGCAAGCCGGAGGCTTACGCTACTACCTGGTAGCGGCGCCAGTTAGACTTCGGGCTTAATACCCTCATTACTACCCTCACTCACGACTTAATACCCTTACTCCCCAAGTGCCGCCAGCGCGCGGCCGGGCCTTTCCCCTGGCAGGAAACCTCGCCCGCCGCTTTCAAATCGGCCAGCAAAGTGCGAATCCATTCGCGGCCCACGCCGGGACACGCGCGTTCAATGTCAGCGAGGCGGAAGTCGCCCGGCTCCTGACGGATGGCCGCGAGCACGAGTTCCGCCTTTGCGCCACGCGGGGCTTTGACCTGCCCGACGCGATGCTCGAACTCCTTGCAAGCCTGAGTGAGGATGAACAAAAGGAAATTCATCGTCGGCCACGGGTCGTGTTTGCCTTCGTGCCAGCGCTGAGAACTCTGTTCGAGGACTTCGTAGTAACGCTCTTTGTTCTGTTCAATGAGGCGTTCCAGGCTCACGTAGCGTCCGGCTTCGATCCCGCAACGGTAGCAAGCCAGCAAAAACAGCAAACGCGAGACGCGGCCATTGCCATCCCGAAACGGATGAATGCAGAGGAAATCGAGATTCAACGCCGCGGCGAGGACGAGCGGGTGAACCCATTTCTCCCGGACGCCGCGTTGCCAGAGTTCAACCGTTTCTGCCATCGCTTTCGGCGTTTGCCTGGCCGGAACGGTCTTGAACCGGACGCGGCTGCGGCCATCGGCGTAGGTCTGGATAATGTCCACATCCTTTTCCTTGTATTGGCCCGCGTCCCAGATTTCGCCGCGGCAGAGCTGGTGAAGCGTTTTGATGGTGGCTTCAGTAATAGGCAACTTCGCGCCGCTCTCGTGGATGAGTTTCAGAGCGTCGCGGTAGCCGCGCACCTCCTCCTCGTCGCGGTCGCGCAGGGCAGGCTTTCCGAAAATGAGCGTGCCCACCCGGGACTTGTCCACCTCGACGCCTTCGATGCGATTGGAGGAAATGGCGCTCTCGATGAGAGCGTGCTCGCGCAGCACCTTGAGTCTTTGGGGTGATTGACGGGTGAACAATTCCTGTTTGCCGCGCGCTTCGGTCAGGTCGGTTAGATACCATGTCGTCCGCGTGGGTAGCGTGGACGATTCGGCGGCGAGTTGGCGGAGGGTCATCATGGGCGGGGAAAGGCCTCTGTTGTCGGCTTCAGGTCTTGCGGTTGCTCATTCATCGCGTTTTAGCATTTAGCCCTTAGCCTTCAGCCTTTCTTCTCCCTCGTTCGGTAGCGAGTCGGGCTCTCACGCAACGCGGCGGCTTCAGTGGGGGAAATCCAGACCGCCTTGCCGTCCCGCCACACCGCCAAGGGCCTGGCCCCCCGGCGGTGTTCATCAACAACCTTGGCCACGGCATGTGTCAGGGCCTGCATGGCCTGCTGCGTCAAGGATAATTGGGTTGATTTCTTCATGGTTCAAATTGCCGCCGCAACTCCGCGTAGAGCACAGCATCCCCTTCACGCCGCGTAACAACGGCAAATTCGTCCGGCCCGACAAGGTGGTTTCAAAAGCGAAATCCTTGCCAGCCGCTGTGGATTCCGCGATTTGCTCCAGCGCCGCGCGACCAACCTCGGTGAGTTTCCAGTTCTGGTCATCCTCCGCGAGCAATCCTTCTTCGATTAGCTTTTGCTTGTCGGCGTAGGACGTGAAGGAGAAAGCGCCGAACTTGTAGGGCACGAAATCGTAGCCAGGCGTGGCTTCGCATTCCCGCGTATAAAGGAACAGCAGCTTCTGGAAATCCGTATGCCCCACCGGCTCGCCGACTGCGTCCAGCAAGGTCAACAACAGCCGTTGGCGTCCAAATAGCATGACCAAGCTTACCGCGATTCCAGCCCGCACCGCAATCCATCCGAGTCAGGCTCACAACGCGGCGTCTCAACCATTAACTCTTCCAACTTAACTTCAGGCACAAGTCAACTGCCATGGCCTCATAGCGCGAGCGAACATGACCCGGGGTTATCTTGAATCGGCGCGCAGCATTGGCGACTTGGGCCTCGGCAACTGGTTCTTTCGGGTCCAGCCAGGGATCGGTAGCGTCCAAATCGCGGGAGAGAAGCTGCTGGTCCAAAATGTCTTTGTGCTGGGCATAAGCACGAACGGCGGTTTGGCGAACTTGAGCCTTTTCCGAGGTGAGGATCCGGGTCAGCGCCGTTATTCCTCCTGGTTCGCCCAAAGCGTGGAGAGCCGCTGCAGCGGTTGCTCCAATGTCTGCATCTTGGTCGTCCAGGTAGGCCAGCAGCGGCGCGACGGCCTGTTTGTCGCCCAACTGGCCCAGCGCTCTGATGGCCGCCATGCGGACATCCGAGGCGGAGTCGTCCAGCTTGGCTAGCAACGGCGCGACGACCTGTTTGTCGCCCAACTGGCCCAGCGCTTCGACGACTGCCTTGCGGAAACTGGCGTCCTGGTCGTCCAGCCTGGCCAGCAGCGGGGCGACGGCCTGCTTGTCGCCCAACTGCACCAGCGCTCCGATGACAACCCTGCGGGATCTAGTGTCGTCCAGCTTGCCTAGCAGCGGCGCGACGGCTTGTTTGTCCCCCAAGTGCCCCAGCGCTTCGATGACGGCCCTGCGGACAGTCGCATCTTGGTCCTCCAACCGGCGCAGCAGAGGAGACAGTGCTCGGGTATCTTTACTGAGGCCCAAAATGACCGCTAACCAGCGGCGCGTAGAATTCTCACTCATGGGCGTAGCGTCCAAAGCTACGCTCACCCGATTCACGTCGTCGCCTTTTGCTACCCAAACCGATTGACGTTGTGGCCGAAGGTGGCTGCCTTCGCTCAACCATCCCAACGCCCAAGCGGCAGCATGTCTTGCTGGAAGATCTGTTTGGGCTAGAATGTCCAAGAGGCTATCAGGGAGATCCTCTACAATCTCAACACGGCCCTCAAACGCCATCTCCATGACCGTTAGCGCGGCAGATATCACCTCGACTCGGTCGCCTGACTTAAGGCGCTGCACGAGCCCAGTGAATAATGTCTGTGGGGCAATGCCAGATTCTTCCAAGCAAGTCCCCTCAGCCATTCCCCAGAGGCCACCGACGTTCCATTGCGCGTCCGATGGGCGCTGACAGAACTCCTGAATAAGCGACTTCTTGAGTAGGGGCGACCATATGCTGCGGGCAACTTCCACTGCCGCCCGATCTAGAGTCGTCTCCACAGGGCCTTTACCGTCATGCTCCCCAACTTTGGCAGCGAGCGCGCAAAGCACCTGCTGGGCATTCTCCTCGCTGACGTTGGGCTCGTCCGCGAGGCAAAGTGCCGCCAACACTGCTCGTGGCCGACCCGTCCGCGCTGCATCCTCGCCTTCCATCGGGTTCAAGATTGCCAGCAGCACTTCGTCCACATCATCGTCTTTGCAGTCGGCTACGAGGAGTCGCAGTGCCTCGCGCCAAGATTCGGGAACATCGACCTCCACTTTCGCCCTACGACGAGAGCGGCTGTTATCGGCTCTCTCCACCGCACCCGCCAGAGGAGCCACCTGATCGGCGAGTGACTTCGGCTTACCACGGTTAGGATACTTGCCGTCATGTATCGCGCTGGCAGCTAGGTATTCCTGGAAAGTCAGGTGTCGGAATTCCCACACCGGCTTTTCCTGTGACTTGTTTTTCTGCCAGATGCCACCGGATTTGATGAGGATGCTGGAACGCTCTTCCAAATGCTTCAGAAACTCGCGAGGCCCTCGGCTACTAACTGCGCGAACTTTCGGATACTCGATGCGGAGATTGTCCAGCAGGTCGAGAACTTCGTCGTCGGTCAACCGCTGCACGCCGCGCCGGCACATCTCGTAGGCGAGGTATTCGAGTTGGGGAATGGCTTCGTTTTCTTCAATGACTTGGTGGCGTCTCGGATTCCAGTTGAGCAACACCGAGACCGCTTCGGCGTAGAGCTTGGTCCGACGGTTGGGGAGTTTGCCGACCTTGCGCTTGACCAAGGCCAGGGTCGTCAGCAGCATGGGGTTGCCGGTGAGGCGCTCGATGCGGTCGCTGGAATGCAGGGCTTCGAGCAATTCCTGGGCGCGCTTGGCTTTTTCAGCAGAGGGCTGGTGCTGCTCGGTGACATGCACCCACCGCTGGGCAAAGAGGTCTTTGTCCTCGCGGTTCAGTTCGGCGATGACGCCATGCTCGAAACCGGAGCCCATGCGGTAAGGCATGTCGCGGTAGCCGACGATGCGGGAGGTGACCACGATAGGCGCATCCGGGTAGCGTGCGGCGGTTCGCTCAAGTTCCTGGCAGAACATCATGCGCACCTGGGGATTCGTAATTTCATCCAGACCATCTACGAGCAGCAGGGCTTTGGCATTGGCAATGCGGTCGAGAATGACGGCCCGCATGACGTTCGCTTCTTCCGGGAGGAGTTCCGACTTCTTAAGGTGCTGAGTCAGGAAGTCAGTGAAGCAACGGCACAGGTCCTCTTCGCCGAGGTCGCGGCAGCGGATGAGCACCGGAACCCAAGGCTGGCTGGGCAGCGTATCCGTATCCGGCACCTGGCTGAAGGCAGCATCACCTTTGTGCCGCAGGAGATAGGCGGTGGCCATCCAGCGGAGCATGGTGGTCTTGCCACCGCCCGGGTCGCCGAGAACGACCAGTCGCCGGGACACACCCAAGCGTTCTCCAACGGGAGAGCGCGACTCTGTGCGGCTGGGCCGGTCGGGCTCATCCGCCAAGAGGTGGCCGGCTTCGCGATGGCGGCGGGCTTCGCGTCCCGCTTCCAATCTGGCCAGCGCCGCATCGTCGCTTTCACCACGTGTGGTCGGCTCGACCTGAATGCGCAGCGGCATGTAGAGCTGGCGTAGGAGGAGTCTTTGAATTGCCAGTTCAATATCGGGTTCTGGTAGGTTGCTCAGGTCAATGATGTCCCATGCGTCGAGTGCCTTCTCACAATAGCGGTCGAGGGCAGCCTTCTGCTTTTCCTGAGAGTATATGCCCACAGCTTCGTCGGCCCGCTTTCGCAGCACGGCCACTTGCTCGCGGAGGTAATCGAGGCTCAGTTGGTGCCGCCAGTTGGCAAGGACCGGATGAGCGAACACCGCCTTGTCCACAGCCTCAAAGTAGCCTGTCTTCAGAAACTCAATCTGCTCCTGGCTAGCACCGCCGATGGCCAAGGCAGCTTCCATCCTCTGGAGAATGCGGTTCTTGACGGCGTTCCCTTCCGCAATGGCACCAGCCATAAGCCACTCGGTAAGCTCTGTCTGGAAAACCTCATCGCTGAGGAGTTGCCAGAGCGGCTCCTCATAAGCCGGGACACCGAGCTGGGCGCGGTTACGGGCGAGTTCGGTGCAGGCGGCGCGGAGTTCGTCGCGAATCGAATGCGTCGAGGCGAGAGCTTTCTGCAAGGCCTCATCCTTCTCCAGAGCTTCTTTGAGCTTACTCTCTCTTGTCGCGGCAATCGCTGCCGAACGCTCACCAGCGGCGAGATTGATCAGGTAGCCGAGCAGGTTGGTTAGTAGAAGTTCACCGATGATGGTCATAGCAGAGTTGTGTCTTTGTTTGACTTGGTTGTGGCCCCACCGCTGCGAAGGGGTTGGCGGCGGGTGAGCACGGAGGCGTTCAAGGCGAGAGGGCACAGCAGGTCGAACGGGTCGGCGTCCGGCTTGCCCGCCTGCGCGGCGATGGAAGGCGGTTCATTGTCCCAGTCCACCACCTGGAGCTTTGGCACAACGAGTTTCAGGCCGGTATCGCCGTCGGTGGGCATGACTTCGGAGAAGCGGAGATTGCCTCTCAGCGTCAACGTGTGCTGCGGGCCTGTAAACATATCCTCATGCGCTTCTGTTGGCCGACCAGTGTTGCGGCGAATGCCGGCATGGCTCGGAAACGCGGATGCGCGGCACGACCGCCGCGAATCGTATCCCAAACCGGCTCAAGAACAAACGGAAAAAGGGCGGCACCATGCCGAAAAGCTGAAATTGGGAAAGCAGAAAGCTGCAATGGGACCACGGACCACTGACCACGGACCGCCGACGATGGCCAGCGGGCGCAAATCAGGTTTTGTGCAACTGTTGTTCTCAGGGCGTCTGGCTGGCCTTCGACTCGGGAATGCTCAATGCCGCCGCAGCCGCGCTGGGCGGGGTGTGGCCATCGCACGTAACCCCTGGAGTCGCTTTCCTGACGTGTCCTGCCCCGGGCACCGCTGGCAGGCTTTGGGGAAAGGTGGCCGGTCTGTAGGATCAGTGGCCAGAGTGCGCCCTCGGCCTTGCTCCTTTGCCGGTTGCCGCATTCTCGGTTGACACCTCTGGCCCTGGTTGTCTCCCCAAAAAGGCCAGCCTCTCGCCCACCACCCACCGCCAACCCCCTGGCCCATTCCCGCTGACAGGGCGGCAGTCCCGCCGGAGTCCCCCCGGAGTCTCCTCGTAGTACCCTCGATCCGGATCGAGGGTACTACGGGGAGCCTCCGGCGAGGCCCGCACGCGGTAGCGGAGGGGTCAGCCAAGGCATCGCGGCCACCCGGAGAATAGTTATCGAGCAGGATCGTCACAAAGGTTTTCGCGCATCCCATTAGCAGCCAGGGACTTGCGGAGCCGAGGATGCTCGGTGCTTGAATTGGGCGGACGACGGATCAGGTCACCGATGGTGAGGCATTAGTGGAGCCGGCACTGCCCGCTGCCAAGCGTGAAATGGCTCAAGAGAGGCCATTCGCGGAGGCTTCACGACCTGGCCGGTCGTTAGTGGGAAATGTCTCTTTGCGAGATCAGGAGATACGCCAGAGTGAAGCCGGTCATGGCCATCACCCAGAGGACCAGGAGGTTTTCCAGGCACAATGGGCTGCCCGCGACCAGTTCATACGGGTCGAAGTAGTAGAATGGCGACAGCCAGGCGATGCGGTCGAGGGCCGGCCACAGCCGGTGAGCCCAATCCAGGAGCAACGCGCCGAATGCGAGCAGGGACGTGGTCGCGCTCGCCAACTCCACGTTCTTCTCCGCCAGGTTCCGCCGCAACTCGTCAACGGTCAGATGCGTGTTGACCCGCGCCAGCAGTTCATGGGCGTGGAAGGGCTTCGCCACGTAATCCACCGCGCCCAATTCGAAGCCCTGGGCAATGTCCGCCGTCTCGGTGCGCGCGGTCAGGAAGATCACCGGGATGTCCTTCGTGGCGGTGGATTCCTTCAGGCGGCGACAGGTCTCGAACCCGTCCATCTCCGGCATCATCACGTCGAGCAGGATCAAGTCCGGGCGGAGGCGGCTGACCACCTCCAGAGCCTGGCGGCCGCTCGTGGCCACGCTGACCTGATAGCCTTTGTCTTTCAGCGTGCTCGACAGCGCCTGAATGTTGGCTGGCGTGTCGTCCACCACCAGGATGCGGCGGTTCATCTGCCAGGGAACCCAGTTCGCGGCGGACGACGGCTTTGGGCGTCCCGTTACTGGTTCTCCTGATGCGAGCGCTGGCGAGCGGCCAGGTAGCTATCCAACTCGGCAACGTCCTTGAAAACTGCCACGCCCGGAAGAGCCTTCATGATCTCAAAGACCTCCTGGATCTGGGACTGCATGTTAACGAAGGAGGCCTGGCCACCGCGCGCTTTGAGCTGTTTGCGCGCCGTCGAAAACACCCGCAGCCCGGCGCTGCTGATGAACTTCAACTGGGCGAGGTCAAAGATGAGGTCCTTGATCGCCCCGGCTAGCACTGGCGCGAGCTGCCGCTCCAAGTCCGGCGCCGTGGCGGTGTCGAGGCTGCCGGTGAGTTTCACGGTGACGGCGCCCGTATTCTGGGGGCCAACGTCCTTCAGGATCTTGATTTCGAGGGGCATATCTATATGTGGGTTCTAGTTTTCTCCAGTTTGGTTCGTCTTGGCAAAGCTATTCCTCGCGGTCGGCCGGAACAAGCCGTTTCGTCAGGCGCAGGATGTTTTCGCCGGCTTCACGCCGGTAACGAATCTCGTCCATGTAGCGGCGGACGAGCTGAACTCCCCAGCCACCGGGCAATTGATCGTCTGTAGCGGTCGCGGGCGCGGCGACGCGGACTTGCGTGGGATCGAACTCCGGGCCGTGGTCGCGCAGTTCGAGGGTTACCGCGCTGCCCGTGTGCTCGATGACAACCTGGAATTTCTGCCGCGCGTCGCGCTGCAGAGCGTGGTTGACAATGTTGCTGCCACATTCCTCCAGGGCCAGCGCCAAGCCGAAGAGTTCACGCTCTGGTATGTGCTTCTCCCGGCCAAACGCCTGCAGGGTTTCCACGGCGCGCATAACCTCCCCGGGCGTGGCACACAGTTCCAAGATCATACGCGACTCTCCTTCCGGGGCGAACCTTCGCCCGGTCCGCCGACCCTCAGAACCACGATTGCGATGTCGTCGGACTGTGGGGCGGTGCCGGCAAAGGCGCGGACCCGCTGCAGCAGGCCCGCGGTCATCGCCGACGCCGATTGGCCGGAGAACGTCGCCGCATCGCTAAGCAGGCGCTCGCTGCCGTAGCATTCCTCGTGCGGATTGAAGGCCTCGGTCACGCCGTCGGTATAGAAGATCAAAGCGTCGCTCTCGCGCAGGGTCAGGTCGGTGCGCTCGAACTCAAGGCCGGGCTCGAAGCCGAGCGCCGTGCCAAGATTCCTGACTGCCCAGTGCGGTGGGGCGCCGGCGGGCAGCAGCACCGGGCGGCAATGGCCGGCATTGGCTAGTGCCAACCGGCCGGAACCAGGCTCGAATACGCCACACAGGAACGTCACGAACATCCCGGAAGGGTTGTCCGCGGCAAGTTCATCATTCAGCCGTGCAAGGATGCGCTCAGGCTCGGCAATCTCTCGCGAAAGCAGTCGCGCCAGGCTTATCGCACGCACCATGAACATCGAAGCCGGGATGCCCTTGCCCGAGACGTCCCCCAGGAAAACCACCAATCGCTCCGGGGCCGCCGCGCAGACGCCGTAGAGATCGCCGCCGACTTCGCGCGCCGGCTCGAGCACTGCCCCGAATCCCACCCGGTAGGCCTGTTCCACCGCCGCGAAGTCGTGGGGCAGCATGCCCATCTGGATTTCGCGCGCGACGCGCAGCTCGCTGGCAATTTGTTCCTTCACCGCTTCGCTGTACGCCTTGGCCTTGAGCAGCGAGCGCACGCGCGCTTTCACCTCCAGCATCTCAAAGGGCTTAGTGAGATAGTCGTTGGCACCCGCCTCGAAACCGCGCGTCTTGTTCTGCACCTCTTCGAGCGAGGAGAGGAACATGATCGGCACCTCGGCGGTCTCCGGCATTTGGCGCAGACGCCGGCAAACCTCGTAGCCGTCCAGTCCCGGCATGACGATGTCCAGCAATACCAGATCGGGCGGAGTGCGGGCCGCGATCTGCAACGCCATCTCGCCGTTGAGGGCGAGGCTCAGCTTATGCTCGGACTTCAAGCCCTCGACGAGGATGTCGAGGTTGGCCTTGGCATCGTCCACGAGCAACACGCGGCAGTCCGAGAGATTCTTCATGTCGCCGGCAGATGCTTGAGTGCCTGCTCGAGCTGCGCCTGTGCCTCCGCGAAGGCGTAATTCTGCACGAGCTTCTCGAACTGCGTCCACGCTTCGCCGGGGAACAGCGGACGCAACAACCCCTGGTTTGCCTCGATGAAATCAGCCGCGCCGGGATCGAATTCCGAGAGCAGCCGCGTCATCTGGGCCGCGGCTTCGCGAGACTGCTCCGAGTCGGTCGGCCGAGGCGGCGTGACTTGAGTCGGGGTCTCGGAAGCAGGCGGCGGCAAAGCCGACCGCATTTGGGCGATCAAGGGATCAAGAGCAGCAGCGACTTGCTGCTTAGCAGGAGTCACTTCCCCAATGGCAGCCCGGGAACGGATGAGCTTCTCCAGAGCGCCCGCGGCGGCCTGAACCGCTTTGGCGCCGACATTGCCGGCCACGCCTTTCAGCGTGTGCGCGAGACGTTCGGCCACAGCAATATCGCCCTGGGCCAGCGCGGTGGTGATCTGCTCGACCGCCAGGCCTTGTTGCTCGATGAATTGGCGGAGGAGCTTCAAATATAGCTTTCGGTTTCCCGCGACGCGGCTCAAACCATCCTTCGTATGGAGGCCGGCAATGGAAGGAAGATCGTCACTCGTTCCTTTCACCCGTTCCCTATCCCCATCTGAAGGGGAGGGTATGGCCGAAGACCCGGTGAGTGGAGGCCGGTAGAACCGGCCGACGGTCGCGAACAGCATGGCCGGATCAATCGGCTTGGAGACGTGGTCATTCATGCCAGCCGCGAGGCAACGCTGGCGTTCCTCGATCGTGGCGTGCGCGGTCATGGCGATGATCGGCAGCGTGCTGAAGCGCGCGTCGGACCGGAGTTTCGCGGTCGCCTGGTAGCCGTCCATTTCCGGCATTTGAAGGTCCATCAACACTACGTCGAACGGCGGCGACTGGGGTCCCTCTGACAGGAGCTCGACCGCCTCGCGTCCGTTGTTGGCGACCTTGACCGTGGCGCCTGCGCCTTCGAGTAGCTCGATGGCAATCTGCTGGTTGATGTCGTTGTCCTCGGTCAAGAGAATGCGCGCGCCGCGCAGCCGGGCAGCCTGCTCGCCTTCCGCCGCTGGGGCGGCTTCTTCGTCGGCATGGGCAAAGATACTTACGAGCGTGTCCACCAGCATGGACTTGGTGACCGGCTTAACGAGAAAGCCGTCCAGTTGCAGCCGCTCAGCCTCCTCGCGCACTTCCTCGCGCCCGAAGGCGGTGACCAGCACGATGGCCGGCTGGTGGCGCAAGGTTTCGTCACCTTTGATGTGCCGGCTGGCCAGCAGGCCGTCCATGCCGGGCATCCGCCAGTCCATGAACACAATGTCATAGGGCTCGGTGGCGTCGTGCTGTCTGACCGCGGCGATGGCCTCAGTGCCGGAAGCGACGGTATCCACGCGTTTGGCGACGGTGCTAAGAGGTTCCTGGAGGATCTCTCTGGCGGTGGGGTTGTCGTCCACAATGAGCACTCGAAGCTGCGCGAGGCGTTCGGGAACAATCTTGCCCGAGCCGTTTTCGGCGCCCACGCCGAGCCAGATGGTGAAGCAGAACGTGCTGCCGACCCCCGGCTCGCTTTCCAGCCAGATGCGTCCGCCCATCAGCTCGACGAGCCGCCGACAAATGGTCAGACCCAGGCCAGTCCCGCCGTGCTTGCGGGTGGTGGACATGTCGGCCTGCGTGAACGGCTGGAACAACTTCGCCGACTGCTCCCGGGTCATACCAATGCCCGTGTCGCGCACGGAGAGCTTGAGTTGCACCTTTTCCCCGGTGCGCTCGAGCAACTCAATATCCAGCCGGATTTCGCCGTGCTCGGTGAACTTGACGGCGTTGTTGACGAAGTTGGTGAGAATCTGACCGAGCCGCAGCGGGTCGCCCCGCAGGTGCTCCGGGATGCCGGGGGCGACGTGGGCCAGGAATTCGAGCCCCTTCTCGTGCGCCTTCTGGGCGGTAAGAGTCGTGACGGAGCTGATAACCTCGTCGAGCTTGAAGTCGGCGGTCTCGAGGTCGAGCTTGCCAGCCTCGATCTTGGAGAAGTCGAGGATGTCGTTGATCACCGCCAGCAAGGAGGTGCCGGCGTTATGGACCTTGCTGACATAATCGCGCTGCTTGGCGTTGAGCGGCGTCTTGAGAGCGAGGTGGGACAGGCCAATGATGGCGTTCATCGGCGTGCGGATTTCGTGACTCATGTTCGCGAGGAACATAGACTTCATCTGCGTGGCCTCTTCCGCCTTCGCCTTCGCCTCGCGCAATTCCTCGGCGATCCGTTTCTGGTCGCTGATGTCTACCAGCAGGCCGATCAATCCCCCCGGCCTGCCGTCGGTTAGCTTGAACCCGTCCACTGAGTAAAGTGTGATGTGCGTCTGGCCGTCCGCGTATTGAATCGGCAATTCATAACTGAGGCGGCTCGCGTCGCGGATAACGCCCAGGTCCTCGTCGTGAAACTTGCGCCGATCCGATTCCGACAAGTAGTCCAGTTCCAACACGGTCTTGCCCTTCAGGGAACCGCTGGTGGTGCCGAACTCGCGCTCGTACGCCTTGTTGCAACTGATGAAACGGCCCTCGGCGTCCTTGACGAACATCGGGTAGGGAATGGTTTCGAGCAGCGCGCGTTGAAATGTCAGGCGGTAGGCGAGTTCCTGCTCCGCCCGCTTGCGCTCGGTGATGTCGGTGCACAGGGCGAAGGAGCCGATCTTCACACCGTGTTCATCCATCAGGGGCGACGCGCTGATTTGACAGGGCACCAGGGAGCGGTCAGGCGCGCTCAAGGATATGTCGTAGGTGCTGGATTCCCCGTGGGCGCGCCGGGCCACGTTTTCCTTAAAGATCCGGGTGTTTTCCTCATCGGTGAAGTCAAAGATGCTGCGGCCCACGATCTCCTCACGAAGCCGCCGGAGAATCCGGCACATCGCATCATTCACTTCCACCGTCACGGCGTTATCATCAATCAACCAAAAACCCTCTGCACTGGTCTCGAGGATCCTTCGGATCTTCTTTTCGCTGGCTGCCAGGGCCTGTTCATTGCGTTTACGCTCGGTGATGTCGGTGAAGCTGATCACCGCGCCCACTACAGCCCCGTCTTTGAGCATCGGTGTGGCCCCATACTCGACGGGCAAGCCGCTGCCGTCTTTGCGCCAGAGGAACTCGTCGTCAATCCGGCTGGCCTTGCCTTGCGTGTAGGCTGCGAACATAGGGCATTCTTCCTTCGGATACTCCCTGCCGTCGGGGCGATGATGATGAAAGGCGGCGTGGGAAGGCTTGCCGATCAGTTCGGCGGCGGCGAATCCCAGCATTTGGCAGGCGGCCGGATTCACGAACGTGATTCGCCCCTTGATGTCCGTGCCAAAGATACCCTCGGCGCTGGACTCCAGGATGAGGCGCGAACGCTCCTCGCTTATCTGGAGCTGTTCGCGCTGTGTGGTGAGTTCGCGCTGCTGCGTCAACAGCTCTTCCTTCTGCGCCAGCAGTTCTTCCTGCGATTGAGTCAGCTCTTCGGTCTGTTCCTCGAGTTGGCGGGCCTGCTCCTGCGTCTGCGCAAGCAGTTCCTGCGTCCGGAGGTTGCGCTGCAGGATCTCGAAGCTCATCGCCACGACCGGCAGCAACTCGTCGAGCAACGCCTGCTCCTGCGAGTTGAACGCGCGAAACGTGGCGATCTCGATCACCCCCAGCAGATTGTCCTTGGAGGACAGCGGCGAGGCCACTGCCTGGACTGGCGCCGCCGCGCCCAATCCGGAGGCGATCCGGAGATAATCCGGGGGGAGACTGGTAAGCGTGACCACCTTGCGTTCCTGCGCGCACTGGCCCACCAGGCCCTCGCCCATGGCGAACGCCTCGGCGGAACCCGATCCTTCAGCCAGGCCATAGGCGGCGATCCTCCGCAGGCGCTCAGGATTCCCCTCGAACACGTAAAACCCCGCGACACCGCCGCCCAGTAGCGGCACGAGGCCGGAAACGAGCCGTTGCCCGAACTCGGCGAGCGAGGCCGCGCCTTGCAGTTCTCCTGTGACCTTCGAGGCATTGGACTTCACCCAGCGCTGCTCGTCCATGGCGGCCGCGCCTCGCTTGAGGACCTCAATCGAACGCGCCAAGCCGCCGGTTTCGTCGGTGGCTTTGGTGAACGGGACTTCCTTTGCGTAATCGCCGGCGGCAATTGTCTTCACTGACGCTTCCAAAGCCTGAATCGGGTTGACGATCCGGCGGAAGGTCAGATATCCCAACAAGCCGGTCAGAAGGATGGCGGTGGTGTTAGCAATCAACATTCTCCACCGAGAGCTAGCAATGGCTTCGATCGCCGCCTTCCCGGCAGTGGTCGCCAAGTCTTCGTTGTGCTGAATCCACTCGCTCGACGCCCGGCTGAGGCGTTGGCCGGGTTCCGCGAGGGGACCGTTAAGCAGGGCTATGCCCTCTTCGCGGCGCCCCTCTGCGGACAAGGCCATGGCTTGCTTGGCGCCGGCAATATAGTCCCGGCTCGAATCTCGATAATCGTCGAACAGCCTTCGATCCCGGTCACCGGTGACCAGCGAGTCTCCGTACTGGCCTAAAAGGCGGGTGACTTCCGCTTCCCCTGCATCGAACGCCGACCTGGCTTGGGCCTGTCCCGCTGGGTTTGTCGCGAGCAAGTGGCTCCGCACATTCACCCGAAGCTGCTCCATCGTCCGCGAGAGGTTTCCGAGCACCGCAAGACTCGGAATTTGGGCCTCCGATACAAACCGGCTCTTGTCCTCAACCTTCGCCAGTTGAAGCCGGATGAACAGGCCGAGGCCCAACAGCGCCACCAGTGGCACGGTCAGCAGAAGCATCAATCGTTTGGCAATCGTCATAGATTCCACCTTATCCGCATACAATACCCGACACCCGCGCAACGCCGTTCTGCGGGAACGTCGAGTGTCGCCCCGAATATACGCCGTTAGGCCCCGGCGTGAACCAGTGTCCTGCCTTTCCCAGGTGTTCGGTTGGATCGAGGATCAGCAAGCCGTCCGGCGCAAGCAGCGTCGCGATCTGCTCCACTACCGCGTAACGGCGGCAGGTCTCCAGGTACATCAGCACGTTCCGACAGAGAATCACATCAAGAGGCCCCTCGACCGCCCACGCGACACTGGCCAAGTTCAGCTCGCGAAACTCCACCAAGCGGCGCACGGCAGGAGCCATGCTCCAACGCCCGGCAACGCTAGTCATCCTCAGGAAACGTTCGCGGCGCCCCTCGTCCAGCGCCCCCAGTGCCAATTCTCCGTATTCACCCTGCTGCGCGACCCCCAGTGCCTCCACGTCAACGTCCGTCGCGAGGATGTTGGCCGGCGGATCGTCACGCCGGAACTCTTCGATTAACGCCATCGCCAGCGAGTAGGGCTCCTCGCCGGTCGCTGCCGCCGCTGACCACAGCCGCGCCCTGCCGCGGCGGTCAGCCGCCAGGAGCGCATGCTCCGCCGCGATTTCGAAGTGCCGCGGATGGCGGAAGAAGCCGGTGAACTTCGTCGTCAGCAGGCTGAGGAGTTGTTGCCGGGCAGCCGGTTCCCCCTCCTCGGCGGCACCAAGCAGTGAATCCAGCCTGGCGCTGTCGCGAACCCCAAGCCGCCGGCCGCGGCGCTCCAGCAGCTCGCGATGCCGGTCACAAAGCTCGATGCCCGCCAATCGAAGTGCGAGGCGACGACTCCGGTCAAACTGTGCGTCCGTCAGCATTTGTTCCGCCGGGAATCCTGGTGGCGATGGTGGATTTTAGCGGCATAGGCCAGCCCAACCCCAGCGCGTCATGAAAAGCGGCTTCGTCACAAATTCACCCAGGCAGACTACCCATTCGCTCGGCGGTTGGCCAGCCCCGCCGCCAACTGTTGCCAACGACGACCCGCCCGGTGTGGATGCCGATGCCCATCTTAAGCACGGGGGCGCCCTGGCCTGCCAGAACCCGGTTCATGCCCGGCATGGCAAGCTGCATGGCCAGGCCGCAAGCCATGGCTTTGGACAAATGCTCCTCACAGGGCATCCGTGCACCGAAGATCACCAGGATGGCGTCACCGACGATCTCATCAATCGTGCCCTGCTAGCGAGTGATGACCTCCACCATGCTCTCGAGGCATCGGCGAAGAGGAGGTTCAAGTCCTCCTTATCGGTGACGATGTGCTTGGAGTACTCGTGGCCTGCCCTTTTGCCAGCCTCAAAGGAGGCTCGGTCAGCCTTCTCGACCCCGAAATCGCGGATGAGAATGTCGCGGAGGCTGAACTGCATCAGACGATATACGGCTACGGGAGTCATAAGGCCGAGGTTGAGGCGGCCTTCCTCGAGGTCACCCAACATGCTCCAGTCGAATTGGCTTTGGTCTCGTTTTCTCCAAACATGGCTTTCAGTCGTTTCTTTCCAGGATCAGCGACGCGCCGGCGTTGACGATCGGGGCGATGCTGGCCAGCCCGACACCAGGCCGGAGACGGCGTTGGCACGGCCATGCGGCCAGTCCGTTTTGTTGTCTTCGTTTTCGCTCGCAGCCCAGGACTCCATATGGGCCGCGTCCACGATGGCCGCGCTGTTCATTAACGGAAGATACGTTGGACGAAGAGGTATAGGTTGTTCTTCCACTCCGTGGGGTCATGAGCGTGGCCGTCCACATGCCACACGTGGGGGACCCCCGTCTCCTTCAGGTACGCATGCACCCCCTGGCTGATGCGGATCAGGCCATCCTTGTTGCCGCACCCGAGCCAGAGCAGCTTTAATTGTTTCGTCGCGGCAGCAGGATCAGGCACGAGTTGCTCCGGCGGTTTGGTGTTGGGCGCAGAGGAAAACCCACCCACCCAGGCAAAGGTGTCCAGGTGAGCCAGGCCGAAGTTGAGCGACTGACCACCACCCATCGAAAGCCCAGCCAGCGCGCGATGCTCGCGGTCAGCCTGCACTGAGTAGCGTGCCTCGATGGCAGGAATCACATCATCGAGCAGATCGCGTTCGAAATTGGCAAAGGCCGGCGCCGTATTCATGACGTTGCCCTCCGCCCGGTCGTTCTTCTGGGCGCGGCCGTTGGGCATCACCACGATCATCGGCACCGCTTTTCCGTCGGCAATGAGGTTATCGAGCAGGATGTTGGGCGTGGCGAAGCGTTGCCACTCGGTCTCGTCCCCGCCGATGCCGTGAAGCAAATATAGAACGGGATATTTTTTGTCTTTCGAGTAGCCTGGCGGTGTATAGACCTGCATCTTGCGTTTGGTGCCGACCGTTTGGGAGTCGTATTCGATCATCTCCAGGCTGCCATGAGGAATGTCCTCGCGTTTCACATCGAAACCGGTGGGAGGATCCGGAAACGCCGGCTTGTCGTCCGGTCCCAGCACAATCGGACCGCCGAATCCGCCGGGGCCGCGCCGCGGCCGATTGGCGGGTGCGGCGTTGGTTGGGCTTGCGGTCGCCACCGCTCCCGTGTCAACCCGCTTGGCCGCGAATTCCTCGGCCGCGAAATCGCCGACTTTCCGGGTGAATTTGATCTCGTTGTCGCTCACTTTGCCCGTGTAATCGATGCGCACTTCGTTGTCCTGAAACTTGAGCATCTCCACGAACGTCAGGGTGTCCCCGGCGAGCTTGGCTTCCTTGAACTCCACTTCCCGTTTCTGCCCGCCGAGCTCGGCGGTTGCTTTCCCGGTGACTTTCCCTTCGTTCACTTGGAAGGCGAAGAGGTATTTTTGCGGGCCAACTGATGTGTCGAACTCCGCACGCCATTGGCCGGAAACATCGCCGGCGCGGGCTGCGGTCCCGGTCAGTAATCCGCATAGGGCCATTACCAGAATGCTCTTCAAGGGTCTGTTGGTTTTCATAGAATCTTTGCTTGCGTTGAACTAAACTATTGGTTTATGAATGGGCAACGGCGAGGAGTATGGAGGTCGGTTCGTGCATGGGATGGTTGTTTGTACTTTTGGTCTTAAAAACGGCTAGTTCGTGCCTGTCATGGTGTCACGTACCCGGAAGTAGTCAAAATCCACGAAACCGCCCGCGGCCTTGGTCGCGTAGTTGAACAACGCAAAGCGGTAACCCATGAAATGGGGGAGGGTGTAAGTCATTTGCAGAGGCCTTCCGATAGCGGTCCACTTCTTGCCGTCAAGGCTATAGAAAAAGAACGCTTTGTCCGTCCGGTCCTTAAAGTCGCAGTCCAGTTTCAGGACAACGGCTTTCCCGGCCAGCGGCACGCTTTCCACCTCGCCCGGGGAGTTGGCCTCCGCGCTGACCATTACGACCGACTTTGCCTCGCCGGCCATTTTCACCCCCACAAAGCCGTATCTCCTCTGCAACGCAGCGAGCCCGGCAAAATCCCCATCCTTCATGTGGCCCACGTCGAGGGCGACCGTCCCCGAGCACTCCGGGCCGAAGGTGCGCTGGGTGAGAGAATTTCGGGCGTGGACGAGATCGGCGTCCACTCTGCCGGTGATCAGCCGCAGAAAGCCGGGGCGTTGGCTGAGGGACCAAGACTTATGGTCGGGGTTATGGTTCCATTGCCACGCCAGCGGAAGCACCGCCTGACCGGGGCTCCGGTCGAACTCATCAGAAGCCACGATGTTGCCGAGCCCACCCGAACCCCTCGGAATCTTCAAGGTCGCCGGCACCTTGCCGTCAACTCCCATGACGGGCCAACCGGCCTCCCACTTGACTGGAACGAGGAAGGGCGTGCGGCCCACCGCTCCGTGATCTTGGAAGAGGAGTGCATACCAATCCCCTTGGGGCGTGTCGATCAGCCCTCCCTGCGCCACTCCCGCATCGCTCAACGCGACTCGGCCTTCATAGGGACCAGTCAACTTGTCGGAACGGTGTACCAGTTGCGTCCGCATGCCTCCCCTCGGCCAGGTGATATTGCACAGGTAATACTTCCCATTGATCTTTCGCATTTGCGAGCCTTCTGCGGGCAGTCCGACGTTGGGTCCCGCTGCCCGGCTTGCGTTCGTGATGATCACTTGATCCACCCCACCCGGTTTGATTCCCGAAACGTCCGCGGCCAATTCCGTCAACCGAATGTTGCCGGCCCCGTGGATCATATACACGCGCCCGTCCTCGTCGAAGAACAGCGATTGGTCGTGCAGCGCCGGACGGAACGAAGACTCCCTCCACGGGCCTTTCTCGATGTCTTGCGTCGTGTACACATGGGTTTTGCCGGTGGTGCTGGAAAATGTTGACACATAAAAAGTGCCGTTGTGGTATCGCAGGCTGCTGGCCCAGGAACCTGCCCCATACGCGCTCCTCCCGTTCTGCAGCGTCAGCGCGTCATTATCCGCGAGGGTCTCATAAGCGTAGCCGATAAGTTGCCAGCTCACCAAATCCATGGACTTCATGATCGGCAGTCCCGGGCTCAGGTGCATCGTGGTGCTGCTCATGTAGTACGTATCTCCCACCCGAAGGGCCGCCACATCCGGAACATCCGCCCAGATGATGGGGTTGTGGGCAAACCCACCGGCCTTTTGATCCTGCGCGGAGAGCCCAGTCAAAAACATGGAAGCTAATGCGAACGCGGCAAAACAGTGGATCACTTGCTTCATCGGTGCCTCACTATCTCACCGGAAGCTCGTAGATGCTCACGCTGAAGCGCGGCAGGGTGAGAAAATCGGGAATGGAATCAACGGGGGAACTGCTAATGCTGGGGCTTTGGTTGCTCGTTTCAGCGGACGCGAGGCGCCACAGGGTGCCTTTGCCGGACAGGGTCACCCCGGCGATCTTGAGCTTGAGGGGTTGATCGGTATCGGTGGGATTCAGGACGGCCACTGTGAGAGTGTGACGATCATTGGTCCAAGCGGCGGCTACATCCAGAGGAAACGTGTCACTGCCGGCGTTGACCACGGGTTGCTCGCCGCCGGGCGGGTCGGTGGGTTTGGGTTGTGGCGAGTTACCTGAGACCTCGACCGGGAAGGAGCCGAAGTGGTCGCGATAAATCTTGAAGACGAGGCCGTTGGCATTCAGCGAGGCGTTCGTTCCATCGCGGGCAAGCAACGAGGTGGCAAAGGTGTAAGCCGCCATTTGAAAGATGTCGGAGTGCCGGAACATTTCATGGAAGACCCAGGCGTAGGATGGGTAGGTAGGATGACGGTCGCCAGTGTAGGCCCATTCGTCGATGTTCAGGGGCTTGGGATGGGCGACGAGCTGCAGCAGGGCTTTTTCGTATTCCCTGTATTCCTCGTATTTGATGCGAATATGGTTGGCGGGGCGACGCATCCAATCCGTGATAGGTTCGTTGGGATCATTCGGCACCTGGGCGGCTGCAGCCAGACTGAAGTGGGTGTTGCCGTAGTTGTAGAAGTGCTCACTTATGAGGTCGATGTTGTCGAAGCAATTGGAAAGCATGCCTCCGGTCCAATCGCCGAGCGACAGGCAGGGCGGGACAAAGTTGGTGCCAAAGCGGAGCGACTGCTTGGAGCCGGTCATAGTGTCCGGCATGGCGCCGCTGGCCACCAGTTTGATGGTGGGGTCCACTTTCCTCATGGCCTTGGCAAACTGGTTGTGCTTGGCCTCGAATTGCCTCAGCGATATGGCGCCGTATTGCCAGTCGCCCCAGGCTTCGTTGCCGATGCCCCAGAACTTGACGTGGTAAGGCTCGGGATGGCCGTTTGCCGCTCGCAGTTTGCCCATCGGCGTGGTGATGAAGCCGTTGGCATATTCGACATATTGGGCGGCGGACCAGGCGTCGCCGAAGCCGGCATTGACTGTAATATAGGGTTCGACTGCGAGGAGTGTGCACAGGGTCATAAACTCATCCGTGCCGATATCGTTTGGCTGAATGGCGTTCCAGACCGGGTCCAGGATGGGCGGGCGTTTGTCGGGATCGCCGATGGCATCGCGCCATTCATGCGCGGAAACGAAATTGCCGCCGGGGAAGCGGTAAACGCCGGAACGAAGGCTCTTGAGGACGGCAATGGCATCGGGGCGGAAGCCGTTGAGATTGTTGGCGGGCATGAGGGAAACCGCGCCGACGTGGAAGGAGCCGGTGCCGGTGGCGCTAATCTCGAATTGGGCGAGGCCGGAGTAGGCAGCTTTGAAAGAAAAAGTGAATTTCTTGTAGTTCTTGCCCAGCTTGCCGAGTGCGAACGTCTGGCGCGCGGCCCCGGCGTTGGTCCCCCAGACGATGCCGATGGAGACTTTCGCGGTGGGATCGCCGGCCAGTTGAACGCGGCCATGGTAGGAGGCGTCTTTAATGAAATTAAGGCCCGTCTGGCGGATGCCGTGAGGTTCGGAACCGGCAAGTTTGAGCAACGGCGTATGATCCCCTACGTAAGGGTGATTGGTGTCCATGACGACGGATTCAACCGGGCCAATCGGATTCCACTGTCCGGGGCCGACGCCGCGCCTGCCTCTGCGACCCGCGCCGAAGCCGCCTTGGCCAGAGTCGGCACCGGCTGGGGGCACAGGCGCGACAGGGTAAAAGAACTTGCGGTCATCGAGCATTTCGCTCCAGAGGCCGCTGTAAATGATGTTGCTAATGTGCTCTAGGAATTGGCCGTAAATATAGGGAGAGATCGGTGGACCGGTCTTCGAGGCATTAACAGCGGCGGTGACGGGCTGACCGGCAACCGGCGTTTGAGCCCCTGCTGAGAGCACGGCGAGAAGGATGAGGATTGAACAGGGTGTTTTCATTGGGTGAATTCAGCGAAGACTCGCGGCATCGGCGTGGTTGCCGGGAAGAACATAAGCCCTCAGCGTGTCATTGTTTCAGCATGCGCAAGTTGTGAACCGCGCGCCGGCTCATGCGTTCTCGATGGGCTGCACAACGAAGAAACGAGACGGGATTGACCTCTTCATGAAAGAATTGCTTCTCAAGTCCGACTATCCACCAGATCACTTCGCCCCCAGTTTGAGAACCGTGACGGAATAGGCCGGAAACTCGCGCGTAAAATCGGCGCTCAGGCCGTTCACCTTCTCCGTGTAGGGAACAACCTTGTTCGGATCACCGATGGAGTTCGTGTCATTCGGGCTGCTCGCTGTAAAAACCACCGCTTCGCCTTCGGGTTCAATCTTCGGCGCGCCGTTGATTTGAACTTGGATTCGCCGCGCCGTCCCAGCTACGTTCACAACCTTTAGAAAGAGAATTCCTTGTCTGCTGTCGCGTGTGGCGTTGAAGAACACCTCCCGGATTTGCTGTGGCTGAGGAGAGCCCCCGCCCCGCCCCCGACTCAACCATTCGCGCGTCGGGATGTTCTGCGAATCGGTCGCAAGAATTTGATCACCGTGCATGGTGCTGAACATCTTTTGTGCGTAATACGCAGGCGAGCCGTAGCTGGTCAGCGCGTCATAGCCAATCAGGTCAGTGGTCCATTGCATGGAGCGATTCGGCCCAGTGAGCTGGCTCACATTGACAAAGAGCGGGGCATAGCAGTGCATCAAGAGGATGTCGGAATTGCGTTCCATGCCGGTCATCCAGGCCGCGTCGCCGAGCGCCCCGGCCATGTTGGGCGTGGGCGAACCGACGCGCGTGGCCCATTCACCACAAAAAACCCTCGTCTTGTTCGTGCGCGAATACTTGTCGTAGTCGAGCGCGTGCGCCTGCATATCTTCCTGCGAGCGATAATAGTGTTCGTCCACCAAGTCCGGCCTGCGACTGCGGACCTGCAGCGTCGGGGATTGTTCGTAACCGACTGAGGAAATGGTCTGTAGTTGTGGGTACTTGGCCTTGATGGCGTCGAAGAATTGCGCGAAGCGGCCTTCGTAACTGCCACTGCGGTCGAACCAATCCTCGTTCCCGACCTCCACGTAGGTCAGTTTGAAGGGCTGGGGGTGCCCATCCTTGACGCGTTGCGCACCCCATTTTGTGTTCGCGTCGCCGATGACATACTCGATTTCCTCCAAAGCCTCCTGGACATAGGGTTGCAGGTCGGGGCCGGGCTCCACATGCTGCCCGCGCAAAGAGTAACCCGCGTACACGGCCAGGACCGGCTCCATGTTCAAGTCCTCGCACCACTCCAGGAACTCCAGCAAACCGAAGCCGTCAGTGGACCAGTAGCCCCATGGGCTGCGGTGGCCGGGGCGTTGGGCAACGTCGCCGATGGTTTCCTTCCAGTTGAAACGCTCGGCGATGGTGTTGCCTTCAACATAATTGCCGCCTGGGAAGCGCAGAAATGCGGGCTTCATGTCCGCCAGCAATTGCATGATATCCGGGCGCGTGCCGTTCAGCCGATTCTTGTAAGTCGGCGGAAAGAGCGAAACATTCTGGAACCAAACCGCGCCTTGCTCTCCGGGTTGCTTGGTTGAAATCACCAGGTGATTGTCCTTGGACGGTTCCACGTTCCCAGTGGTCAGCGTCAGGTCGTATTTCTCCCATTTCCCTGAAATCTTGGGAACGGCGGCGCTCGCGAAGACCTTGTCACTATTGGTGGTCGAGATCGAAACGGTCAGCGGACCGGAGAAATTCTCCGCGCGGGCATAAAACGAGGCGCGATACGTGGTGTTCGGACGGACGGGAATTCCCCAAAAGCCGCTGTTGGCGATACCCACGGGCGAAGCTTCCGATGCCTTGCTCGTGTCCAGTTTCAGGCTCACGTTTAACGCGCTGTTGAGAGGCTGGTTTGTGTCGAGCATCATCGTGGTGTCGCCGACGACATTCCAGAAAACGGGATTCTGCGCGTTTGCCTTGAACGTGCGATTGCGGATCAATTCGGCGTAGAGTCCGCCCTCGTAGGAATAATTGATTTCTTCGGTCATCAGCCCGTACAGCATGGGGCTGACGGTGCCGGTGATTTTGCCCGCGTCAATTTGGAGAACGGTGGGTCCCGTGGGGGCGTTTGGGGCAGGCGTGGTATCGGTGGGAGCGGGCTCTACCGCGCTGGTCTCGCCCCCTGATTGCGGAATGATTTCAATCGCGCAGATTTGGGGGTTCTCGACCTTGGGAGTGAAGGTAACCTTGATCTTGCCGTCAGTGACTTCGATGGCAACCGCCTCCACGTAGGCCTTCAAAGGCCCGCCTGCCTTGGCCCAAACGTCGAAGTCCTTGAACTCCTGCCCCTGGACGTTGAACGAAAACACGCGCTCACCCGGTCCGGTGATGCCGTCGAAGGTTTCGGCAAAGTGCAGCCTGACCACGTATTTCCCGTTGGGCACCGGCCACGAAAAGGAGTCCATGCTGTAGCGTTCCGCCCGGTAGAGGTCGGGACTCTTCGTGTTGGCAATCTGGATATCGGGCCTTTCTATCGTCTGGCCGCCCTCAAAGCCCTGATCTGCCAGCCAGACATTACCTTCAGCGTCTTTGACCGGCTCGGATCTTCCGGCCTTGATCCGGATCGTCTTCGCGGCAGGAGCGCCAGCGGCGGGTGCGCTCTGCTCGCGCTTGGCCACGATTTCCGTCTTGGCAAACTCGCCGACCTCACGCGTGAACTTGATTTCGTTGCCGTCGGCAGAAAGCTTGCCGGTGTAGGTGATCCGAATCTCTCTGTCCTGAATACTCAGCATCTCGACGAACGAAATCGTGTTGCCGTCCACCTTGCCTTCTTTCAGTTCGGTTTCGCGCTTCCGGTCGCCGACTTCCGAGTGTGCTTTCCCAGTCAAGTTCGCGCCGTCCTGCTTGAACGTGAAGGTGTATAGCTGGTGGCCGATCTGTGAGTCGAATTCGGATTTCCAGGTGCCGGTGACACCGGCCGCGAGGGTCTTGGCGACAAGCGCGGCGGCTGCCACACCTGCTTCGCCCGCTGCTTGAGGGATGATTTCAATCGCGCAGATTTGCGGGTTCTCGACCTTGGGAGTGAACGTCACCTTGATCTTGCCGTCGGTGACTTCGGCGTTGACCGTCTCCACGTAAGCCTTCAAAGGCCCGCCCGCCTTGACCCAAACGTCGAAGTCCTTGAACTCCTGCCCCTGGACGTTGAAGGAAAACACGCGCTCACCCGGTCCGGTGATGCCCTCAAAGGTTTCGGCAAAATGCAGCTTCACCACGTATTTCCCGTTGGGCACCGGCCACGAAAAGGAGTCCATGCTGTAACGTTCAGCCCGGTAGAGGTCGGGGCTCTTGGTGTTGGCAATCTGGATGTCGGGCCTTTCAATGGTTTGGCCGCCCTCAAAGCCCTGGTCGACCAGCCAGACGTTCCCCTCAGCGTCCTTGACGGGTTCGGACTTGCCAGCTTTGATCCGGATCGTCTTCGCGGCCGGCGCAGGGGCTGCCGCACCTGTTTCGGCTCCGGTTTGCGGAATGATCTCAATCGCGTTGATTTGCGGGTTCTCGACCTTGGGAGTGAAAGTCACCGTGATCTTGCCGTCATTGACTTCGATGGGAACCGTCTCCACGTAGGCCTTCAATGGCCCGCCGGCCTTGACCCACACGTCGAAGTCCTTGAACTCGTGCCCCTGGACGTTGAAGGAAAACACGCGCTCACCCGGTCCGGTGATGCCGTCGAAGGTTTCTGCAAAATGCAGCTTCACCACGTACTTCCCGTTGGGCACCGGCCACGAAAAGGAGTCCATGCTGTAGCGTTCAGCCCGGTAGAGGTCAGGACTCTTCGTGTTGGCAATCTGGATATCGGGCCTTTCGATGGTTTGGCCGCCCTCGAAGCCTTGGTCGGCCAGCCAGACATTGCCCTCAGCGTCTCTGACGGGCTCGGATCTTCCGGCCTTGATCCGGATCGTCTTCGCGGCAGGTGCCGTTGCCGCTGGCGCGGATGCGGCAGGAGCAGACGTCACCGCAGATGTCTCAGCATTCTTCGGTGCGGCTGCCATTTCAACGGGATGGTCCTGGAACAGGAGCGGGGCGAATTGATACAGGCTGCGCCGCCAGGACTGCCACTCGTGAGCCGTGTCGGGAGATACATAGAAGTAACTGTTTATATCGGCCGCTTTGAGCGCTTCGGTATTTGCCTTGGGGTCGCCGCCGAAGCCTCCGCGGCCGCCTCCGCGATTGCCACCAAGTTCACGGCTGCCGTAGCTGACGAACAGCACCTTGACCTTCTGCTTGAAGGCGGCCATGTCGGTGATATTCGACACGGCGATGCTGCCGCCGCTGAAGATGCCGATGTGGGAGAACTTGTCGAGATTGGCCAGAGTGATCTGCCGAGTCTGCATGCCGCCCATGGAGAGGCCGGCCATAGCCCGATTGGGCTGATCAGCGATCGTGCGGAAGCTGGCATCAATGAAGGGAATCAGGTCGTCGATAAGAACCCGTTCGAAAGCGCTGAAATTAAAGCCGCCCCGTCCACCCGGACCCCGCCTGCCCCCCGGAGCGGCGTTCGTTGCGCCGGCGGAAGCGGCAGCGGCTTCCGGTCCGCGACCCGGGCCGCCAGCGCCGGGGACATAGCTATCGGCCATCACGATGATGAAGGGCTTGATTTTGCCCTCGGCGATGAGGTTGTCCATGATCAGATCGGTGCGCCCTTGGCTGCCCCAGCCAGTCTCATCTTCGCCGCCGCCGTGCTGCAGATACAACACCGGATACCGCTTGGACGGCTCCTTCTCGTAATCGGGCGGGGTGTAAACGAAGCAGCGAAGCACGGCATTGGCGTTCTTGGAATAGTAAAGAGTCTGCCGCAACTGGCCATGCGGCACATCCTTGACGGCATAGAAGTCCTGGTCTTGCGCAGGGACTTCGACACCGCTGCCCCAGCGGTTGCCGCCGTAGAAATACAAGCTGCCGGGGTCCGGGACCCCAGCGCCATCGATGACGAGTTGGTAATAGTGAAAACCTTCGTCCTGAGGCCGCGTGTCGCCGACCCAGGCGCCGTCGTCACCCTTGGTCAAGGGGTATGTTGCGCCGCCCAGGAATTGGAGCGCAACGCTCTGGGCCTGCGGCGCGACCACGCGGGCGCGGACCCGCCTTTCCGAGTTGACCTGGGGATATTGTTTGCCGGGCTGATTCAGCGACGACGGCTTGAAATCCTCCACCGCCGGCTGGTTTGTCTGGGCCATGGCCGGAAGACACGCTAGCAGTGCGAGACCTAGAATTCTAGTTTTCATGTTAGTCCTTTCTTAATGTTATGAATGTGCGGCACTGGTTAATCTTGAAACAGCAGCGGTGCGAATTGATACAGGCTGCGGCGCCAGGATTGCCACTCGTGAGCAGTTTGCGGCGATACGTAATAGTGACTGTTGATGCCCGCCTCTTTCAGCGCTTCGGTGTTCGCCTTGGGGTCACCGCCGAAACCGCCCCGGCCACCTCCGCGGTTGCCGCCGACTTCGCGACTGCCGTAGCTGACGAATACCAACTTCACCTTCTGTTTAAATGCCGCCATGTCGGTAATATTAGTTGGAGCAATGCTGCCGCCGCTGAAGATGCCGATATGGGAGAACTTGTCAAGATTAGCCAGGGTGATCGTTCGAGTCTGCATGCCGCCCATGGAGAGGCCGGCCATGGCCCGGTGGGGCTGGTCAGCCAGGGTGCGGTAGGTGGCATCAATGTAGGGGATCAGGTCGTCAATGAGTACCTGTTGGAAGGCGTTGAAGTTGAAGCCGCCCCCAAAGCCGCCGCGTCCACCGGCCGCCGGGGCTCCGTTCGTCGCTCCAGCAGGAGCGCCGGCCCCAGCCACGCCGCCCGGAGGCCCACCTCGCCGAGGGCCACCCATGCCACCGCCGTTTTCCATCACGATGATGAAGGGCTTGGCTTTGCTATCCGCGATCAGGTTGTCCATGATCAGGTTGGCATGGCCCTGGTTGCCCCAGCCGGTTTCATCTTCGCCCATGCCGTGTTGCAGATAGAGCACCGGAAAGCGCTTGGTGGGGTCCTTGTCATAATCTGGCGGAGTGTAAACGAAGCATTGGCGGCTCGAGTTGCTGGTCTTGGAGAAATAGTGAACCTCCCGCAACTGACCGTGGGGCACGTTCTTGAGCGCGTAGAAGTCCTGGTCCTTGGCGGGTATCTCGATGCCGCTGCCCCACCGGCTGGCGCCGTAAAAGTATAGGCTGCCGGGGTCCGGAACCTGGGCGCCGTCGATATTGAGCTGGTAATAGTGGAATCCTTCGTCCTGGGGCCGCGACTCGCCGATCCAGGCGCCGTCCTCGCCCTTGGTCAGGGGGTATTTTACACCACCCAGGTCGAGCATGACGCTCTGGGCCTGGGGCGCGACGACGCGGGCCCGGACGCGTCCTTCAGAATTGACCTGGGGATACTGTTTGCCGGGCTGGTTGGATGCCGCAGGCTTCCAGTCGTCCGCAGGCTCGTTGGTTTGGGCCACGCAAAGTTGGCCCAGGACCATCGAAGCAAGCGCGAGCAGTGAGAGTTTTGTTTTCATGGAGGGTTGGGGTTCTATGGTCGTTATGGTGGTGTGCTAATTTTGAGGCTGGACCCGGTAGAGGCCTGCCCCGTGGGAATTAACGGTCTGGGTGAGTTTGTCAGTGACGGAGCCAAGGTCTCTGTGATTCCACAGGTCGCGGACCTTGGCCGATCCCGCGACACCGATTTCTGCGAAGGAAACCGAAATGTCCCTGGGCTCGGTCGTGCCCAAGTCCGCAGCCGGCGCGTTTGTTGAAGCTGGGGCTGTTCCACCCAGCCCACCGAAGCCGCGCCGTCCGCCGGCCACCGGCGCAGGCGACGTATTGAAGAGCGCAACGTATTTGTCCTTCGAGCCCGGCACGTCCGCGACCCAGGCGACCGTGTTGTTCGTGCTGAAGAGTTGCCGGTTATTCGCGGAGTTCTGGTTTACCGCCAGCACTTCATCGTTCGTCAGCAGCGCGAGGGTGAACTCGTCATTCTTCGGCATATTGCCGCCCATGATCAACGGCGAGCGAACGATGCACCACAGCGTCATCAGCGTGAACTGCTCGTCCTTTGTAAAGTGCGTCCAGTCGCCCGTCGTCTGCCAGGCTCGCACGTTGCCCAGCGGCAGCATGTCGGCATCGGGCCAGTGACCTGGGCCGCGGAAGGGCGACCACCGGTCCAGTCGCGCGAACTGCGCATAGAGCCCGCGCCAGTCGTCCCAGAAATCGCCGCTAATGCGCCAGAGGTTCGCATCCGTCTGGATGTGTTCGCCCTCGCTCACGGGCGTGGCGCCCGGCGAAGTCGAAAGGACAATCGGCCTGCCCGACCGGTCAATCGCCTTGCGGATGGCCTCGATCTCGTCCTTGTGGTAAGGGGCGGAAAGATCGTCCACCTTCACATAATCCAAATCCCACCATGCCAGCAGCGCGAAGACCGAATCGTAATACTCCTGCGCCCCGGGTTTGCTCATATCCACGCCATACATGTCGGTGTTCCAGCGACAAATAGACTTCTTATCGGCAATGCCAACGGCTTTGCAGGTCGTCCCGAGGATAGGCGAATTATCCCGGTCCACGGCCTGACGCGGGATGCCGCGCATCAGGTGCAGGCCGAACCTCAGGCCTTTCGCGTGCAAGTAATCCGCGATCGGCTTGAACGAACGCGTCGCGGCCGTCATCGGGAAACGATTCGTCGCCGGCAGCAATCGCCCGTTGGCATCCATCTCCAGCACCGCACCGCGGCGGTACTCGGTCGTGTGCGCAAGCGGCTCGTACCACTGGATATCGATCGTGATGATGTCCCACCCGTGCGGTTTGAGCTGCCGCGCCATGTAATCGGCGTTGGCGAGCACGTTCGATTCCCAGACGCCCGCGCCGTAGCAGTCCCAGGAGTTCCAAGCCATCGGCGGTGTCTTGGCCCAGGACCAAAAGGTTGGCTCGGCAGCAGTTGCGGTCAGCCATGCAGACAGCAATCCCGCCAGGGCAAGTTTCAAGTTGAGAGCGAAGATTGGTTTCACGTTTTGCCGAAAAACGGAGCCGATCAGACAACGAAAGGTGCGCAGCAATAGAGACATAAACCACAGTTGGCCAACGGTTGAATCATCGAACCGACGGGTCGAATCTGCCCACATTCTTCGTTCTTTACCAGTACTTCCGCCAAACCACGGATTTTGGACATCCAATCGGGCAGTTTTTGGCGATCCCCAACACTCCCGAGTCGAAACGGCGCTCCTCGCCTCGGAACAGCAAGTCCCTGGAATATAGGGGCTTCCAAATATCAGCAGGGATCCTCGCTGTTCGGTGGAACCCCCCGTTCCCTCTTGGACACCACTGAGGATGAAAGGCACGCTTCGCCCTCATAATCAACGACTTCCTCCTATTCTCGGGGTGATGGGGGCAAGGGCTCACCCTGCCACCACCCGCTCATACCTCCATAGCCTCACCAGAGCCTCGCCGTATCCTCACCGTAGTACCTCTGTCCCTGGGACAGAGGTACTACGGCGAGGGTATGGGTATTGTCACCGGGGCGCCCTGGCACACTCAGGACGCAGTTGCAGGACGGACGGAAGCGGTGTCACCTTAAGAACCTGTTGGTCAGCTAACCCGCAGGTGGGCTTTCGGGAGATGCTCGTCGGAGCCTCTTGGAGTCACTCTCCGTTACAGCGAATGAGCACCGGCGCAAAGCACCTACCTGGGGACCGCCCCGCATACCTGAGTGCCTGTAAGCGCCTGACCCGTTTCCGTCCGCCTGCACAACCGTTAGGAGATAAAATGAATGATAAAGCAAACGTTGTCGAGCGGGTGATCGGCTTTGATTCTCACCCGGACAGTTTCACCGCGGCGATCCTGCGGGGCCCGACGCCCGCCGCCGCCGTGGAGGAAAAGGTCTTTAACAAAGTGCCGATGGCGCAGCTTGCCAGCTGGGCGCAGAAGCACACCACCGCCCAGGATCTGATCGTGCTGGAGGCTTCGGGCAACAGCTTCCAAGTGGTGCGCACGCTGGCCGCCGCCGGGCGTGTGGCCAAGGTCCTGGAGAGCGGCCAGATGGGCAAGCTCAAGGAGGCGCACGCCAACAATGACCAGCTCAGTGCCGTGCGCATTGGCAAGGCCTACCTGGCCGGCACGGCCAAGGAGGTCTGGGTGCCCGATCTCAAGACCCAGGAGTGGCGGGACTGGTTCCACGCCTACCGCAAGGCCACCCAACGGACCAGCCAGATGCGCTCGCGCCTGCGCTCGTATCTCAGTGACAACGGGGTGCGGCTCAAAGCGGGCACCCCACTGACCAAGCTCCAGGAGGCCGAGCCCCAGATTCGCCAAGCCCGGGAGTGGTCCTCGCGGCAATGGCAGGTGATCGAAATCTACCTGGCCGAGTTGCGCCATGCCGAGGAGCAGCGGCAGCACTGGCACCGCCTCATCGCCCAGGAGGTGCTGGCCGAGCCGGAGCTCCTTTCGCTGGTGCGCCTGTGCGGGGTGCGGGAAATCATCGCCTTTGCCTTGGCCGCGTTCATCGGGGACATTCACCGCTTCGCCAGTCCCAAGAAGCTGGTCAAGTATGTCGGACTCAACCCGGCCTTTGATGACAGTGGCGACTCGCAGTGGCACGGGGGCATCGGGGGTCACGGCCACAAGCTGCTGCGCTCGCTGCTCATCGAAGGAGCGCAGGCCATCTTGCGCGCCAGCCAAACTCCCCTGGCGACCTGGGGCCGCAAGCTGTTGGCCGCCAAAGGCAGCGTCAACCTGGCCGTCGCCGCCATCGCCCGCAAACTCACCGTGGCCCTCTGGTATCTGATGATGGGCCGCTGGACGGCGCTGGAGGAACTGGATGCACGGCTGCTCCGCAAAGTCAGCTATATGATCGGCGCTGTCGGCCAGCCCCAACTCAAAGCCCTGGGCAAAATCCGCAAAGCCTATCGGCAGGAGGTCTGCCAGCGGCTTAAATCCGGCCGCACCTATGTCCTGGACCCAGACAAAAAGTATGCTCCCCAGCCCGCGGCTAACCCGGCTTAAAGGTATGAGCTACGATGAGTTTATCGCTTTAGACCGTGGCTTGCTGAAGCATCCCGCTAAAACCATCTCCCGGCGCTGCCACCCGGCAGCGCCGGGAGCGGATGCGTCCGCAATCCACGGACGGCTGAGCGCTCAGGTTGCACTCCTGCAGAGCCCTATCCTCCCAGCCGCAGATTCATTCTACCCCCAAGAAGGAACTTTTCGAGGCATTCCCGTTGACAACACACATACCCGAGACTCCGGTGAGGCAACGGTGTGCCTACTGGCCTGGCCCGAGTTTATCACACTCATGAGCAGGCGCGACAGCTCCGTTAGGAGCGCCATGTTTATAGCCGGGCCGCCCCAGAAAGTGATTTTCCAGCTCCGCGAGGAGCGGCATGGACGGTTCGAACGAGGGCGTGGTGAGACAACATGCCGCTCCTAATGGAGCTTGGCTCCTTGGGAGGAACGTGGCTATAGACATGGCGCTCCTAACGGAGCTTGCGCGACGCGTCCAGTGCGTTCACAACTCGGCGACCGTGAGCGTCGCTATGCAGTTTGGGCGGGAACGCGGGCGCGGACCACCTTGGGGACATCGATCCAGCCGTCAATGTGCTGGCAGGTGCGTATCCAAATGGCCGTCCCGACCTTTGGCACGCCGTATCGGGAAACGTAAAGCTCGGTAATGTCGCTCCAGCCGTCGGTCGGGGCGGGCAGCAGCCCCAGGAAGGGAAAGTGCTGCACGCAGCGGACGCCCGTCCTGACCGGCGCAGGGCCCTGCACCAGAGTGTACTGGATCGGTGGGCCAGGGACCCGGAGCTTGAGCGTAATCCTGCCTCCTGTGTTGGTAATGACCAACTCGGCCACCGGGTTGGGACTGAAGACAGGCTCGGCGGGTGGGAGGTCAAACTGGGGCAGGCCGAGGTCGGCGCGCCGGGTGTTCAAGCTGACAAAGAGGTTACAGCCGTTGAGGCGCACTTGGCGGCCCGTTTTGGATACAAAATATCTGTTGGCTGCGCCAACCCGCCAGGCGGCGCGCTGTTCCGGGGTAAGAGTGCGCCAGCGGCTGGAGACAGCGCGGACGTTGTCGCGGTGGGCCTGTTGTTCAGCAGTGCGGGGATTGCGGGGGCGCATGTACTGACGCACGACATTGCCGCGACGGGTCTTGAGATAGACGACCGAGCCCTTTCGGCCCGACTTTGGAATGGAGCTGATTTTCATTTTGTTTCAGGCACCCGCCTTCTGAGGTGCTGGTTCCTCCGCCCGCAATGGGGCGGATGTTGCAACCATGTACAAACATAGTCTCCCGTAAGCATACCCGCAAAGCTGAACCCAGTTAGTCTTTCTCATTGCGGAAGGCAAGCCGAACAACATCGCAAATAATGTTTGCCCCGCTTCGGTTATCGGCGGTAAAATGACTGCGATGAATGAGGGAGTTGCGTTGGTGTATGGCCGGCCGGTTAGGTTGAACTAATACTGTTCGGAGTGATACGGCGATTCCACAATTCTATGGCCTCAGCACGTGCGGCCGCCCGGTTGTCCTCGTGCGCTCGCAGCCTCTGGGCTGCCGGCCCACCACTCGGGCAGTCTGGGCAGACCACCGAGGGTTGGTTGTATAGCACTACCTCCGCGCGGCTCGACCCGCAGAACGGGCACGGCAGAGGCTCCGAACCAGGCGCTCCACGCAACAGCCGCTTGCGCGGTCCTGTTGCGGGAGCGTCGGTGGCGGTGCCCGTATTTGTGGGGAGCGTGAGGTTCATTTTGTGCGGCGCGGCTGTGCGTGAGCTTGATCGTTAGCAGAATCCGGATGAACAAGCTCAAGCTGAGCATACTTGGTGTCGTGTGCTTGGCGGCGATCGCCGCCTTGTGCCTGCTACTGGGCAGAACGGATCACAACCAGGATGACAACCAGTACCGGGCGCATCGTCGAAACATGCGGCGCTATAGAAACCTATCCTCCAAGTTGGATTCCCTTGAGCACCTGCTTGGCGAAGATGCTGCCAACTTCCTGGGCGCGCACCGACTAGAAAAGTGGTACAGCCAGAAATGGGATGTTGAGGTCGAAGCGATGATCCGGTCGGGCAACCTTGTCAGACTGCAGTTCCCAGTGACCAACCTGGTAATCCGGCGCGAGGAGGTGGCTGGGGAGTGGTTCCGCCTGCCAGAGCATAGTGAAGGCGACGTAGAGATAATGGGAGTGGATGCGGTGAGCAATCTCGTAACGATCATCTGCCGCCCAAAGTACGCCCCTATCTTTGGCACGTTGTTTCAGTGGCGATCTCCAGATTCCTCATTAAGGCAGAGAGCGGAGGCAGCGGCACAACTTGCGCCCCGCGGGGCAACGCGGCGCGGAGCGGAACGCATCCTTGGTCTGCCAACCCGCTGTGCTCGTTTCCGTGCGCCTTTCGCAGCCGATCCTGCCTACGCCCCACTAGCCAATGATTTCGGACTTCCTGAGGGCACATCGGAAGGGGAAGCCCAGAATCTATGGTGCGATTTTTATGACTTCCCTGGCGGAGAATACGTGTGCTTTTGCTTCGACGCAAAGAACTCGAAGTGGTCGGTGGACCTCCCGTTGGTCAGGGTCTGGTTTGGTCACACGAACGATGCTCAAACCATTCGTTTTCCAAAGAATGAGCACTGATTTCTCTTACCCGCTCCCTGTAGCCAACAGCCGCTGTCCCTTCTGTTTTTCAGAGGCCGGAGGAGATTGGGGGCTCTGCGGCTTCGTCGGGGCTTGGCTTCCGGGCGGCTGTGGCTGAGGGAGGTCGTTGGCTAAGCGAAAATGAAAGCCCCCGAGTGCATTCAAACTGAAAGACTGGTTCTGCGCACCTACAGGCCGGACGATGCGGAGCATATTTTTCAGTGCTATGCCCAAGACAAAGAAGTTGCGCGATTCATGTCGTGGAAACCACACCAGAGCCTGGAGGAGACGAAGGACTTCGTTAAGGGTCGCATCGACGCATGGAACCGGGGCGACGATTTCACGTGGGCTGTGACAAAGAGAGACGGCAGCTTGATTGGTGGAATAGGCCTGCGAATCAGAGAAAGAGAGTTCAAGGCTGAGCTTGGCTATTTAATCGGACGGCCCTACTGGGGGCGCGGATACGCTACAGAGGCCCTTCGAGCCGTAGTTCAATGGGCACTTCAGCAAGCCCAGGTTTTCCGGGTCTGGGCGGTCTGCGACGTCGAGAACGCAGCCTCAGCTCGTGTCCTGGAAAAATGTGGATTCGAGAAGGAGGGTTTGCTCAGAAAATGGAATGTTCACCCGCAGGTCAGTAACACGCCCAGGGACTGCTTGTGCTATTCCATCGTCAGAGAAAGCACCAGCCAACCCTCAGGTGCAACGGATGTACTGCCGCGCACCGCTGACCGGTGAGGTTTGGCGCAACCCCCGTAATGGTGCGGTGCTTTCATTAAAGATGCCATTCTACTCACTAACGTTCTGGTTCCTACTGGCCTGTGCCTTCTTCTTCTACGGCGCTGGCGAGTTCGGGCGGGAGAAAAGTTCCGGACTGGCGTGGGCAGCCCTGTCCGTCCTGATCTCGGCTGGGATCTGGGGTTGGCTGCATAGCGGAGTCATCGCCGTCGCGATTGGTCAAGTCGGACTTTTCGTCGGCATCACACTCTACCGGTCGCGGAAGAAGGCATGAGCCCCAGAGCGCCCAACAAGTTGGATCCAGCGAACCCCGCGATGGCGTTGGTACTCCATCTCGAACGACAGTGGCGCCGGGTCGCTGATCCGGCGGGTTCGTTCTAAGTACGATACGTTGCGTAACCCTGAACGAGCATGAGCACGAAGCTCCCAGGACCTCGCTCAGGAGAGCGGAACAACTGGTGCTCCCCTGACGGTTTCACGCTGATCGAGCTGCTGGTAGTCATCCCGATCATTGCCATTCTTGCGGCGCTGCTGCTGCGGCCGGCATTAGGCCGGACGACGGTCAAGGCCCAGGCCGTCCAGTGCATGAACAACAATCGCCAGCTCGTGCTGGCCTGGCGGCACTATGCGAAAGACAACGGAGATCAGTTGCCGTACGCCTACGCCCCAATCGGCACGGCGGCGGCACCGCATGCCTGGATTCCCGGCGGAGGAGGCCTGGACTTGGACCTGAGTATCAGGACATCAACGACGGGTTTTTCGTCGTGCAAATGGATGGCTACCCGAACCTGTCGCACACCGTCATGGTGGACTTTCCGGCCAGCTACCACGGCCAGGCTGCCGGCTTCGCCTTCGCCGACGGCCATGCCGAAATCCACAAATGGCAGGATCCGCGAACCTGTCCGCCGCTCACCACCGTGCTGAACGTGAACGTCCCCCAGCCCAACAGCAAAGACGTGCATTGGCTGCAGGACCATAGCACCCGCGTTTACTAAGCGGCTTACGGCTTGGGCGAGTCTGCCGCTGACTGCAGGTCGCGGTTAAGGGCGGCGCCGTCGAAGGGGATCACGACTGACCAAGGACCATGATCCTTGGTCGCCGTCTTCACCGTGTTGTCCGTGATGGTAACGCGGATTTCCTCGCCTGACTTGGCGCACCCTCAAATGGTTGGGGTTCCCGCGCTGGAGAACCATGTTGTCGCCGAATATCGGGCTCACAAACGACGCGGTTTAATGCGGAGTTAGTGAAACAACCCAAAGCGGCGTGATTTGCCAGGCCGGAGGTCACCCTAGCGCGATCCGGGAAACAAATTCAGAATCACTTAATGTTCCCTTAAGGTTGCACTCACTATAATTCGGCCAACATTATCACCAGCAAGAATACAACAAGACATGAAACCGAATCTGCATCAAATCGTTCTGGCCTCCTGTTTAGGCGCGGCCGCCTGCTCCGCCGCCGAAACGCCCTCAGCCGCACTTCTAGTGCTAAACAAGGGGGACAATACCCTGGCTATCGTCGATCCTGTGGCCGCCAAGGTCATAGCCCGACTGCCCTCCGGTCCGGACCCTCACGAAGTGGTGGCGTCCAAGGGCTTGGCTTTCATTTCCAACTACGGCGGGAACAACACACTGTCAGTGGTCGATCTGGTTGCTCAAAAGGCCCTGGCTCCCATCAACCTGGGAGCTTTACGCTCGCCTCACGGTTTGTGGGTTGCCGAAGGGAAGGTCTATTTCACGGCGGAGGCAAACAAGATCATTGGACGGTATGACCCAGCGGCACAGCAGATTGATTGGTTACTTGGCCTGGGACAGGAACGGACCCATATGATCGTTGTATCACAGGATGCCAAGCGGATTTACACCTCAAATGTCAACTCGGATACGATCAGCTTGATTGAAAGCGGCTCCGGTCCTGGCGGCCCAGGCGGAGGTCCCGGGCCATCAGGTCCACCGGGACAAGGCGGTCCGGGAGGACCGCCACCGGGAGGACCACCGCCCGGGGATCCGCCGCCGGGAGCACCAGATGAGGGAGGCCCTCCTCCAGGTGGACCCGACGGACAGGCTGGCCCGGGTGGCCCCCCTGGTCCTGGAGCTCGGCTGGGTGGACCGCCCTTTGGTCCGCCGGGCGGCGGTGGTTCGAGTGTTACCCACGTTGCGGTGGGGAAAGGTCCGGAAGGTTTCGACGTGTCTCCGGATGGCAAAGAAGTTTGGGCGGCGAACTCACATGACGGCACCGTTTCTATCATTGACGTGTCAAAGAAGTCCGTGGTTGAGACCTTAAAGGTGGGCCCGAGAATGTCCAACCGTTTGAAATTCACACCGGATGGCAAGTTCGTGTTCATCTCGGACCTCGGGGGTCGTGACTTGGTGGTGCTGGATGCTGGCGCTCGCAAGGAACTCAAGCGGATTGCCCTTGGGGGTGGTGCCGCGGGGATTCTCATGCAGCCGGACGGAGCGAAGGCATATGTTGCGGTGGGGTCGAAGAATGGAGTGACGGTCATCGACTTGAAAACCATGGAGACGGCCGGTCACATCGAAACCGGACCCGGTCCTGATGGATTGGGTTGGGCCGTTAAGGAGTAGAGTCCCGTCCTTTAGACGGCGGATGCTTCGCATAAAGGAACGCAGCCAAATGAAACTCGCAATGAGTGTGGCCCTGGCGCTGACAGCCGCAGGCCTGACTGGATGCACAACTTCAAAGCCGGGTAAGGCGGGCAACCTGGGAAACGCGTTCCTAAGGCCGGTGGCTGCATGGTTACCTCCCTGGCTTTTTTCATCGACGGCTTAACGTTCTCTTAAGCTTAGTGCCAGTATCTTTTGCGAGAATTAGATAGACAATATGACTGCTGAAGTTGGTGCAATGAATGTCGGTGCGTTGTCGGGGACCTTTAGCAAGACCGAAGGGTCGGCTCGAGGCGCAGGAATAAAGAACTTCGTGAAGACCCATCTGTGCTCAACGAGAGCTCCTGCGGCGATCGCACTGGTTTCACTCGCCCTGGTCTCGGCTAGTGCCGGATACCTGCTGCGAGCCCAGAAAACCGATGGGTCCCTGGTTCTTTCGGTCAGGGACGTAGTGCAAGAGGAATACCTGGTCGCACCTGATTCATATTCCAGGGTTGAAAACACAAAGAACACCCTGGACGGCTTGTGCACCCGCGTGCGCCTGGGAATTCAGGAAGCCACCGAAGCCTACGATAGACTTGCCAGGAATAGCGAAACCTCGAAGGGGCGGGCGGCAGTGGTCCTGGAGAGGGCGATCCGTGATGCCGAGACCGCAGTGCGTGAGTTCGAAGGAACCGAGCAACAGTTGGATGTGGTCCAAGATCTCCTTCGCTTGCTCGAGAGATCTGGCCGCTTCGACCTTTGGACCCGGTTCTATCTTAAGGCGCTCTACGAACGTCCCACCCACCAGATTGTGTCACACTTCGCCTCTGAGGCGGTGAGAATCAGCAAGCTGGCCGGGCAACAGAAGCAGGTGCTCGACGCGCTGCGGTACCTTGCCGCGGTTCCGGCAGAGTTTGCGGGCAGGGCGGAAATAGAGGCGGCGCTGGATACCGTTCAGCCTAGCTTCGCGCAAGTCGCGGGTCAATGAAGGCTCCGCGCGTAGCTTGCTTTTCATGTCGAGCCTGGCTGGCCGCTACTGGAATCACCCTGATCCTCTTTGGGTGGTGGTTCCACTCCGCTTACCAGCTTGTGGTCGTATCGGGCGACAGCATGCTTCCCACGCTCAAATCCGGCGACTTTCTGCTGGTTAACAAGCGGGCGTTCGAACAGGTTGAACCTGATCGAGGTGACATCGTGGTGGCGCGGTACGCAGGAGGCTTGGTCGTGAAAAGAGTGGTGGGCTTTCCCGGTGAGGAGGTAGCGGTGAAGCGAGGGAGACTCTACATCAACGGGGGACGCGTGAACGAGAATCACACGATTTATCCAGGATACCTCAACGTGGGGCAGGGAAAACTGCTCCCCGGAGACTTCGCCACCTTGGGTGACAACCGGGCGGTTTCTCCAGCGACAGCCGCTCACCCTATAATTACGCAAGCTGACATTCTGGGCAAAGTAGTTTTCGTCCTGCAAACGAAGACACTCTGAAGCGGTGGTGGATCAGGGCATTATCGAGCCGGACCCACCAGGTAGCGATCTTATCAGCCGGCCGCTGGTCGGCCTACTGAACCGATTCATAGCGAGACGCTGCCCCTGACCGTTCGGGCGTCGGCAGGCCGTGGTTGCCGGTTAACACCTCGCCAAGGAATGCCTTGACCCGACCATGGTTGAAACAAAGAATCGCTGCTGTGAAACTCAGACATGGCCCCAAGCTCCTGTCGCTGTTGATCGCGGCGGGGATGACCACCTTGGCCTGCGCCTCACTGGCCGCGGATGCCGGAACTGCCGGTTCCACCCGTCCGTGCCGACGCTTATTCAGCCAGCGTAATAACAATATTCCCGCTATAGGTCTCACCCTGCTTGATTGGCTCTTCCTTGCCGTCAATCTTCATAACTACCTTGGCTCCGTTGCCCCCCTCAATGATACCATTGTCAACAACGAGTTTGCTGATTAAGCTTTCTCCGGTGACCTTCCACACGCCGCCGTCTTTAAGACTGACGGAAATGGTGCTACTGCCGTTTCTGTAGTTCCTGTTTGCCACATGCCCGAGATAGTAATACTCGTTAATTGTGAAACGGGTATTTTGCTTCCCGGTTTCATCAACATGTTTGCTTTCTGTCAATGAAATCGCCCCGCTAAGCGTTGCTTCCTTTCCGATGGAGACGTCTAGCGCCTTGCCGCTCTGAGTATAGTAGCCGGAGCCGTTGAATACGTTGCCTTTATAGTAGCCGTTTAACAGGGCCAGTTTAACAATGCTGCTGCCGCCGGGACCGCCAGGATCACCGGGAGGACCATCAGGAGGAGGACCACCAGGGCCACCAGGGCCACGAGGACCACGGGGAGCTCCACCTGCCTGTCCACTAGGCGCTCCGCCCTGCTGTCCACGTGCCGAGGTACCGGCTTTGGTGACATTGCCGCTTTCAGAGGGCCAGCCCGGGGCTTCATTAAACTCGGTGTTGAATCCATCCCTGCTTCCGCCGACCGTGCGGTCGTCGTTGTCGATCATCTGTAACATGGTGCCGGATGCGGAACTCAGCACCGCGCTGTCGGCCACAAAGCTTACACCGCCCGCCTTAGCCAGGAATATAGCCTCCTCGCTGTTGACCACCGTTCCGTCCAGGACATTGACAGTACCTTGACCGTGCGACATGAAGCCGAAGACAGAATTGATGGTGGTCGGCTTGCCTTTTCCTGCAACAGTCTCGATGACCTTGCCCTCGGCATCTTTGAGCTCAATCTTTCCGTTTGAGGACTTATAATTACCCTCGCCGCCGGTATAGATTCCAGCATAGGTCAAGCCGTTGAAGGTCGCGCCGTAAAAGTTCTGGTGGGCGTTGCCGGTGAGATATGTGCCGTAGCCTGAGCCGTATTTGCTGCTGTAGGAGAACTTGCCCGAGGACATTCCGCCTTTGGAGACCGGCAGGATTTGCAGTGTGGTGTCCACCACGTTCATCACAGGACTGGTTCCCTCATCCGTGGACAGGACCGCCCAGCCGCCCGAAGTAACTGTTGAGTTTACGACCGTCAGGGTGGACTTGTTGCCTATCATGTTGGCCGCGCGTACGCCGCCCTGGATGCCCAGCACCCATGGGGGCGAGAGCATGACATTCTGATTCGCGCTGTTGACATATCCCTTCCAGGCTTGGGTCAGGGGGTTGGCTCCCATGGTTGTGATAGTTGAATCCTCAACAAGGATCTGAGCGTGGTTATCGGAGATCAATGCCGCGCGCAGGAAGCCCTGGGTGTCGATCTTCATGGAATGTACCTTCACCTTGGCATAATCGGAGGCGACGATCTGAACGCCGAGTCCTGAAAAGTCAGAGGCGTTCTTGCCGTCGCCGTTATCAGAGGCGGATATGGTACCGGTCAGGGTGAGATCGGTTCCCTTTCCGGTTGCGATCACCGAGTCAAACCCTTCGCCCTTGGCTACGATATCGAGGTCGAGATTGGATACGGGGCCGTCTTTATCAGCCAGCAGGGAGTGTTCTTTAAGGATAGCGCCGTCTTTGACATAGTAGCCGACGCTGAATTTGTCGTTGCCGCGGCGTGTGTAATGGGTTGCAGTGCCTTCGAAGGTAGTGACTGCATCAATGGTCTTCCCTTTAGCAGTTACGGTACTTGTTCCCTCCGAATTGGCGCGCAGCCCGCCCAGGACAAGTGCAGACGCCAATAACACGCCACGAGTAAGAAAGATACGCCGAATCAATAATGTGGTTTTCATGTTTTCCTCCATATTCGCTATTTGCCCTCCATGCCGCCGCGATCATCGGTCTGGAATGGAATGACGGGTAAACCAGCGCCGTTGAAGAGCGTCGCTTTGGGGTTGGCCTGCCAGGCGTAGCGCGCGGCGACTGGGTTGGGCACCTCGGATGACGAAACCACAACAGTGTCGCCGGCAATTTTGGCGTCAGCCCAATGCCATTTGCAGTCTTCGCCGCAAACAGAGAATTCTCCCAGCTTGTCGCCTTTAACGACCAGACCACCGTCCGTGTGAGTGAAGGAGATTTTCAGCGCCCCAGGGACCTTCTCCACGGAAGCAAAGCGCGGACCGGAATACGGCATGTTTTTGTCGTAATGCCCGGCGAGGGCCACCAGCGCGAGGCGCTCGCCCACTTCCTTTTTGTCTTTTGGATGGACGTCTCTCGCGTCGCCGATATCGATGGCCACCGCCAATCCTGAGTTCGTCACGGTGTTCGCGACAAAATCCTGCGCTGCGCGCAACTCCGCCCACGAATCATCGCCGGGGGTGTCCTTGTGCTGCTTGTGAGCGGCGAGGCTGACGATATAGAACGGAAAATCACCTTGGCTGAAAGCTTTCCGCCAGTCGGCAATCATCGCGGGCAACAGCTTGCGATATTGGGTGGCACGTTCGGTGTTGGATTCGCCCTGATACCAGATAGCCCCGCTAATGGCCAAGGGCGCCACGGGCGCAATCATGCCGTTGTAGAGAACGGCGGGCGTGTTCGGGCCGCTTCCAGTGTCACTAATCCCGAGCGATCGGAGCGTCTCGGCCCTCGTCCATGCTTCCGCCGGCGTGCCTCCACCGCAATCTTCCACCAGCCCGATAGGGACATCAACCTCTTGCTGCAAACGGCGCCCAAAGAAGTAAGCCACCGCTGAGAAACCGCTCCATCCCTCGCCCACATTTTGTGGTGAGCAGATTTTCCATGACCCTTGCGGAACCGCCGCTGGCTTGCGAGCAGTCTGCTGCTTCACAACAAACAAACGGATTCTGGGGTGGTCCGCCGCTTTGACTTCCTCGCTCCCGTCTCGGGCCTGGCCCAGTCCCATCTCCATGTTGGACTGCCCGCCGCACAACCACACGTCTCCCACCAGCACTTCGTGAAACTCGACGTGTTGGGGGCCGTCAATGACAACAGTATATGGACCACCCGGCGCGGGAGGCTGGATGGCGACGGACCAACGGCCATCATCCTTGGTCACAGTCTTCACCGTGTTATCAGCGATTGTGACGCGGATTTCCTCGCCTGGCTTGGCCCAGCCCCAAATGGTGTTGGGTTTTCCGCGCTGGAGAACCATGTTGTCGCCGAATAATGGGCTTACAAACGACGTTTCAAAGCCGCCCTCGACGGGAGGTGCCTTGTTGCCGCCCGGACCGCCGGGGCCACTGCCCGGACCGCCGGGCCCCCCGGGGGGAAAGCCGGGGCCGCCAAACCCGCCTGGTCCGCTGCGGCCGCCCATATTCATGAGCATCACGAGCGCCGGAGCTGGCAGGCTGAGCTTGTTCGGCGAGGCCTGGAGTTTGGCGAATGCCTCGGCACGCGCCAGGGCTCGAGCCAATTCCGCGGCGGCTAATTTGTCAGCCTTCACCTGAATGTCAGCCATGTCGAGGCTCTCGGTGAAGATGCTTGCATCGAGGGCGTTTCGGGCCTCCGTCACCGCCTGGTCCAGCGGAGCGTTGGCCTGGTTCATGGCCCGGATGGAGGCCTGCTGCTCCCGCGTCAACTGCGGCATGCCCGGCATACCCTGACCACCGCCAAGAGGGCCGCCGCGCGTTCCCGGGCCTTGAGTCTCCTGAGCCTCCGGACCGCGACCACCAGAACCACCCGCCGGCTGGCCCCCAGAGGGCCAAGCCCAGGTCAAAGCCAGGATTAGCGCCGCAAATGAGGCTGCATGGTTCGTCTTCATATTGATCCCACGTACTCTTGCTTTGATTGATGGCTTTTCATTCCGGCGAAAGCGTCCCGCCTTCAGCCAGTTTCCAGACTTTTCCACCAAGCCATTGGTTTGAGGCCAAATCGGCTTTGTAACGGACTGTGTGGCCGTTGCCGCGAATGTTGGTAATGGTATCGCCGGAAACGCAGTCCTTGTCCGTCAGGCTGGTGAGGACGGAATCGGCAGTAACTTTCCATTCACTGGTAGGGTCAAGGGCGAGAGCGGCATTGTGCACCGCGCCGGTGAGGGTGGAATGGTCCTTCAAAGTCACCATGGCGGAACTGATCTTGTCCACGGTAATATCGCCCGCCAGCTTCTGGCTATCGCCCGTCAATTCGACGTGGCCGCCGTTGGAACCACTGCGGCCCCAGCGCGATGCGGCAGCGTTCACCAGCACGCCAGAGGCGGCGGACACCTTCACGTCTGACAGATGAATCATGCCCCGCGTGTTGTTAACGAAAAACAGCGGCCCTTCCGCCGCCGAAAGTGAGCCGCCCTCTATGCTAAAAGTCCCTTCCTGGCCTTCGGCGTCACCGGAGAAACTTTGGTAAATCATCACACCGCATTTCAATGCGCCGGACATTTCGCAATTCTTCAGGGTGATAGAATTGCGTCCTTCAATGACTGCGCCTTCAGAACCGGTCGCGATGAAAGTGGCGTTTTCAGCGCGGATGTCGCCAGTGGAATAGATGCCAGGCGAGTCCTGGCCATGGGAGGTGATCTTGCCGCCGGAAACCCAAATCGTTCCGCCACCACGGTCAGTGGCGACCACGCCGCCGTGAATGCGCTCTGTGACCATGTCCACGTTGGTGATGGCGAGCGAGCCGCCGCCAGTGGCCATGACGCCATGGCCGCCTTCTCCCGTTGCGGTTATGGAACCGCCACTCATTGAGGCGAACGCGCCGACGCCATAGGCAAACAGGCCGTTGGCGCCCCCGCCGGCAGTGTTGATTCTGCCGCCATAGATCGCAACGCGGCTGTTCTTGGTGACAAGCACGCCGGCGTTCTGGCCAGAGAAACTGCTGTTCTCCTGTGACGAGGTGTTGCCGGTTGTCTTCACGGTCACGTTGGACAGGACCAGATTACCACCATTGAGCACATACACGCCGGAGACATCAGTGGCCTCTGAGGTCAGAGTTTTGTCCGAGACTGTTTGTGTCGTGGCGTCAACGGTGAACGCGCCGCTCAATTTCACCGCCGCCCGGGAACCGCCGCCAGGACCTCCAGGGCCACTGGAGGCTCCAGGGTCGCCGCCTCCGGGCGGCATGTCGGGCAGTCCACCTCCGTTATCGGGCGGCGGGCCACCGACTCCACCATCGGGCGGTGGGCCGGGAGGCGCCCCACCTGGCCCCCCGCCGAAACCGCCCGGGCCGCCAAATCTCCGGCCGGAACCTCCGAGCGACATGATGATCTGCTGCGCAGACAGGTTCAGTTTGTTCGGTGATGCCTGGAGCTTGGCGAATGCTTCCGCTCGCGCCTGGGCGAGCGCCAATTCCGCGGCGGCTAGTTTTCCAGCCTTCGCCTTAATGTCCGCTGCATCGGGTTTGTCGGTGTAGATCGCTACGTTCAAGGCGTTGCGCGCTTCGGTGACGGCCTGAGCCAGCGGCGCATTGGTCTCGTTGAAGGCCTGGACGGCCGCCTGCTGTTGCCGCGTAAGCTGTGGCATGCCGCCCATACCGGGACCGCCCCCTGGAGGGCCACCACCAGGAAAGCCTTGGGCTGCCTGGGCCTCGGAAGCGGGAGGACGTTCCGACTGTCCCCACGACGACGTCGAGGCGAGAACCAACATCACTGCTGCCATTGAGAATGCATTTTTGATCATAACAGTGGTCTCCAAAGGTAAACCTGCAGGTATTAATTGTTTCATGCCCTCACCTTAAGTCCGGCCGAAGTTAAAAGTCATGTTAAGGAGTGTTAAGGAATGACCGGTTCCGTTGACCCCGGCGCGCGAAACCGGCTATCATTCCCCGTGCAGTGAACGCTGGCCAGTCATGAACGCCCGCTCGCAACAACCCTTCATCGAATGGGGGCTGGTCATCTTCCTCCTTGTCCTCTGCGGGATCCTCACCGTCTTGCAGTACCATTGGACGGGCGAGGTCAGCCGCGCGGAAGTGACCCGTCTGCGCGGCGCACTCAGCGAACAGGCGCAGTCGCTCGTCCGCGACTTCGACTCCGAACTCGCCGTAAGCTGCCGCGCGCTCGTGCCCGGTCTCTCGGAACTCAACACGCAAGGCCGTGAAGCCGCGCACGTCGCGCGCCTGCGGGAATGGAAGTCCACCAGCCTGCGCCCGCTCTTCACCCGCATGGCCGTCGTCGTGCCTGCGCGGGATGGTCTCGAACTCCATGCGCTTGATCTGCAGGCCGAGAAGTTCGTGCCGATGGAGTGGCCATCGCACTGGGCCGCTCTGAAAGACAATCTCGACCGCAAACGCACGACGCTTGGCGGCGCTGGCCCGTTCGTCGATCGCAGCGGGGCACTGCTGGAGTTCCCTGTGTTCGGCGGCGGACCGGGCATCAGCGAGTGGCTCGTCCTCGAACTTGATCTCGACTACGTGCGCAACGTCTGGCTGCCGGAGTTGGTGCGGACTTATTTGAGCTTCGGCGACAAATCGCTCTACGACGTGGAGGTGAAGACTCTAACGGAGCCGGCCACGGTGCTGTATTCCTCCCGCCCCAATGCCGCGAAGAACGGAGAGACGACCTATTCAATCAGGTTCCATCGCCAGGGCAAGACTGCGGAGAGTCCGCGCCAGCGCCCGCCTGACGCTCCGCCCGGTCCCGATGGCCGCGCTGCGCCGGAGTGGAACCTGTGGGTCCTCGAAGCCCGTCCGCGCCCCGGCGCGCTGGAAGCGGTGGTGTCGGCATCGCGCCGACGCAACTTCGCTGTGGCGGTGCTGGTGAACGGCTTGATTCTCGCGGCGGGAGTCGCGCTCGTGTTCCACACCCGGCGTTCGCGCCAGCTTGCCGAGGCGCAGATGAATTTTGTCGCCAATGTCTCGCACGAGCTGCGCACGCCGCTTACGGTCATTCGCGGCGCGGCCCACAACATCAAACGCGGCGTCGTTCAGGGGCGCGCCCAGCTTGAGCAATACTCGGGCCTGATCATCCAGCACACCGAGCAGCTCACGGAGATGATCGAGCAACTCCTCGAACTCGCCGGCGCGCGAAAGAACCAGGCTGCGCTCAGCCGCAAGCCCGTCCAACTCGTGGAACTGTTGCAGGACGCCATTGCCGCCACCAAACGCGACGCGGAGATCGCTGGCTGCACTGTAGAACTCTCCATTCCCACGTCTTTACCGGAGGTGTCCGGCGACGCGGCGGCACTGCGGCGCGTATTTCAAAACCTGCTCACCAATGCCGCGCGCCACGGCGGGACGGGTGGGTGGATCGGCGTGACCGCGACTGCTGCGAATGGAACTGAGCCGATGCTCGAAGTGCGCGTCGCGGATCGTGGGCCGGGAATCCCTGAGGACGAACAGGCGGAAATCTTCAAACCTTTTGTGCGGGGCGCGGCGGCGCAGGAAAAGCAAATCCGCGGCAGCGGGCTGGGCCTGAGCCTGGTGAAGGAAATTGTCGAGGCCCACGGGGGTGCCGTCGCGGTTCGCAACCAGCCCGGACAAGGCGCCACCTTTACGGTGCGGTTGCCAGCAAGCACGCTCACAAAGCCAACATGAAATCCCGCATCCTCCTGGTTGAAGACGAAGCGGGCGTGGCTTTGGTCGTGTCTGACCTGCTGCGCGCCGAAGGCCATTCGGTCGAGACCGCGTCTGATGGCAAGAGCGGTCTCCGCCAGGCGATGGAGGCGAAGTTTGATCTGCTCATTCTAGACGTGATGCTCCCGGGACTGAACGGCTTTGACCTTTGCCACGCGGTCCGCGAGCGCGGCTTCGACGGCGCGATCCTGATGCTCACTGCCAAGGGCCAGATTCCGGACCGCGTCCACGGGCTGCGGACGGGTGCGGACGATTACCTCGTCAAACCGTTCGATCCGGACGAACTGCTGGCCCGGGTGGCCGCGCTGCTGCGTCGTGTTCACAAGGAACAATTGACTCCGGTGCTGCACTTCCAATTCGGAAACGTGACGGCCGACTTTCATAGAATGGTGTTCACCAAAGGCGGCCTGCCCGTCAGCCTTGCCGCGAAGGAAGCGGAACTGCTGCGGTTGCTCATCAACCATCGGGGCCAGGTGCTGACCCGCGAGCAGATACTCCATCACATTTGGAGCGAACAACCGTTCATCACCGAACGCACGGTGGATGTCCATATCGCCTGGTTGCGGCAAAAACTGGAGGAGAAACCTCAGTCCCCCAAGCATATACTGACCGCGCGAGGGGAAGGGTATCGCTTCCAGCATGAGGACAAGTCTATTTCGCCCACGCCTCTCCTTCCGGCGTCCGCCGCCACGCGAAATAGGCATCCAGACTCTTGAGCGCTTCGGCGCTGGGCACCGGGCCCGTGTGCGGCGTCTGGCCGAAGTACATCACGACAGGATTGACTTCGCTGAATGCGGGCCAGTCAGGGAGCCCGTAGCCGTTGGGATCGCCGCGCTTGGCGAAATTCACCCAGTAGCTGGACATGGCTTCGGAGATCTCCAGGTCCGTCTTGGTTGTCTGCGGATTATTGGGATTGAGATGCCGGAAAACGTAGGCCACATCCATGCCGTGCGGCGAACCGTATCCGGCCCGGGGCGAGCCTGCCGGATATTCGGGGTGCTGATCGAAATAATAGTAGAATACCTTGGATTTTCCCGTCTGTGCTTGCAGCCGCGCCCAAGTCCAAGTGTGCCAGCCGAATGCCGCATCGCGGGCCAGATCGCGCGCGGTCTTGGGCACTGTGTTGGAGCCGACGGGGTAGGCTTTGATGAGGTCCTCCGCGAACTTGCCGTAGCGCGTCCTGACGCCCCCGACATAATCCTCCGGCGTCTTCGGCGGCGAAAAGCTCGCGCCTTCGTCGGAGTTGTAGCCCACGAGAATCGGCGTGTCGTTGTATTTACCCGCCGTGTAAAGCTTGTATTGATCGTCGGGGATCACCCAGCCATCAATGATGGGCCAGGACATGCCGAGACCGCGGCCTGCGGGAAGTTTGTCCGGGGCGATCTTTCGCAGTTCCGCGATGGACGAAACGCCCGCGTTCTTTGCGTAAACTTCTCCAGCGCGTTCGGCACCAGGAAGGCGTTTCAAATTCTCGCCCGGGAAGGTGGTGGGCCGCGGCGGTCCAAACGAGCCCCCGCTTTGCGAAATGGCGCCATGGAACAGCCCTTTCGCCAGCGGCGAAGCGCACAACATGCTGACGGCGATCCCGCCGACTGATTCGCCGAATATCGTCACCTTGTTCGGGTCGCCACCGAACGCAGCGATGTTCTTCTGCACCCATCGGAGACCCGCGAGCATGTCCAGCAGCCCGTAATTCCCCGATATGCGATTGGTGGTTTCGGCGCTCAATTCCGGGTGCGCCAGGAATCCGAGTTGCCCGACGCGGTAGGCGATGCTGACCAACACCACGCCCTTCTTGGCCAGCTTCTCCCCACTGTAGTTCGGTTCGGACGTGGCCCCCCCGCCGAATCCGCCGCCGTAAATCCAAACGAGCACGGGGATGCGGTCGCTCGCGGATTTCGCCGGCGTCCAGACATTCAAATACAAGCAGTCCTCACTCATGTCGGGTCCGGTTCTCGAGCCTTGGATCGGTTTTGGCCCGAACTTGGTGGCCTGACGCGCCCCTTCCCATTTCGCGGCGGGCTGCGGAGCGCGCCAGCGGAGGTCGCCCGCTGGCGGCGCGGCAAACGGGATGCCGCGGTAAACCGTCAATCCGTCTTCGGACGTTCCCTGGACCAGTCCGCTCTCGACCTTGACCGGCTCTGGCTGCTGCGCGATGCCATGCGCGGCGGCAAACATTCCCACGAACGCAAAGAGAAGTGGTCTCTTCATTTTAAGCGTGGTTCCTTTCATCGGCCTTTTGGGCCAGGCAAAAACCGGACCCAGCAGGAACGAAACAGCAAGACAAGAGCGGATCGTCATATTCTTCTCGGTAGTCACTTTCTCCCAGATGAAATCTCCGTCTCGCTTACAGGACGACTATGGCGTCAACGGCAACCGGTCCCCGTCCACGGTTGATAATGCTAATGGCGTGTTTGCCTGGCGTCAGTCCGATCACCTCACACACCACCTGCTGGGCTTGGCGCATTCCCGTGGTGGACAGATCCTCTGTGGCACGGGTCTCGCCGTCAATCTGAACCTCGATCTTTCCGGCTCCTGCTTCTTTCGGTGCGATGACCTTGACGCTGGTGCCGGTAAAAGAACAACTCCAGACACTACCAGGCGTGTCGCTGGTGGTGAGGTCGTTGTTGAAGTCGCCGGTGCCGAGGTTGCAGCGGCGAACCCATCCGGCAGCGACGGCATCCGGGTCGTCGTCATTGAACCAGCCCTTGTCATGGGTGAAGCGCAGAACCCGGCACGCCGAGGCCAGGCGCTGGTTGGTGATGCCCGCCAACGGCTGCGCCGCTTCGCTGGGTGTGACCGTCAGGCCCTGCTCGTCCTGGACAAACGTCAACGCAACATCGGAGCCGAGCAGTTCGACTTTGGACACTTTGCCCAGAGTCGCCCCGCCGGCGTGCAGGGCCTTGAGCGTGATTGGGCCACCTTGCCAGTCCAGGACCGTGGCATAGACCTTGCCCTGATTGCGCGTGTAGCAAACCGCATCATCGCCAAAGACTTCAAATGGGCGGGATGCGTACACCGCTTCGCCGTGGATCTTTAGCCAGGCGCCGACGTCTTTGCAGATCTGGATCAACTGCGGATCAAGGTCGCCCCGACCATGCTGGCTGATGTTGAGCAGCAGGGATCCGTTGCGGGAGACGTTCTGCATCAGCGACCGGATTACGCTTCTGGCATCCATATATCTCTGCCCGGTCCGGTAATGCCAGTCAGCGATGCTGGTTTCGGTCTGGAATGGATAGGCCATGATCTGCGATTCGACGATGGCTTCGGTGCTCTTGACCAGGGAACGGTCAACGAAGGGAAGCAGTTCGGGGCTGTTTTGGAAGCTGTTGTAACGCCCGCCAACGCCCTTGAGGTTAAGCACAACGTCCATCTTCCCACGATTCCACTGTAGGGATTTGTTGTAGTAATTCGCGGCCAGCGGCGGAGCAAGAAAACCCAATCCCATGTGAACGCCCAGATCCACCTGGGAGTCGCCCGCGTGCTCGTCAAAGTAAATCACATCGGGATGATACTTGGTGATGGCGTCATCCACCCGCCACATGAACTGGTTGGCGAAGGGCGACAGCAACGGATCTTTGCTGGAGTGAACCGGCCCGTAAAGGTCCACCGGATCCATGCCCTCCCACCACCTTCCTTTTCCGTCCAGAATCGTTTGCAGCGCATCGTAGGGCACGCCCTGCTTCGGCCCCTTCTTGTCGCTGGTGTACCGCACCGGCATAAACTGGCCCCAGGTCCGCCCCGGAGAGTGGTGAAAGCCGATGCCGAACCGCAGGCCATGCTGGCGCGCCGCCTTTTCCCATGTGCCGACGACGTCCACTTTGGGGCCGACACGGACGGAGTTCCAGGGTTGATAAGCCGAATCCCAACAATCGAAGTTGTCATGGTGAACGCCCATAGCCATGAAGTACCGCGCTCCCATTTCCACGAACAGATCCATCAATTCCTCGGGCTTCCATCGGTCAATCACCCAGTTGTGGCAGATGTCCTTGTAACCGTATTCCGACGGATGACCGAAGTGATTGAGGTGGTAATTGTATTGCCCGTTGCCCTGCATATACATGCCCCGCGCATACCAGTCGCCCTGCTCAGGCATGGATTGAGGGTCCCAGTGCGCCCAGGCGCCGAACTTCGCGTCACGCCACCACTCCGGCACGGTGTAAAGCCGGCTGATTGCCTCCCAGTCAGGAGCATAAGGACCCGGAACCACCGGCAACGGCGGCAGGTTCCAGATGTCCGGCGGCAACCCCAAATCTCCGTCGCCAACGATTATCTGATCAATGTTCACCGCGACATCGTTGGTCGCCAGACTGATGGCCAGTTTGGCCTTTGCGGGAATCGCCAGCTCAATGATTGCATTGAGAAAAGAATTGGTGAGCGCTCCCGATGAATGAACGTTCACCTTGCGCGCCGGCTGGTCGTTGACGGCGACGCTGATCGTGCCCACTTCCACCGACGCATAACGAATCGCCAATTTGCTGGCGGCAGGCAGGCGGGCGAATTTGGCGCCCTGGCCGGGCTTGCTCAAACTGACCAGATAACCTCCTGAGGCTGCGCCGACCGCTGCCTTGGACGCTCCGCTGATGAGTTCGGCACCTTCCGCTTCGAACGTCTGCTTATCAGCAGCGATGGCCGGAGTGGAAGCGGAGACGAATAGCACGTATCCGACCAGAAGAATCCGGAATGGGGTCATCGTCTTGTTCGACATAACAGGTGAAATGAGATAGTGATGCCGATGAACGCAAACGCACACCGTCAGTCACCACTTCCGCCGGCCGGCAACACGGAGATCTCAGCCGCGCTGGTCCAGCCGTTGCGGAAGATCTCCTGCAAAGCGGTGAAACGGAAATAGCGGGCGTTGACCGGCGCAAAGGGGACTTCCTGGAGACTGGGGTTGTTGCGGATGTTGGCGAATGTTCCCGAGGCGATGTTGGTCGTCCAATTCACGCCATCCGCGCTCGTCTCAAAACGGCATTTTTCAACCGTGCCATTGAGCATCCCATCCTGGCGCGGCAGATAGGTGAATCCGCCGACTCGATGCGTCGTGCCCATGTCAACAGTGATCGAGTGCGGCAGCTTCAGGTCGGCATTCCAACGGGTGTGCCAGATGGTGGACGAATCGCCGTCAATCGCGCGGACGGCGGCATTGTCTGCCCCGGCGGTTTCCTCGCTGTCCACACTGACCACTTTCCACCCGATCGGCATGAGGCCGGCGAAGATTCTCGAACCCACGATGCCGAGCTGGCCGTTGGGCAGCAAACTCGCGGTTCGCACCGTGACACTGCGGTTCAATGGCAGGGCGATGGGCGAAGTGTAAGTCGCGGAGTTAGTCGTCGGCTCGCTGCCGTCCACGGTATAAACCATCTTGTTGCCAGCGGCGTTGCGGAGGGTCACTGTGCCATTGGTGCTGCGATCGGAAATGATCGGCGGCAAGGTCTTGACGGATTGCTTGAAGAGGCCCATTTCCGCCAGCGTCGGTTCGAGGCGCGAGCCGGTGATGCGGATGCGGACCTGGTCGGTGGTCACCGGGGATTTCAGTCGTATAAGCCGGCGGTGTCCGACGGTCGTGAGTTCGTCAGACGCGACTTTCTCCGCGGTGACCCACCCCGCGCGGGTCCACGTTTCAATGACGAAGGACTCAATTCTCTGGCCGCGATAATCCACTGCTTCCTGCAACGAAACGACATCGAACGTGACCGCCTTCGGAAGCGTGAGCGTCACCGTGCCGTTGGTCTTGCCCGGCGCGGCTTCCCACCAGGTGTCGAGGTTTCCGTCCAGCGCGAGCGCCGCGCTGTTCGTGGCGTTCGCATAGTCGGCGGTGAGTTTGCCGCCGGCGGCGAGGTCGGTGGCGAACGTTTCGTTGATGATCTCCGCCGTCCGTCTCAGAGCGTCAAGCTGGTTGTCGGGAACCAGACCGCGCTTATCGGGCGACAGATTCAGGATGAGATTGCCGTTGCGCCCGATGGACGTGTAGTAGATGTCCACCAACTGGGTAACCGTTCGCGGTTGTTTGTTGCGCGCCCAAAACCACTGGCTGTTGCCGAGGACGGTGGTGTTCACTTCCGCCGGATACCACCAGAGATGCGAACCGGGTTTGAGCTTTGCGCGGCTGCCGAGATCGCCCGCCGTCATGTCCGGCCAGTTGAATGTCTCAGGCGACGTAGGCAGTGGAATCACGCTCCATTCCGTGGTGCGGCCGACGCCACCTTCATTGCCCACCCACCGCACGTCCGGCCCCTTGCCCATGATGACTGCGTTAGGCTGCAGGCTGCGAATCAAATCATACCACGCCGCGTAATTGTAGGTCTCATGGACGCTGGGATCAGGATTCGCGCCGTCGAACCAGACTTCCCCGATCGGCCCGTATTCCGTCAGCAACTCATAAAGCTGGTTCAGGAAGTAACGATTGTAGTCATCCACCGCGTAGGTGTAGTTCGTGAAACCCGCCGGCGGCGCGCGGCCCTGGGCCGGATTGCTCTGGAAGCTCGCCGGATCGGTGGGAATGACCGAGAGCACATTGCTGCTGCCGTTGCCGTAATAGCCCGCCGGATTCTTCGGATTCGTCCGAAGCTGATAAAGGTCCGCGGGCGAGAGATAAACGGCCAGTTTGACGCCATGCGCCCGCGCGGCGTCGGCCACTTCGCGCACCAGATCGCCCTTGCCGCTGCGCCACGGACTGGCCGCCGTCGAATGCGCGGTGTAGCGCGTGGGCCACATGCAAAATCCATCGTGGTGCTTGCTGACGAGCACGATCATCCTGCCGCCGAAATTTGTTATCGCGCTCAACCATTGGTTCGCGTCGAGTTCGGTGGGATTGAAAAGCGAAGGCTCTTCGCGGCCGCTGCCCCACTCGACTTCGTTGAAAGTGTTCACGCCGAAGTGGAGGAAGAACGTCCGCTCCAGCCGCATCCAAGTCGTTTGATTGGGGCGCGGCAGAACCTTCGCCGCCTTCTCGGCTATCAAGGAACTGGAATCGCCGTTGGAGATCACCTGAACAGTCGCATACGGAATCGGTGCGCGAGGTTCGAAATTGCCGCCGTCGATCCCATTAGTGGGTGCCGCCAGTGAAGCGCGGGAGGAATCGACGAGCAAGTCGCGATCGAGGGCGGCGCCGTCGAAGGGGATCACGATGACCTTGCTGCCATGACCGTCGTTGCCCTGGTCCTGTTCTTTTTCCACGTCAATCACGGCCAGGGTCATGGCAGCGACATGGCTGTTTTCGACAAAGACCGAGGGGCGTTCGGCCTTGTTCCAATGGTTCACGGTGCCGTCGGGGTAGCGGACAATTGCCTCGCGGGGATCGTAGGCCAGGCCGCGGTTGGTCCAGTCGTGGATGCCATCACGGGAGGTGAGGTGATACGCCTTCCGAGTGGACCAGGAGTTGACGACGATGTGGTAGAGGCCGCCGGAATACCAAATGCAGGGGTCTTCGAGGTTTGGGATGCCCTTGGGAAAAACCGAATTGCCCTGCGGCTGGTAAGGTCCGAGGATGCCTTTGTCGCTGAAGAAGATCCTGCCGTCGCGGGGGACAAACTCGAAGTTGCCATCGGGGCGGGCCATGATCGCGACGTTGGAGGCGTGCCACCTCGGTTCGCCCTCGACCGTAACGGTGCCGAGGTGCTCCCAGGGGCCGTCGAGCGATTTGGAGACATAGACCTCGCAGGGGCGAGTTTCGCTGATGACGATGGCATAGCGGCCATCAGGCAAAGTGAGGGCGGTGACATTGTGTCCCTTGCCGCCCTGGTCGTTTGGCCAGCAAAGGCCCTGGTCCACGTACGGTCCGGTGAGGGATTCAGAAACTGCGTGGACGGCGACGGAGCCGAACCAGCCGCCGTGGCCCCTGGATTCATCCCAGCGGCTGGCGAACATGTGGTACTTGCCGTCGGGGGCTTTGATGATCTGGCCGTCCCAGTAGCAGTATTTCTTCATGGTGGTGTCTTCCAGCCCGTTCAGCGCGTCGCGCGGGAGGACATTGGTGGCACCCCAGGTCTCACGAACCAGCTCGCCGTGCGGTGGGGTGGGGAGAAAATAGCTGATAAAAGTCCATGGCTGATAACCGAGCAATGAGAGCATTCTTTGCCCGTATCGCTTGCCTAACTCCCGGTAGCCTGCGGCGTTGAAATGCAGATGGTCGGAACGGCCAGTGCAACCCTTCGAAGAAATGACGTAAGAATTGGGAATGGTCCTGGGCAGGTCGTCGATGATGGAATTCATGCTCGCGCAAGCGCCCTTCTGATCAGCATTCACGAGCTCGCCCGCGAGGAGAGGCACTTCTTCGGCCTTGAGATTTAGGTCTTTGATCAGGTTGTCGTAGATGCCTTTAACTTTGTTCGGCCATTCCCTGTCGTTCGTGTTTGATTCTCCTTGATGCAACAGGATTCCTTTGATGACACCCGCTTTCTGAGCCAGCGCTCCCATCTCAACCAAGCGCGCATAGGGATTGCCACCGTATTGCATGATGATATTCGTCATCCACGAGGGAGCCGTTGAAGCGTAAGTCCGATACGTGTCTTTCTCGAACAGTTCGATCTTGCAGCCGGCCACAGAGACATTGACAACCCCCACCCTGATGTTGGTTGGCAGGTTGGCCACCATGGTTCTGCCAAAATAGTCGGCAGGACAAAGACCGGTGGAGCCGCGGCACAGCGGAGGGACAGCCGGGTACCAGTTGCCCTTTGTTCTGCTCAGCTTTGGAAAATCAACCGCTGCCAGGACCTGAAAGCGATCGTCCACCGGCGTCTGGTCCTGCTGTTCAATTCCTGGAAAGCCCTCCATGTTGGACTGTCCAAAGCAGAGGAAGATGAAGAAGTTCGTATCTTGAGCCAGGACGTTCCCAGCCGACATGAGTAATCCCGCCAGCAGGAACCAGCGCACTTTAATTCTCATGATTTATACGCAGCGTCATAAGTCTTCGAGGGCAGACACGGATTGCACAGATTCGCACCAATTCGATTCCAAGGATTCGCGATAATCCGTGTGATCCGTGTCTCAACGTGGGTTCACTTGCTCGCCCTTGGCGGTGCCAATGACTGCCTCGAAGGCGGGCTTGGGCTGGTCGTTGCCGTCGAACAACAACGGGCGGCCTTGCGCACGCCAGGAGACCCGGTCATTCACACCCCAGAACGTGACCAGCTTCACCGATTTGTCATGCTTAACGAACGCCCGGAACAGACCCGCATACGCGTCGGCCAGCTTCCGGTTGGCGTCATCCACCAGGCCGCCCTGGATCGTCGCCGCGTTGTTGGCGACGTCCGCCCCCGTGTTGCGCTGGCCGGCCTGCGCGCTGTTAACGTCGAGTTCGGTGATGTGAATGGGCAAGCCAAGCGTCTCCATTTCGGTCAGCGCCTGATCCATAGCTTCAAAGCTCGTCGAAACGTTGAGGTGGGCTTGCGAACCAATGGCCATGACCTGGACGTGCTGCTCCTGCAGGGACTTGATCAAAGCGATGAGTTTGCGGCGTTTTGACGGGTTCTCCAACCCATAGTCGTTGTAGCGCAGGATTGCATCAGGATCCGCTTCGTGGGCGTATTGGAAGGCCTTGGCGATAAAGTCCGGCCCGATGATTTCGAGCCAGAGCGAGTTCCGCAGGATGTTCGTGCCGCCGTCGGCGATTGCCTCGTTGACGACGTCCCAAGCCTTGATCTTGCCCTTGTAGCGGCCGACAACGGTGTGAATGTGATCGCGCATCCGTTGCAGCAACTCGTCGCGGGACGCGCGTGGCCCGGTGAAACCGCCTCGGCCGAAACCGCCACCAAAACCGCGGCCCAATCTGCCACCGCCGGGCGCATTCGTCCCGGCCGCGTTCGTGGCGGCGGCGGGTGCCGGTGATGCAGTATTCGTCATCCCGGGCGGCAAATTCGTCCCTTGGAAGACCCAGTTGGGCGTTTGGCCGTGCCAGACGAGCGTGTGTCCGACGATATACATGTTGTGGCGCACGCCGAAGTCCACATAGGCGTCGGCTGGCCCGAAATTATAGCCGTCCGCGCCTGGCCGCGGATGAATGAGGGCCCACTTCAGGTCGTTCTCCGGGGAGATCTGGTTGAACTGCTCCCTGACGAGAGCAATGTCTTTCTCGACCTGTTCCGGGGTCCGGCGGACGTTGTCGGCCCGGACCGCAGTGCCAGTCGCGATAGTGCGGTTGATGGCCGCGCCAATGAAGAAATGGTCCTTGTAGGCGTCCTTGAGGACGGGCGTGTCGGCAGACCAGGCCGTTGCACCAATGGCAAGCAGCACCGCCGTGAGCAAACCGATGCGTGAGTTGAGGTTCAAGCGATGAATCTTCATATGAGTAAGGCTCAGGTGGTTTGAGGCGCAAGCGCCTTTCGCCGTTTGGCATTCATGTTACATAACCCGCGTGCCAAATCATGTCCACTACTCCACAGTGACGCTCTTTGCCAGGTTGCGGGGCTTGTCCACATCGCAGCCACGGAGCACGGCGATGTGGTAGGCCAGCAGTTGCAGCGGCACCACTGTCAGCAGCGGTTGGAGAACATCCACCGTCGGGGGGATGTAAATAACGTCGTCCGCCTTGCGGCAAATCCCGGTGTCGCCTTCGGTCGCCACCGCAATGACCGGCCCGCAGCGGGCCTTTATTTCCTCCACGTTGCTCATGTTCTTGTCGTACATCGCATCGCGCGGCACGATAAAGAGGCTTGGGAAGTCGGGCGCAACAAGGGCAATCGGTCCGTGCTTCATCTCGGCCGACGGATACCCTTCAGCGTGGAGGTAGGAGATCTCCTTCAGCTTGAGGGCGCCTTCCAACGCAACGGGATAATTGTACTGGCGGCCCAGGTACAGGAAGTCGGTAGCCCGCGCGTACTTCCGGGCGATCTTCCGGATGTGCGCGGTGCCCGCCAGGATTTGTCTTACCTTGCCGGGAATGGCCTGCAACTCGCGTACGAGCTTGCGCCCCTGAAGCAGCGAGACGTGGCCGCCCAGGCGCCCAAGCGCCAGGCCGAGCAGCGTCAGGCATAGGACCTGCATTTCGAAGGCCTTGGTGGAGGCCACGCCGATCTCCGGGCCGGCGCGCATCAGGATGTCGGCGTCGGATTCGCGCGCGATAGTGGAACCGGCGACGTTTACAATCGCCAGGGCGGGCACTCCCTGCGAGCGCGCCAGGCGAATAGCAGCCAGAGTGTCGGCGGTTTCGCCCGATTGCGAGAGAGACACGAGCAGGGTGTCCTTCTCGAGCGGCCGGTTGCGGTAGCGCATCTCGCTGGCGCACTCCACCTCGACCGGCAGGCGGGCGAGCGATTCGAGGACATACTCGCCCGTGAGGCAGGCATGCCAACTGGTGCCGCAGGCGACGAGCAGCAGGCGGCGAATCTTAGCCAGCTCCTGGTGGCTTAGCACCGACTCCTCAAAGACCACAGTGCCTTTGCCGAGCCGCAACATTCGGCACAGCACCTCTTCTACGCGCTCAGGCTGCTCGTAGATTTCCTTAAGCATGAAATGCGGGTATTCTCCGCGCTCGGCGGCTTCAGCCGACCAATCCACCGTGCTGATGGGGCGGCGGACCGCCTTGCCGTTAGCCATGACGGAGACCGCGCCCCGGGAGACGGTAACGATGTCGCCGTCATGCAGGTAGATGACCTTTCGCGTGTGGGCGATGATGGGCGAAACGTCGCTGGCGAGAAACGTCTCCCCGGTGCCCAGGCCGGCTACCAGCGGCGAACCGCGCCGGGCGCCGAGGAGAAAGCCGGGCAAGCCGGCGTGGAGCAGCGCAATAGCGTAAGTGCCTTCCGCTTCGCGCGTGGCGGCGAGCACCGCGTCGGCCAGCAGCTCGGGCGTGAGCGTCTTGCCCTGGGCGAGCCGCTGGTCGAGGTGGTGGCCGATCAGGTGGGCCAGCACTTCGGTGTCCGTCTGCGAAAGGAACCTATGGTCATGCCGGAAGAGTCGGCGGCGAAGGGCGGCGTAGTTTTCGATGATACCGTTGTGGACGATGGCTAGCTTGCCGGACTGGTCCTTATGCGGATGGGCATTGGCGTCGCTGGGAAGGCCGTGCGTAGCCCAACGGGTGTGGCTGATGCCCAACGAGCCGCTCGCGGGCTTCCCCGCCATCAATTGCGCCAGGCGCGAGACGCGGCCCACGCACTTGCGCACCTTGAGCGCGCCGCCGTCGAGCGTGCAGAGGCCCGCCGAGTCGTAGCCGCGGTATTCCAGCCGGCGTAGGCCCTCGATGAGCAACGGCGCTGCTTCTCTGTTCCCAATGTACCCAACAATGCCGCACATGATTCAGTCTTTCGTTTGCGATTTAATCTGGAAAGTCCACGGTGCTGCCACCAGGTGGTTCAGGTGTGTTCGCATATCCACTGCGCCGCCACGGGCAAGTCATCCACCACAGCCGCAGCGCCCAGCTTGTCAGGCGACGCGCGCTCCAACTCCGCTCCATACCCGGTGCGGACCAGCAGACACTTCCTCACGCCGGCATTCCAGCCGCACTCCAAATCTATCAGCTTGTCGCCAATCATGTAACTTTGCGCCAGATCCACCCCGAACTCGTTCCGCGCATCCAGGAGGAATTGCGGCGACGGCTTGCGACCGCGGCTGGGCGCCTCGGGCGCCTCGGGCGCAATGTAAACCTTCTCAACGCGCACTTGCTCGCGCGCCAGTTCCCGCAGGAGATGCTCGTTCACTTTCTCAACCTCCGCCAGCGTAAAGTAGCCGCGGCCCACACCCGACTGGTTCGAGACGATGAACAGCTTGAAGCCCGCCCGCTGCAGCCGCCCCAGCGCCGCAGCGGCTCCCGGCAAGATCGCCACATCCTCAGCGCGGCAGAGGTAGTTCTTCTCCTCAATGATCGTCCCGTCGCGGTCCAGAAAAACAGCTCGATTCATCGTCAGATCGCACGGCATGTTAAGGAAAAGACGGGCCGATGGAAACGACAAAAGGGCTGCCCGGGCCTTGCATCAATGGACCTGTTGGGCTAGCCTCAGCAGCCGAAATGAGGCCCAGTCCCTGGCGGCGGCACGGCGACGGGCTTTCCTAGCTTATGTCTGAGTCATACATTCAAGACCTTTTTGCAGCGCGGATTGGCGGCAGCCAATTCGGTAAGTCGGACGCGATCTATAAGTTCGAGAAGATCAAGCGCGCCAAACGGGCGGCCAGGGCGGCCCATCCGGGCGCGGAAATCATTGACCTGGGGGTGGGCGAGCCGGATGAGATGGCCTTCCCGGAAGTGGTAAGGAAGCTATGCGCGGAAGCCCGCAAGCCGGAGAACCGCGGTTACGCGGACAACGGCGACACGGTCCTGAAGGAAGCGGCGGCCCGTTACCTGGAGCGGGTGTGCGGCGTCACGGGGATCAACCCGGAAACCGAAGTGCTGCACTCGATCGGCAGCAAGGCGGCGCTCTCGATCCTCCCGGGGGCGCTCATTAACCCCGGCGACTACGTGTTGATCACCGTGCCGGGCTACCCGGTCTTCGGCACGCACGCCACATATCTCGGCGGACGGGTCCACAATCTGCCGCTGACGGAGACCAACCAGTTCCTGCCCGACCTGGATTCCGTCCCCGCGGAGGTGCTGAAACAGGCCAAGGTGCTCGTGCTGAACTACCCGAACAACCCTACCGGCGCGAGCGCGACGCCCGAGTTCTTCGCCAAAGCCGTCGCCTTCGCCGGGCAGCACCGTTTGGTTGTCATCCACGATGCGGCCTACGCAGCACTGGTGTTTGAAGGCCGACCGCTGAGCTTCCTGGCGACACCGGGCGCGAAGGAGGTGGGTGTCGAACTGCACTCTGCCAGCAAGTCCTTCAACATGACCGGCTGGCGCTGCGGCTTTGTGGCCGGCAACGAGTTGCTGGTGCGGGCCTACGGGGATGTGAAGGACAACACTGACTCCGGCCAGTTCCTGGCAATTCAGCACGCGGCGGCCCACGGCTTCGACCATCCGGAGATCACGGAGAGGATTGCGGCGAAGTACTCGCGGCGGATGGACGCGCTGGTAGCGGTGCTGGCCAAGGCCGGGTTCCAGGCACGCAAACCAAGAGGGTCCTTCTTCCTGTATGTGAGAGCGCCAAAGGCAGCGGTGAGCCAGGGTGGCGCCCGCATTGAATTCCGGAACGCAGAAGAGGTGTCGCAGTGGCTGATAACCGAGAAGCTGATCTCCACAGTGCCCTGGGACGATGCGGGCGCGTATCTGCGGTTCAGCGTGACCTTTGCGGCAAAGACGGTGGCGCAGGAACGCCGGACTGTGGGTACAGTCGCCGAACGGCTGGGCGACGTGCGCTTTGAGTTCTGAGCAGGTGGACGTCGGCGCTACAGGTTCCACCCGGCGCGATAGTCGCGGCGAACGAAACGGTTGGCCTCGTCCAGGTTCGTGAATTTGAGGGCTGCGGAGTCCCAGAGCAGTTTGTTAAGCGTCAGGTCTTCCCGCAGTTGCACGCGCAGGGCCACATTGCCCAGCAGCACCGACTCCGCCAGCGGCCCGGCCCAGTCGAAGTTCGACCCAGCCGGCTGGCCCCCCTTGCAGGCGGCGATCCACTCCTTGTAGTGGCCGCCAGAACGCGGGATGGTCTTGGGTATCTCGCCAACCTCCTTCGCCCGTGACTCCGGATAGATCGCGTCACCGAGGATAAAGCCGTTGTCGCCGACCAACAGCCGCCCATTGTCGCCCATCTGCTTGCCATCCGGCAAGCCATCCGGTCGGGGTGGGCGCAGCCCGCCGTCGTACCAGGTCAGCTTGCAAGGCGGCATGGCGACGCCACCAGCCGCGGCTCCGGTGAGGCCCTTGCCATAGCAGTTGATAGTCTGGGGCGAGTCTGAACGGGCGGGGAATTGGTAGGTCACCATCGAGCCGAGCGGGTAAGTCTCCTGGTTCACCCGCGTCGAGGCCCCTTGGACGCTGAGAGGCGCCCCCAGCTTCAGCGCGCGGAAAACTGGGTCCATGGCATGGCACCCAATGTCCCCCAGCGCACCCGTCCCGAAGTCCCACCAGCCGCGCCATTTGAAAGGCAGGTAGGCCGGGTTGTAAGGCCGTGCCGGCGCCGGACCGAGCCAGAGCTCCCAGTCGAGCGTCGCGGGCACCGGCGGCGTGTCGGTGGGGCGGGCGACCCCCTGCGGCCAGTATTCATTAAACAAACCCTGCGACGGTCGGTCGGTCCAGATGTGCGCCTCGTGGACTTGGCCGATAGCGCCCGCCCAGACAAGTTCGCAGAGCCGCCGCGTCTCTTCGGAAGCCTGCCCCTGGTTGCCCATCTGCGTGGCGACCTTGGCCTCGTGCGCCGCTTCCGCCAGGCGCCGCGCTTCCCACACGGAGTGCGTCAGCGGCTTCTCGCAATAGACATTCTTGCCCCGCTTGATGCCCTCCATAGCCGCAAAGGCATGGTGGTGATCCGGAGTGGCGACGACGATGCCGTCAATCTCCTTTACCTGGTCGAGCATCTGCCGGTAGTCGGTGAACTGCTGCGCCTTGGGATACTTGGTGAAGATGTGGGCGGCGTGGCTTTTATCCACATCGCAGAGAGCCACGATGTTCTCGCTCTCCATCTGGCCGAGGTCAGCACCGCCCTGGCCGCCGATGCCGATGCCGGCGAGGTTAAGTTTGTCGTTCGCGGAGGCCGCGCCCCGCAATCCGAGCACCCCGCCGGGCACCACCATGAAGGCAGCGGCGGTAAATGCAGTGCCACGCAGGAACTGGCGGCGGGTGAGTGCGGTGTTGCAGACGGTAGTCTTGATCTTCATACGTCGGGATTGTAGGAGAAGAGGCGAGGCAACTCAACATCCAACTGGACGGTGGCAACAGGAGGCTACCGTTGCATCCTCCCGGGTTCGGGCTTCGGAGTTCCAGCGGCCTTTGGACTCCGGCCCTCGGGTTGCTCTTGTGCCTGCCCGGTCATGGGCACAAAGCTCACCGGCAGCACGGCATGCTGCTCGAGTTTGCCGCCCCGTTTGCGGAGCAGCACCAACTCCTGGTTCCAAATCCGCCCGATCGGGATAACCATGCGGCCGCCCTCCTTAAGCTGGTCAACCAGCGGCTGCGGAACATGTTCCGGCGCACAAGTGACAATGACCGCGTCGAACGGCGCCGCTTCAGCCCACCCCCGGTAGCCGTCGCCGGCGCGCACATGCACGTTGGTGTAGCCAAGCCTCTTCAGGTCCGCCGCGGCCCGTTGCGCCAGCTCCTCAATGATCTCCATCGTATAGACCTCGGCAGTCATCTCGGCGAGCACTGCCGCCTGGTAACCTGAGCCGGTGCCGACTTCCAATACGCGGTCGGTTGGCTTGGGTTCAAGTTGCTCGGTCATGAAGGCGACGATGTAGGGCTGCGAGATGGTCTGCCCTTGGCCGATGGGCAGCGGGTAGTCCCTGTAAGCATCGCGGCGGAGGCGCTCGGGCACGAACTCATGGCGCGGCACTCGACCCATGACCGCCAGCACCCGAGCGTTAGTGATATCGCGGCCCGGCGCCGCGAGCTGCTCGGCCACCATGCGCTGCCGCGCAAGTGCATAGAGGTCTGCCCCCGGGGCCGCCATCGGCGGCGCCGCAGTTCCACGGCCGGTGAGGCCGGTCAGCCACCCGGCCAGCACGAGTGCTAATCTCCGCACGTTCTCAGGTTGATCTTCCGCGCCTAGTTTGGCTACGCGGGAGTCTCCGGGTCCGACAAGCAGCTACGTCTTCTTATCCCCAATGCGCACCAGCGAATAGATGATCGCCGCGGGAATGCCCGCCAGTATCGCCAGGGCGATGAACAGGCCCGAGCCTTCCCCCCGTTTGCGAATATCCGTGTAGATCCAGATGGCCAGCAGGATGTTGAAGACAATGGCCACCATAAAGCACAGCTTTAACAGGCCGGCAATGTCCTGAAGATGCTTCGCTGCCCCAGCGCGCAATCCCTCCGCCCCAGGGATGCCGGCTGGAACAGCGGCCCCCAAGGGCGGCATTGGCTGGCCAAGACCTGCACCATCCGGCGCGCCCATCGGCGGGCGGAAGCCTTCCCGCCCAGCCCCGCCTATTGGTGCTGGGCGCTCCAGCGCTGCGCCGACCCGTTGCATGATATGCTCTTGCCGCTGGGCCAGTTCGTCCACGCGCCGCTCCAGGCGTTCAAGCCGGTCAGCCGGCCCGCCACGATCTTCCTCCGCCGCGAACACCGGCGTCGCCCAGCCCACCATCGTCAGCGCGGCACACGTCGCCGCCAGCCATAACCGCCATGATACGTTCTTCATTATACGCCTCCGTTATTGTCTGCCCCGAGAGGAGACAGTCCTTTGCCTCGGTGATAGCCGACAGCTTGGTCAGGTAGCCGGATAGCTTCCATTACAAAACCATCCTGGGGCCGAAACCTCATTAAGTCAAGCTATTCTGTTGCGGGGAGGGGACTGCACTGGCAAGGCCCCGAGCCTGAGTCTTGCCGCCTGCCCCGCGAGGGCGCGGCTCGCGCCTCGCTCCCGCCCCCCGCCCTTCACAGGCGGCCGGCGGATAAACCCTCGACTGGCGCATAATCATCCGTCAAGACGGGACTGCGCTCGGCGCTCAGCGGCGCCAGGGCCTGAAACGCCTCAACCCGCTCACGAAATCCCGGCAGCGTGGCCCGCCTCGTCTGGACCAGCCAGGTGGCGCGCTGGCGCAAGGTGAACAGGTTGGCTCTGGCCGCCGACCGGGTCGCCACAAGCACTACGTTTTGACTGGTCCGGGCCGGGAAGAGATACACCTGCGGAAACACTGTCTTGAGCGTGCGATAGATCGCCCCCACGATCCCCGCATGCCAGCCGTTCACATTGCCTATGACGTTGTAGGCCGCCACCCCGTTCGTAGTGAGGTGATCGTGCACGAGCTCAAAGAATTCCTTCGTCGCCAGATGCTGCGGGATGGATGAACCGTACCGGCCAGTGACGTAGGCGTCGAGGATGATCAGGTCGTAGCGGGCAGTGCTCCGGCGCATGAACGTGCGCCCGTCGCTCTGCTCCACTTTCTGCCGGGCCGACTCGGTGAAATTGAAGTAGTCGTGGGCCACGCGCACCACCATCGGATCTACCTCGACGGTCTCCACGGTCACACCGGGATAATAGTGCTCGAAGGCCCGCTGGGAGGTCCCTGCGCCCAGGCCGACCATGAGCACGTTCGTAAGCTGTGTATTCCAGAGCCACGCCATCTGGAAATACTCGGTGTACTCGAAATGCCCACGCAACGGGTCCTGCATTGACATCCGGCTTTCCGGCGCATCGTCGAAGTACATCACGCGCAGGCCGTCCTCATCCACTACCCGGATGTGGTGATACGTCGAGGTGACCTCGAAGACCAGATCCGCCCGGGCTGGCGAACCGACCAGCAGGACACCGGCCACGCACATCCAATAGGAAACCAGGGTATGCCTCATCGCGTTGGCTCCTTTCCAGTCCATGCCCCAGCCGGCCGCAGGAAGCGGTCCAGCCCGACGCAAAGCAACCCCAGTAACACAGTCAGCCCGCCCATGACCCGGAAAATGTGCGACAACTTCATCTGGTCAATGAGGACGAACCCGGCCACGAACACCCCGGCGATGCTCCCCAGCGTGCTCGCCGCGATGATGAACCCGCTGGAGCGTCCCACCTGCGCCAGGGTCTCTGTCGAGAGCCGGATCATGTACGGCGAGAGCATCGCCAGCACCACGCACGGCATCAGGAAAATCAACGCGCTGCCCAGCACGGGGTCGAGCTTCTGCCAGAGCAGAGGAATGGGCTGGTCCGCCGGATGGCGCGAGATAATGGCATCAATCAGCCAAACGGCGCAGTTGGGGATGAGCCACAGCACCAGCCCGGCTGGGACCAGCAGCACGATCAGTATCCAAAGCCGCTGCCACCGGTCTGCCAGCGCCCCGCCGAGATAGTAGCCCAACGCTAGCGCAATCAAGACCACGCCAATCTGGCTCACCCATACATGGAAGGAGCTGCCAAAGTCCTTGGCCAGAAACCGCGCGCCGATGATCTCCAGGACCATGATGATGAACCCGCCCAGGAAGACCAGTGCTGCCGCAGCCGTGTTTCTCATGCAGCGAGCATACCGGCCAAGCCGCAGGCCGTCAAAGGGCATACCTGCCTACCCCTCTCCAGCCCGAAAGGGCACCCTCTCCCCCCACGATGGGTGGAGAGAAGGAGAGAGGGGCCCGCGTCAATTCCGGTCACGAGGCCGGCACTCGGGCGCGGAACTCACGGGGCAGGCTCTCGAATCCGCTCACCATCGTGCTCGCCCGCAGGAAGATTCGTCGGCCCACCGGCGGCGGGCCAAAGCAAGCGGTGTAGAGCGCCGTGATGTCCGCGAAACCGGCCACCGGCGCGGGGCACGTTCCGATGATGCGGAATTCCCCGCATGTTCCGCGCCCCGGCGATTGCGGCGGGCTTGCCCGCAACACCGTGTTATCACCCGGGTCTGCCGGACAGACCAGCTTTAGCGCGATAACGCCTGCCGTGTTGGTGATGACGAGGTCCTGCGGCGCCAGTTCCGGGAATACCGGCGGCGGCGGTGGTGTGTTTAGCGGTTCCAAACCGAAGAGGGCCAGCTTGCAGTTGACCCTGACGAAGAGGTGCAGCCCCTTCAGCGGGCCGCTTTGGCCTTGTCGGGGATGCGACCGGTACGTGGCGGCGGCGGCGTTCCAGGCCTCGCGCTGCGCATCGGTAAGATCACCGAAGCGCCGTGCCTGCTCCGCCAAATGCCGGCGGACTTCCGACTGGCGTTGGGTTCGAGGGTTAGTCGGAATGACACGGCGGCGGCTTACGAGGCCATAGCGGCCAGCACACACGACTACCGAACCGTCTTTCTCATTCCGGGAGATGTGTTTTAGCTTCATACGTTACGTTTCTTTCTTAAGTGGTGGATACGAGACTGGGGCCGGGGCCAGAGCGGGCGGGTGCCTGGGAGGACACCCGCCCGCCTGGACGCCGGGAGCGGGCAATTGCTCAACCGCCCGCACGCCCGGCGGTTGCTCAGCTTGTCGGGACGATGGCCGAGTAGGTCCTGGGCAGGCTCTCCCACCCATCAACGACCTGGTTGACCTGGACGTACACCTTGGTGCCGGCCTTCGGCACCCCGTAACGGGCCGTATAGAGGCTCGTGATGTCAGCCGAGCCCGTCACTGGCGCGGGACACGTTCCCAGGATGCGGAAGTCCTTGCAGACTTCAACGCCCTGGCTGACCGGTTTGGAGCAGCGGACGATGGTGTTATCGCCGGGGTCGGTCGGGCAGGTCAGCTTGAGGGCGACCACTCCCGAGGTGTTGGTGATGACCAGGTTCTGCGGCGCGAGGTCCGGGAACTGCGGCCGGATTGGAGGTGTCTCCACCGCGGTCTGGCCGAACTGTGCGAACGTGCAGTTGATCTTGGCGAACAACTGGAACCCGCTGAGGGCGCCGCTCTGGCCGAGGCGGCTGTTGCTCTTGACTTCGCTGGCTGCCTCCATCCACTCGACCCGCTGGGGTTCTGTGAGCGTCCGCCACTTGGCCGCCACGCGACTGAGATTGTCGCGCACGGTCATTTGCGCTGGAGTGCGCGGATTGGCGGGGATGGCGAGCGTCCGGCTGATCTGGCCGAACTGGCCAGCCTGCGAGACGTTCAGGCCACGTTTACCTGATTGTGGGATGTCTAGTATTTTCATACGTTAATTGCTTACTTTCTTTTGTTGTTTGCTTGTTGCTACGGCGCGCGTGGCCGGCAATGCCAGCCAGGTTGCGCGCGCCAAGAGTGTTTGCCCGGAGAGTTGAACAGGAGGAAACGGAGGTCCTCAATGTCCTCTTGGGCGTCGAAGGCGGAGTGGGCCATTTGGCGAGCACTGAGTCCTGGAGCGACGTCGGCCAGGTCGGGATGCGCACGCAGGGACCGCAGAGACGCAAGGGACGCAAGCAGGCGGAGCCGGAAATGGCAAATGGCAGATGGCAAATGGCAAAGCGCTTCTGCGGAGAGTTGGGGACGCGGTGGAACGCGTCCTTACCGTGGGAAAGGGGTTGCATGGTTAGTTCCTGGTGCGCTCGTCCAGGCGGGCGAGGCCGGACTCAAGGGCATTGATGCGGGTGACCTGCCGGTCCAGAGTGGCGAGCAGCTCCCGGTGGTTGGCGTCGAGCTTCTCCAAGAGCGCAAGGTGGTCGGCATGCATGCGCTCACGGCTGGCCAGCATTTCGGCGCAGAACTCGGCGCGGCTGACCAGCTCGGGCTTGGCGGACTTGCAGGCAAGGAGTTTCTTCCCGAAGAGGAACGCCGAACTGGCCGCGCCGGCGATGGCCGCCCAGCCCTCGCCCGAGATGGCGCGAGGGGATGGAGCGGCGGAATTCAGGTTTGTGTTCATGTTGGGTGAGGCGTGAAACGGGATACGTGAGGCGTGAAACGTGATGCGTGATGCGTGATTAGGAGTCGGCTTGGGGGCTGAGGGGGGTGGCTAAGGACGGTGTGGCGGCACTGGAGGGCGGCGCATTGTTCTGCGCTCCGGTGCTGGCAGCAACTATGCCGCGCAATTGGCCGTGGCGATGGGCGAGGAACCAGCCACCGACTGCTAAAGCCACACCGCCGAGGATCAACAGCTCGTTGCCGACAATCAGGCTGGGGAGGACAATGAGGGCTAGGCCACCGAGCAGCAGCGCCGCGCTGGTCGTCACGCTGCCGATGACCACTTTGAGGGGCGGATAAACCAGCGACGCGAGGCCGAACACGAACAGGCCAATGCCTACCCACACAATCCCCTTCAGGCTGGAAAGCTTGGCTCCCAATTCCCGCGCGGTGTCCTTCTGTGCGGCGCCCAATTCTGTCCGGGCGCGGGTTTCTTCACGCTCGATCACGGGCATGGGAGCGCTTAGGACGAAGGTGGTTGAGGGTTGAGCGCTGAGAGTTGAGGGTTGAGGGGTGCAAGTTGATAGGTTGAGAGTTGATGGCTGATAGTTGGACTGCGGCGGCACCGGGTGCCTGCGGTTCTTCGATGCGCGAGCCGGCGGGCACGGTGTAGGTCCGCACCTTTACGCTCTCCTGGTCTTGCTTGCTCGCCTGCGAAGGGTTCTCTCCCTGGACGAGGGTCTGCTCGATCACGCCGGTCGGGTTCCGAGTCGTGACGGCCCTGCCGCCCTTCAGCGGGCGGGGGCTGGCGCAGCCGGATACCAACAGCGCCAGAGCGAACCCGGCGCAGAGGAACCGCGCCAGGTAAGCCACCGCAGCCGGCCTTCCGCCTTCCGTCTTCCGTCCTCTGCCTTCTGATCTCTGACGTCTGCCCTCTCCCTTCTGCCTTCTGCCTTCAACTGGCGGCGGCGTATCGGGATATACGGCTCTCCACAGCCTTAGCCAGCCGGCGTTGATGCGTCGCTGGATGTCCGGAGGCCGGGGCCTGGCTTGACTCGGCGGCTCGTTGATAGGCTCTTTCGTTCTCATAGTCTTTTCGCTTTGCCGGGGCACCGCTTCATGCGATAGGCCCCTGAACTGTCGAGGGACTTCAAAAGTCGGCGCGCGGGCATAAAAAAAGCGCCCGTAAACACAGGCGCTTCACGCATTTGAAGACTTCAAAATGAATTCAAAACCTAACCCTCCCCCTCTCTGAAATGGTCCTCTTCGCCCCCTTCCTGACGGTCTGCATCGCCTTGGGGTCCCCCAGGTCGGTCATAATCGTCCGGGGGGTGAGAGGCTCGCCGGTGCCTCCGGTCGCCCTTAACCGTTGTTTCCATTTCGGCCAGCGCCGACGCGTAGTTCTGAAGCTGGCGCACGGACAATCCGAACCGCGCCTGGAGCGTTTTGGCTCGCGCTGAAATCAGCGAGGCTGCGCACCGGCACTTCCGCGCGGTCTGCTCGCCGGACAGTCCCTGCAAGACCAGGTATTCAAAGACGGTATGCAGCGGCGCTTTCCGCGCGCCGGATTCCGTCCTCAGCTTTGCCAGAACCGCAAAAATCCGCTGCGCTTCGCTTCGGTTGATGGGCTCCTCCTGGCCCGCGCTTCGCCGGACCGCCGCCAACGCATCCCGAATCTCCCGGAGGGCGTCCATCACCTCGCGATGCTCCGTTGCCGAGTCTCCCTGGGAGCCGTTTTGGGCATGGGTCTTACCTTCCGCGTCCTGGTCCTTGGGGCGGGGAACAGCCCCAGGGCCCGCCCCTGCGGCCACCTCCTGGCCGCCGGTGGGATGAGAGCTTTGCGCTGCAGGCGCTTCTTGCGCCTCGCCCTCCGGTCGGCCCGCGGCTCCGCCGCCGCCGGCACCCCCTCGGGCCGGAGCCGAACGCGCGCCGTGAGAGGTCCCGCCCGGCTGCTGCGCAACGCTGCAACCAACGTCGTCGAACTCGTCCCCGTCCGCATAACCCGCCACAACCCCGGCGGCCAGCAACACAGCGGCAGCGAGCCTCAATCCGGCCCAGGCCAGCGCCGGGGCCCGGCCAGCCGCCGCCTCCGCCGGCGCAAACTCCGCCCTCCTGCTCAACATCGCCCGAATCGCCGCTCGCTCCTCCTCCGTCGCCTGCACCACTCGCGAACCCCCGCCGCGGGCGTCGCCGCCATGTACATCATCAAGTCCGTCCATGCAGCTTGCAGACTTGATAATAGCAACTTACGTACCCATCAGCCAAACCGTCTTCTCCTGATAACCAGGAGCCCGGCAAACCTCCTTCAGCAGGCGCCAACCGCGCCTTAAACGCTCACCGCTTGCCGCGAGTCGGGAAAACCGCCAACCTCCGGCCGGCCTTAAACTGGGGACCAAGCCGCCTCAGGCGCGCCGCTTTCGGGAACAAGTCCGAGACGGAAACACCCAGCACCCGCGCCAAAAACATCAACTCGCAATCCGGCACCCGGCGCAGTTGTGCCTCCAACTTTCCGACCGATCCCGTGCTGACGCTCCAACCCTGGAACTCAAGTTCCCCGGCAAACACCGGCTGAGTCCAACCCTTCCGCACCCGGAACTTCCGCACCTGTGGCCCAACCACATTCAATCCGAGCTTCATCAACCCCCGAGACTAGCCGCAAGAAGCTCGCCGCTGACTCCCACATGAGAATGAAATTTCCCCTGTCTGCCCTGCCCCCTAATCCCCGAAACCCGACACCTCGGAGAGAGTCGTCAAAGGTTTTCAAACAGCTCGCCCAGCCGCAGCGCAAGCGCCTGGCAAATACGCACCAGGGAATCCAGCGATATATTGACGCATCCGCGCTCGACTTCCCCGAGATAGTTCGGACTCAAATCCGCACGCTTGGCCAGAGCTTCCTGGCTCATGCCGGCCTGCTTTCTGCGGTCGCAGATTATCAGTCCCACTGCTCGACGATAGGCAAACGCCACAACCGCACACACAATCAGGAACGCTTGTGGCGCGAAACCCGATATATGTGTGTTTTTGCCTGGCCTCTCCCCCCTACCTCCCGGTCCGGTCCCGTGGTCCGTAGCCCTGTCGTCCTGTGGTCAGTTATCGGTGGTCCGTGATCCTATCGTCCGTAGTCCCTCTTCCGCTTTTCCCCCGTCCTCTGCCCTCTGTCCTCCGTCCTCCGGTTTCTGCTTTCTACTTTCACCGTTTCTGCTTTTCCCCCTCCGTCCCGTAGTCCCGTAGTCCCCTAGTCCCATTTCTGCTTTCTGCTTTCTACTTTCAGCTTTCCCCCCTGGGTTTTCTCCCCGGAACAGTTGGAGACGACGATACGGCGGCTTGATGAGCGGTGCCGCGTGGTCGAGTTCTAGTGGGTGGCGCGGGTGGCGGGCCGGAGTCTCGGTTTCCGCAAAGCTCCACCCGCTGGGTGGTTGATTCGACCGGGTCTTTCCTCTCCATCTCCCTGCCCTTTGCGTCCTTGCATCCTAGCGCCTTTGCGTTAACCGCCTTTCGTGGGCTCAAGAGGTGAGTTGCTTGTCATGGGAGTTCGTGGCGCTTCTGGCTTCGTGGCACATCCGCCGATGAACATCGCAAATGCGACGAATGCTTGAACGGGACATTTCATTCATGCCACATATTTCGCCGCGAGGCGCCAGCACCTGCCATGCTCCACGCGCTCAAGCTATGGGTTGACCCCTGCGCCCGTTATAGACCAAGCCAAGTGCGCAAGGCGTGTTCCAGTGCGGCCACGTCGGCGGCGTGCAAGACCCCCAATTGCCGGCGGATCAAATCCTTTGAGATGGTAGCGACCGCGCGTTTGAGGAAGGAGGGGTGCAGCAAACCGGCCTCACGCCAGAATGCCAGGCCGGTTTCACCAGTCCGCAACGTGCCGCGTTCCGAACTCACCGCCACGACAATCAAGTCATCGGACCCGTACGGCGGATGTGCGACCACCGCTGGCCGGACTTTGGCGGCTGATTGGTCCGAGAACGGAAAGGGCAACAGCACCACCGCGCCACGACTATAGTTTGTCGTACTCGGCATCGCGGGCGTTATCCCAGACCTTGGCGAAGGCCGGCTCCGAAAGGCGCAAGAACCACCGGTTCAGGTCATCGTCGGAGAACGTCTCCCCCTCTTCGGCGACAATCACCTTGAGCTGCGTGTGGGCCGTCAACTTCACTGGCTCCTCCAGCACGATCTGCTTCCCGTCAAAATGCGCGGCAACCGTCTTCATGCCCCTGACATTACCCCTTTCTCCGTAAGCACACAAGCACCGGAAAAAGCTCTTGTCGAGCAGCGGTCCGGCGACCTGGAGGCCAAACAGCACGGCTCCGCCCGCCGGGAAGAGGCCGGAGTCAGGCTCATGGCTCTGTTCGACCTGAAAAAGGCAGTTGCATCAACGCAACGGCGCAAAGGTGCCAAGACGCAAGGACCTCGGTTTCCCGGAAGCTCCAGCCGCCGAGTGATTGATTCGAGCAGGTCTTTCCCTCCCCATCTCCCTGCCCTTTGCGTCCTTGCATCCTGGCGTCTTGGCGTTAACCGTGGCGCTTCTGGCTTCGTGGCACAGCCGCCGATGAACATCGCAAATGCGACGAAGGCTTGGACGGGACATTCCGTTTATGCCACATATTCCTCCACCACGCGCCAGCACCTGCCATGCTCCACGCGTTCAAGCTATGGCTGACCCGTTTAGGTTTACGCTTAAGGACCAATTCCAGAGCGGGGGTGATCGTCGATGGCTAGCCATCGCTTTCGAGAATTTGTCCTGGGGGCTCGACCAAGCGATGGGGCAGGTCCCGAGCCCCGTGCATCAAACGCCATGCCTGAAGTGCTTGCTCAGTGGAGCGATAGAAAACCAGAAGCTTGTCAAAGGGAGGTTCCACGCGGAAGGAGCGCAGGCCTTGCAGCAGCGGATGTCGGAAGCGCCGGAGCGATCCCATAGCGGGCTGCTTCCCAAGTTTGGCCAGTGTCAATTCAACTGCCGCCAGGAACCGCCACGCTACTTCCTCTCCCGCCTCATCTACGTACCAGGCAAACTGGCTGGTAACATCCGTCTCGAAAAATTGGGATTTCTCAACCGGCAGACTCATCCGCGCTTGTTACGGACGATTCGTTCGCAGGCCTGGCGCATCTCGGTTGCCGAATACGGCGTGAAAGGACCATGGGCGGCCTTGAGCAATTCCGCCTCCAGTTCAGGACTCTCCTCCCCCTCACCCTGAGCAACCCGGGGTTCCAACGCAACTTGCTTGTTCCCGTCAGTCACCACGATCAACTCGCCGCCACACGCCTCAGCAATGAGCTGTCCAAGCTGGTGTTGGGCTTCCTGCACTGTAACCGCTTTCATGCCGAAACCTTACCCCGATGGGTTGGACTTGGCAAGGGTGTTCATCCCCCAACTACGGGTGAAACCGCCCCCCCCGCCAGAGCTCTTTCGCCGAAGGGCAGAAGCGAATCTAGATTGAGGGGCAAAACTACTACCTCGACCAGGCCGTGCGCCGGACACGAGAGCGGCTGGCGGAAAGGGAAAAGCTTTGCTGTTATGGCAGTCTCTGGCGCTTTTGGCTTCGTGGCACATCCGCCGATGAACATCGCAAATGCGACGAAGGCTTGGACGGGACATTTCATTTATGCCACATATTCCGCCGCCAGGCGCCAGCACCTGCCATGCTCCACGCGTTCAAGCTATGGGTTGACCGGTTTAGGCCACCTCCTCCACAAACAGGCTGATCAAGTTGTGAACGTTGAGGTAGAGAGCATGCACGGGATTATGCCCTTCTCGAATCAACTGGGCCACCGGCTTGATTTCCTCCGCCAAGCGCTCGCCCTCACGATAGGCGGCCAGGGGGATGATTCCCGCTTTGCGAGTTCTTTCAAACTCCCGTCTTAGTTTACCAGTTAATGAGATTGTCATATTTCCAGGAGACGTTGGTCCGTGGGTGCCGCGAGCCGGCCGCTTCCGCGCTGTTGGAGCAGCCACGCCAAATGCCCTCGGCTGCCCATGTTCAAGCGCGCCGCGATCCAGGCCAAGGGCATGGTGGTCTTGGAGCGCAACTCTCGGGCTAACTGGACCTTCCCCGGCTCACCCTTGCGCCGCGCGCCAAGGTCGGCCTCGCTCCAGCGCATCCGTTTGAGACCTTCCACCACCAACCGCTCGGCCTGCGCGGCCTCCGCCTCCTGCACTGCCTCCCCAAAATGGCTCGGTCCAGGCCGCGCGTCCACCTGCTCCAGCAGCTCTTGGCGAAACTCCTCCCCGCCCAGACACCAACCTCTTTCCACCCGCTTGAATTCCCCGCGCAAATCCTCCCCCCGTCGCCACTCCATTCGCTCCTCAAACACCCGCCGCCCCGCCGCGCTGTCCTTGGGTATGCCCCACTCCCCCAACAACCGGTCCACCCGCAGCCAGCCCGGACGGCGCGACGGCGCTGCCAAATACTGCGGATAACTGCTCCAGCCAAAGGCCGACAGCGGCTGCTCTGCCTTGAGCACCTTCGCCCGCGCCGGATTCAAATGCACGTAATCACACACTGTCTTGAGATAACCGTTGCCGCTCCCATCCACGATGAGCGCCTTATACCGCCCGCTAAACAAGTGCCCAAATTCCTTGTGCCGCCGATTATAGCGGCTGGTGTACGTGCCCAGCAGCCACTTCATCCCCACCACTAGATTGGGCTGGGGCGTTTCGATGACCAGGTGAAAGTGGTTGCGCATCAGGCAATACGCATGCACCTGCCAGCCGGTCTTTTGACAGGCCTCCGTCAGCGTCTGCAATAGCCGCTCCCGGTCCTCGTCATCCTCAAAGATGGCCTCTCGCCGGTCGCCCCGATTCATCACATGATAGATCGCCCCGGGATATTGAATGCGCACTTTCCGAGCCATGCGCCAAGGTTATTACCGCCATCCCTCCGGGGTCAACAAAATAATACAATCTCATTAACTGACCCCTTTACTGTACTTGACGCTGCGCCAATGAATCGCTGACTGGCGCGAACAGCATCCGGTGAAAACAAGACATTCTCATGGACCGACCGCTTCACGTTAAGAGTCTTTGCGTGATCAGTTGATTTGTACCGCACGATAAAACCGGCTGGCATTGGTCATTGCACTGGCATCCTCCACGATAACTTCACCCTGAATATTGGTGAACGTTGACACAGGTGTCCAGGTCACAAAGTCCCTTGTTGCCTCCACACGATAAACACCTGGGACAAATGTTTGCAGAGACAAGTCAAAACCGTGGCCTGTTAGCCCAACTGATTGGATCTGCGCCGGGGGGGATTGCGCTATCTGAATTAGAGTTGGGTTCGCCTGAAATTGCACCCAGTTTGTCGCCACGTCATCATACGCCAGAGCCAATGTGTTCGTCAGCGGTGGCTGTCCAAGCGGGGATGGCAGAATCAAAGCAACCTCAAAAACCTGCACCTCCCCAGGTTCCAAGTTAAGTTCCCAAGATATCTGGTTTGTGCCAACCGTTCCACCGGCAGGGTCGATAACAACGGCTCCCACAGGCAGGGCTTGCTGCAAATCCAGCAGCATTGGGCTCTCAAGTGGGTCTTGCACATTGATATCAAGAATGCAGGTGGTCAGACTGCCGAATTGCAATAAGGTTGAAGCCAGCGGCATGCCCTCAAGCAAAACCTGTGGCTCTTGGCTATGATCAACCGCTACTCCATTGGTGTCGACCAATGTTGTGGAAAATTGACCGTATGCCGTATCCTCAAGATAATCGCCGTCGCTGGTACTGGCGGTGAGCGAGTACGTGATCAGCCCACTTGGCACCTGGCCACCTGAGGCCGGTGACAGATAGGTGATTCTGATTACTTGCTGTGCGTTTGGTGCTAGTTGTATCGGGTTGGCGGTTGACAACACAAGAAGTTGGTAGTCACGTTCACCAATTCCATAGCCATAAATCGGCAGGTGCTCGGTCGTAAAAGTGTTACCATATAATGACTGCACACGGTATGTCGCCGGCACCGATCCCGTATTCTGCACGGTGACGTCCGCATAAGCACTCGTCGTTAGCCAACGAGGTGAGTATCCATATTGAGAAAGCGACCCCTGCGCGACCTGCTGCACAGACATTTCACCCAAAGGAGCTGTCACGACTTGACTGTTGATCACTTCCTGAAGTCCATTTTGGGCGTTGTCAGACATCACTCTGCCGCTAATGGTCGCTTGTCCAAGAACGTCCAAGCTCAGCGCAAACATCTGCACGTCTGTGTTCTGCTGGGAGAGCGTACCCAATATGTCGAGTTCTCCTTGAGCAACCGATGAGGAAACGCTTAGCATATCTGCAACAGCGCCAGTAACCCCTAACGCAGGGCCTAGCGCCGCCAACCCAACCCCGACGCTGGCATCAAACAGGACCTCGCCTCCCCACATTGTCCAGTCGCTCTCATCCGCAGCTTTTAGTTGGGCAAATGTAACGGGGAGAGTCTCTTTGTTAAGATAGTCCTGCGAGATAACCAGGTTTCCCACAAAGCGTGCATCTAGATTTTGCACCAATTGCGCAGCTTGCTGCGAAGTTACTGATCCGGAGGCTGCAATCGCCGCCTGCCTTTGTTGTTCGATGTCATTCGTCGCTTGAGCAACGAAGGCTTGAATATTGGGCATGAAAAGAGTTGAACAGGATTGCGGTTGATCGCCATAAAGGTGATCGTACAGCCAGTTAGCCGCGTTTTGCTCCAGCACCGCAATGACTGCACCTCCAGCATCCTGTCCTGTCGTTGACTTAAGCCAACCCTGATATGTAGCAGCGTCGCAGCCCAGGCTTAATATGGTAAATGCTCCACTTATGGCGATTGTAGCTGGAGCCTCATCGACGTCTTGTTGGAAAGCATCGGCGGCATCCGCAGCCTGCTGCGCTTCTGAGGATATTTGCTGAAGAAACGTGGATGTCTGTTGCGCCAATTTGTTGATGGCATCCTGCAATTCGCTACTCGCCACCTGGATGATCTCCGTGTCAGTGGCCTGATGGCCTTGGGGATCCGTTACTGTTAGCGTGACCGTCACTGGCCCAGCTTGGGCGAAGGTTTCGCTCACGGATGAACCTGTTGCGTTTACACCACCTCCAAAATTCCACTGAAAAGTCCATCCTGAACCTCCAGTGGCCTGAGCGGTGAATTGAATTGGCGACCCCGTGACAGGAACGCTTGGATTCCAGCCAAACAGCGCGGACACCAGAGCCGCTGCTCCGATTACAAAGTCGGGAGAACTGCCGTTGCCGAATTGAATCCAGGGACTGGTTTGACCATTTCCGTCTATGGTTCGCGCCTGCCAATGGTAACCTTGGTCCAATAGTCCACTCGGAGAGACAGTTGCCTGATCGCCTCCGAGAACGAGCGTGCTTTGTTGAGTCGGTGCAAAAAAGGGTGATCCGATGGGGCGAACCTCAAACTGAACGATAAACTCTTCCGAACTTGAGCCGCCGGTGGTTGCGCTCAACACAACTGAATTTCCGTTCGCAGACCCACCTGCCGGGATTGTGACAACTCCGTCTGGCTGAAATTGTTGCAAGGTTATTGGTGCAGATGGTGGCGGAGGCAATGTTCCAGTCGCTGTAAAAGCCAGATAATCACTCGCAGCCCATCCGATCTGGGTACCGTACTGCAAGTCCCGCCACAAATAGCCGTCCGCTGTTTGTGTATTGCCGAGCAACGTGACTTGGGAGCCTTCGGGCATCACAGCCAACACGGCTCCGGAAAGACTGGCAGTGGCGCGCAGCCTGAGTCCTAGACCTCCGGTGCCGGAAACCCACGCTTGCGTCGTTGTGGTGGAGACGGGCGTAGTTGTGAACATTGCATCACTTCCTGTGATGCTGCCGGCGCTGTTGGCGGCGTCCACACGATAATGATACGTAGTGTTGGGCGCAAGTCCGCTTAACCTGAAACCGATGGTCTGGAAAACCGTTCCAAAGTTGCCGGAACCTGTGCTGCTCCCGTAGGCCGTCGTTGTGCCGTACTCGAAAAGCGCCGTAGTGGGATAGCCGTTCGGGTCGACGGAAGCATTTAATTGCGCCGAAGTCGTTGCCACTGAGGTGGCGGGCAGGGTTTGGACGATTGGGCCAACTGTGCCCCAGCCGTAGAAATAACTCACCAAAGGGCTGTACTGCAGGTTTAGAATGCCATCCCCGGGCCACTCGAAGTACTGGTAGCTGATGATGGGACTGCTGATGCCGCCATTGGTCAATGCTTCGCTGCTGAAATTCTCGGGGTATTCATAACTCACGATGGGACCGCTGATGCCGCCATTCGTCAGAGCTTCACTGCTGAGATTCTCGGGGTATTGATAGCTCACGATGGGCGACATGAAGTTTGTGATTACATCAGCGCCGAGCGACGAACCTGCCACGAACAGGGAAACGGCAATGGCCACTCGCACGGAAAGCCGCTTTGAGAACTTGCGTAATGCTGGCCTCATGGGGACCTCCTAATTCCCCGTTGCGGCTGTGGCGTAAATGAGGCCGCCACCACGAGGGATGTTCAAGGATACGGACGCTGTGCTGGACGCGAGCGTCCCGGTGCTGTTGTAGCCCACGGCGCTTACAGGCAACCCATTAGCGGGCGTTACGCTTACGGTGATGAGCGTGTTCAACGGCAGGTTCGCGCAACTCACGACGATGGGGATGGGATTATTTTGCTGCGCGGAAAGGACGGCATCCGGCGTGGACAACAGGCCCGTGGGCGACGCGGAAACGGGAACTCCGCCAACGCTCGTGACCGTCAATTGCGGCAACTGGCCTGACGCTGGAATAATGATGAATTGAGAGCCAAAGGTGAACTGACCATACACAGCTCCAGTGAATGCATTGTTATAGGAGTCAAATCGCACGAAACCACTTCCGCCGCCTGGACCCCCACCGTAGCTTCCTCCTGCTGTGTTGATCCAACCACTACCATAGATCTGTGACGCAACTAGTCTGACCGCACCACCGCTCCCTGCTCCAGACCACCTCCCACCGCTCCAACTGCCGCCCTGTGAATAAACTCCTCCGTTGAGGGAAATCGCGCCAGATGCGGCTATAAGAATGGCGCCGCCACCACCGCCACCGCCACTAGAAGAACTGCCACCTCCCCCAGAACCACCAACTAAGGGCAAAAGATATACATTGCCGTATGTTAAGCCGGGCGGGATTTGGTTATTGTTTGTGACGCCCAAAGTGGCAAAAGATGCATTTGCTCCATCTTTGCCTAAATTCGCAGTTCCAGCGCCATACCCTTGTCCAGACGAGGGTGTAGGACCGCCATTTCCACCACTTCCACCGCCTGGCCCTCCTAGTCCTCCTGTTGGAGGACCTCCTGATGCTGCTGGGGACGTTTGACCTGAGAGATTAACAACGCCACTGATAGTGAGATTACTTTGCACGAGCCAAATCACCGGCGTGTTGTTAGCGTTCGGCGTGAATGTCACTGTCACGTTGGCTGGGATATTGACGGAAGTGTATTGATAAATGCCAGTTGGGTGGTCGGCCATGTTGATGACGATGTTCGTTGTGGGATTAAACGCCCCATCGCTGCCATCGCTCCCGCTGTTCACCTGCGCCCAGGACGCCCCAGGCAGCCAGCACCCAAAGACCAACGCTGGCGTAAGTGTCAAAACCCGGCTTATGTTCATTTACTTTCCTTTCGCTTTTCTCGATCAGTTGCCGGTTGCTGCTGTCGCGTAAATGAGGCCGCCACCGCGTGGGATGTTCAATGACACGGTCGCTGTGCTCGATGCCTGCGTGCCAGTGTTGTTGTAACCGACCGCACTGATGGGTGATCCGTTGGCCGGCTTCACGTTTACCGTGATTTGCGTGTTCAACGGCAGGTTCGCACAACTCACGACGAAGGGAATGGGATTGTTCTGCTGTGCGGAAAGGACCGCGTCCGGCGTGACAAGCTCACCCGTAGGAGAAGCAGAAACGGGAACTCCAGCTACACTGATAACGGTCAGTTGCGGCAACTGACCTGCCGATGGAATGATAATGAACTGCGACCCTTGGCTCATAGTTCCGTTGGCACCTCCGCTGTAGGCGTTTTGGTAAGCGTCAAATCTTATCATGCCATTGCCTCCACCACTGTTTCCTCCAACCGTATTTAGCCAACCGGACCCGGTGATTTGACTGGCAACGAGCCTCACTGCACCTCCGCTTCCACCACCTGACGTTCCATACCAGTTTCCACCTCCATTACCACCGTCAGAGGTAATATACCCCTTTAGCGTGATTGTCCCTGATGCAGCAATAAGTATAGCTCCACCCCCTCCCCCGCCACCGCCGTTTCCTCCACTCACCGTGCCACCACCACCCGAACCACCGAGCAATGGGACTAGGAAAGCATTGCCGTAATTATACTGGCCACTGAAGTTACCACCAGCACTCGTTGTCCCACCGCCTGGACCTTGGCCTGGTGTGCCTAGAACCCCTCCACTTCCACCCGCCCATCCACCTGGCCCGCCTATACCTCCTTGGCTGCCGTTCGCGGCTTGTCCCGACACATCCACGGTTCCATTGATAACGACGCTGTTTTGCACAAGCCACACGACTGGCGTGTTGTTCGCATTCGGAGTGAATGTCACGGTAACGCTGGAAGGGATATTGACCGACGTGTATTGGTAAACGCCGTTCGGATGGTCAGCCATGTTAATGATCGTGTTCGTGGCCGTAGGATTGAACGCGCCATCGCTGCCGTTGCTGCCGGTGACAACCTGCGCTAAGCAGGCGATTGGAAGCAACAGGAAGACAACCAGATAGAGGAAATGCGTGCTGACGATCCAACTGGGCAACTGACTAATTTGCTTTTTCATAATTGTTCTTCTTTCGGTTTATACGTAGTGGAGGGCGAAGTCTTGCCGCTGGCATCCCGGAGGCCCTGAGCGCGGTGGATTGTCGCGTTCAGGCTGGAGTTACCGGGGTCGTCGGTCATACGAGCTTTGCTTCGATCCATCCCCTTCGGGCACGCCACTGGGAAATCTCGAGCGCTACTGGCTGAGGACGTCGGGGCAGTATCATTGAACCCCCCAATGTCACCGACGCTGCGCGGTGGCTCAGGACTCCAGGGTGCCAGTTGAAATGGCCCAGTCCCACAAAGTTTCCTTTCGACCAGTGGCATTTGACGCATAGATGTGTTGGCTTGTCAACAGCATTTGTGAACATTCTTAAGCATTTATTATTCAGGCGATCTCATCCGCCAGGCGGCGGGACGCTCGCCCGGAGGGTATCAGCCTCTAATTAAATAAAGAGGAAAAGGCAGGCTGAGGTTGCACGAAATCATGTACCACGCTGACCGAGCGTCATGGCTGGTCCTCGATCACACGCTTCGGCCCGCGCCCCCCCCATTCGATTACTTCTCCTTCGTCTCGACTCCCAGCTTGGCCTCTGGGGCGGGTTTCGTTAATTCGGCCAGCTTTTGTTTCCATTCGGCGGCCTTGTCGGGCTGCGCCGTTTCTTCGTAAAACCATAAGAGGCGCTCGGCGGCTTTTTGGAGGCGGGGCTTGTTCGCAGCGGGAATCCTGGCCTCCCGCTCGCGCAGGCCATTGTAACCGGAGATCAGCAGCGGTTCGGCCTCCGCGTATTGCTTGCGCGCCATCAGGTTCTCGCCCAGGGCGCTCCGTCCGCTGAAGGTCAACCAATCGTCAGGGAGCCTCTTTTCCCTGATGCTGAGGCACTCGCGCAGCAGCGCCTCCGCCTCGGCCAGCCTGCCTTGGTCAGCAAGTGATCCCGCTAGTTGCTCCAGCGAGAGGGCTACGTCCGGGTTGTCGTTTCCGAGCAGCTTTCGTTGTGTGGCCAGGGCCTCCTGCAACATCGTCTCGGCCTCGGCGGATTTGTGCTGGCTGCGAAGCAGTCGCGCGAGATTACAAAGTGACCTGGCCACATCGGGATGCTCATTTCCCAAGAGTTTTCTCTGCATGGCCAGGGCCTCCCGTTGCAGAGTCTCAGCGTCGGCGGTTTTGTCCTCGCAGTTGAGCACGTCCGCCAGGTTGTTGAGCGACAAGGCGACGTCGGGATGCTCGGGACCCAGGCGCTTCTTGCGCATGGCCAGCGCCTCGCGGTACATGCTTTCGGCCTCCGCGAAGCTGCCCCGGTCCTGGACCGTGCCCGCCAAACTATCGAGGGTCTGGGCCACGTCCGGATGATCGTCACCCAGGAGCTTTCTCCGAAGCGCCAACACCTGGCGGTACAAAGTTTCGGCTTCGGGAATCTTGTTCTCATCGGCGAGGATCTTCGCCAGGTTTTGGAGCGAGGTGGCCACGTCTGGATGATCGTTGCCGAGCAGCTTCCTCTCGACGGCTACCACCTCGCGCACGATACCTTCCGCCTCGACCAGCTTCCCCTCAAGGCAAAGCACACAGCCCAGATTGTTGAGCGCGGTCGTGACGTACTGGTTCTCGTTGCCGAAGGCTTTTCGGTTCGCGTCCAGCCCCTGGCGGCTCACGGACTCGGCCTCGGCCAGCTTGCCTTCGGCCTGCAAGAACGCGGCCAGGTTAAGCAGGGACATGGCCACTTGGGGGTGATATTTGCCCAGAGTGTTTATTCTCATCGCCAACACCTCGCGCTCGAGGGCCTCGGCTTCCGCCTGTTTGCCTTGGCGATAGAGCACGATGGCGACGTTGTCCAGGGCGCTAGCGACTTCCGGGTGCTGCTGGCCGTAAACCTCTTTGGCTAGCTTCAGGGCCTCGCGGTGCATGGCCTCGGCTTTGCCGTACTCGCCCAACTCGAGATATACATCCCCAATCGTGGTTCGCAACTCGGCCTCGGCGACCGGTTGGCCCTTCAGTTCTTTGCCAATGCGGTCGGCGGTCTGGTCCAGGATTTCCCTGAGCATCTTCGTGTCCCGGCCTTGCGCGACGGAGGGGCCGACGCCCTTGAGCATGTCTTGGAGGAAATGCGCGATTTGGCGGCTCCTGGCGGCTTCGGCTTTGGCACGAACAGCTTGCCAGGTGCTAACGACCACCCCGGCCACGAGGAGGATGGCTGCTGTTCCAAGCGAAGCCGAGAGCGCCCGGTTCCTGGCGCACCAGCGCCCGGCCCTCTCGGCCACGTTTGGCGGGCGCGCTAAAATCGGGTCGCCCCTGATGAACCGGCCCAATTCATCCGCAAGGTCCCGGGCGGAGCGATAGCGGCGCGCCGGGTCCTTCTGGAGGCATTTGAGGCAGATGGTTTCCAGGTCCCGGGGCATGCTTGGGTTCAGCGCACGGGGCGACACGGGCTCACGATGAACCACCAGATCGAGCAGGGCCGGTAGTGATTCGGCGGCAAACGGGGCCCTTTGCGTCAACAGATAATAGAGAATTGCGCCGGCGGAATAAACATCGCTCTGCGGGCCGATGGCTTCGGTCCTGGCCTCCGCTTGTTCGGGCGACATGAAGGCGGGGGTGCCGAGGATCTGCCCACTCGTGGTCAAATGCGGATCGAGTTGCGCGCAGCGCGCGAGGCCGAAGTCGGTGATGCGCGGCTGATTGAAGATGTCAATCAGGATGTTGGTGGGTTTAAGGTCACGGTGCAGCGTGCCGTGTTCGTGGGCAAAATGAATTGCGTCGGCGATGGTCCTCACGTATTCGGCGGCCTGCAGGGCCGGCAGCGGTTGCTGACGCACCAGTTCCTCCAGATTGCGGCCCTCGATGAGATCCATCGAGTAATAATGCTGGCCATCGTGGACATTCACCTCGTGGACGGCGACGATATTTGGGTGCTGCAAGTTGGCAGCGGCTCGCGCTTCGTGGACGAACCTCTTAACCTCGGTTTCACTGGCCAGGCGGCCGGCCAGGATCATCTTCAAAGCCACGTCACGGTTGAGACTGACCTGCCTGGCCCGGTACACCACTCCCATGCCGCCTCGCCCGATCTCCTCCATTAGTTCGTAGTCGCCGAAATAGTGGACCTTTGTCTTTGGTGATGACGTTAAATCCGGGGGAGGATGCGGACCACTTCCATCGCCGGTTTCAGGCGATAGGGCGCCGCGCAGCGCGCAAGCAGGGCAGGCGCCACCCGGGGCATCCGAAGCGAGTTCGGCCCCGCACTCCGGGCATGTTCGCAGTTGAGTCATGATCGAACCGACGACTTGCGCTCAATCTCGGAGCGCGGACATTCCTGTCCGCCTTGGCGCTGTCGCAGCCCAAGCGGACAGGAATGTCCGCGCTCCGTGGCGACGGGCTTTCTCATGGTTCCTGAACAGTCACTCAATCTCTTTAGAGGAAAACAGAGTTCAAGGTTGCACAAAACTTGTGCGCGACCGAGTTGGCCGCAGTGGCTTCACCCGCTAATAACTGCCAGCAAGTACCGGACTTCGTCGTCAATCTCCACGGCGCTGGCCACGGTCTGAGCAACCTCGGCCCTGACCAACTGGCGGTAACGGCGGTGGAGCCGGGACGCTTCGGTCTTTATGGCGCTCTCACTCTTGCCGAGACGGCGGCCGACCTCCGCATAAGGGAGAACCTCGTCGGCACCAGGTTCCAGGAACTTCAACTGATTGTAGAGCTCACTTTTCCCCGCCACATCATATTCCTCAGCTAACCTGGAACGCGCGGTCTCCAGGAGGGTGAGCGCCCAACGGCGGTCGTACAACTTGTCCGGGGTGGTCGTATCCGCCGGTTCGAGTTGGTATCGCTGCTCGGCTGTTTGGGCGTCAAGCGAGAGGATGATTTTGCCGCCGCCTCGCTTTGCGGCCCGCACGTAGTCGCGCTGGTCGGAGAGCAGATGGTTCAGAGCGCTCTTGAGAAAGGCCCGGAACGGTCCGCGCTCCCGACTCACCTTGGCGAAGTCATTTCTTTCGATCAATCTCGCGAAGAATTCCTGGGTCAGGTCCTCGGCGTCCTCGGGCGATTGGCCCCGGTGGCGCACATAGGCGTAAACGGGGTACCAGTACGTTTGGCAGAGGTATTCAAGGGCTTGTCGGGCGGCAGGCGAGTCCCCGCCGCCGGCAGCCAGCACGACGCTCCAGTGGGTGGTGGTGAACTGAGCGTTTTGCCCCGGACCTGATGGAGGGGTGTCTGTGGTCGGAGTCATGAGGGGTGAGCTCGCTGCACGGGAATGGTCCCGTCCGGGCTGCCAGGTCCGGATAAGCAACTCGGTGGCGTGCTTTGGCCCATGGGCACCATTAGGACACTTTTCCTACCCGGTTTCAAGGCGCAACTTGGAGGTTGTCGTGGGTCAGAAACGAGTCAAACCGGAGGTTGGAACTGGAGCTGTGGGCGTCGTGGGTAGTTCACCGCATAAGGGAAATGCTGAAATCCTGAAAGCTGAAAAGCTGAAATCGGGACCGGGAATTGAAGCCGGTATTGCGCAGCAGGGAGGGGCGTATTACCCTACCGTCATGACGACGATTTCGCTCAAACTGCCCGAGAACCTGCTGGCTCGGCTCGAGAAAGAGAGCCGGGCGCGGCGCACGACGAAGTCCTCGGTGGTGCGGGAGTGCCTGGAGCAACAACTGCCCGACAAGCCGCCGCCACTGGATCTGCCCGAGTTGCCCCCGGGCGAGTCGTTTTACGACAAGGCGCTGCCGATTCTCAAGAAGGCATGGGCGCGCCGCGGACGCGGGCGGCGTGACTTGGCCACAAATCCCAAGTACATGGAAGGCTTTGGCCGATGACCGTGCTCGTGGACACGGGTATCCTGGTCGCGCTCATTGACCCGGACACGCGCGAGCACAAGTGGGCACAGGATTGGGCGAAACGTCTGCCCCAGCCGTTTCAGACCAGCGAACCGGTTCTAACGGAGGCGGCCTTCGTGCTGGCCCGCGACGGTTTTGACGCCGATGAACTGTTCGCGCTGGCCGAAGCAGGCGTGATCCGGGTCGGTCTGCGCTTTGAAGACGAGCGGGCCCCTCTGCGCGAACTCATGGCGCGTTACCGCGACGTGCCGATGTCTTTGGCCGACGCCACGCTGGTCCGTCTTGCTGAATTGAACGACGAATCAAGAGTCTTCACGCTGGACGGAGACTTCCGCATCTATCGCCGCCACCGCAACGAGATTATCCCTGTTTTGATGCCAGATGATCGGACGTCAGACAGTTGTCTGGCGGAGGCACCCGTCCGCTACCCAGTAAAGCGCAAGCCGGCCAAGAGCTCATGAATGCACCCGAAACTCATCTGCGGGCTGCCCCGGAAGCCACCCTCACGCAGGGAATGCAGAAGGTTGAATGATGAATGAAGAAGCGGAACGCGGACCACTGACTACTGACTACAGACCACAGGACTACAGGGGAAAACTGAAACGCTGAAAACTGAAATGCTGAAAGCGGTCTGAGGGAAAAGCAGAAATTGGGAAAGCAGAAAGCAGAAAGGGGACAAAAAGACCACGAGACTACGGGACTACGGAGCACGGACCACGGGACAACGGGACGACAAGACGAAAAGCTGAAAAGCTGAAATGCTGAAATGTGCGAGGACATGTGCATGAAGCTGGATTGGAAGGCCGTTCCTGCGTGAAGCGGCGGCTTGACTGAGGGGCGTGAAACGCCCATGTTTCACATGTGAACGCGAATACGGCCACGATCCGCCAACTGCGGACCGACTTCCGCTCGGTGAAGCGGAGCATCGAACAGCACGGCGAAGTGGTGGTCACTGACCACGGCGAACCGGCCTATGTGATCAAATTACTGCCTGCGCCCGCCAAAAAGCGCCGCCCTCTTCCCGACTACTACGCGCGGCTGCGGAAACGCCAGCCCAAAGGGTTTTCCGCTGAGGAGACGCGCCAGTTCTGGGAGGAGGAACGCCGATGAGGGCGGAGGAGGTCTATGTTGATCCGAGCGCGCTGACGCGACTGTAACCATGCTTTGATGAGCGGCAACAGCAACTCGCGGCGGCGGCAGGCTTGAAGGCGGCGCGATTGTGAGGCGGACGCGGGAGACGGCGGCTACCGGCACGCGGAACTGGGTAACCGCGAATTGCGCTGATTGACGCGAATCTTCTTCTGGCGGAGCCGCGTGATTTCCCGGAGAGCCACCACGAAATACACGAAATACACGAAAGCGGCAGGGTGTGAGACGCTGCCCGGGTTACGGCCACCCCGAAGCCATCCTGAGGCTATCCTCAGGCCATCTGGTGGCCAACCGGTAGGCACCCGGAAGCCACCCTGAGGCTACCCTGAAGCCACCCTTAGGCTACCCTTAGGCTACCCTTAGGCTACCCTGGGCTACTCCCAGAGCGCAGGCACGCACAGGCGGCAAGGGTGTTCCGGGTCGCCTCCCCACCGAGAGTTCGAGCTTACTCGCCCGGCAGCGCGTTGGGATGTAGGCCCGCGTGAGCGCTGCCAGCAAGAACGCGGCAAGCGAGGTCCTTCAGTGAAGCAGGCAAGGGTGCCGCCTGGCCGGCGAAGAGCTGCGCGCCCCACTTGGCCAGGTCGCTGCCGGGCTCTTGCGCCTCCCACTCCTTGATGAGTTGCTCGGCTTCGGCGGCGCGGCCGGATTGCTTGAGCGCCAGGGCGCGGATGAGGTCGCCGGTCCCCTGCCCTGTTGTACGCGGTGGGACGGCGAGGATTCTGTCCAGCGCCTGACGGGCAGCTTCGGGGGCTTTGCGCCCGAACTCACATTGAGCGGTGAGCCAGTCTTCGAGCCGTTCGTCAATGTCCGCGTTATAGGGCTTGCCGGCGCCGAGGTTCTCCGGCCATTGCCGGGCCGTGGCAATTAACCGCAACGCCTCGTCACATGCCCCCGCCTGGAGGCGATCCACGGCCCATGACAGGAAGGTCGCGCGAAACAGTCCGCGCGCCTCGGTGGTGCCTTCGGCGGGCAGAACGTGGAGTGAGCGCAACAGTTCCGCTGCCGCCTGGTGCTGGCCGGCCAGTAGCAAGGACCGGGCGCGCAGCAACGCCAGCGTGTCGTTCGTCGGGAAGCGTCGCGCATAGTCAGCGGCGACTGCGAGCGCCATGTCGGGTTCGGCATGCTTGAGGTAGTGGCGAGCGAGCATCACGCCGTAACGCCATTGGCCCGGGTCGAGCCGGGCGGCGCGCTGCAGGTCGGGCACGGCATTGTCTTTCGCCAACTGCGCGCGGGCGGCATAGAAGGGGGCGAATGGGGGTTGGTCTCCCCAGGCGGCGAGGAGCCGGCGGGCCTCGGGCAGTTCGCCCATGTGCCACCGGATGAGCGCGAGGAAGTAGTTGGGTTGCCAAGCCGGGCCCTGCTCTGCAGCCCACGTGAAGACGGGGATCGCCTCGGGCCGAAACGGAAAGACGAACTCGGGGGATGCCTCTTCGGCCCGGGCGAGCAGGTTGGTGTCGCGGCGCAAGTACGCCAGCCAATACAACACTTCCGCCGTCGGGGGCGCGAGGTCCAGCACTTTGGCGGCGTCCGTGTCGAGCCCCACGCCGTGATACCAGGCGGCCAGTTCGAGGAAGGTTTCGTGCGGCAGCTCATTGCGGATCAATGCGGTGAAGTCTTTGGGTCGCGCCTTGCCGCGCAGGTATTGCTCGAAGCGCCCGAAGTGGCTCAGCGGGTCCAGTTCGAGCAGCGCGGCCAACGCTGCGCCCGCTCCGGCGGCGTCGCCTCGCAGCCGCTGGACGCACGCGCACAGTTGCAGGGCATCAACGTTGCGGGTGTTGCCGGAAAGACTCTCTCTGGCGCTGGCGAGCGCGCGATCGTAGCTCTGCTCGCGTAGATACTCCTTGGCCAATTCCGTGTCTGCGGCGCTGCGCCACCCGGGCGAAAGCGCGGCCAAGCTGAAGGCGTCTTTGGCGTCGGCCTGGTGTCCCAAGGCGGCGCTGGCGAGGCCAAACTGGTAGTTGGCGCCAGCGTCGTAAGTGTCAATGCTCAGGGCGTGGCGGGCGAAACCAAGGGCGGCGGCGGGGTCGGCGCGGCGGTTGGCGAGGGTAGCCAACTCGACCAGGGCGGGCAGATAGTTGGTGTCCTGCTCCAGGCACGATTCGAACGCCTCGGCCGCCTTCGCGTAGTCACGCTGGCGGGCCGCTTCTTTGCCTTTGAGGAAAAGGCCGTACAGAGAGTCCCAATCGAAGCCGGCCGGCGCGGCGGTGGGGCGGCTGAGGACGTCGCCATCCCCGGCACTGTATTGGAGCTTGTCTCCGCCAATGCATACGCGAAGCGCCTTGGGCGCCGCGCTCAGAGGCACGATTTTCTCCACCGGCTGCATGGGCTTGAGGACCAGTTCCCGCGTGGCCAGGAGGCGATTGCCGTCGAACACTTCGAGCTTGTCGTGCAGGGGCCGGGCCGGCGAGATGCGGATCACCAGGCGCTCACCCTCACGCGTGACATTGAGTGCGCCCCACGGGCTGGCGCTCACAAACCCTTGGATGCCTTTCACGGGCAGCCAGTGCTCCGTCCACGTGTCGGAGGCGTAAGGCGGGAACTCAGTGTGCTTGAATGGAGTCAAGGTGCTGGTGGAGTCGGCCTGGTTGAACAGGCGGCCGGACTGGACCTCGACGTATTGGCCATCGGTATCGGTCAAGAGGTCCTCCCAGATCATGCCCTCGCGGGACAGGCCCCAAATCCATATCTTGCGGCCGGGCTTGTCGCTGTAGGCGGAGCAGTGCGCCATGCCGAAGTCCTCGTCGTGCCAGTAGCCGCCGAAGAACTCAGCCAGACGTCCGAGCACGTGATAGGACTTGTAACTGCCGAAGTTGTTGTTCTTGTACCAAGCGAGGTCGCGGCCGTTCTCCGGATCAATGGGCCAATCGTGCGCCCTGCCGTCGTGGCCGATGTATTGGGTGCCGGGATGGATGAACTGGAGATTGCCGGAGGCTTTGATACCGACGTTCATCCAGGTGTAGTAAGGCTGGTCGAGAGCGGAGGCGTTGTGCCAGAAGGAGCGGGTGGAGAAACAGGCCTGGTCCGGGGGCAGATTGATCTCCAGCCGCCAGGCAGTGCGCGTAAGCAAGTCGAGCGTGCCGATGATGCAACTGCCGCTGCCGTCAGGGTTATGGCGGGCGAGGTAATCAACAGGCGAGAAGCAGTTGGGCGTGTGCCCGAAGATGCCGTAGTTGGCCTCCATCCCGCCGCTGGTCCACGGCCCGCGCATCGAGACATCGCGGAACTTGACGACGTGGTTGAAGTAGATGAAGGCCCGGCCAGTGGTCCGGTCTATGGCGGCCCACACTTTGCCGCCGATCTCCGGCAGGATGAGGATTTGCAGGTAATCATTGGACAGCTCGACCACCTTCCACTTCTTCTGGATCGGCTCATTGGTAAAGCCGTCATAGCGGAAGTAGGGGTAGAAGCGGGACATGTTCGGCAAGGGGTCCGGGTCGGAATAGGGGTAAGTGGTGAAGACCCGGTCGTATTCTTTGACGACGGTCTTGGCGCCGGCGCCAGTGACTGGCCCGCAGAGGGCCGCCAGGCACATCAGGGGCAGAGTGGGGTTACGCATAGTATTAACAGCGAAGACGCGAAGACGGGAAGGAGGAGGAGAAGAAGAAGAAACACCCCTCTCCGCTCCACCGCTCCAACATCTTCCCTCCGCTCTTCGCGTCTTCGCGTCTTCGCTGTTCATCTGCAGGCTGGGCTTGCGCATAAAGCTAACAGCGAAGGCGGGAAGACGGGAAGAAGAAGGGGGACCCCTCTCGGCTCCACCCCTTTGACCTCTTCCCTCCGTTCTTCGCGTCTTCGCTGTTCATCTCCTCGGAATATTCAGCACCCTTTGTATTCCATCTTTGATGAGCACTTCATTGAAGTTGATCAAGAGGCCCAACGGCAGCTTCAGGATCTTCAGGTAAGTGATCACTTGCGCCTTATGCACGGGGATGACCTGCTCCACCGCCTTAAGTTCAATCAGGAGTTTGCCTCCGATGACCACGTCCGCGCGGAAGCCGACCTCAATGAGTTTGCCCTTGTAATTGAGCGGCACCGCAAGCTGCCTCTGGTATTCAATGCCCCGCAACTCCAATTCCCGTGCGAAGCAACCTTCGTAAGCGCTCTCGAGCAGCCCCGGCCCGAGCTCCCAATGGACCGCAAACGCCGCATCCACAGCAATCGTTGCCATCTGCTCTATCTCCGCCGGAATTGTGACCTTCTCCGGCCGCGTGCCCATCCTTCTTTGCATCATAGTTCTGTTCCTTTCTTGTTCTTGTGCTTGTTCCTGTCCTCTTCCCGCCTTCCCGCCTTCGCTGTTCAAAAATATGGCTCCAACACATTCCTGGCCACTCTCAGCGCCTGCTTCCGCCCTTCCAGGCTCTTGCCGAACGTATCGTCTTCGACTTCGATGCACACCGGGCCGTCGTAGCCGATTTCATAGAGCATCGCCATGAACCCCGCCCAGTTAATGTCCCCCAGGCCGGGAACGCGCGGCGTATGCCACTCCCTCGGAACTGCAAAGATTCCAACCTCGTTCAGGCGCTCCGGATGGACGGTCATATCCTTGGCATGGAGATGAAAGAGCTTCGGTTTGAACTCGCGCAGCGGACTGATGGGGTCCATCTGCTGCAAGATGAAGTGCGACGGGTCGTAGTTGAGGCCGAAGCTCCGGGATCGGATATCGCTGAACATCCGCCGCCAGATGACGGGGGTGGTGGCCAGGTTCTTGCCGCCCGGCCACTCGTCGCGCGAGAAGTACATAGGACAGTTCTCGATGCCGACCTTGATGCCGTGATCCTCGGCGAAGGCAATGATCGGCCTCCAGGTCTTGAGGAACCGCGGCCAGTTATCGTCCACCGTCTTCGTCCAGTCACGGCCCACAAACGTGTTGGCGTTCTTGAGCCCAAGCTTTTTGGCGGCAAGGATGACCTGCTTGAAGTGGTCCACGGCCTTCTTGGCAACCGCCAAGTCCGCATCGAGGGGATTGGGATAGTAGCCCAGGGCGGAGATACTTACGCCGTGCTTTAAGCAAAGAGCATTGACGTCCTCCGCGCGAGTCCGCGTGAAGCCGGTCACGTCAATATGGGTGACGCCGGCGAACTTACGTTCGGCCTTGCCGACAGGCCAGCACATGACTTCGATGCACGCAAACCGTTCGGCAGCGGCGAATTCGAGGAGCTGGTTGAGGTTGAGTTCAGGGAGGATGGCAGTGACGAATCCGAGCTTCATATTCTAGGCAGTTGATGGTTGATGATTAACGTTATCGAGCGGATAGCTTGCGGGGTCAATGGGGGCAAGGTCAATATGGCAAAAGCAGAGAACGCTATGTCAGAGCGCAGTATGCGCATTCAGGGGCGGAGCCACCATGCCAAAATCTCGAGCGGCCAAGCTCATTCTAAGGCGTATTTTCCGCTTGAATGGGGTCAGTCAACCCGCATTACTAAACACAAAGTATTATGCGTGGCTTTCTCAATCGCCGGGATTTCCTCAAGCAAGCGGGCAAGCTGGGCCTTGGCCTGGGTTTCGCCAGCCAAATCGGTTCCGCGGCCTGCGCAGCCACGTCCGCCCCCAAGCCGGTGCGCCGCCCAGTCGGCCCCAATGACACGCTTAACGTAGCCGTCATCGGCACGAACGGTCGCGGCCTGGCCCATATCGAGTGCCTCACCAACATACCGGGGGTGCGAATCGCTTACATTTGCGACGTTGACGACCGGGCCATCGCCACAGGCATAAAGACCACGACCAACTGGCAAAAAGCAGAGCCGAAGGGGCTCAAGGACTTCAGGAAGGCACTGGAGGATCAATCGCTGGATGCGGTGACCATCGCGACGCCGGACCATTGGCACGCACCGATGGCCATCCTGGCGCTGGCCGCCGGCAAGCATGTCTATCTGGAGAAACCGTGCGGCCACAATCCCTACGAGGGCGAGCTGCTCATTGAAGCGGTGCGCAAGTATCAGCGCGTGCTGCAAATGGGCAACCAGCGACGCTCGTTTCCCAACATCCAGCAAGCCATCCGGGACATACATGAGGGGATCATCGGACGGGCCTATTTCGCTCGCGCCTGGTATGCCAACCGTCGTGCCTCGATCGGCCACGGCAAGGCCGCGCCCGTGCCGGATTGGCTGGATTATGAGTTGTGGCAAGGCCCGGCCCCGCGCCGGCCTTACCGCGACAACCTGATTCACTACAACTGGCACTGGTTCTGGCATTGGGGCAGCGGCGAGGCGCTCAACAACGGCACGCACGAGGTGGATGTCTGCCGCTGGGCGCTTGGGGTGGACTGGCCGATCCGCGTCGCCTCCACCGGTGGCCGCTACCAGTTCGAGGATGACTGGGAGACCCCCGACACGCAAACCATCGGCTGGGACTTCTCGGAGAGAAAGAGCATCGCCTGGGAAGGCCGAAGCTGCAATCAGTACCCCAGCGAGGGCCTGGCCCGCGGCGCGATGGTCTATGGCACCGAAGGCGCCGCCTTGCTGGACGGGAACAGCTACACGATCTTCGACACAAACAACAAGGTAGTGAAGGAGATTAAGGAGAAGGCCGCCGTTGACCCAACGAACATCTTAAGCGGTACCGGCATGGCGCTGGACCAGTTGCACTTCCAGAACTTCGTCGCGGCCATCCGCACCGGCGCTCGGCTTAATTCACCGATCGAGGAAGGCCATAAGAGCGTAACCCTGCTGCACTTGGGCAACATCGCATGGCGGGTCGGCCGTGAATTGCAGTGCGATCCCGCCAACGGCCACATCCTCAAAGATTCACCAGCCATGAAACTGTGGCGAAGGGAGTATGAACACGGGTGGGGGCCAGTCGTTTAGCGGAAGTCTAAAGTCCAAAGTCCAAAGTCCAAAGTCTTGAGTCTAGTGTCTGAGAAAGATTGTTATGAGAAAGCTATCATTGTTGACCGTAGCCATGCTGATGGGTGTTTCTGTGCTGGCGCAGGACGCCGCAAATGCTGCCAGCGCAGCGGATAAGCTAGGCTGGCAGTTGGCCATTCATGCCTACACATTCCGCAAGTTCTCGATTTTCCAGTGCATTGACAAGACGGCGGCGCTCGGCTTGAAGTATATGAGCCTGTCCGGCAGCGTCAGCCTGGACGGCACAAACAGCCTCACCACCGTCAAGCTCTCGGACCAAGATGCCACGGCAATCCGGGAAGCGGCTGCGGCTAAGGGTATTAGGCTGGTGAACATCGGCGTAGTAACGCTGCCACCGAACGAGGCCGAGAGCCGGAAGGTGTTTGAGTTCGCCAGGAAGATGGGCATTGACACCTTGGTGGCGGAGCCTGAGCCCGCGGCGCTCGACACGGTCGAGAAGCTTTGCAAGGAGTACAATATCAAAGTGGCTATCCATGATCATCCCAAGCCTTCGCACTATTGGAATCCGGATACCGTCCTGGAGGCTGTCAGAGGCCGCACGCCGTTGATGGGAGCCTGTGCCGACACCGGCCACTGGCTCCGCTCCGGGCTGGACCCAGTGGAGTGCCTCAAGAAGCTCGAAGGCCGGGTGATCTGCCTCCACTTCAAAGACCTGGTGCCTGACCAGCCCAACTCGGAAGCCGCGACCGCAGCGAACAGAGAGAAGAAGGGCCAAGCCCGGGCGATGCACGACGTGCCCTGGGGTAACGGTGTGGGGAACATCAAGGCCCAGATGGCGGAGCTCAAGCGCCAGCACTTCCACGGCGTCTTCGGCGTCGAGTATGAGTATCATTGGGAGAATTCGATGCCTGAGATCGCCGAGTGCGTGAAGTTCTTCAACGCCACGTGCGCGGAGTTGGCCAACGCGCCGTGACCGTCTCAAGAGCAGTATGCTCCGGCTCGTTCTTGGGACGTTCACCATTGTGCTAGCTTTGGCTGCTTCGGCGGCACCAGACCAGGGTGGAACCAACGCGTTGACGCACCGTCAGTGGTTCGAGGCCCGGACTGACTACTTCCACATCTACAGTTGCGGCCCCACACAGGAGGTTGCGCGCGTCGCCGTGCGCCTCGAGCAGTTCCGCGAGGCCTATGGGCTGCTGGCCGGGGCGCAAGCGATTGCCTCGCCGCCCATTGTTGTCATGGCCTTTCCCGACCACGCCACAATGCAGCCGTTCCTGCCGCTGTACGAGGACAAGCCCGCCAATCTCACTGCGTTCTTCAGCCGTGGCAGCGACCAGAACCTAATTGTGCTGCCCCTCTCTGGCACCAATACCGGTGCCCTCAGGATCATTTTTCACGAATACACCCATTTACTGTTGCGGCACAACCAGCCGTACTGGCCGCTGTGGCTCACCGAGGGGATGGCGGAGATTTATTCCACGTTTGAGGTGTCCGGCGGCTATCACGCTCGCATTGGCAAGCCGATTGACCAGCACTTGCGCCTGCTGGAGCAAACGCCACTCATGCCATTGCAAGAGCTGTTCGCCGTAACGCGCGAGTCGCCGGAATACAACGAGCGCCAGCGCCAGGGCATCTTCTACTCGGAATCGTGGCTGCTGACCCATTACCTGATGCTAAGCGGCGACCCTGCGCGCCAAGCCAATTTCCGGCAACTGACGCCCCTGCTCCGCCGGGGAGAGCCGCCGGAGCAGGCCTTCACGAATGCCTTCCACACCACCCTGCCGGCAATGGAGGCCGAGCTCCGCCGTTACCTGGCCCGCGGGAAGTTAGAACCCCTTGAACTGGCCTTGCGCGCCAGCCTCGACATGCCTCGGAACTTCGTCACCCGCGGCCTCCCGCCCATGGAGGTCTGCTATCGCCTCGGGGATGAACTCCTGCACATCGGCCGCCTGGACGCCGCTCAGGCGTATTTCCTGCAGGCCGAAAAGCTTGGCCCCACGAGCCCGCTTTCTTACGAGGGCCTGGGCCAGCTCGCTGCCCGACGCGGCCAGCCCAATGACGCGGTGCGCTACTTCCGTCGCGCCATGCAACTCGGGCCACTGAATTTCCTCGCCCACTACACCTACGCCCGAGAGAAGTATCTGCTGACTGCCAACGGCACTCAAATGCACCCGCTGGGAAAGGAGGCGGCGGCGGAGATCCGCAACGAACTCCAGCGGTCGCTGGCCCTGATGCCGGACTTCGGACCCGCTCAGCACCTGCTGGGCTTCTTCGAGATGGTCCAGGGCGAAGACCTCGCCGGCGCGGAAAAGCATATCCAGCGGGCCATTCAATTGGAACCCGACAACGAGTCCTACCTCCTGACGCTGGCCCAGGTCCAACTCGCGAGCAGAGACCCCGCCGCGGCGCGCCAAACGCTAGAGCCGCTGCGCCTGCCTTATGTCGAACCGCAAATTCGCGCCCACGCCGAGGAGATGCTCAAGTCCCTCGGCCAGTAAGGTCAGACGGAGGGTGTTTACTTTCAGCCGCCACGCTCCGGGAGGCCTCCCAAGTCGCATCGGCTCCCAAGCCGCAAGAAGGGAAAACCGGAGGTTGGAACCGGAGCTGTTCGCACGGCGTTGTCCTAGGCGTAGTGTGTTGGGCAGACTTCTCATGTGCATGCATCCAGTCGGGTAGCATGGGCTTGGTGCTCTTGGAAGTGCCCACGTGCAGGGGTTGGGCAATCCGCTTGATCGGTTTTTTTCTGAGATTGCGGGTTGACAGAGAAGCCTCTTTATCCTACTAATTCTATAGAATTAATTCAATTGTGCCGGTATGAAACTGACTTCCCGCAGCGAATATGCGCTCTTGGCCTTGGTTTACCTGGCCCGGTGCCAATCCAAGGACTTCGTGTCGATCGAAACCATCGCCGCCGCCCAGGGCATCCCGCGCAAGTTCCTTGAGCAGATCCTCCTAGCCCTCAAGCGCGCCAAGTACCTCAGCAGTTGCAAAGGCCGGCATGGCGGCTACCGGCTGGCCAAGCCCGCCCGCAAGATTTCTCTGGCCGGAGTCATTCGCCTCTTTGACGGCGCCCTCGCCCCTACCGAGTCGGTCAGCCGCCATTTTTACGAGCCGACCCCCATCGAGAAAGAGGCGAACCTAATCCCGCTCTTCCAGGAAATCCGCGACTTCGTATCGGACAAGCTTGAAACCACCACTCTGGCCGACGTGGCCTAGCAATCGTGTTTTTGGGAGTTAATATACGAGTAACGCATCGGCGCATCCACGACTAAACCTATAGGATAATACTTTTATGATCCAAACCATCACCATCCTCGGTGGCCACGGCAAGACCGGCGAGCCCGAGCCGGTGCCGCGCATTGATCTGCGCATGGGCGATGTCGTCAGCATCGTCGGGCCGACTGGCTCCGGGAAAACCACCTTCATCAACGACATCGAGCTCTTTGCCGATGCCAACACCCCCACCGGCCGGCGCATCTTCTTCAACGGCTCCCCCGCCCCGGCCGAGTACCGCGACGACCCGGCGCGCAATCCCATTGCCCTTATCACCCAGCACACGTCCTTTCTCTCGGACCTGCCCGTGGACGAATTCCTGCACACTCATGCGCGCATCCGTTGCACGGATTCGGGCCAGGGGGAAGCGGCAATCGAGCGGACCTTGGCATTTGCCAACCAACTCACCGGCGAGCCGATTGCCCGCGCCAGCCGCATGACGGAGCTTTCCGGCGGCCAGACGCGCGCCCTGCTCATCGCCGACGCCACGATCATCTGCAACACGCCTATTGTGCTGCTGGACGAAGTCGAGAATGCGGGCATCCACCGCACTCGGGCGCTGGAACTGTTGCATCAGTACCAGAAGATATTCATCTTCGTCACCCATGACCCTCGCATCGCCCTTCTCTCGGATTACCGCATCGTTATGAAGGGAGGGTGCGTCACCGACGTCCTTCGCACTGACGACAAAGAGCAGAAGCTCGCCGCCGTCGTCAGCCGGCTCGACGACCTCCTGTCCGGATTACGCGACCGGATTCGCATGGGCGAGCGAATCACCTCAGTGGAGGGCCTGGTATGAAACTGGCGATTTGTGCCGGGCCGGCTACCACGGGCAAGACCGCGGTATTGCGCCACATTATCGGTAAGCTGCGAGACCAGGGTGCGCGGCCGGCCTTCTTGAAGATAGATGTGCAGTTTGCCCAGGAGGACGAACAGTTCGCCCGCGAGTTCGGCATGCCAACCCGGAAAGTGTACTCCGGCGAGCTCTGCCCCGACCACTGCAACGTGATGGTGCTGGGCGACGCGCTGGGGTGGGCTCGCAAAGCCGACTGCGATGTGTTGCTGGTGGAGACTGCTGGTCTCTGCCTGCGCTGCTCGCCTTATGTGGATGGCGGGTTGGGCATGGTCGTTCTGGAGGCCACCAGCGGCATGAACCTGCCCCTCAAAGTCGGTCCTCTGCTTTCGTTGGCGGATGTCGCCGTAGTCACCAAGATTGACCGTGTATCGCAGGCCGAGCGCGAAGTGTTCCGCGCCCGCATCCAGGACGTGGCACCTAAGGTGCGCATCCGCGAGGTCAACGCGCTCTACGGCATCGGGATTGATCCCCTGGTCAGCCAGATCCGCAACCAGGCTGAGACCCAAGGCACGCTGCTGCTGCGCGGCAATCCGCCGGTGGGCACCTGCACTATTTGCGTGGGCAAGCGGGAGATCGGCTGGGAATCGCACTTCGGCGTCGTGCGCGCCCTTGAAAACCAGGTCTTTTACCGGGGAGAGTAAAATGAACGACCACATTTACTTCGACAATTCAGCCACAACTCCCCTGGACCCGCGCGTGAGCGCGGCCATGCAGCCGTTCCTGGCCGAAGTCTTCGGCAACCCCTCCAGCCTGCATTGGGCCGGCCGGGAGGCCCACGCCGCCGTCGAACACGCCCGGCAGCAGACGGCCGATTTATTCGCCGCAAAGCCCGAGGAGATTATCTTCACCGCCAGCGGCACCGAGTCCAACAACCTCGCCATTATCGGCCTCGTCGAGGCGCTGGACCAACGGGAGAACCATTTCATTACGAGCGCGATAGAACACCCCGCCGTCCTGGAGCCATGCTGCTACCTGGAGCAGCGGGGCCTGGAGGTGACCTATCTGCCGGTGGACGGTGACGGCCTGGTCCATCCCGACGACTTGCGTAGGTCGCTGCGTCCAACCACCCGTCTCGTCTCAATCATGGCGGCCAACAACGTCGTCGGCACCCTCCAGCCCATTCGGGAGTTGGCCCGCATCACCCGCGAGCACGGCGCCCTGTTCCATACCGACGCGGTCCAGGCCTCAGGCAAAATCCCGATGAAGGTGAACACCCTGCCCATTGACCTGCTGACCCTCTCGGCCCACAAGCTCAACGGGCCCAAAGGCGTCGGCGCGCTCTATGTGCGCGCCGGCGTAGTCTTGAAACCGCTGATGCATGGAGGCGGCCAGGAGCGCGGCCTGCGCTCGGCCACTGAAAACGTCGCCGGCATCGTGGGCTTGGGCCGCGCAGCCGAAATCGCCCGGGAAGACATGTCCGCCGAGGCGGCGCGCCTGGTCAGACTGCGCGACCGCCTCATTGAGACGCTAGCGATTTCCCTGCCGAACGCGTATCTCATCGGCCATCGCTACCGCCGCTTGCCCGGTCACATCTGCCTGGGTCTGGCCGGCCAGGAGAGCGAGGCCATCAAGCTGCTCCTGGCCTTGGACGAAGCCGGCATCGCCATTTCCACCGGCAGCGCCTGCAGTGCCCACCATGCGAGTGAACCCTCTTATGTTCTGCGTGCGATGGGCTTCGACGTGTTGCGCGCGCGCGGTTCGTTGCGTGTTACCCTCGGTCGGTTCAACACCGAAGCCGAAGTGGATCGTTTTCTGGATGTGTTGCCCTCCATCGCAGCGGCCTTGCGGCCCATGACCACGCGCCGGCCCGAGTCGGCGCCAGCTCTATAAGCCTATGTCCACTATTCCCCAAACCATGACGGCTGACGATCTGCCAGGATTGAACTGCGGCCTCTGCGGTTTGCCCACCTGCGCGGAACTTGCGGAGCGGCTCCAGACCGAGCCCAAACTCATCGAACGCTGCATCCATCTATCGCCCGAGCGCGTGCAGGGAACCAAGCCGGCCTCAGCGGCGCCGGTCGCCGCGGCGGCGCCCGGGGCGCCTGCGTCCTGCGGCGCCTGCGCTCCCCTCCAGGAACGGACCACCTCTCAATCACGCCTGGCTCCCACCTGGCACGACACACTGGGCCGCGACATTGATTTTTACCTGGAGCACTTTCCCGAGGACCCCGGCCCGCGCGAGATCATCCTGCCGCACAACCCGATGCTGACGCGCGAGATGAACATCCAACCAGGTGAGATTCTGATTGGCCGGCCGCTCGGGATGTCCTGCGGCTGCCCGATCACCCATTGCGGCGTGGTCATGCAGGTTGACGCCCGCACCGGCGTCATCGTCTGGTGCGTAACCGGCCCGCTCAACCCGCGCCAAAAGGGCTTCAAGGATCTCGGTTACTACATCGCCGAGGGCTACGAAGGCATGGTCGCCCAAACCCGCGTCGAGCTGAAAATCGGCATGCGCTACTTCTTCCAGCCGCGCATGTGCATGCTCCAGTGGCGCCACAGCGGCTTGGTCAACTTCATGAACCGCACGTCCGGTGGTATCCAGGTGCGCCTGGAAGGACTCTGGATCGGGTGATGGATGCCGCTGGCTGCCGTGCCATAGTTCACGCCAGTGGCCGGTTCGACGCGGTTCGGGCAGGGGGCGAGGGCTCCACAGCGACGCAACCTTGAGAGGGCGGCTCGGATAGCCTGCGCCGGAGCGGCATTGCACCGGTAGCACTCCGGTAGAGGTAGCGTGGCGGTCCCTTGTGCACGGTCTGAGCATGGGGCGGCGGCGGGGCAGACAGACGGGCGGGGACTGGCCGGGCAGGCGGTCGCCGGGCAATACCGGGACTGGGGTGCGGCACGGGTTGGGCAGGGGGAAATGGGCAGGCGAGACGATAGTCCTGCTTTGATTGGCCAGGGGGTTGATTGGAACAAGCTCACTGAGGTCCTTGGCTCTGGCTTCCCAACCATCCCGCTGCTGCCGGGCGCGGATAAAGACCTTCCCGCCAGGTTCGGGTTCGCCAAACGCCTCCCGATACATCTCGGTAATGTCGCTTATCCCGTGCTGCGGGACGGGAAGCAGGCCGAGGCAGGTCCCGTGCCGCCACTTCGTCCAGCCGGGGCGGCAAGGGGCCTGCGCAAAGACCATGATGTCCTCGGACACGGGTCTGGAGAGCCTCAACTCGACGCGCAGCCGCCCGTCAACGTAGCGGAGGCTCAACGCCTGAGCCGGGTTGGGGCCAAAGGCCACCGGCGCGGGCGGCCAGAGCAGCAATGGAAGGCCAATGCGCGCCCGGGCGCTGTTAATCCCGACGAAATGTTGTTGGCCAGTCAGCGGGCCGCTTTGGGCCAGGCGTGGGCGGCTGCGGACTTTTGCCGCCGCAAGGTTCCAGGCCTCCTGCTGCTCTTGCGTCAGGAGAGCACTAAAGGCCTTCGAGAGGGTGCCGAAAGCCCTGCGCGCGCGTCGGGTGGCCGCATTGCGCACGTTTTTGGGAATGACATACGCGCGCTCGCGCTGCCGGTGCCGGACCATGAAGAAGACGACGTCGTTAGAGCGGCCACTCTTGGGCACATCAAGCGCTGTCATACCGTGACGACTTTGTGTTCACTTCGCGGGCCGACCTGCTGTCCCGCGCCCGCGGGACCGCTGGCCCGGCCATTCATGTTTGATAATAGCACAAGACTATCGCTGCGCGCAAGTCATACGGCGCCCCGTCAAGGAGGGTGACTTCTTTTCAAAGGCCCTGCCTTCCGCTAAGAAACTCCTGACATAGCCGGGATAGTCGCAGCCATGACCGAAAGCGATCCGGAAGGAACAGAATGAAATAGCTTCCCATGTCCTTCCCTGGTTAACCGGGACAGCGCCACGAGGCGGGCAAGGCGTTTGGTTGTTCAGTCTGATGTAGGTGAGCTTTGACTTCGGTTTGAGAAGCGTTCGTAGCCGAGAAGCTGTTCCAGCGCTCATAAAATCGTTGGCACCACCGGTGCTATGGTTGGCGTGTGAGGTTCACTTCTCTGCGCATTCAAACCAGCAAGAGCCTTACCAAGTGACAATGCCTCATCGTGCTTGAATCCGAATCGTTCAGCAACCACCGCCGCCCACAACGTCAATACCGGCGCTCTCTTCCTGCCGCATACCGACCCGGCGCGGTTCCCCTCAGTACGCCGCAGGCTGAATTCAGGAGGGATGGAGAAGGAAACACCCCGGCACAGTCAGGCTGAACGGGAGGCCAGCGACTCCTTGCGCAATTAAAGTCGTCCTCCTTGACATAGGTTGAGGACAAATCGAGCAGACTCAACGATTTGGTTCCGTGACGAAGTTTCTGCCACCCGCCCGGAAATGCGAACCCAGAAACTCGAAAATTAGGCACCGACCCCCTCTCACTTCAACAATCCTTCTCGTAATCTGATTTTCGGACAGTACGGGGCCAAGACGGGTGGATGGATATGGCGCGAAACGTCATAAATCGAGACGCAAAATGTAACTATACACGACTGGGGAATGGCGCATAATCGCCAACATGTGCGCTAAGCGCTTGCATCGTGCCTCCTCGCGGCGTGTAAGGCAGCGACTTGGATCTGCCGAAGCAGGCCAGCGGATTATGGCCGGTACGGGGCACGGTCTGCAGTGTGCCTCGGTTCTTCCCAATAAAACCACGAAACAGGAGTTACTATGAAAACAGTATCAACAATCAGCATGGTGATTGCGGCGGTGTTCCTCGAGGTGAGCGCCCCGGCGCAAACCATAACTTGGAATCTTCCCACCACCATCTCCGACGACTCGGACGTGATCACGAACGGCGTGTCTGTCCGGGCGTATATGATGGCAACGAGCGGGCAAACGGTGACGCTCAATGGTGTGACGTTTACCAGTATTGAGGACCAATCCTCCGATACTTGGTCGACTGTCGGCGGCGACATTGAGGGGGACTTCGTGCCGAATGGCACTCAGACCAACCGATGGACATCATTGAGTTCGGATTATCAGACCCTGCTACAGTGGGCGCTCTGGGGTTACACTGGGACGTCGATCACCCTGACTAATTTGATTCCGCTCGAGCTATACGAGATTCAGGTTTGGGTGTGCGATCCTCGCTCCTTTTCTGTTAACGTTACGGAGACGATCAGCGGCTCACCCACCATCGCCCTCAACGCTGATCACGAAACGGGCAGTGTGGGCCAGTTCATCACCGGCACGTTCGCCGCGACTTTAAGCAACGTGACCCTGAACCTGGCGGGAGCCAGTTGGGCCGTGGTCAACGCCTTGCAACTTCGCGACATGGGTCCCGCAGGCCCCACGGTCGCCATCACCGAACAACCGATGGATGCTGGCGTGCTGCCCGGTCAAACGGCCACGTTCACCGTTGGGGCTGCCTCGTCCAACGGCACGACGAATTACCAATGGTACTCCGGCGCCAGCCTGTTGGGCGGGGCAACCAACGCCAGCTATACGACGATGCCGCTGACGTTGTCGGACAACGGAATGACTTTCTTTTGTGTAGTAAGTTCCGGAACGAGTTCGCTCACAAGCCGGGTGGCCACGGTGACGGTCACGGACATATCCTCGGCTTATTCCAGCGCGGTCCTGGCGGACGACCCGGTGGTCTATTACCGCTTCGAGGAAAGCGGCGGCAGCACCGCATTTGATGTATCTGGCAACGGCAACAACGGCACCTACGTGAATGTCTCGCTTGGCAATGCCAGTGCTACGGCCGTGCTTGGGAGCGCCGCGGGGTTCAGCCAGGGCGCCGTCGTCGTGCCAGCACTAGGGACCAACTTCACCCAACTCACGATGGAGGTGTGGCTGAAACCGAACAGTTTCTCCCAGGATTTCAATGCAGTGTACCTGCCAGACGGCTGGTACCCAGGATGCGCCGGCTGTGAGTTTGACAACGGGAGCCTGCAATTTGCCTTCGACGGCAACAACCCCGATGCTGTTTATGCCAGTGGTTTTGTGACTGGGCAATGGCAGCATGTGGTGGTGACTTACGACAGCGGCGCGCAGACTGGCGTGCAAGCGGCGTTATTCTATCTCGACGGGACCCTGGTTTCGACGCAATCTTTTGCGAGCACCATCCCCGCCGATCTCGAAGCGGGGGACATTGGCGCCTGGTTGTACGGGAGTTTGCAGCGCTACTTTGACGGATTGATGGATGAGTTCGCAATATATGGCACTGTTCTGTCGGCGGAGCGCGTTGCCACGCACTTCCAAGCGGCGGGACCGTTGATCGCAATTACCAATCAGCCCGTTGCTGCCCAGTTGCTACCCGGCGCAACGGCGACTTTCGCAGTCGGCGCTGTACTCTATAGCGCTCCCGCTTCGACGCAGTTGTTCTACCAGTGGCAGACCAACGGCATCAATATCGCTGGGGCGACCAATGCCAGTTACACGACCCCCACGCTTACCACCAACTTCAACGGCCTCACGTTCTGTTGTGTGTTGAGCGCGGCCGGCGCACTAAGCCAGACCAGTGCGCCGGTAACGTTGACCGTGCTGGAACCGGTCCTGCCGCCCGCCGCGCTGGCGTGGTTAAGCTTTAACAATACGCTCAACGATCAATCCGGCCAGGCCGTGCTCCACAATGGCACCCTTATCAACCCGAATAACCAAGCCACCTTTGTGAATGACGTGCCTAACGCTGCCGCTGGGACATCCTCGCTTTGGCTGCCCGGCGATGGCTCCTACGTGGACCTGGCCAATCCGACAAATCTCGACGTGAACAGCGGCCAACCGTTCACGATCGCCGCGTGGGTCAAGACCTCCTCCAATGGCGTGGTTGCCGCCAAATCGACTTCGCTCTGGTTGAGCGGCGCGGGCGGAACGCATACCACAGCCTTTTACATTAATAGCGCCGGCAATCTCGTTTACGACGTATATAATGTGGGAGGAGTCAATTCGGCAGCCACCGTCAATAATGGGCTATGGAATCATTTGGCGGTTACTTACGACGGCGGCACCTATCGCCTCTACATCAATGGCCAAACGGACGGCGTCGGCGCCTTTGGTGGCGCCAACGAAGGCGCTAATGGCGAGGGAGCTTGGAACTTTACCATCGGCCAGACTTTGAACACGGCTTATCCTACGCCAAATGGAATTAATGGAGCTTTTATGGGAGAAATCAGCGGAGTAGCCTTCTGGGACGCCGCCTTGTCCCCAGCGCAGATTCTCGATGTTCTTTACTCCGGTATGCCGAAGGTGGCGATTGATTTCACGCAGCAGCCAGCAGATGCGCTGGCGCATCCCGGGAACCCTGTGACGTTTACGGTCGCCGCGGTTGCTGTCGGCACCACCAGTCCAGTGCATTACCAGTGGCAGCGCAATGGCGTGAACGTTGCTGGGGCCACCAACGCCAGTTACACCACTCCAACCCTGACAACTGCGGATAGTGGCGCGGCCTACTGCTGCGTGATTAGTGCCGGGGGGGTTGCTGCCGCTAGCCAAGCTGCTTATCTTACGGTGATTGGTTCATCAGCGTACGCGGCCGCGGTCCTGGCGGACGACCCGGTGGTCTATTACCGCTTCGAGGAGAGCGGCGGCAGCACCGCATTTGATTCCTCCACGAATGGCTTCAACGGCACCTACGTGAATGTCTCGCTTGGCAATCCCAGTTACAGCGAGGTGCTTGGGAGCGCCGCGGGTTTCAGCCAGGGCGCCGTCGTGGTGCCAGCACTAGGGACCAATTTCACCCAACTCACGATGGAGGTGTGGCTGAAACCGAACAGTTTCTCCCAGGATTTCAATACAGTGTACCTGCCAGACGGCTGGTCGCCAGGATGCGCCGGCTGTGAGTTTGACAACGGGAGCCTGCAATTTGCCTTCGACGGCAACAACCCCAATGCTGTTTATGCCAGTGGTTTTGTTACTGGGCAATGGCAGCATGTGGTGGTGACTTACGACAGCGGCGCGCAGACTGGCGTGCAAGCGGCGTTATTCTATCTCGACGGGACCCTGGTTTCGACGCAATCTTTTACGAGCACCATCCCCGCCGATCTCGAGGCGGGGCATATCGGCGCCTGGTTGTACGGGAGTTTGCAGCGCTACTTTGACGGATTGATGGATGAGTTCGCAATATATGGCACCGTGCTCTCGGCAAGTCAAATCCTCGCCCATTACCAGGCGGCGCAGGCGCCGAGTCCGCCTGTGCTGCAGTACACCAGGTCAGGCAAGCAGCTCATACTCTCCTGGACGGCACCGGGGTTCGTGCTGCAGCAGAACGGCAACCTCGCCAATGCGCAGGGGTGGACCGATGTGCCGGCCGGCGGAACTAGCCCGGTATCGGTGACGATTGGTTCTGGCAACCTGTTCTTCCGGTTGAGGACACCATAGAGAGTAAACACTGCGCCTGACGTTGCGGCAGACAAGACTGGTGGTGGCTTCCCTCCCCCGACTTTCAGTCGCGGGGACAGCTATAAAATTGAAGGGACCTAATGTAAGCAACAACCGGCGACTCTCGTTCGAGAAACTATAATGAAAACGATAATTACAGCTATAATTGGAGTGTGCGCTTCAGCACTGGCACTCGCGGTGGCAACGGCGGGACTCAACGAGGGGCCGGCAAAGATGAGATACGAACCCAACTGGGCATCGCTGGACAGCCGGCCCAATCCAACATGGTTCGAGGAAGACAAAATAGGAATTTTTGTCACTTGGGGTGTGTACTCCGTTCCTGCCGTCGCTTGGGTGTACCCCGACAAGCCCTACGGATTCGGCGGCCACTCGTGTTGGTACGGATTGTATATCGACCACCTCGCCGGACTGGTTTCAACCGAGCAGGCCAAACTGGAGGCGTTCCATCGCAAGACCTACGGCGATGTCCCGTTCAAGGCCCTGGCGCCACTGTTCAAGGCTGAGGCGTTCGACCCGAAGCAATGGGCGGAACTGTTCAAGCGATCCGGGGCACGCTACGCCTTCCTGACCTCGAACTTTCACGACGGTTACTGCCTCTGGCCCAGTCCGTACAGCCCTGGCTGGAACAGCGTGGACGTGGGCGCAAAGCGGGACCTGCTGGGCGATTTCTCCAAAGCGATGCGTGAATCGGGTTTGCGAGCAGGCTTCTATTACTCGCTCGCGGAGTTCGATCATCCGCTTTACCTCAAAGCCAAGCAGCCCAAGGGTGATCTGAAGCCGTTTGTTTGGGAGCATTTGCAGCCGCAGTTGCGGGAGGCGGTCAGACGCTACAACCCTTCCTTCATCTACTTTGACGGCGAATGGGATTTCCCCCTGGACAGCTACGAGATGCAGGACTTCCTGGCGTGGCTCTACAACGACGCGCCGTGCGGGAATGACGTTGTGATGAACGACCGCTTCGGGCAAGGTTCTCGGGGCAAACACGGAGGCGTATACAGCTCGGAGGCCGGGGTCATGGAAGCCGGCACCCAGCACAAATGGTGTGAGGACCGTCCGATCAGTCGGGGGAACTGGTCGTACAACCGGCTGGAACGGTTGGAGGACTACCTGAGCGAACGCGATCTGATTCACCTGCTGGTGGAAACGGTGGCCCTGGGCGGCAACCTGCACGTTGCTATCTCCCCGTGTGCCGACGGCACGATACCGATGCTCCAGCAGGAGCGGCTCGTGCAGATGGGCGAGTGGCTGAAGGTGAACGGGGAAGCCATCTACGGGACGAGGCGGTGGATCGTACCTTGCGAAGGGCCGATGGTCGAGTCGGTCAATCCTCGCCTGGACAAGGATTGGAAGTGGACCGAAACCAAGCAGCGGCCAATGGTCCACTACACCCGGAAGAGCAATGTGGTCTATGCGATCTGTCTGGCCTGGCCCGGCAAGACTCTGGAGCTGGAAAAGCCTCTCCCGACGCCGCAAACCGAAGTCCGCCTGCTGGGCTATTCCCCGCCAATCAATTGGAAAGCCAGCGAAAAGGGACTGATCATCGCAGTGCCGCCCCTGCCCATAAGCGAAATGCCCTGTCGCAATGCCTGGGTGTTCAAACTATCCGGGTTGAAGAACTGAAGAGTAGTTGTCACCGGGATGCACAGCCATAGTCCTGATAGGATCGTCAGCAAGAACGGCAACCTGCTTATGGACATCGCATTGCGCGCCGATGGTACCCTTGACCAGGAGGCTGTAGTATTGCTCAAAGGCATGGGGCAATGGCTTAAAGTAAACGGCGAGGGTATTTACGGCACGCGCCCTTATGCTGTTTTTGGCGAAGGCCCCACGCTTGTGCAAGGCAGCCATTATGCCGCAATGGCGGAATTGACAGCAAGAGATTTCCGTTTTACGACCAAGGGAGACACCGTGTTTGCTCTTATTAAGCAGTTCATAAGTATGTTGACATTTGGCCTATCTCTGGTGTAGGTTCGGGGCATGGCAACCAAGAAACGTGATGCCCGGGAACTTGACCATAAGACTCTGGAAGAGATTCGCATTCGGGCGGTGGAACAGGTGCAAGCCGGGGAGAGTCCGGAGGTGGTCATCAAAGCGCTGGGTTTTTCGCGGGCTTTTATCTACGAATGGCTGGCCTGGTATCGGGAAGGCGGATGGGATGCGTTGCGGGCCAAGCCGATTACTGGCCGACCTCGTCGGCTCACCGGGAAGCAGGTTCGCTGGATCTACCAAACCGTGACCATGAAGAATCCGCTGCAACTGAAATTCCCTTTTGCGCTGTGGACGCGCACGATGATCGTGAAATTGATTCGAGACCGGTTCGGCGTCAAATTGAGCGCTGTCTCGGTAGGGCGATTGCTGGCACAGTTGGGCTTGACCTGTCAGCGTCCGCTCTATGTGGCCTACGAGCAGAATCCCAGCTTGGTCGAGCAGTGGTTGGAACGGGAATATCCTCGTATTCGCGCTGAGGCCCGGAAAATCGGGGCCGAAATCTATTTCGGTGACGAAGCGGGAGTGCGCTCCGACGGGCACGCCGGCACCACGTGGTCGCCCCGAGGCCAAACCCCGATTGTGATGACCACCGGCCAACGTTTTGGTTTGAACATGCTTTCGGCGGTCAGCGCCAAGGGGTTGCTGCGCTTCATGGTCGCTCAGGGCAGGGTAGGTGGCGAGCAGGTGTGCGAGTTCATGCGCCGGCTCATGTATCGCGCTAAGCGCCCCATCTATCTGATCCTGGATGGCCATCCCATGCATAAATCGCGGCTAGTCCAGCAGTGCGCGCAGAGCTATGGCGGCAAGCTCAAGCTCTTCTTCCTGCCGCCGTATAGCCCGGAACTCAACCCCGATGAACAAGTCTGGCATGACTTGAAATCCAATGGGATCGGGCGTAGCGAGATCTTGAGCCGCGAGGACTTGGAGCGCAAAGTCGTCGCGCACCTCGAAGCGTTAAAGGGTTTGCCCAAGAGAGTGCGGTCCTTCTTCCAATTACCCATGACTCGGTATGCTGCCCAATGAATGTCCACCTACTAATGAACTGGTTAATATATGCGGGGAGCCAAAGGGCGAAGTTAGGATCAAGCAGTTTACTAAATTAAATTATCATACGATTCAATCAGTAAGGATGTTGGGTTCGGGCGATGGCATAAAGTTTTCACAGGAAAATGAGGGTCTGGTGGTTCAAATGCCTGAGGTGCTGCCCTCGAGGAACGCAGTATGTTTGAAGATTGTCCCTAAGTTGGCGCGGTAAATAGAGGTGCCGGCGAAGTTCTCTTTTTTGGTCTTAAATTTGCGAGCACAGGACGACGTTAAATATGTGGCTTCATATAACCGCTAATAGTGATTGAAGCTCCGCTCGGAGGCGCGGGCCCTGGCTTGCGCCAAGAGCGGCGTAATAAAACTCCAACTCGACCTGCTCTAAGGCTCAGCCGTATGACGATCGACGCAGTTGACCTCATCATTATTCTTACCTACATGGTCGTCGTCACCACCGTAGGCGTATGGCTGACGCGGCGCAGAACGGTGACGGGCGAAGTCTATTTTCTCGCGGGGCGGTCACTCCGCTGGCCGGTGATCGGCACTGCGTTGTTTGCCTCGAACATCTCCACCATTCATCTGGTCGGTTTGCCGGAAGGCGGCTACAAGTATGGCCTGGTGCTCGGCAATTTTGAGTGGATGGCTACTTTCACACTCATGCTCCTGGCGCTGGTGTTCGCGCCGTTTTACTATCAGTCGCGCATCTCCACGCTGCCGGAGTTTCTGGAGAAGCGTTACTGCGGATCTACTCGCACCATCCTGGCCTGCATGTCGATTGTGTCCGCGCTTTTAATTCACATCGGGATCAGCCTGTTCGCCGGGGCGGCTGTGTTCAAGGAGTTCTTCGGCATTAATATCGTAACCTCCGTCCTCCTCATCTCGCTCGTTACCTGTCTGTACTCAGCATTGGGGGGATTAAAGGCTGTGGTGTTCACAGAAACGGTGGGAACGGTTGTGCTCCTGACCGGTGCCATCACCGTCACATTGATGGCGATTTTCGCCTTGCGGAGTGCTGGAGTTCACTCTCTCGCTGATCTACAGGCAGCGGTCAAAACCGATCAGTTGAGCATGCTGCACTCAAGCAACAAGGATGGTTTCGCCTGGTATGCCATTTTCCTCGTGTATCCGGTTATAGGCATTTGGTATTGGTGCACCGAGCAGACCATCGTGCAGCGTGTGCTTGGGGCACACACCCAACGGGACGCCCAAAACGGCGCTCTGTTTGCGGGCGTGCTGAAGATCCTGCCGGTGTTCTTCATGGTGCTACCGGGCGTGCTGGGCTACGTGCTCTACAGATCGGAGTTAGGCGAGGAGGGCCGCCGCATCTTCCCGCACATGGTGAACACACTCATGCCTGTGGGACTCAAGGGCCTCGTGGCAGCCGCGCTGGTGGCGGCTCTAATGAGTTCCATCGGCGGGGCGCTGAACAGCGTCGGCACGTTGGTGGCGATTGATCTCGTGAAGCACTTCCGCCCCCGGACCAGCGATGCCGGCCAAGTCCGCATCGGCGCCGTCAGTTCGGTTGTGGTAATGCTTTTGGCCATGTGCTGGTCCACGCAAGGCGACAAATTCGGTTCCATCTTTGAAGCCGTCATCAAAATGCCTGCGCAGCTTCTGGCGCCGCCGATCACAACTGTCTTTGTCTGGGGCGTGTTCTGGCCGCGCGGCACAAGGCAGGCGGCGATAACCACGCTGATGGTGGGATTCATCTACGGCATCATTGCTTTCGTGATCGATCTGCCGATGTTCGGCGACATTCAATGGATCAGCGACTCGCAAAATGGCCTCGGCATCTGCCCCATGATGCAGGCGTGGTGGAACTTCTGCCTCTGCAGTGTCATTTTCTTTGTTTCCAGTTTGCTGACACCCAAACCGGATGCAGCCGTTATGGAGAAGCTCACCTGGTCCAGTCCGCTCAAGGTCATTTTTCACGGAAGGCTGACCGGGGCGGGGGACCCGCGCATGCTGGCTGCTGCGCTGTTCGCCATAATGGTTGTGCTCTACTGCATCTTCCGTTAATGAGACACCTGTGAAATACAACCCACTTGGCAAAACCGGTCTGAACGTCTCTCGCCTCAGCTTTGGCGCTTCCTCGCTGGGGGGCGTGTATGGGGCGGTGGATGAACGCGAGAGCATCCAGGCTGTCCACACTGCGCTGGATCTCGGCATCAACTACTTCGACGTAGCTCCAGCCTATGGCGGCACCCTGGCCGAAACCTTGCTGGGCAAGGCCCTCAGAGGTATCCCCCGCGACCGATACTATATTTCGACCAAGGTGGGCAAATTGACCCCGAATGGTAATTGCAGCCAGAACGCATTCGATTATTCCCGCGCCGGAATCCGTGCTTCACTCGATGAAAGTGCCCGGCGCCTGGGCACCGAGTATTTTGATATTATTCACATCCACGACATTGAGTATCAATGCCGGCGGCACACGGAGTGGGCATTGAGTGAAGGCTTTGCGGCGGTGACGGAACTCAAGAAAGAAGGGCGCATCGGCAACGTGAGCTTTGGAGTTTATCCGATGGACCTGTGGCGGCGCATTTTTAGCACTCTGCCGCTGGACGCCGCATTGGTCCACAATCATTACACCTTGGCCGACAAATGCGCATTGGAACTGATCGCGGCGGCCAAGGAGAAAGGCATCGGCATTATCAACGGTTCCCCTTTCGCTAGTGGGCTATTGAGTGAACGCGAAGCTCCCGATTGGCACCCGGCTACGCACAAAGATCGCCTTTTGTTCCGCGCCGCTGGAGAATTCTGTCGAAATCGTGGTGTGCCCATCTCCAAGCTTGCGCTCCAATTCTCCAGCCAGAATCCTGACTTCCCTACCACGCTTTTCAGTTCTGCGCGGTCGATCTCTGTGCGGAAGAACGTGCAATGGCATGAAGAGCCGTTCGACCCTGATCTGCTCGCTCAAGTGCGCACGATTCTCGCTCCCGTGATGAACAAGCAGTGGGACTACGACGAGGGTCAGGAGCGGCTTCGGCCACTACCGGCCGCAGGGGCGGCCAGCGGCCTTCCTGTAGCACCTGTCGCGTAAATGAATCGATCCACTCTTGCCCCTCCGACGAGAGCTACGAGGCTACCAGCAACGGCCCGCCACCCCCAACTCCTGCCAAGCATCTCGAAACCACTTCAGGACCGGCCACGGGCTCAGGATCGATGTGTTGCAACTGGAGGAGAAGATGAAACGATGCGAATAGGGCCGCAGCCGGGCAAATAGGTTTTCAACATACTCCCGTACTTCATCGTAACAACGAAACTGCTCCGTCTGCATCGCGCTGATGCCACCGGTGATGATGAACCGGTCGCCCGTCAGGCGCATCGCCTCATCCAATTGGACATCGCCGAGCGGCGGGAAAGCTACCCCTTCGAGGCCATCTACACCCAGCGACGCGACCAATGGCAGGATGGCCCTCTGATGGCCACAGGCATGGATGAAGAACGTCGAACCAGTTTCGCGACACAAGCGGGCGGCACGCTCATAAAAGCTCGCCGAGTACCCTTCGAGATAACGTGGCGGGTGAAATGCAGAATCCAGGTTGTCCATCGCGATCATCGCAAGCACTCCCGCCTCGAGCATCTGGCGCACCAAATCCAGTTGAGCCGCCTCGTGAATCGTGCACAGTTCGCGGCAACGGTCCGGGAAATCCTCGATCAAAAAGACCGCGTCGGCCGCGCCGGCAGCAAGGTGAAGCATCTTCAGCGGGCTGAACAATTCTCCCGCGTTCAAAAGACCGTCACCGCCGACATCTCGCTCCCATCGCCCGTAGAGCTCACGGTTGAAACGCCAGCGCCGACCCCTAACAAGTTCTTCAAAGGCGTCCAACTGTGTGGCGGGGTCGTCGATCAGAAACTTCTCTTGCACCAATGTGGATTCGCTAAAAACGTAACGTAACCGCTCAGTCAGCGCGCCGCGGCGAGTGTGGAAGGTCCTTTCCGTCAGAAGATCTTTGCCTTCGGCGCGACGCTCGATCTTCAACTCGACTCCATCGCAGACTTGGTCAGCAAGTCCGCCGAACCAGTATTGTGTCGGATCGCAATAGAGGTTCCGGCTGAACACATCCAGGCCCAGGTGCCGGATGAGATCCAATTGAATCGCGCAGTGGCGGATTTCCTCTGGCAGCAGGCCATGGTTGAACTGATGGGTGAACCATTGCCAATAATTCGGCGCATATACGATCCTTTCCGGCCGCCTGCGCTGAAGAACAGAGGCAACGGTTTCGCGTTTCGTGGTCATGTTGCTCTTAGCCATAATTATAGGCTGTGCAGTTCACTCTTGTATTTCGCAAAAACCTGGGAAAATCGCACAAAGAAAATCGAAAAAAGCTGGGTTCCAAGAGTAATCTGCATAGGCTAATTATGCTATTCACATACAGAATTGATCGCACTTTGGAGTTGACGTTAGTTCTCTAACTTCCTGGCACAACGGCGATAATGCTTGGGACTGGTGCGAAAATGAGCGCGAAAGATCCTGAAGAGATGGGTCGGGTTGGCAAAACCAGTCTGCTGCGCAATGGTCGCAACGGTGTCGTCTGTCTCCGCCAGACGCTTTTTCACCTGATGGAGGCGAGCGTTGACAATGTGCTCGTGGACGGAGCAGTTCATCTGCCTGGGGAAGGCCCGTTCCAGTTGGCGGCGTGACAGGCTGGTCGCTGCGGCGACATCAGACACTGACAACAGGGGGTTATGGTAGTGCTCTGAAATGAAGCGGAGGGCAATGGCGACGTTGACGTCCTCCACCGCGCGGATATCAGTGCTGACGCGGGTGACGATGCCTTTGGGTTTCACTCGCAGAACATGTTTGGGCGGCCTGTGCCCGTTCATCAGGCGGTCTAACAGAGCGGCGCTCTCGTAGGCCATCCTTTCCAGGTCGTGAATCACACTCGAAAGCGGCACGGGAGCGCAATCGCACACATCGGGGTCGTTGTCCACCCCGAGTACGGCGATTTGCTCCGGCACGAGGAGGTTGGCATCGCGACAAGCGTCCATGATGTCCGCGGCGATAAAGTCGTTGTAGCAAAAGACTCCGCAAGGGTGAGGGAGCTTCTTTAGCTCCCCAATGAGACGGTGACGCCGCCCGGTCCAGTCGTCGACCAGCTGACCGCCCACGAGATGATAGGCCAGCGTAAGGGTCTGACAACTGAAGCCGTGCCGTGAAAGGGTTTTGGAAAAACCGCTATGGCGATCAAGATCCATCACATCATTAACAAACGGCGCCCAGGCAAAGTGCCGGTAACCGCGCTCCAGAAAATGCTCAGCTGCTATCTGGCCGATGCGCACGTTGTCGCCCTCGACGCGAGGGAGCGCAACATTGGCGTTGACCTGGGTGATAGCCACAGCCGGAACGCCCGCTCCGAGCACAAAGTCCACAAGTTCCTTGCGGTAACCCAGAATCGTGAGAATTCCGTCACCGCTCCATCCCAGGGGCACGCGGGCTGTGTACATCATATCCGTGACCAGATGCCAGTCGTGCTCGCGGGCGTAGCGCACGATTCCACGAATGAAAGATTGCTTGGGAATGGTGAGCGCCAGGAGAACTTTACGTTTTGATTTCATGCGAGCAATTGTCCGCTTTGAAGGCATGGTATGGCGCAAAATGTTATGGATCAAGGCGCAAAATGTAACTACCTGCGTCAGCGGAAGGGTGTATATTGCTGGTATGCATGTCAACCTGAAAGCCACCAAGGCTCTGCGAGCGGATTCGAGAGGCCGCCGATCCGCTTTCACCTTAATCGAGTTGCTCGTTGTCATCGCCATCATCGCCATCCTTGCGGCCATGCTGTTGCCCGCATTGAGCAGCGCCAAGGCCAAGGCGAAGGGCATCCAGTGCGTCAGCAATCTCCGCCAACTTGGCCTTGCGCTCACCATGTATGCCGATGACTTCGGCTACTATCCGGCGGGTATCTCTTCGGATGATGAATACTGGGTGTGGCCGCCCAAATTGCGGCTCTACACCTCCAAAGGCCGCGACGTGGCAGTGTTCAAGTGCCCCGCCGCGCCGCCCCAAGCTCAATGGACCGTCACGTTCGGCAGCGGCCTGCCCGCCATGGATGGATATCTCAACGACGAAGTCCGCCTGACACCGGGTGGCACCAGCTTCCTGAGTTACGGAGAAAATGTCTGGGGCGGGTCGGTCACGATCACGCCGATTCTGGGCCTGGGGGTTTACGAGAATATTCCCGGCTACGATGCTGTGAAACCCTCGGTCGTGTTGAGGCCGACCTTGATGATCGCGCTGGGCGACAGCAACTGGGCGTATTATCAGGAGCATAACATCACTCCAAGTTGGAGCGGGTACATCGGCGACAACGACACACCTCCTCAGGAGGCTCAATGGCCCGCGGAGGTGCACACCCGGCGCGCCAATTTGGCGTTCTGTGACGGCCACGTGCAGCCGCTAAAGCGAAATCAGTTTATTCCCCAGTTGAACACCAGCCTCCCCAGCCAGCAGGCAGTCGCGCAGATCTGGAACAACGACAACAATCCGCATTGGCCATAACCCCTGGCACCAGTGCGGCAATGAACGTAGAGTCACTGAGACGACGCGAAATGCGGCTCGATTCCCACCAGCATTTTTGGCGATACAACCCCGCACATCAGGTGTGGATGACCGACGCGATGGACGTGCTGCGGCGCGACTATCTGCCAGGAGAGCTGGAGCCACTGCTCAAGAGCATCGGCTTCGACGGCAGCATTGCGGTGCAGGCGCGGCAGATGGTCGAGGAAACCGAGTGGCTGCTTGAACTTGCCGACCAACACGACTTCATCAAAGGGGTCGTCGGCTGGGTGGACTTGTGTTCGCCAAAGTTGCGCGGCCAACTGGAAGAGTATTCGAAGCAGCCCAAATTCGTCGGCGTGCGCCACGTGGTTCATGACGAACCGGATGACCAATTTATGCTATTGCCCGAGTTCCGCCGTGGCATCGCCCAGCTCCGGGACTTTGACTTGACCTACGACCTGTTGCTGTTCCCCACACATCTCCCGGTGGCGCTGACGTTAGTCTCCGAATTCCCGGAACAACCGTTTGTAGTGGACCATATTGCGAAGCCGGCGATTGGGGAGCGCAAGTTCTCCCCCTGGAAGGAAGACTTGCGGTGCCTGGCCGCCTTCCCCAATGTTTGCTGCAAACTCTCCGGCATGGTTACCGAAGCCAAGTGGAAGCAGTGGCGGCCCGAGGATTTCCGCCGTTACTTGGACATCGTCATTGCCGCCTTCGGGACCGACCGTGTCATGGCTGGCTCGGACTGGCCGGTGTGCACGCTATCCGGTGACTATTCTTCAGTTATGGGCCTCGTCCTCGACTACGTTCAGCAGTTCCCAGCCACGGCCCGGGAGGGCATCCTGGGCGATAACTGCGTCCGGTTTTACGGGGATCGATCCGTGGGCCACTGACAGGCAAGAGAAATGAACAAGACGATGCTGGCCGCCGTGCTTCACGGGGCAAGAGATCTCCGCGTGCAACCTTACCCGCAACCGGACCTCGCCCCGGGCATGGTCCTGCTCCGGGTGCGCCGTGTCGGCCTTTGCGGCTCGGATCTGCACTATTTCGAGCACGGCTATTGCGCGAGCTTTGTGCCGACCCGGCCATTCGTTCTCGGCCACGAGTTGGCCGCGGAGGTTGCCGCCGTCGCGGAGGACATAACCGGGCTGAAGGTGGGGACACGGGTGACGGCCAACCCGGCGCGGGCGTGCGGGGTCTGCGGCTACTGCCGGAGCGGTCGTGGCAATCTGTGCCGCAAGACCATCATGCTTGGGAGCGCCAGCACAACGCCGCCGACGGATGGCGCGCTGGCGCACTATGTGACGGTGCGGGCCGACCAATGCCACGCGCTGCCGCCGGAGGTGGACGATGGCCTGGGCGCGATGATGGAACCGTTCGCCGTCGCGCTGCATGCGGTAAAACGGGTCCCGTCGGTGTCCGGGAAAAGAGTGCTTGTCCTGGGCGGCGGGCCGATTGGGTTGTTGGTGTTGCTCACCGCGCGGGCATTTGGGGCCACGCCGGTGGTTGTGAGCGATCTCGTCTCCAGCCGGCGGGAGATGGCCCTGAGGCTGGGGGCGGATGCGGTGCTGGACCCGGCAGGCTCGCCGGTGCACGAATTGGCTGGGGATGGCTTCGAGGTCATCTTCGAGGCATCCGGGGCGCCGCCGGCATTACGGCAGGCCTTCACTTTAGCCCGACCCGGCGGCGCGATCGTGCAAGTGGGCACGCTCGGGACGGAGGAGATCCCGTTGCCGGCGAACCTGCTAATGAACCGGGAGCTTCAGTTTATCGGCTCGTTCCGCTACGGCAATGTATTCGACGAGGCGATCCGGCTGGCGGCTTCCGGTCGCGTGAATCTTCAGCCTTTGATCAGCCGCGTGTTTCCGTTGCCGCAGGCGGCGGAGGCGATGGCACAGGCCTCGGCCAAGGACAACTCCATTAAGGTGCAAGTCGAAACCCAATAAAGGCCATGATGCTGGCTACCATTAACATCGCTGCCATCGACGGCCAGACAACCGCCGCATCAGTGGTGGGCGACCGACCTTACCCGGCGGGAAAAACCTAGTACGTCAGCTTCTCCGCCATTTTAAGGGCGTGCCCTCTGGAGACGTACTTGCCGTAGACCTTGAATATCAGCGAGCAAGTGTCAGTCCTGAATGTGAAACTTCGGCCAACCCGCCGAGCCGCGCATTTTGTGCGGGACACGCCGTCCCTCCGTTGCTACTGTCGGTGCGGTGATCAGCATCAACGAGAATGTAGCTGCGCCCTGCGACCCAAGGCTGTTGTTGGGGCGAGGGAGTGATCGACAGGCAGCTCATTATTATCGAGCCCAACATTCCCGCGCCGTCCAGCGGGAGCAGCAATGGAAAGAAAGAGCTCTGGCCGCCGAGCGGATCATCGCGCAGTTGCTGGTCTTAGTCGGCTGGTGTGTGCAACAAATCGAAGCGCTCAAAGGGCAGTTGGCTTGGCTGAAGAAGCAACAGTTCGGGCGTAAATCCGAAGCGACCCAGGTCAACGGCCGGGTGGGCGCACCGGAGGGAGCGACCGAATCGAGCGCGTCGGACGGATCGGCCGATGGGCCAGCACCGGGGACGGAACTGGTTGCGGGAGGGGGAGTGGCTCCCACCCAACGACGCCGGGGGCAGCAACCTGGCGGCAAAGGTCCCCAGCGGCAACGGCGTTTGGATTTGCCGCAAGAAACCACCCATCACACCCTGACGGAGGCCGAGCGGGTCTGCCCGATCTGCGGCAAGATTCGGCCCGCCACGGGCTTGACCGAGGAGAGTGAGCAGATCGAATGGCGGGTGTGCTTGGTGCGTCGGCGTCATGTGCGTCACCGTTATGGTCCCAGTTGTGATTGTCCCCCGGGCCGGGGCATCCGCAGTGCGCCCAAGCCAGCCAAGCTGATTCCCAAAGGGCTCTTCGCGGTCAATTTCTGGGTGGAGGTGTTGTTGAAGAAGTTCGAGTGGGCGCAACCGCTGCACCGGACGGTGCGCGAACTCCAGGCGCATGGTTTGGCCGTGTCGCCGGGAACCCTGACCGGCGGGCTGCATAAGATCAAGGATTTGGTTGTGCCGCTGGCCGGGCAGTTTGTACTGCACAGCCGGGAGGGATCGCATTGGCAGATGGATGAGACCCGCTGGCCGATGTTCGGTTTGCCGGAGGGCAAGACGCGCCGGAACTGGTGGTTTTGGGTGGTGGTCACTCCGGAGGTGACGGCGTTTCTGCTGGAACCGACTCGCTCCGGGCAAGTGCCGCAGGATTTCTTTGCCCCAGGGACCGAAGGGATCGTGAACGTGGACCGGTATGCCGGCTACTTTGCGTTGCTGGGCTCGGACTGGCGGATCAAACTGGCCTATTGCTGGAGCCATCAGCGGAGAGATTTTGTTAATCTGGGGGAAGGTTCTCCCCGCTGGGCGGGCTGGGCCGGGCAGTGGATCGAGCGGATCAATCGGCTCTTTGCCTCCAATGGCCAACGGCGCCAGGCGTGGTTCAAACAGCAGGCCCAGCCGTTGGCGGCTCTGGAACAGGAGGTGCGTCGCCAGGTCCAGGAGATGAAGGAGGCTTTGGACCGGGAACTGGCTGGCGGGCAGTTGGCTGGGGAGCCGGAGAAGATCTTGCAGAGCATGCGGCGGCACTGGTCCGGGCTGACGGTGTTTGTGGACCATCCCCACGTGCCGATGGACAACCATGCGGCCGAGCGGGCCAACCGGCCCCTGGCGGTGGGGCGCAAGAACTATTACGGTAGCGGCTCGGAGTGGAGTGGCGAACTGGCCGGGGCTTGTTTTAGGATTCTGGCCACGCTGCGACAGCACCAGATTTGTCCCCGGCGCTATTTCCAGGCGTATTTGGAGGCGTGCGCGCGTCAGGGAGGCCGGGCACCCGAAGCGCTGGAAGCGTTCCTGCCTTGGAAATGGAGCCCGGAACAACGGGCGGCCTGGCGAAGCCCGGAGCATCCGCCATGAGTGCGGAGTCTGGACGACGCTATTGCGGGCGAGAGTTCAGCGCGGCAGACCTGGCGCATATCCGGGCGCTATTACAGCTCCAGCCCGCCTTGGGCCGGGTGGCCTTGTCGCGCCGGGTGTGCCAGGACTTGGGCTGGCTCAATGCCTTAGGGCAGCCTAAAGAAATGAGTTGTCGGGTGGCCCTGCTGCGGATGGAGAAGGAGGGCTTGATCCAATTGCCCGCACCCCGGAGCCGGAATGGCCGCGGCCGACGCCGCTTCCAACTCACTTGGGCTTCCGATCCCCAAGCGCCGGTGCGAGAACCGGTCAAAGCTCTGGCGCCGCTGGTCTTCCAGCGGGTGCCTGGCGGGAGGCTTTCGCAGTTGTGGAATGAGTTGATTGCCCGCTATCACTACTTGGGTTATCGCCCGCTCAGCGGAGCCCAAATGCGCTATCTGGTTTGGAGCGCCGATGGCCGGCTCTTGGCCGCCCTGGGCTTTGGCGCCTGTGCCTGGCAGGTCCAGCCCCGGGACCGCCACATTGGATGGAATGACCGGCAACGCCGAGCCGGCCTGCATCGGATCGTCAATAACGCCCGCTTCCTGATTTTACCCTGGGTCCAGTGCTCCGGGCTGGCCTCGCGCATTTTATCGGGCATCGTCAAGCCGCTCCGAGCTGATTGGCGCTGGCGCTACGGATACGAACCGGTGTTGCTGGAAACCTTCGTGGAAATCCCGCGCTTTACCGGCACTTCCTACCGGGCGGCTAATTGGATCCGGCTCGGACAGACTCGGGGCCGCGGCAAATTGGAAAAGCAGCACTGTCAAATCGCTCCCCTCAAGGATATCTGGGTCTACGCGCTGCACCGAGACTTTCGGAACATCCTTTGCGCCGCATCTTGAATCCCCCCGAAGCCGGTCTGCCGAAGGGTTACAAACCGGGTTGCGGCCACCCCGAAGCCACCCTGAAGCCATCTGGTAGCCAACCGGTAGGCACCCCGAAGCCACCCTCAGGCTACCCCGAGGCTACCCCGAGGCTACCCCGAGGCTACCCCGAGGCTACCCCGAGGCTACCTCGAGGCTACCCTGAAGCCAGCCCACAGCCTCCCCAAAGCATCTCCAAAGTCTGAGAGTAGCGGCGCAGGCGCGCTTGGAGCCTTGGCATGCCATCGAAAAGAGCGGAGAACCCAGCGATGCAGCCTGGCGTTCCGGCGGGTTTGACGGCACCACCCGGCAGGGCCAGGGAAAGACACTCGACTTCCCGGCGGTTTGGCGGTTGCCGCCGCAAAAACGCACCTTAGCCCTAAGAACCGTTGTCAAGCCCCCCCTTTTGCTGGGGCCTTAACTAAGCGCCATTCGTGTCAGTCCTCACTATTGACACAACGGCAACACTTCCTGAGTTGACGGATGCGTTGGTGGTGGCTCATTCAGCAGGTTGGAAAGGTAGGTCCAACTGCCCATGCGTAAGCGCTGGGCGATCCACTTCAAACTCATGGTCGTTTCCTGACGAAGCCGGCGTGCCAGCATCACCTTCGCCCGGTGCCCCTTGCGGCGCGCCCCCAACTCGTCCTCATCCCAGCCCAGCCGCTCCAGTTTTTCCTTCACCACTCGCTCGGCTTTCTGCAAGCCGGTTTCGTGCCGTTGCGCGCCGTAGTGGCTGGGGCCGACTCGTTCCGCCGCCGCCGCCAGAAGCTCCTGGCGGAACGCCTCCGAACCGAGCACCCAGTCGCGGCGAATCGTTTCATAGTCGGCCTCCGACTCCTCCGCCCGCCGCCGCTCCATCAGCAAGCCAAACTGCCTGCGGCCAGCCTCGCTGTCCTTGGGGATGCCCTTCTCGCCCAGCAACCGATCCACTCGGAGCCAGCCCGGCCGCTGGCCCGCGGGCTTAAGATATTCACGATAGCTGCTCCAGGCAAAACTCTCCAAGGCCGCCTCGGGCTGGAGCAGCCTGGCCCGCACCGGGTTGAGATGCACGTAATCGCACACCGTGCGCAGGTAGCCGTTGCCACTGCCCTCCACCACCAAGGCTTTATAGCGCCCTGCGAAGAGATGCCCGCACAGCTTGTGCCGGATATTGAATCGCTTGGTGTAAACGCCCAACAGCCACTTCATTCCGAAAACCAGGTTGGGTTGGGGCGTCTCCAGAACCAAATGAAAGTGATTGCGCATTAGGCAATACGCATGGACCTGCCACTCGGTTTTGCCGCAAGCCTCGCCCAGCGTGCCCAGGAACTTTTGGCGGTCTTCATCGTCCCGGAAGATGTCCTCGCGCTGGTCCCCGCGGTTCATGACGTGATACATCGCCCCAGCATACTCAATGCGCAGCTTGCGCGACATGGGCAACCCTTACCAGCACGCCCAGGAAGTGTCAATAGTGACGCTTGCTCCGATGACAACTCGTTTGCCGTGACTGCCTACCAAGCAATCGCGATGACCTCCGTTCAAAGCGAAGGCGAGCCGTTGGCGGCTCGCCTTTAATTGACGAGGGTGAGGATTATCTCCGGTCGGGCCGGGGGCCACGGTCCCGGCGGGGCCCACGGTCGCCGCGGCGGTCGCCGCGATCCCCGTGGTGCTCGCCCCGCTCGGGGCGCCGTTCGCCGCCGTCGTGGGACTGCCCTTGGTCGCCGCCTTCAGCCGGCTGCCCGCTGTCGCCGCCCTGAGCCCCTTCGGCGGGCGCACCGCCCATTTGCTGGTCGCGCTCGGCCATGGCGGCCCGGCGCGAGAGGCGCACGCGGCCCTTTTCGTCCACCCCAAGGCACTTGACCCAAATTTCATCGCCCATTTTGACAATGTCCTCGGTCTGCTTGACGCGGAAGTTGGCCAACTCGCTGATGTGCACCAGGCCGTCCTTGCCCGGCAGGAACTCAACGAAGGCTCCGAATTCTTTGATGGTGACGACCTTGCCGCGGTAGATCTTGCCGATCTCGGCTTCGGCAGTCATGCCCTGGATCGCGTCCACCGCGATCTTCATGCCTTCGGCGGAGACCGAGTAGATGTTGACAGTGCCGTCGTCTTCGATGTTGATCTCGCAGCCGGATTCCTCGACGAGCTTCTTGATGTTTTTGCCGCCGGGGCCGATGAGCAGGCCGATCTTCTCCGGGTTGATGCGCACTGTCGTGATCCGCGGCGCGTATTTGCTGATCTCCGCCCGCGGAGCAGCGAGCGTCTTGGCCATCTCGGCCAGGACGTGCAGGCGCGCGACGCGGGCCTTCTCCACGGCCTCGGCCATCATGCTGTGCGGGATGCCGGGCAGCTTGAGGTCAAGCTGGAAGCCGGTGATGCCTTTCTCGGTGCCGGCGATCTTGCAGTCCATGTCGCAGAAGGCGTCTTCCCAGCCGATGATGTCGGTCAGGAGTTTGTAGCTCGTGATCTTGTTCTGGGCGTCATGTTCGGTGCAAAGGCCAATGCTGACGCCGCCGACCGGGCGAGTCATGGGCACGCCCGCGTCCATGAGCGCCAGGCAGCCGCCGCAAACAGAGGCCATCGAGGAGGAGCCGTTGGACTCCATGATCTCGCTGGTGATGCGAACGGAATAGGGGTAGGTCTCGACCGGCACCATCGGTTCGAGCGAGCGCTCGGCCAGGGCACCGTGCCCGATCTCGCGCCGGCCCGGGCCGCTGATGCGACCGGTTTCGCCGACGGAGAAGTTCGGGAAGTTGTAGTGCAGGATGAATTTCTTTTCGGTGGCGCCGCCGGTATAGGCATCGAATTCCTGGGCGTCTTCGCCGGTGCCCAGTGTACAGAGCGTGATGGCCTGGGTTTCCCCGCGCTGGAACAACGCCGAACCGTGGGCCCGCGGCAGAATCCCCACTTCGGAGTAGATGGGCCGGACTGTCTCGAAGTCACGGCCATCGAGGCGTTTGCTCTGGTTCATGATCAAGCCGCGGACGGCTTCCTTTTGGATGTAATAAAACGCGTCCTTTAGAGTGAACTCGGTCACCTTCTCCTCGCCGAACTTCTCGACCAGCTTCTTGCCGACCTCGTCGGTGATGGCCGCGACTGCGCCTTCGCGCGCCAGTTTGCCGGGTGTGAGCAAGGCCGTGACGATGCGGTCGCCCGCCAGCGCCTTGGCTTCGTTGAGAATCTCCTCGGGAACGACGTTGAGCGTGATCTGGCGTTTGGGCCTGCCGACGCGGGCGGCCAGATCTTTCTGGGCGGCGATCGCCGGCTGAATGGCCTCGTGGCCGAATTTGAGTGCGGCGTTGAAGTCCGCCTCGCTCACCTCCTTGGCCGAGCCTTCGTACATCACCATGTCCGC